>JAEEGL014421042.1_pt1 | contig 31700 bp, 29 predicted proteins | sample 9134231 | NCBI WGS metagenome assembly JAEEGL01 (sample SAMN16246548, study PRJNA631951) | gut metagenome | biome: gut microbiome; feature: rumen; material: fiber-attached | host: Bos | place: Iran: Karaj | collected 2018-10 | reverse complement strand
TTTATTAGCACTCTTTTTTGATGAGTGCTAATTTTTTCTTGACATTTAGAACATAAGAGGTTATATTAGTATTTGTACGAAATTACATATAATCATACAGGAGGTTTATACATATGTCTAAGAAACAAGGCAATTTATCTATCAACAGTACTAACATCTTCCCTATAATCAAGAAGTGGATGTATTCGGATCAGGATATATTTATAAGAGAGCTCATCTCCAATGCTTCAGATGCCATCACAAAGCTTAAGAAGCTCGATATGATAGGCGAATACGAGATTCCTGAAGATAAGATGATGAAAGCTACTGTAAGCCTCAACTCTACCGACAAGACCATAACATTTACAGATACAGGTCTTGGCATGACCGCAGACGAGGTTGAAGAATACATCAACCAGATCGCTTTTTCCGGCGCAACAGACTTCATCGAGAAGTACAAGGACAAGGCAACAGACGACCAGATCATAGGTCACTTCGGTCTTGGCTTCTATTCTGCTTTCATGGTAGCTGACAAGGTTACTATCGATACTCTTTCATACAAGGCTGATGCTAAGGCTGTTCACTGGGAGTGTGACGGTGGAACTGAGTATGTCATGAGCGATTCTGACAAGACAGACATCGGTACTAAGATTACTCTTTATCTCAACGATCAGTGTTACGAATACTCTAACGAGTACCGTGTTCGCGAAGTTCTTGATAAGTACTGTTCATTCATGCCAATCAGTATCTATCTTACAGTAGACGGCAAGGAAGACGAGACAGAGATTATCGATGAAGAGGAACTCCTTGACAGCGATACAGTTATCGAGCATATCGTTCCTGAGAAGGAAGGCGACAAGAAGACTGTAAAGATTAAGAAAAGACCACAGCCTATCAACGATACTAACCCTCTTTGGAACAAGCATCCTAACGAGTGCACCGAGGAACAGTACAAGGACTTCTATCACAAGGTATTTAACGATTACAGAGATCCTCTCTTCTACATACACCTCAACATGGACTATCCTTTCAACCTTAAGGGTATCCTCTACTTCCCTAAGATCAACTTAGGCTACGAGGCGCTTGAAGGTAAGATCAAGCTCTATAACAATCAGGTATTCATAGCTGATAACATCAAGGAAGTTATCCCTGAATATCTCATACTCCTTAAGGGTGTTATAGACTGCCCTGATCTTCCTCTTAACGTATCAAGAAGCGCTCTTCAGAACGATGGATTTGTTAAGAAGATCAACGAATACATATCTAAGAAGATAGCAGACAAGCTCATCGGCATGTACAAGACTGATACAGATAATTACAAGAAGTATTGGGATGATATCAACATGTTTATCAAGTTCGGTTGCATTAAGGATAATAAGTTTGCCGAGAAGATAAAGGATTACATCCTCTACAAGAACCTCAAGGGTGAATATGTGACTGCTAAGGAGTACTTAGATAGCCAGAATGGAAAGTTCAAGAATACTATCTTCTACATCTCTGACGAGACAAACCAGGGACATTATATCAACATGTTCAAGGAAGAAGGTATCGATGCTGTCTATATGACAGAAACGATAGACGATGCATTTATATCATATATCGAGAACGATCTTAATACCAAGACAGCAAGCGATGACAACGCTGACAAGGACGATGAGATCAAGTTCAGGAGCATAGATTCTGATATCGCTTCTATCATGAAGGGTGACAATTCTGATAGTGAAGCTTCCTCTTCTATAGACAAAGATGCCTTAATTAAGGTCTTCAAAGAGAATCTATCCGATGAAAAGCTTGATATACAAGTAGAAGGCTTGAAAAATCCTTCAATTTCTGCTATGATAACAGTATCGGAAGAAAAGAAACGTATGAATAGCATGATGCGTCAGTATGCTGTTGCCATGAACACAGATATGGGGCTTTCAGATGAGACCGGAAGTCTTGTACTTAATTCAAACAACGAATTGATCAAGTACATCGCTAATAATAAGGATTCAGAAGATATCAAGCTTCTCTGCCAGCAAATCTACGATATAGCATGCCTTGCTCATGCACCACTTTCTGCAGACAGGATGACAAGCTTCATCAGCAGGAATAACGATATGCTTACCCGATTAATAAAATAAAAGGAAACAAAGTCATGTCAGAACAAAAAAAGAAGATGATCATCAAAGAAGTAATAGGATATGGTATAACCATATTACTAGCTTGCTTATGCGCCTACATAATCACGCATTTCTTTATTATCAATGCAGTAGTCCCAACAGGATCCATGGATCCCACGATTAAAGCCCATGACAGACTCATAGGTAACAGACTTGCGTACAGGAATTCGGATCCACAAAGAGGCGACATAGTCATCTTCCCTTTCCCGGATAACGAATCCGAGACTTTTGTCAAGCGTATAATCGGCCTGCCGGGTGAAACTGTAGAGATTCATGATGGACATGTATATATCAACGGCGCCATACTTGACGAAAGCGCATATCTCTCAGTTGAGACCAAAGGAACATTTGGACCATACATAGTACCATTCGACAGTTACTTCATGTTAGGCGATAATCGTCAGAATTCCAAGGATTCAAGAGCATGGGATAACAAGTTTGTCAAGAGAGACAAGATTCTTGCTAAAGCATGGTTCAGGTATTATAAGGGATTCAAGAAGTACTGATTCTGCTATACTTGATAGATATGTAATGTAAAAACACCAGGATGATTCACAAGATTTCATCCTGGTGTTTTTTTCAAGTCTCGCGGTGCGAGACTTGAATATAACAGCTTATAATTATCTACTTACATTCTTTCTTCTTACAGCAACGCCACCTGCAAGCGACAACATAGCCAAAATAACATACATCATCATGTTATTATTATCACCTGTCTTAGGAGTTTCTGTATTATTAGAAACCGTATTGTTATCTACTACTGTATTCACCTTCCATACAGCCTTAAGTGTATGATCTTCAGATACTGTATAGATATCACCTGCGTTGTAGCGTGAACCTTCCCAGTAATCGAATGTACATCCATCCTTCTTTGGAAGTCCAAGTGTGATCTCATCACCTTCTGTAGCATCTATTGTGATGAAGCCAGTCTGTCCATCCATAGAACCGCCATCAAGGTCAAGAGTTATAGTACAAGCCTTTAACCACTTTACATAGATTGTTGTGTTGTCTGTGATAGGCTCATCAAAGTCAAATTCTTCTGTAAAGTCAGCATCCTTGTAGAAACCATCGAATACATAACCGTCTTTTTCTGGAGCCTCAGGCTTCTCTACAACCTTACCATCTTCTACAACAAGGCCTTCAATCTCAGTACCTTCACCTGCAAAATCAACTGTATAGAGCTTGTTCCACTTTCCATAAACAGTAGTATTGTCTGTTATTCCTACAGTAAAGTCGAATTCAGTAGTATAAGTATCATCGCTATACCAGCCATCAAACTTATAACCTTCTGCTTCAGGATCAATAGGCTTCTCTGCTAACTGTCCATACTTTACAGTCTGTGAAGCAGGTGCAGTAGCAAGTTCGCTTACATCGAAGCTTACATCAAACTGCTTAGGCTCGAATACATCATGATCATACTCATCTACAGTATGCTCCATCTCAACACCAAGGATAATATCTTTCGAAGCTATACATGAATACTCATCATCACTTGTGTAGCCCTTTGTCTCAACATAGGTATTAGCTCCACCGATAAGTAAATAATCAGTATATATACCAAATGTACCACCTTCAGCATACAAAGATCCACCTTCGATAAGAAGGAGATAAGGTACTCCTCCCAAATAATTCAAATAAGAAGCATAGCTGATAGCGTCCTCTGTTCCATAAAAAGCAAAATCACCATCCAATCCAATATGGGAACCAAAAGAATACAAACCTACATCTGTAGCATCACTTGAAGTCATATGATAATTGCCTTCAATTATAACATCATGATGAATGGCAGTAATCTTTGAATGATGACCCATAAATTCATGCGAATCAGGAATCACAGGTTCATCAAGTGTCAAGGTCTTATTCTCAGGATTATATGTTACTTTACCATCGCCAAGAACATCATCCTTGTTAGCATCCGTAACAAGAGTATCACCGACCCAAAGCTGTGACAACTGATTAACTATAACATGTGTTGGCTCTGTTACACCATCTTCGTTGTATATCTTCCTTGTTTTATCGACTTCATTTATTATAATCTGCGAATTCTCAGGCTCAGTAACAGCTACTGAATCAGCTAAGCTGACAATATCTACACCTATAGCAGCCGTCTGTCCTACGAATTCAGCACTTTCCATAGTATCGCTAAAGGCAATACTTTTATAAGTACCTGAATGATCATAGATATTATCAAGATAAGCGCCATATATACCGCCTTCAAGGTAAAGATTACCTTTTCTGCACCGAATCCAACTATTGGAATACAGACCATATGATGTACCTATGAAAGAAAAATCACCCTTAAGCCAGAATCCTCCATCAGAACCAATACCACAATCAGCTTCTGCAGAAGTCATATGATAACTACCACTGATTGTCGGACAGGCGGCAATTTGACCTATATATATCTTATATGTCCTTGTTCCATCACTGTGCATACCTTCTATCATAGGCTCATCTAATATAAGCTCATAATTATCAGCATCATATATTGCCTTTCCATCACCCAATATATCATTCGCATTAGCACTTGTAACCTGTGTACTGCCAAGCCAGATATCATAAGTCGTAACAGAATCCTGTTCTGCGCTGACACTCTGTGGCTTCAAACAGCCAAAAGACACTGTCAAGCCAAGAACCAAAGCAAGTACAAGCATCAAGCTAATGTACTTAAAAAAGCTTTTCTTCATCTTTCTCATTCTTCTTTCCTCCTGTTTTTATAGATGAATTTGAATTAAGTATATAACTATCCAATACATTTTTCAAGTATATGATCTAAAAACTCATAGTTGTTCTCTAAGTGACCTCTTCACTTTCCTTCTCGTGAATTCACAAAGTGCAAGCTTAGTCATATCCACGAAGTGAGTGCCCACTTTATCCTTCTTAACAGCAAGCTCTATATGTTCAAGAAGCTTAGCTGTATCATCAGCATCCATATTGATGAAGTCAACTATGATGATTCCTGATATATTCCTAAGAACTAATTGATACATGATCATATCCATAGCTTCTATATTGGTCTTTAGAAAATCGCTTTTTCTAGAACTACCCGTATTCACATCGATAACAGTCATAGCTTCAGCATGATCTATGACTATAGATGCACCGGACTTAAGGTGTATAAGCCTTGCAGTAGCCATATTATACCACTTATCGAAGTTATACAGTTTACAAAGCTCATATTCATCCTTATAGAGTCTGACATTATCAAAGTACCCGCTGCTTATTATCTTATCATAGATATCCTCTAAATCAGTTATTATCTCGCTGTCCCTCTCAGGATTGTCTTCACCAAAGATAGTCTCTAGATCAAGAGTCTCAAACATAACAGTATATTGTTCGCGAGTTTTCGCATAAGTGATTATATCCTTAAGCGTCTTTGTAAGATGATAACACTCTGCCTTAACCTCTTCTATATCTGCGTTAGCGGCCACAGTTCTGACTATATAACCAAAGTCTGAATCCGACTCGCTTAAGCATTCCTTAAGTACAGACCGAAGTTCTTCTTTCTTAGCCTTATCCTCTATTCTTGACGAAATCCCTATCCTGCCAGACAGATCACATACGCCATAACGCCCTCTAACCGATATGTCCGACGATACTACAGCCCGTTTGTTGCCGAAGGCCTCACGTACAACCTTCACAAGTATCCGATCACCTACAGCAAGCTTATCATTCTTCTTATCATTCAAGAATATAGGCTTGTTATCCTGATAATCAAAGTAAGCTATGAAGTCAGGAGATAGATTGACAAAAGCGCCATGAATATTAGGAACTATATTGCTCACTCTCGCAACATATATATTACCTATGATACTTTCATTATCTATGACATCCAGCTTTGTACATATATTATTTTCAAAACAGGCACAGAGGCGTCTGCCGCTGTACCTGGTCAATACATATCTTTTCATCTTCTGTCTAATTCCGTAATAATCTCATCCCAAGATACGTCTTTAACAGCCATAAGAACCATTACATGATAGAGGAAATCCGCTATCTCGTACTTAATCTCTTCCTTGTCAGGATTCTTGGCAGCTATGACGATCTCTGTGCACTCTTCACCACATTTTTTGAGAATCTTATCTATACCCTTATCAAAGAGATAATTAGTATAAGAGCCTTCCTTAGGATTCTTCTTGCGATCAAGTATAGTATCCATAACCTTGTCAAATACCTTCAGAGGATTAGTGTTACTGTACTCCTTAGCCGCAAGCTCTCTATAGAAGCAGCTTCTGTTGCCTGTGTGGCACGCAGCGCCTATCTGCTTAACCTTCGCAAGAAGTGTATCGTTATCGCAATCTATCGACATAGACTTAAGGTACTGATAGTGACCCGATGTCTCACCCTTAACCCAAAGTTCCTGTCTGCTTCTGCTATAGTAAGTCATGACTCCAGTCCTGATAGTCTGCTCAAAAGACACCTTGTTCATATAAGCAAGCATAAGAACCTCATCTGTCTTATAATCCTGAACGATAACCGGTATGAGGCCGTTATCAAGAAGCTTGAATTCAGAGAAATCAATATTGCTCTCGAAGATATTAACCTCGATGCCCTGAGCTCTCAAGCTACTCTTAAGCTCATATATATCAAAGCCCAGGTCTTCGTACACCTGAACCGCATTCTCATCAGTTGTGTCTTTTAAGGTCATAGTCTTATTCTTCTCGAAAGACACCTCACCCTTCTCATCGAAGACATACACCTTCTCATAACCGAATCTATCGCTCACTTCAGTTCTAAGCGCCATAGAATTCTCATCATCTGCACAGAGGAAGCTTGCCTTCGCACCCGCATAGAGATACTTCTTAACATCCTCCGTTCTAAGAACGCGACCGCCCACTATCATGGCTACATCTATGCTGTTGGCAATCTGCCTAACCAGCCCTATAAATGCATCGTGACTTGCGTCATCATACGATAAGTCATATAGAGCAATCTCATCTGCGCCCGCAACCTCGTACTTCTCAACTAAGTCAAGGACTTCCATATCATAAGCTTCCTTGCAGGCCTTATCCTTATATGCCTTCAAGTCTTTTATATAAATCAACGGGATGATCTTCTTCATCTCACACAATTCCCTTCTTTTATCTGAATAAAGCACATGCTTCTCTTAAGTCTATCTTCTTTTCATATATGGCCTTGCCCATAACAGCACCGTATATACCAAGTTCGTCAAGTTTCTTAAGATCATCTATACTTGATATACCACCTGATGCAACTATATCAAGACCAGTTTCATCCATAAGTTCCTTGGTCTTATCAAAATTAGGTCCGCTAAGCATACCATCCTTAGATATATCTGTATATATGACAGTCTTAACGCCCATCTCTTTCATGGTTTTTCCAAGACTTACAGCAGAAACTGTACTGACTTTCTCCCAACCATGTGTAGCCACAAAACCATTCTTCGCATCAAGTCCGACAACTATATGATCAGCTCCAAAGCGCTTTATGGCATCTGCTACAAATTCAGGTTTCTCAACAGCCATAGTTCCTATGATACATCTATATACGCCCAGATCAAGAAGTCTCTTGATATCATCAAGACTTCTTATACCGCCACCAAGCTCAACAGGTATAGATACCTCACTTGCGATAGCCATGATAACCTCAGCATTGACCTGATAGCCTGCAGTAGAACCATCCAGATCGACAAGATGTATGAAAGATGCACCCATACTTTCGAATTCCCTAGCAACCATAACAGGATTCTTCGAATAAACAGTAGCGTCACTAAATACACCCTGCTTAAGTCTTACGCATTCTCCACCCTTAATATCAATAGCTGGAAACAGTTTCATATCACATCGTTCCTTTCGTAGATAAAACATCCTCAATTCTTGGATCAACAGTAGTCGCCATATCAAGCGCCTTGGCAAATGCTTTGAACATAGCTTCTATAACGTGATGATCATTAAGACCGTTAAGCTTCTTAACATGTATGTTCATCATAGCAGAATATGAAAGTGCATAGAAGAACTCCTTCACCATCTGTGTATCCATCTCACCAACTCTGTCAGAGAGCATATCAGCATCAAATACCATATAAGGTCTGTTGCAAAGATCTATAGCCACGCAGACCAAAGCATCATCCATAGGAAGTATAGAATGACCATATCTTACGATACCCTTCTTATCGCCTAAAGCCTTAGCTATAGCCTGTCCAAGAACAATACCGGTATCTTCTATGGTATGGTGACAATCAACATTGAGATCACCCTTAGCCTTCACAGTAAGATCGAACAGACCGTGCTTTGCAAAGCCTGCAAGCATGTGATCAAAGAAGCCTATTCCGGTATCTATATCACTTTTACCCTTACCATCAAGATTGATAGTCACAGTAATCTTAGTCTCTTTAGTTTCTCTTTCAATAGAAGCTGTTCTACTCATATCTCCTCCATATATCTTCAAAACACGTGTTGGCTTAACCATCAACTTTAATTATATCACATTTACAATTATTATTCAAATCTCACCTTAATAGAGTTTGCGTGCGCCGTGAGCTTTTCAGCTGTTGCAAATGTCTCTATATCCTTATGTACAGCTTCAAGTGCTTCTCTCGAATAGTAGATAACACTTGACTTCTTAACAAAATCATCAACAGACAAAGGTGAGAAGAATCTGGCAGTACCATTCGTAGGAAGCACATGATTAGGACCTGCGAAGTAGTCACCAAGAGGCTCACTCGAATACTGTCCGAGGAACATAGCACCCGCATTGTGAATACGTGTCATGGAATCAAAAGGATTAGCTGTAAGAATCTCTAGATGTTCAGGTGCAATCTCATCAACCACACTGTAAGCAGCCTGCATATCCTTAGCAACAAGTATATATCCGTAATTATCCAGAGACTTGCTTATAATCTCTGATCTTGACAGCACCTTCACGAAGCCATCCACCTCATCACTTACGGCCTTTGCAAGCTCCATGCTATTCGTTACAAGAATAGCACTAGCCATCTCATCATGTTCAGCCTGTGAAAGAAGATCTGCTGCAACATATCTTGGATTTGCAGTTTCATCAGCAAGCACAAGTATTTCGCTCGGACCAGCGATAGAATCTATACCAACATGTCCATAAACCATCTTCTTAGCCAAAGCAACAAATATATTGCCAGGTCCCACTATCTTGTCAACCTTAGGGATACTCTTCGTTCCATAAGCCAAAGCCGCAATCGCCTGTGCACCACCACACTTGTAGATCTCATCAGCACCAGCCAACGATGCAGCAACTAAAGTTGAAGGTGCCACCTTGCCCTCACTGTTAGGAGGTGTAGTCATAACTATCTTCTCAACACCGGCAACCTTAGCAGGTATGATATTCATCATAACACTTGAAGGATATACAGCCTTACCACCTGGAACATATACACCTACGGTTTTAAGAGCACTTACCTTCTGTCCGAGAAGTATACCATTAGGCTTAGTCTCAAACCAACTGTTTCTCTTCTGAAGTTCATGATACTCTTTGATATTCTTAAGAGACTTCTTCATAACCTCCACAAGTTCTTCGCCAACCAAAGAAAAAGCTTCATCTATCTCTTCTTTGGTAACTCTGATACAAGAAGCATCTATAGAAGCTTTATCGAATCTCTTGGTATAATCAAAGAGCGCCTCATCACCATTGGTCTTAATATTCTCGATAATATCAGCTACTGTGGCTTCGAAATCCCCATAATTATTAGAGCTTCTCTTCAACATATTATCAAGTATGTTCTTAATACTGCTTTCGTTTAATTCTACTATTCTCATATTCCCAAACTCCTGATATCTTCTATGATCTTCATGATCCTTTCCTGTTCCATCTTCATGCTGACCTGATTAACAACAATTCTTGCTGAAAGTGGTTCAACCTCTTCTAAGACCTCAAGTCCATTTTCCTTAAGAGTTGTACCGGTCTCAACTATATCCACGATAACATCTGCAAGTCCTACTATCGGTGCAAGCTCAACAGAACCGTTTAGCTTGATGATCTCTACAGTCTGATGTTTCCTGTTATAAAAGTGATTCTTTGCTATATTCGGATACTTAGTTGCAACTCTTATAAGTTCATGATGTTCAAGAAGCTCCTTGGCACTTGCAGGTCCGCATACGCACATACGACACTTGCCAACCTGAAGGTCATATATCTCATATAGACTTCTTCCTTCTTCAAGTATGGTATCTTTGCCAACGATGCCTATATCCGCAGAGCCATACTCGACATAAGTTGGCACATCACTTGCCTTAGCGAGAAAGAACTTAAAGCCTAACTCTTCATTTACAAAGATAAGCTTTCTTGAAGTAGGATCCTTCATCTCCTCACATGTTATACCGATTTTCTCAAATATCTCCATAGTCTTCTTGGCAAGTCGGCCCTTTGCCAGAGCAACAGTTATATATCTCATAGTATTCCTCAATTCTGATATTATTACATAATTTCACTAATCTTAACACTTGTCTGTTTACCATCGGCAACTTCAATTATGGTCAGATTATCAGTATCACCCACATAGAGGATACCGCCTATATTGTTACGCTTCGCATACTCAAGATAATTATCCATCTGCTTATCAGGGTCACGCTTTATACAGTTAACATTCATACCAGACATACGATGTTCTCTCACGATACCCATAGCAAGTTCAAAAAACTCAGTATCAAACAACACCATAGTGTCAGGTTTACCTATAGACACATTGATATGCTGTCTCTCGAGTGCAAGCAGGAACTGCTCAGATGTGATACTAAAGCCTATAGCATAAGTATCCTTGCCGAACTGGCGAAGAAGCTCGTCATAACGGCCACCATTAACAATAGGATCGCCAAGACCATATGTATAAGCCCTGAAAGTAATACCTGTATAATAATCAAGATTGCCGAGCATACCAAGGTCAAAAGTAACATACTTCGCAAAGCCCATCTTAGTAATAAGTTCATATATCTTCTCAAGTCTGTCTATAGCCTTAAGAGCCGTTTCGTTATCAGTAAGACTTCTTGCCTTACAAAGAACATCTCCAGAACCAAAAAGCGTAGTAAGACTCATAATCTTCTTAGCCTGCGCATCAGATACACCGCTGCTTTTTAGAAGTTCACCTACTCCGAAGTAATTCTTCTCCTGTATAAGATCTCTCAATTCTCCAGCCATATGGTCTATACCAGCTTCTATAAGGAGCCCCTTAAAATAATTCACATCGCTTATCTCGATTATGAACTCTTTAAGGCCATTATCAAGAAGAACATCCGCAACCATCGAAAGAATCTCAGCATCTGCATATATGCTGTCATCGCCTATAAGCTCAGCACCGATCTGAGTAGTCTCCTTAAGTCTGCCCTGATAACTGGTATTGTTGATAAATGTTTTGGCATTATAACAAAACTTGATAGGAAGCTGTTCATCCGAATAATACTTCGCTGCACATCTGGCTATAGATGGAGTAAGATCAGGTCTTAAAACAAGAGTATTGTTATCTCTGTCGAAGAACTTATACATATACTTAGACTCAACAGAACCTCTTTCTTTGTTAAATATATCGAAAAACTCAAAGCTTGGTGTCTCGATGTCACGATAACCATACTGTCTTATCTTCTTGTGCATCCTGTCTTCTATGACAAGCTTTCTAGCACATTCATCAGAATAGATATCTCTTACGCCTTCAGGTGTATGTAACAAATCAATCTTCATAAAACTATCCTTTCACTTTAGTGTGGTAAAGTGCTACCACAACACTATGCACATTATACCTTATATATCACTCAATGTCAAGTTCTTATACAAATACAATTGCAAAAAAGAAGGATCCAAAACTTATAATAGCCTGGATCCAATCTTTTCAAGGCTGATTAACAGCCCATAATCGCGTTCAATTAATTGTACTTACGTTTTCTAGCAGCCTCAGACTTCTTCTTACGTCTAACGCTTGGCTTCTCGTAATGTTCTCTTTTACGAATCTCCTGCTGAATACCCGCCTTAGCGCAGTTTCTCTTGAATCTACGCAAAGCGCTATCTAAAGGCTCGTTCTCTTTAACGATAACATTCGACATTCTTAACTGACCACCCTTCTTAGTAAGGATTATGCGGTTTACTGAACCACACATCTGCTATTATACCACATTTTCAGAATTCGTCAAGAACTTTTTTATAAAATTACGCCTAAAACTTATCATTATCAAGATATTGCGCAAAACTCTCAAGAGTCATAGGCTTTCCATAATAAAATCCCTGAATCATATCACATCCAAATTCACGAAGAGTCTCAGCCTGTTCCTCATTCTCTACACCTTCACATACAACCTCTGAACCCAAGTTATGAGCAAGATCGATAACAGACTTGATTATCATATCAGCTCTCTTACTCATCTTGCCATCCTTTTGAAGAAAGCTCTGATCTATCTTAAGAACCTGGAAATCTATATCCTTCAACATACTAAGAGAAGAATAACCACTTCCGAAATCATCGATAGATATACTGAACCCAAGCTTATTGAGCTTCTTGATAAGCTCTATAGAATCTTCTTTTCTATCAAGGAAAGTGCTTTCTGTAATCTCGAATTCTATATAGGGCTTAACTTCAACCGCTTCACCGATGACAGTTTCGAGCTCATTGAGATAATAAGGATTATTAAGATGTATCCTAGATTGATTGACAGATATCTTCACAACTCTCTTCTTCTGTTCAAGACGGTTTGTTATAAAGTCTCGCACAGAACGAAGCACACACCAGTCTATATCGACAACATAACCGTTCTTTTCAAAAAGTGGAATGAATTCCGAAGGTCTTATGTAGCCATACTTATCCGATATCCATCGAACCAAAGCTTCACCGCCCACACATCTTCCTGTCCTGAGACATATCTTCGGTTGAATATATGTCTTGAATTCATCATTCCGGATAGCTTCCTGCATATGAACGATATACTTTTTGTTATTGAGAAATATACGATCAAGTTCGGTATCATACACGCCCAAAGAACCTGCCTGATTCACAGATAAGTTCTTATAAGAAACCGTCGCCTTATCAAACATCTTCTCGATATCGAGATTCTTATCCTCGATAAAGTACACACCACAATTACACTTAAAGAATATATTACGATCACCTATGGTTACAGTAAACCCCGAGAGATAATTCTTCATGATATACAAAAATCTATCTCTTTCAATATATTCGGTCAATATAAGGAAGTTATCATTATATGATCTGCAGCATATTCCCTTGTCACCAACCACATCATGAATCTTATCATACAGAAACTTCAAAACTGCATTGCCGTTCTCTATTCCGTAATAATCGTTAATGTAACGGAATTCATTGATATTGACGATGGCGGCAACAAGATTTTTGTCGGTCTTTAAGTATTCTTTGGCATCCTTCTTGAATCGCTTCAGATTTCTTCCACCCGTAACTGTATCTATATACATATCGTTGCGATACAGTCTGTATCGACCATACATGAATATAGTTCCAAGGCACAAAAGCACTATGATAGAGAGTTCTGTAATTATAATAAGATACAGCGATATCTGCTCTTTATTTATATCACTTAGACGCCAAATATTCATCTATTCCCTTTGCTGCCGCTTTACCGGCTCCCATAGCTAATATAACTGTTGCAGCGCCAGTTACGGCGTCACCACCCGCATATACGCCATCCTTGGACGTTTTGCCATCTTCTTCAGATGCAACGATACATTTATACTTATTCACTTCAAGACCCTTTGTAGTTGAAGAGATAAGCGGATTTGGAGAAGTTCCAAGCGCCATGATAACAGTATCTACATCTATCACGAATTCAGAACCCTTAACTGCCTGAGGTCTTCTTCTTCCTGATTCATCCGGCTCGCCAAGTTCCATTCTGATACACTCTATACCCTTAACAAAGCCATTATCATCTACAAGGATCTTAGTCGGATTCGTAAGAAGGTCGAATATGATACCTTCTTCCTTAGCATGATGAACCTCTTCAACTCTTGCAGGAAGCTCAGCCTCGCTTCGTCTGTACACGATATGAACCTCAGCGCCAAGTCTTAAGGCAGTTCTTGCAGCATCCATAGCAACATTACCACCGCCGACTACAGCAACCTTCTTACCCGCGATCATAGGTGTGTGATAATTCTCATCAACAGCCTTCATAAGATTACTTCTTGTGAGATACTCATTGGCAGAGAATACACCGTTGGCGTTCTCACCTTCGATACCCATGAACTTAGGAAGACCTGCACCGGAACCGATGAATACGGCATCAAAACCCTCTTCCGTAAGGAGTTCATCTATAGTAACACTCTTGCCGATTATAGTATTAGTCTCAATCTTAACACCGAGCTTCTTAACATTCTCTATCTCATGTGCAACAACTGTGTCCTTAGGAAGACGAAACTCAGGTATACCATACACAAGCACACCGCCTGCTTTGTGAAGCGCCTCAAATATAGTCACCTCATATCCAAGCTTTGCAAGATCACCAGCACATGTAAGGCCTGATGGACCAGAACCGATAACAGCAACCTTCTTACCATTAAGCGGCTTGTTGACAACAGGAACGATGCCCTGTTCTCTTGCCCAGTCAGCAACAAATCTCTCTAGCTTACCGATAGATACCGGCTCGCCCTTCACGCCTCTTATACACTTACCTTCACACTGGCTCTCCTGAGGACAAACTCTTCCACATACAGCAGGAAGTGCTGAAGACTCGCTAATAGTCTCATAAGCTTCCCTGAATTTACCGTTCTTTACCTCATCTACAAACTTAGGAATATTGATGCTTACAGGACAACCTGTGATACATCTGGCATTGCGGCAGTTAAGACATCTACTTGCCTCATCCATAGCTTCATTTTCATCATAGCCAAGGCAAACTTCATCGAAATTGGTTGCACGAACCTTTGGCTCCTGCTCTTTAACAGGAATCTTCTTCAATACATCTACAGCCATATCCTATGCCTCCTCTTTCTTACACTTGCCACAGCACTGATGATACTTATCTCTAGCTTCTTTTTCCTTCTCACGATACATAGTCTGTCTTTTCATAGCTTCATCAAAGTCTACAAGGAAACCATCGAATTCAGGACCATCTACGCACGCAAACTGCATCTTATCACCTATACTTACACGACAAGCACCACACATACCTGTACCGTCTACCATGATCGGGTTAAGACTGACAGTCGTAGGAATATTAAGTTCCTTAGTAAGCTGACACACGAACTTCATCATGATCATAGGACCGATAGCTACACATGCGTCATATTCCTTCTTATCCTCTCGAACAAGCTTATTGATAACATCTGTAACTCTGCCAGGTATACCATAACTTCCATCATCTGTACATACATAGAGATTACCAGCTGTTTCCTTAAGCTCCTTCTCAAGAATCATAAGTTCCTTGGTTCTTGAACCTAAGATCACGTCACAGGATACATTATGATCATGAAAATACTTTACCTGTGGGTAAACAGGAGCTGCACCTATACCACCTGCAACAAATAGAACTTTCTTCTTAGCAAGCTCATCATCACTAAGTTCAACAAGATCGGAAGCCTTACCAAGGGGACCTGTAAAGTCAGTCATATAATCTCCGGTCTTAAGCTTGCTCATCATCTCAGTAGATGCACCAACTGCCTGGAATATGATAGTTACAGAGCCTTTTTGTCTGTCATAATCACATATAGTAAGAGGAATTCTCTCCCCCTCCTCACCAGTCTTGCATATAACAAACTGTCCTGGCATACATGATTTTGCAACTCTAGGTGCCTCAATATCCATAAGAAATACATTGGCAGCTATTTCTTCTGATTTCAAAATCTTATACATAAAAACCTCCGATATTATTTGATAGGCGAGAATGTCGCTTTTTCTTCTCCATCATATGATACTGTATATAATTCAAGTGTCTTGGAATTAATACCATAATAATAGCTTTGCTTCACATATGAACCGTTGTTATAAGCAGATACACCTACGACATATATATATACATCATCAACGATTTCTGTATTGTATTCAAAGTACTTAAACTGTGTGCCATCTAAAAGCTCTGTCGCACCCTTGATCTGCTTAAGCTCCACAAGCTTTTTAGAAAGAGCATCGCATGCAGCAGAAAGAGAATAATCTCCTCTTAAAGTAAGATCATATACATACATAGCAACCGGACCTTCGATATCATACTTATTGACAATCTTGATCTTAAGTACATTGTTACCAACCTTCAGATCGATCTTCTTCTCTGGATCATATTGCTTTGATGTTTCGGTTGGATTAGTTCCATCCCATGTATAATACGCTTTTCCGCCCTCAGGGATGTTCGTAATCTCTATCTGACGAGGTGATGTGTAAGCTCCATTAGGAAGATTCACAGTAGCAAGCTGTGGTGCACCATGAACTATATCATACTTATACGAAGCGCTCTTGCTCATAACACCTATCTCGTTGATAGCAACGATCTTAAGCTCAACAGTTCCTTCCGAAAGAGTTATAGGACCATCGTAAAGAGGCGCATACTTAGTAGGCTCAGAGCCATCTATGGTATAATATATCTTAGCACCTTCCTCTGATGAAGAGAGTGTCACTACCACATCATCCTCATAAGAGCCAGAATTAACATCGGCAGAAGGAACAGATACCTTATACTGCTCTAAGAAAGCCTCAAAAGAAGTTTTCTCATAAGCTTGCAGCAGATGATTGATTGCATCACCGTTACCTGTTTCTTTATACAAGGCAACTATCTCTTTAACAGCAGTTTCGTTATACTTATCAACATTGAGAATACTGTTAAGGGCACTGATCTGACTGTTTGGAAGATTAGCTTGCTTGTAGCATTCAAAAAGAGCCATGTTAAGCTTTATCTGATTATCTCTGTCAGATGAAGAAACCGCCGCAAGCGCCTTCTCATAATAAGGGATTGCCTTATTATACTTACCTGAATCATAATACTCTTTGGCCTTCTGATAGTTATAATTGTATGAAGACTCAGTATTCTTCTTAATCATAGCGATAATCGAAACCGTGACTGTCAAGAATATGATCACAATAACAGTCACACCTATAGCTATAGTAATATTACGATTCTTCTTATTAACAGCTTTTCTCTTAGTTACTCTGAATCTGTCTTCATAATCTCCAGCGGCTTCCTCCCGCTCTATGAATTCCTCAAAATCATCAGATTCATCATAATCAGAATCATCAGGATCATCAAGATCATCCGAATCATACATATCTATATCTTCGATATCATCTAGATCATCCATCTCGTCATACTTATTCATAATATTTCCTTTCCGAAACCGTGCGCATCCTCGCGGAGCGTTTATTTCAGTCGGAGAATGAACTCCGACTGAAATTAGTAGTTTTCTTCATGTACCTCGAAGAAACTCTTAGGGCAATCACATACAGGACACACATCAGGAGCGTTAAGTCCCACAACAACATGTCCACAATTGCGACATTCCCATATCTTAACTTCGGATTTAGAAAAAACACTATCAGTCTCAATATTCTTTATAAGCGCTCTATAACGCTCTTCATGCCGACGTTCTATAGCACCCACAGCCCTGAACATAAGTGACAGATCCGTGAATCCTTCAGCTTCGGCAGTCGCTGCAAATTCCTCATACATATCAGTCCACTCATGATTTTCGCCCTCTGCAGCAGCATTGAGGTTATCAAGAGTTGTATCTATGCCGCCTAATTCATCAAACCACAGCTTCGCATGTTCACGTTCATTATCCGCAGTCTGTAAGAAAAGAGCCGCTATCTGCTCTAATCCCTGTTTCTTAGCAACAGACGCAAAGTAAGTATACTTGTTGCGTGCCATAGATTCACCGGCAAATGCTTTTCTAAGGTTTTCTTCTGTTTTAGTTCCCTTATAATCAGGCTTTTTTTCAGTAACTGCGACATTAGTAACTTTCTCAAAATCAGAAGCGGGATGCTTGCAAAGCGGACAAACAAAATCCTCAGGAAGCTCTTCACCGACATACTCATATCCGCATATCGTACATCTCCATATAGTCTGACCATCAGTTGTCTTACCCACAGCCTCAGGCTTTGGTTTAATATGGCTCATATAATAATCATATGTAACAGACGGAATATCGCTTATCACAGCCATATCAGTTATCTCGCCAACAAAAAGAGTATGAGACCCAAGATCAAGCATCTTAGTTACTTTAGCATCCACAAAAGCGTTAGTTCCCTTGACGATGTGATATAATCCGTTAACACTACGCTCACAATCCTTGAAGTCAGCAAACTTATCAACATCCCTTCCGCTCTGATAACCAAAGTGTTTAAAAAGCTCGAATTCTGCATACTTATGAATAACAGATACCGTAAACAGACCTGTTCTCACAATCATGTCATGAGTAAAATCCTCTTTATTAACACATATGCTTATCTGATTTGGAGTCGAAGCTGCTTGAATAGCAGTATTGATTATGCAGCCGTTATCCTTATCGCCTTCCTTTGCAGTCAGTACAAATAAGCCATAACTAAGCTTATAAAGTGCCTTTTTATCCATAAAGAAACCTCCATTTACCCATTATGAATAATTGTATCATATATTCGAGATTTATTCAAGATATCTATACTATCCCTTTTTCCTCCAGAGTTTCTATCGCGTGCCTTACGCAATCATCACATTCACAGAGCACAGTGCCTGTTCCTACACCCTTAAGCACCTTACAGATTGTTCCACCACATTGTTGTTCAAATGTTTTGCATACCGAAGCAGCATCACGAAGAAGCGGACGCCCCTCAAAGTTCTTAAGCCCCTGCACCACCTCGGCAGCACACAAAGCGCCACAGGTAGCTTCCATGCAGCCCATACCTACGCCAAAACATGCTCCGATCTTATCAAGTGTCTCTACAGGAACAAAAAGCACATCAGCACAGGCTGCCAAAACAGCCTGTGCACAATTGCGTCCTTCATGCTTCAATCTTACCGCGTATTCTTTTCTGTTATCCATAAATCCTCCTATGCCTTAAAATTATATACAGGCTTCATAATATCCATCTGTCGCTTCAACCGTTCCCTTATAAGTTCTCTAAAATGTTTTGGCCCAACAACCTCTAGAACCGGCCCGAAAGACAGAATCCTTATGACAATCTCTGTCTCATCATCCTTCTCATAGCTCAGTCTTACAAGGTAATCATCATCTCTTTTTTCGACCGATTTCTGAAAGTGTGCAAAGTGTAACATCACCCTCTCAAGAGCATTGCGCTCATCCTTAAGTACGAATTCAACATATTCTTCACTGTTCTCTTGCATATGCTGTCTGCACCGCTTTGGTACACCATCATAGAATTCGCATGACAATATCCTGCCAAGATTATAGGTACCGCCATCCAAGCCATCTGCATATACCCTGAATTTATCATCCTTTTGCGAATACTCAAGATGCTTAGGGATGAATACGCGTTCTACTTCTCTTTCATACCTGTTCTTAACTCTGATAGATATCGCCTTCTTTTCTTTGATGGCCGATAATATCATGCGAAAACGATTCCTATACCCTAGATCATCATAATCATCACCATCAAGATACTGATCAAATACCTCATAATCGTCAGATGTAAAAAGAGGCTTAACATCCGGATCAACATACACATCATCAGTAAAAAGCTTAAGTCTCTTATCACTTGCTATAGCACAAAGCCAGCGTCTCTCAAGGTGAGTTAACGGCATATCAGGGCATTTTTTTATATTCGTAGTTCCATCAGGTAATACAAGTTGCCATCTCTCGTCCTTAACAGCATCCTCTATCATAAAGCTGCTCTCACTGAATGCATGCTCCTTAGCTATGCGTCTTATATCATCGATACTTACAGAAGATTCAAGTGCAAGACTTATGATATCAGCTACAGCGTTGTAGTATGCACTGTATAATTCACTGAATACCATCAGACACCTCCTCTATACCATACATCTCATACATCCGTTTTATATCACTTAAAAACCTCTCCTCAAGCTTCCTATCCGACATATGTATCTCAGTGATCCTGCAGATATAGGTCCTGATCCAGGGAATAAGCTCCCCGATATCATAGACATCCGCACTGAACTTCACATGCTCATCATCAAGATACGTGACTGTCCCACACCTTTTTTCACGTTCAAGTCTCTTAGGTATGTAATCCTCGAACCTTCCATATCTTATCGTAAAATCTATGTGTTCCATACGAGCGCCTGAACTGCCCTGCGTACTGACTCCCCAGATATGAGGTCGCATAGCTTCATACTTATCCATAAGCTCATCTATGTTATCGCACACATCAGATACAGACGCCTTCACGATATTATCAAGCCTGTATGCTCTAATCCTGCCCGATTCCTGATCATATGCCATCATATACTGCCTTCCACTCTGGGCACTTATCATAACCTTAAGTGGAACCACAACAGCACTTTGAGGCGTTCTAACCTTCTTGCTAACTGTAACTATCTCAAGCTTCTTCTTATCACTCATTGCCAAAAAAACAGTACACAGTATCTCACTGTCCATAGCAGAGGTTATATAGTGATGCTTAAAGAACAGAATACTATCATCGCAAACTTTCTTATCGAGAATATATGAGCCTATAACACCACAAGGCAGCATCTCGGAATAAAATCCAAGAACATCATAAGGATAAAAGTCTCGCATGGCAGCACGTTTATACAGAACCTGTCGCCCACTCTTTTCACACTCAACTATCCCTTCCTCAGAATATTCCTTTAGCTTCTTTCTAACATTAGACTCATCAAAAGTCTTAGGAACTAAAAAAGCTGATAGTCTGTCATCTATCTCATCCATTATCTCGGATATAGATAACCCTTCATCCTCCGACAATATATCCATCAGAAGAAAGTGAAGAGTTATATCACCATCAGTAAAGCTCTTAGTTTTCCATGCTACATACAGAGGATTATGCGAAACCACTCTGCTGTCTATGGATATATATACATTCTTTCCATCACTATTGCGTCCAAAGCGTATATAATCAGCAAGCCAGCCCTCTATTCTTCTTCTTTCATCGTCATAGGAGCGACTGCTTTTTTTATCGTAGTCGCTCCTGTTTTTATAACCATATACATAGAATTCCCGCATATAATCTCTTATACGGTCAAAATTCTTAATAAGTTCACTATATGCCATATCAAGTATTCCTTCTTACGATCTTACAACTGGTACAGCAGCCGAAAACAGATAACCCTGATAACGGTCGCAGCCATACTCATGAAGAGTTTCCCTCTGCTTTTCATTCTCAACAAATTCCGCAAGAACCATGAGTCCAAGATTATCGGCAAGCTTTATGATCGATGTTATGATCTCACGACTGTTCTCATGATCATACATACCTCTTACAAGAGAACCATCAAGCTTTATCAGATCAAAGAGGTTATCCTTGAGATAATGTATAGATGTATGTCCCATAGAGAAATCATCTATAGCGAGTAGAAGTCCCATACCCTTGAGCGTATTAAGAACACCTATAGTCTTATCATCAAAAGAAAGTGTAGCCTGTTCAGTAACCTCCACGCATATATTGCAACCGGCAAAAGACTTTATACTGTCAAGCTTCTTCATAAACTGAAGAAATCTTTGATCAACAATTGTAGTTCCAGTTACATTGACAGATAGCTTTATGTTCTCACCATACATCTCGAGAACATAAGGTCTGTCAGCCAAAGCATTTTCCCATATCTTCTCTTCAAGTTCTTCTAAGAATCCACCTTCCTCAGCGAGCTTGATAATAAGAGGAGGATATATCATGCCATATACCGGATGATTCCAGCGTAGAAGCGCCTCAACGCCTATACAGCGACCATCATAATGATACTGCGGCTGATAATACATAACTATCTGCCTGCTATAACTCTGCTTTAGCTCAGAACACAACTCCTTAGCAATATCGCCATAACTGTCATATCTCTCTGTAAGCTTGATATTCGCCATATTACCTTCATTCTGTTGGAAGAATTCTATAAAATGACTATAACTTGAGCGCATATTTTCCATAGTCTGCTTATCAAGAATCCTGATAAAAGGCGCATATACCAAAACACCCACGACTATATTAACAAGCTGAAGAACAGAGCCTGCATAAGACCCGGTTGCACAATAGCCACCCATGAGAACTGGCGTAGTCCAGTTAACCTGGTTCGTAATAAACGGTACCCATCCCATATACAAAGCCATATAGGATATAGAATAACACAAAAGCGGTACCGTCAGGAAAGGTATAACCATGACTGGATTGAGGATGATCGGAAGTCCGAAAACCATAAGCTCATTGATATTGAATATCATAGGAAATGTTGCGGCAAGCCCCAACGTCTTCCTCGAACGGCTCTTCGAAAAGATAAGAATAGCGATAAGAAGACATATAGTCGCTCCACATCCTCCCATAAGCACAAAGCAATCGAAAAACTCCTTCGTAAGGATCACAGTCGGCTCGCTTCCCGCTGCCACCGCCTGCTGATTAGCCTCAAGTCCTGGGAAGAAGTAACTATGCATAACATCTTCAAGCGTATCACTTCCGTGTATGCCAAAAAACCACAACACAGAAGACAAGAGCACAAAGAAGAAGCCTTTGAAGAAACCTGTTTCTCCGCTTGAAAACAAAGAATTGAAGACAAGAGCAATCAGATCCTTAAAAGAATCCAGATCAAATATCCATATAACAAGTGCATTAAGAAGTGCAAAAGGTATGACAGTAAATACTATCGGGAAGAACGTATTAAGCATCCTGTTAAATGTTCTGTCAGCTCCGCTGGTAAACAGATACCTCTTTTTGAAGACTTTACTCCACTTTATATATATCCACGACGCTAAGATTCCGGTCATGATTGCAACAAACATAGACTTAGGACCAGTCCTGTCTGTTCCGAATTTTTCAAAATCAGCGCCCACAAGTATAAAGAACGCCATCCCGGATGACATAATAGCACCAGTACCGACAACATTACGATCCGACTTATAACTTATATATGCACGACTCACACAGAAGGTCATATATACAGACAACATTCCAAAAGTCGCACCATTGATGATCTTGAATATTCTAAGAAGAATACCATCAGCTGCAGTCGCTATCCAATTCTGATAAACATCAGACGGAAAGAACTGGAAGATAAGCGCAAAAGCTCCCAGAATAAGAATAGGAATCAGGTCTACCAAAGCATTTCTAACAGATCTGATCATAATCATATCTTCTATATTCTGAAGTCTCGTTTTATTATCTTTACTATCCATACATATACCTCAAAATCAATTCACCATCGATTTTAAAGAAACCTTTCGATCATACATCTTCTGATCGGCCCGTTTAAATACCACGCGATAACAATCATCATCTCCAGGGCGAAAAACTGCAAGTCCACTGGCAATAACAAAATCTTTGCGATGAAGATTCTCTTCTATCTGTGTTTCAAAAACTTCTAACAATTCATCCCTGTTTCGGTAGTCTTCGCCTTCGAGAAAAACAACGAATTCATCCCCGCCAACACGGAATACAGGACTTTTTTTGAATATCTCGCATATATAACGGCAAGCTTTTTTGATATATTCATCACCAGCCTCATGTCCCTTTGTATCATTAACCTCCTTCAGATCATTCAAGTCAAAGACAACAACGCCAAACTCATAAGAAGCTTGTTTGGCAATTAGACTATCAACAAGCTTTTCATTTTCCACGTATGCATGTGTGTTATTAACGCCTGTAAGAGAATCCGTATAAGCCAAATGCTTTGCAACATCGAGTTCAAAGCGACGCTGTATCTCCATATCCTGTATAACAAAAGTATGTAAGATACAGGTTCCAAGCAAAAGCCCCACTGTATAGAAAGGTTGCAGAGGAAAAAGAACCTGTAATACAACAATAATTGCTGCAATGATTCCAAATGCACCAATAGCCGTACAATGCAACTTGTTATTAATATCAGTACCCCTTGCGGTATAGGTTGCATAAAAAGCAGTGGCCATAAAAAGTAAAATCTGAATTACTAAGCACACATATCTCATATTACCAGCATGATACACACCATCAGAATCAAACCAGAACATAATAGGGAAAAACAGATTCAAAACCAGAATGATCGCAAAAAATAATATCAGTAACCATCCTGTCATAGACAAAAAACCCAAAAACCTGTTTTTTTCTCTTCCACCCATATAATGGATGACAAATCTTATCCAAAAGAAAACTGTAGCTGCCATGAAACAAAAATAAAGTATTGTATCAAGTTCAACAGCACGAGTAAGATGTGCCTCATACAAGATTCCCCACAAAGCATCACAGATATAAAACACCATGATACTAACCGTCAATCCCCGATAAGCTTTACCATTAGGTTCTTCTTTGCCGCAGCACATGTTTCTTATCACATTAAAGTGTAATATGATATGAATCACTATAGCTAAAAAAACTGTACTCGAATAGGTCATTACAACAATCCTTCGCTAAACAACTATTTACAAAAGCAACATGTGATATATACTACATCTATTATACCATAAAACACTGTAATAAGCACCTAATTCTTTTCCAAAAAAAGCTATTTTCCTTTTGACTTCTAAGTCCGGATGAAGTATTCTATACTTATAAAATCAAAAATAAAAGGACACATATGAAACACATAAAGAAGAAAGACAATTCACTTAGACGTCAGCTGTCTCTCATAGTGACCGCCTTCTACGCAATAATAATAGTCATTGGCTTGATACTGCTGTATAACAGCAGTAAGCAAACATACCTGACTGCTAAGGATGACATGATTTATCGTGATCTTAGCAGGATCAAGGAATCATCGGCTTCTTACGATGGTTTTACATGGTTTTTGAATTACTGGAAAGAACATCCAGAAGATATGAAGGAAGAGTTTACTGTCGATGATCTCGCTATATCATCGGATTACTCTATATACGGATTAACAGAGGTTGATATCGACGAATACCTTTCGTCTTTGCCAGCCGATGCACAGCTTGCAATCGCAAAGGATCAATTGAGCATATTAAGCTTCGGACTAGATATTGAATTAAGTAATTTTGGCTATGGTTCGATCTATCTTATATCCGTAGAAGATGATACCGCTTTCGTATATCATGAGAATTGCACCAACACATCTACCCTCCACACTGTTGGAGATAAGGTAAGCTACAGATTAAGTAAACATCCCGCAATTAAAAAGCTCATAAATAATCCCGAACTCTCCATAGAATTCGAGATGTCCAAAGGGCTTAACAGCAAAGGCAGCAATTATTACACAGGATGTATGCCGATTGTAAAAGACGGCAAAACAGTTGCGATTCTCGCTATCGGTTATGATTGGAACAACTTCAGACGCGATCTTCTCAAAACGATATGGATCTATATCATGGTCTCCCTCATAGGCATGATTCTTATATACCGTCTCATGATGTTCATCATGGATCGCATAATCACGAAGCCTATATCTATACTGCAAAATGCTGTTGAGGACTTCAGGCTTAATAAAGACAGCAAGCGTGTTCACGATCAGATAAGCCTCATGAAGACTAATAACGAAATCCACACCCTAGGCAACAACTTCGATGATTTTTCATCCGCCATAGAGCGATATATAGATGATATTCATGCAGCCGAGGATGAGATAGAAAAGCTATCCGATGAGATACTTCAATCCCTCGCCCAAACAATCGATGCTAAGGATGTCTACACTAAAGGTCATTCAATCCGTGTTGCCAAATATTCAAAGATGCTTGCAACAAGGCTTAAACTGCCAGAAAAAACAATCGAGAATATCTACAAACAAGGTCTTCTCCACGACATAGGTAAAATCGGTATACCAGACGGAATAATCAACAAGCCTGGCAAACTCACAGATGAAGAATTCGCTATCATAAAATCACATACAACTATGGGAAGCGACATCCTATCGAAGGCAGAGAGCTTTCCAGAGCTTGCAAGAGCTGCCAGATGGCACCACGAAAGATATGACGGCCTAGGATATCCCGATGGCCTGTCAGCCGAAGATATCCCTCTTGAAGTTCGCATAATATCAGTTGCCGACAGTTACGACGCCATGTCAAGTAACAGAAGCTACCGAAACTATCTTGCTCAAGAAGTCGTGAAAAAAGAAATACAAAAAGGCATGGGAACTCAGTTTGATCCTGAGATAGCAAAGATAATGCTCGAGATCATCGATGAAGATCCTGATTACGAACTAAGGGAGCAATAGAAAAAAGGAGCTGTAAAAAACTATCACTAGGACACGCGGCGATTTCTATACTTTCGCAGGCGGCAGATTTGCATCAACAATTACTGCTTGCAATCATAGGATAATAATACTCTCAGTAATGCGTGCTTGCACGTAATTACTGAGAGTTTATTTATCCGTGTGACTGCAAAAGTATGACGAAATCTTGCGAATCGTCCTCGTGATAGTTTTTTACAGCCTTTCATATTGGCTAACAGCATAGCAATAACAAAAAAGAGGCTGTTTTTTACAGCCCCCCTTCCTACTCCTTGGTGAGTACTTTCTTCTGATAATTCCACTTTCCGCACTTTGGACACTTCATATATCTTGTTCTTCCTATATGAGGAGCAAGATTAGCCTGCCAGTATGTCGGCACATGTCTGTCATAGCACTTCTGACACTCATAATATCCAGCTTTCTGCTCGATACCTACTGCAACAAATGCTACTACTACGATCATCGCAACAGCAAAAACTATAAGTCCTGCTTTCAATGAATCTGGCATATCAACATATGCAGCTACTCCACACAGCACGAATCCTGCGACTATAGCCGGAGCTCCGATCCATATCTCAAGATTAAGTAGCTGTCTGTTCTTTTCCTCGACTTCACGTCTCATTTTAAGAAGATTCTCTTCTGCCATCTTGTTATAAGATTCTGTCATAATTCTTTCGCCCGACAAGAGTTCATTTACATTAATATTTAAATGTTCACATAGTTCCAACATGATTCCCGCATCCGGCAGTGACTTACCAGTCTCCCACTTACTGATCGCACGGTCACTGATTCCCAGCTTCTCCGCTAGAACTGCCTGCGTCATACCTTCCTCCTTTCTGCATGCCGCTATAAATTTTCCGATTTTTATCTGGTCCATATCGGGCTCCTCCTTTCATGGCTTAACTATAACACCAAATCTCTATCCGTAACACGAACCGGCAGTTGATAAGCCACAAACCCTGTATTTAAGCGAAACTCAACCGACGGTTGAGTAACATTTTTACATTATCTTCGATAAAAAAGTATCAGGATAAGTAAGAATACCTCCTTACTCACCCTGATGTTTGTTAAGTCATGTAATTATTGGATCAAAGTTAGTGCCCATACATAATCCACGATTGCAATGATGAAATATAAAGCCTTTATAAGCTTATTACTATACAAGTCACATTTAAGCAAAAAAACACCCGCTGCGACTATAACTAACGATACCAGTGCAGCAACTATTCTCAATACAGATGTACGCACATAATGAACATCTATATACTTCAACTCACCAATTGGATATGTGAGCTTTGCAAAAATACCTGCTAACCTCTCTTGAGAAGATATATCACTTTCCATATCCTTGTCAACTTCCTTGACAAGACCCTTAACTTTGCAGCCATCTTTATTGTTAGCAAGTCCATCATCATCAAAGTTCTTCTCAAACCATTTGGTATCAGCCATAACAATATAAGCTTCGCCATCATCATTAACAGTCAAAAAATAATGCTGGTGACCAACAGGAATCCCATAAAACCTGCGTTCAAGATCAACAATCTCTTTTGCACCTGTCACCTTTGCTGACTCTACCGAACCCGTATCAACAAGATCCTTAATTCCCATGAATCCCGTATAAAGACTAAACACAATCGCTACTGCCAAAGCTACTAATACTGAAATCTTCTGTCTCATAATATCTCCCTTCTTAATCATGTTTCAGTACATTAATTTAGCCCATTATATCATATAAAAGAAATATGCACAACATATTTTTGTTACTGCCATAATAATGACGAACTCTTCTGTTCAAAATTGTCAAGAACTGCAAGCATATCATCAGGGAGTCTCTTCCGACACTCTTCCTTCATAGTTTCAGGAACTCCATAAAATGCTTCTGCTATTGCTCCTGCAATACAGGTCAGAGTATCACAATCACCGCCAAGAGACACCGCTGTCCGGATGACATCCTCAAAATCATTTCCTTCCATGAATGCCGTAATTGCCTCCGGAACCGTCTCCTGGCAACTTTCCACATGATGATATTCCGGTCGGATCTCATCGCAGGTTCTCGACAGGTCATAGCCAAATTCCTGAATGATATACTCTCTGATCTCATCTTTTGCCGCACCAGTTCTCGCCATGAAGATTGCACTGGCTGTCGCTTCAGCACCTTTGATACCTTCCGGATGATTATGCGTAACTTCTGCCGTCAGCTTAGCGAACCTTCTGGTCTCTTCAATCGTATCATAAAGCCATCCCACAGAAGACACTCTCATAGCAGAGCCATTTCCCCAGCTGCCATAAGGCTTCGGCTGCCAGTGAGTAAACAGCCAGTCTCTGAACCTGTCGCCATAACCAGCATCCGGGTAATTTCTTCCCCAGATTCTCATTGCTTTCGATACAGCATGATGAATCGCTTCATCATCCGCTTCTCCGTTAAGGCTAATCAACGCCTCAGCCACAGCTATTGTCATCACAGAATCATCTGTAAACTGTGTTCCACTGCTGAAAAGAGGAAAGTCTTTTGTTTTATTTCCTCTGTCAAACTCATAGGGTGCACCAATCATGTCACCTAAAATTGCTCCATACATATCCGCATCCTCCTTTGCTCTCTTGATGATACAAGTATATCGAAAAAAGAAAACAGAGTGGTCGTTTGCCGCGCGACAAATTCCACTCCGCTAAATCACTCACCAAGGATTGGTTGCCCATATTTGAATAGTGCTGCATTTATCTCGTAAATATCGTAAACCTTATTCGTTATAAAGTAAGTGATGATCAGATCAAATTTATTGCTTGGCGAAAACGCAATCTCCGCTCTGGACAACAAATCCAACATCGTCGGCATATCCAGTTGCAACGCTATGGCAAATGCCACCGCCGTCTTTTTCTTGGGCTTATAATCTTCTTTACAGCGGATTCTTGAAAATACCTTGCGATCGATGTTTGCCTTCTTATAGACTGTCACATCGTCCATTCCACTTTCATCAATCAGCTTAAACAACCTCTGTTGGAAAGAATCCTCGGAGCTGTCAAGGACCTCATCCAGACTCATACCAGATACATCCGGAAATGAGGGTGCAGCCGCTTTGGCATAAGTATCCGACATGATCGCCGAATGCATGGACTCCAATCTTTCCAGGCGTTCACGTCGTGCATTACCATAGCGACCGCCATATTCAGCATTCCGAATCTCATCTGCAGAATGTTCGTCAATATATTCTTCAATATCACCGACCAGCTTGCCAGATAACTCAAAAGCCTCCCGGTCAAACACAACAAGGATAACCTTCATATCATGCAACAGAAGGAACTTATTAATCTCAGCCAAAGCAATCTGAAGAGCCTCATCCTTAGGAAACCCATATACTCCAGTAGCAATCAGTGGAAATGCGATACTCTTACATTCCAGTTCTGCTGCAAGGGTAAGCGATTTCTCGTAGCATGAATGAAGGATTTCCCGCTCATCATGATTTCCATCAATCCATGATGGTCCGATGGTATGGATGATATACTTAGCATCAAGATTAAAAGCAGGAGTATGTGCTGCCTCACCGGGCACCATTATCCCGATCTTCTTACGCTCAGCCAGAAGCAGATCCTTACCAGCAGCTTTATATATTGCGCTGTCCGTACCACTTCCAACTCTAACATTCGGATTAGCGGTGTTCACAATTGCATCCGCTTTTACTTTTGTTATATCATTCCTGATAATCTGGAATGGCATCTGTGATCACCTCCTACCTCGGTATCCGGCACATACCGTTCTCGCCCCATGATTAATTTTCGCCACTACATTTTTCAATTTCCCTCTCCAAAAGCCTGAACACATTCGCAACAAGGAAGCCATCCGCAATCGCATGATTCATACGAACCGTTACAGGCATAAGAAGCCTGCCACCTTCTTCCCTATATCTTCCCCAATTGACTATCGGTGGGAAGTGCAGATATCCATCCGGCAATTCGATATTCATCGCATCATAGGAAAGCCAAGATATGTATGATGCATCAAACCAGTTCGGATGATTCTCCATATCCAGTCCGTATTCTCTATTCTTCTTTGCCTCTTCCACATCACTCAGGGCTTTAGCATAGAACTTTTTATAATCTTCATCATACTCAGTGTATACAGGAGTACAGGTTTCAGTATCTTCATGAAATACATACTGAATCAGATTGATCACATCATAGCATATAAGCTCATCAGTTTGCCACAGATAACCCATCTTATAGTCATCACGCGAATTGAGAACTTTCGAAAGAACATATAAGAAGTTGATATAAAACTTTGTATTCGTTCGCTTAGAATATGCAACAAGTTCTGTAACATCTACTCTCGCCGTCATGGACGTCGAACATTTGCAATCTTTGGTAAAGTGACGAAATACACCCTTTCGATAGTAAGTTTCTTTGTCTATTACTCTATAATTCATGATTATATCCTCACTTTATCTGCCCCTTATCTGCCTGTCTTGAGGGACTGCCGCCTCCGAGCCAGCAAGAAGAACAGTTCTCGCAACCGCCTCCGCCGCAGTCAAGAGACGAACCAATTATTTCCTCGCGTTCTTCTCTAGTTGTATCTTTAATCAGAATAGATTTCATATACCACAAGCCTCCATCTCGGAATTGATTTCATCCTCGGTTGCCGCCATTGCCTGTAAAGTCATTGTAAGTAGTTTGTCGAGTTCCCAGCCCAGTTGCTCGGCACCTCTCTCGATCACTTCTCTGGAACAACCAGCTGCAAAGCCCTTGCTCTTATACTTTTTCTTCAGCGATTTCAGTTCCATATCCTTCGTGCTCCTGGAAGGACGCATGAGTGCCGCTGCACCGATCAGTCCTGTCAGTTCATCTGCTGCAAAGAGTACCTTTTCCATCTCATGCTCGGGTTTTACATCAATGGTAACACCGCATCCGACTGTAATTCCGTAGCCATGCGAACAAACGGCATGAATGACATCCTCACTTACTCCGCCGTCACGCAACAATTCCGGTGCCTTCAGGCAGTGTTCCTCCGGATACAGTTCAAAATCAATATCGTGCAGCAGTCCGACAATGCCCCAGTAACCGGCATCATCAGCGTAGCCAAGTTCGTTCGCATACCACTTCATGACCGCTTCTACGGTCAGGGCATGCTGAATATGAAATGCCTCTTTGTTATATTTCTTTAACAGTTCAAATGCTTCATTTCTTGAAATCATAATCTACCTCACTCATAATCTCCGTCATCAAATATCCAGTCATAGAGCATCATTTCCTCGACCGAATACGGCCTGTTCCCATGCTCCTTCTACATCTTCTTATAGGTCTTGCTATCCACCCAGACAGTCTTCTCCTCGCGAACAGTTTTGGTTCCGAAAAGACCTTTCTTCTTGGTTTCCACAGTAATTTTCAC
>JAEEGL015109227.1_pt1 | contig 31702 bp, 30 predicted proteins | sample 9134231 | NCBI WGS metagenome assembly JAEEGL01 (sample SAMN16246548, study PRJNA631951) | gut metagenome | biome: gut microbiome; feature: rumen; material: fiber-attached | host: Bos | place: Iran: Karaj | collected 2018-10 | reverse complement strand
TGCACAAGAAATCCCTGCTTCTCCGCCATTATAAAAGGCCATCGGTTGATGGCCTTTTATAATGCCAAAAAAGAAACCAGGATTTGAACGGGCGCGGTTGCGAGCGGTCGCGATGAGCGATTTCAAGCATCCGGTGGATGCTTGAAAAGCGAGCAAAGGTCGGCAGGGTCCGACCGTCCCGCCCTGACCGAGCACGGCGAGCCGTGCGAGAGCAAATCCCTGCTTCTCCGCCATTATAAAAGGCCATCGGTTGATGGCCTTTTGTAATGCAAAAAAAGAAACAGGGATTTGAACGGGCGCGGTTGCGAGCGGTCGCGATGAGCGATCTTAAGCATCCGGTGGATGCTTGAAAAGTGAGCAAAGGTCGGCGGGGTCCGACCGCCCCGCCCTGACCGAGGCGGCATTAGTGCCGCCGAGAGCAAATCCCTGCTTTTCCTCTGAACAATTGCCCATCCCTGTATTAATGTTTCTAAAAAAAAGCAGATTTTTCCTTCATTATGTGTTATACTGTTATAGATGACAGCTGCGCTGCCAGACTTTCCATGCAGATAAGGAGAAAAGCCATGAAAAAGATACTTGCAATGCTTCTCAGTTTTCTTCTGATCGCCGCGCTGCCTGCCGCGATGCTTGCCGAAACTCAGCCCGAGCCCGAGGATGAACTGATTCCGATCCACGAGGTTTATATCAAGGGCTTCCGTCCGGCCGTTGCAGGCTCCACGCCTGAATTCGCCTCGCCGCTCTACACGGATGAGGACGTCTTTGACGTTTATTCGCACGTCTATTCCTATTGGCACGACAACACGGAAGGTCACGATATGTTCGAAGAACAGACGCCGTTCGTGATCTCTCACGAATACAGCGAGGGCTGCATGCTCGCAGCCGGAGAGGGCTATTATTTCGCGGACGACTGCGTGTACTATATCAACGGGCACGCGGAATACGTTGATTTTGTTATGCCACATCAGTATTTCGACGGGTGCGTGTACGTTCAATCCATCGCCTTCCCCTGCTATGAGCAGTACGTGCTCGGCGATATCGACGGCACGGGCGCCGTTGAAGCGGGCGACGCTCTGCTCGCTCTGCGGTGCGCATTGGATCTCGCCGATTTGAACGAAGAGCAGACCCTCATCGGCGACGTCGACTTCAGCGGGAACGTATCCGCTGCGGACGCCTTAATGATACTCCGCGCCGCGCTGGGTCTGATCGAGCTCTGATTCTCATAAGGAGGCTTATTATCCCTTCGGTGAAGCTTCGCCGGAACACACCCTTCCGGCCTTGTTTTTGTTGAAGATACGGATTTGCGTCACTTTCAAATAGCGTTTACAAATATAGCATGGTGCGGGATTTGGGTTCCTGCATCATGCTTTATTCTATTCCGCAAGCCTTCCGGATACCCGATAAAACGGCTCAAAAAACAACGCCTTCAATTAAAAATCACTCATTATAAAACTGTTGTATTTTGTTCGGTTTATGTTATAATGTATTAGTATAATTATGCATCAGAGGTCTCTGTTTTATGAAAATAATCATTGCGGGTTACGGTAAAGTCGGTTCTGCCATGGTGCGTCAGCTTGCTGCCGAAGGGTACGATCTGACCGTCATAGACTCCAATAAGAAAAAGTTGGAGTCCGGGCAGGAGCTTTACGATATAATGTGCGTTCACGGCAACTGCGCCACGATGGAGGTTTTGAAGGAAGCCGGAGTTGAAACCGCAGATCTTGTCATAGCCGCTACGAGCGCGGATGAGATCAACCTTCTTTGCTGTCTAACGGCATATCAGCTCAACAGGAACATCAATACGATAGCGAGGATCAGGAACCCCGAATACAGCGAGCAGATCGTCATGATGCGCGATTCGCTCGGGCTCTCCTTGCTCGTCAATCCGGAGAGGCAGGCCGCTCAGGAAATAGAGCGTCTTATCAGGTATCCCGGTTTCTTAAAACGCGAAAAGTTCGCACACGGCAGGGTCGAGATAGTCGAGCTTCGCGTTACCGCCGAAAGCCCTCTTAACAACGTTCAGCTTTATCAGCTCGGTTCGGTAACAAAATGCAAGATCCTTGTCTGCTCCGTTTTGAGAAACGGCAAAGCCATAACCCCCAAGGGCGATTTCGTGCTGCAGGACGGCGACAGGCTGTTTGTCACATCTACTACGAACGAGCTTGCACGCATGCTGAAAAACATCGGCGTGATCACTCATAAGGTCAAGCGCGTCATTATCTGCGGCGGCGGAAGGATAACCTATTATCTTGCACAGATGCTTGAAAAGAGCAACACCGACGTTCAGATAGTCGAGCGCGACGGCGAAAAATGCCTGCAGCTTGCGGAGCTTCTTCCCAAGGCCAACATCATCAACGCCGACGCTTCGGATCTTACCTTCTGGGAGAGCAACAGGCTGAACGAAAACGACGCGGTAGTTTCGATGACCGGCCTTGACGAACTGAATATGATCATCTCGCTTTACGTTAAAAACTGCGGCGTAAAGCAGATCATCACCAAGCTCAGCAGGACGGAGAGCTCCGCTATACTGGACGATCTTTCCTTCGGGAGCATCATCTGCCCCAAGGATCTCTGCAGCAATACGATAGTCGGCTACGTTCGCGGGATGAGTAACCAGACCGGAGGATCTATCGCGGTACACAGGCTTGCGGACGGCAAATCCGAAGCGGCCGAATACCACGTTTCCGCCGATACGAAAAACTGCGGCGTTCCTCTTAAAAACCTCAAGCTCAAGAAGAACGTGCTGATCGCCTGCATACTGCATCTTTCGCAGGTCATCATCCCCAACGGTGATTCCTGCTTCTATCCCGGCGATACCGTGATCATCGTTTCGGACAGCGAAAACGCGATAGTCAAGCTTAACGACATATTCGAATGAGGCTCTTAAAATGAACTTTCGAATGATCGGGCGTATAATTTCATTTATACTTATTGTTGAAGCGGTGTTCATGCTCCCCGCACTGCTGCTTTGCGCTTTCGGAGGGCAGAGCTGGTCGGCTGTTTCATTCCTTATTTCGATTGGGATCATACTCGCAGCGGCCGGGATCCTCTGGCTCGTATCAAGAAACGCTCCAAAGGGCTTTTACTCAAGGGACGGCCTGATGTGCGTTGGCTTTTCATGGATAGTCATGAGTCTGTTCGGAGCGCTGCCCTTTGTGATCTCCCATGAGATCCCCCATTACATCGACGCTCTGTTTGAGATCGCCTCCGGTTTTTCAACGACCGGCGCCTCCATACTGAATGACGTTGAAGCCCTTTCAAAGGGCATGCTGCTGTGGAGGAGCATGAGCCATTGGCTGGGCGGAATGGGCGTGCTCGTATTCCTGCTGGCTCTTGTGCCCATAAGCGGGCGCAGCGACGGTTTTACGATGCACCTGCTACGCGCGGAGAGCCCCGGCCCGGACGTCGGCAAGCTCGTACCGAGGATGAAGCAGACCGCAATTATACTTTACGGGCTGTACATTCTGCTGACCGTGCTCGATTTCATATTCCTCGTGATCGGCAGGATGCCCGTTTTCGACGCGGTATGTATCGCCGTCGGCACCGCCGGTACGGGCGGATTCGGCGTGCTGAATTCAAGCATCGGCGGGTATTCGCCATACATACAAATAGTATGTACCGTATTCATGTTCCTGTTCGGCGTGAACTTCTCCTGCTATTATCTGTTGTTCTGCGGCAAGATCAAAAACGTGCTGAAGGATGAGGAGCTGCATTGGTACCTCGGCATAGCGTTTGCGAGCATCACGGCTATCACGATCACGCTGCTGCTTGCCAACACCTATGATTCGTTTGCCGAGACCCTGCGCCATTCCGCTTTCCAGGTTGGAAGTCTTCTCTCCTCCACCGGTTTCTCGACGACGGATTTCGATCTCTGGCCCTCGCTTGCAAAGGCGATACTGTTCTCGCTCATGTTCGTCGGCGCGAGCGCCGGCTCGACCGGCGGCGGCTTCAAGATGGGCCGCGCGCTGCTCGTAGCGAAGATACTTCGTAGGAACGTCCGTCAGGTGCTTTATCCCCAGAGGGTGCAGGTCGTCAGGATGAACGGGCGAGTAGTCGACGAGGACGTGCTGAGGAACACAAACGCATATCTCTGCGCATACGTTATAATCATTCTCGTCAGCTTCCTCCTCATTTCCGCGGACGGATTCTCGACCACCACCAACGTGACCGCGGTCGTATCCTGCTTCAACAACATGGGCCCCGGTCTTGAGGGGATCGGCCCGACGCTCAATTACTCCGGTTACAGCGTGTTCTCAAAGATAGTTCTGATATTCGACATGCTGGCCGGCAGGCTTGAAATATTCCCGATACTCGTGCTTCTCTCAAGGAGCGCGTGGAAGAGAAGATAATAAAAAGCAAACGAAAAGGCAGGCCATGGCAAAACGGCATAGGGCCTGCCTTTATTATGCTTTATTAATGGAGAGGCTGCATGTCAACGGCTTTTTTCTTCGATTGGAACGGGGACTTTATTGATCAGCAGCGCGCTGAGGCCTCCTATGGCAATACCGGTAACAACGCCGGATACTATCAAAGCTGGAAGCCACCAGAGTATCTGTTCGGAACCGAGAAGCACTACTGCCATAAGGATCTGACCGATATTATGTGCAACGGCGCCTGATATGGAAACGCCTACCGCGGAAAAAGCCCCGGCCTTTTTGAGCAGCGCCATTACAGTTACGGAGAGCGCCGCGCCGGCTAAAGAGTAAGCAAGCGAAGCCGCGTTGCCAAAGAGCAGTCCCGCGAGCAGTACGCGGATAAGGCTCACGGCAGCCGCGGCCTTCCAATCGAGCTTTATCAGAAGGAATACCGCGACCACGTTGGCTAAACCGAGCTTAATACCCGGAACTGCAAATGAAGCCGGTATAAAAGTTTCGATATAGGATAGTATCATCGCGGCGGCGATCGATATTCCAAGGGTGGTAAGGATGCGTACTTTGCGGTTCATATGCTTGTATCGGCTCCTCTCTCCCCCTCTATCCTTATCACGAGCCTGTGCGGAAGACAGATTATGCTCTCCCCCGCCTTGCTGATAGGATGCTGCTTTACACACAGCTTATCGGGACAATCCGCGCTCTCGATAAACGCTTTGCCGTCCTTGATCACGAGGACGTTGATATGCCCGTCGGAAGACGATATCTCCGTCCTCATATCCTTATCGAGCGGGTATTTCGCTGTAATGATCCCGTCAAGCTCGACCACGACCTCCGCCCCTTCTTTTTGGGTGAACCTCAAAACGGCCCAAACCGCAAGCGCGGAAAGGAGCAGGATAATAAGCAGGATCAGATCGTTTTTGAGCTTTTTGTTTTTCATGTTAAAAACCGGCTGCCCCCGAAAGAACGCTTTCCGGAGCAGCCATTATTTGTTCGCGTGATATCAGAAACGGTGTATGCCGGAGAAATCGGCGATCTTTATCGCATGCACGGGGCATTTCTCCGCGCATTTGCCGCAGTTGACGCATTTTTCGTAATCGATCACGGCAAGATTGTTGACAATGGTGATGGCGCCCTGTTCGCAGTTCCTTGCGCAAAGGCCGCAGGCAATACAGCCCGAAGAGCATTTTGCCCTAACGGTCGCGCCCTTTTCATGGTTGGAGCAGGTAACGACGGTACGGCGGACGTCGGGGAAAAGCTCGATGACGTGATTCGGGCAGGTCTTTGTGCAAAGACCGCAGCCGACGCATTTCCTCGTATCGACGTGAGCTATGCCGTTTTCAATGCAGATGGCGTTCTGCGGGCAGACCTTTGCGCAGTCTCCCAGACCGACGCAGCCGAAGGTACAGCTCCCGCTGCCGCCGTAAAGCATATGCGCCGCCTGGCATGATTCGATGCCCTCGTAGATATGCTTGCGCTTATGATTAAAGCAGTCGCCGTTACAATGCACGAACGCGACCTGCTCTATAACGTCCTCGCTTTCAACGCCGAGCACGTCGGCGATCTTCCGGGCCACGGCGTCAGCGCCGGGAACGCAGAGATTCGTCTTGGTACCTTCAACCTCCGCGAGCGCGTGCGCATAGCCGTCGCAGCCGGTGAAGCCGCAGGCGCCGCAGTTCGCTCCGGGAAGGCATTCGCGTATTTTGACCTCGGTCTCGTTAACGGGGACGCTCATAAAATGCGAAGCAAGCGCGAGCGCTATACCGCAGATGAGACCGATCACGGTAACGGCAATTACAGCAGTAAGTATCTCCATATTATCACTCCCCGAACAAGCTCTGAATGACGCCCATGAAGCCGTAGAAAGCCATGGAAACTATGGAAGCGGCGGCAAGGGTAATGGGGATCCCCTTGAATGCCTGAGGCGGATCGGATTCCTCCATGCGCTCCCTTACTCCCGCAAACAGCACCATGGCAAGCAGGAAACCGAGGCCGCAGCCGAGGGAGCTGACCATCGATTCAAGGAAATTGTAGCCGTCGGTAATGTTGTTTATCGTGACGCCGAGCACCGCGCAGTTGGTGGTAATGAGCGGCAGATAAACGCCAAGCGATTTATGCAGCGACGGGATGAACTTCTTGAGCGCGATCTCTACGAACTGGACCAGCGCGGCGATCACGAGGATGAATACGATCGTCTGCAGATAGCCCATATTGAAGCGATCGAGCAGATAGGTCTGGATCGGCCATGTTACCGCGGTCGCAAGGAGCATTACGAAAATGACCGCGATACCCATTCCCGAAGCCTGATTGATCTTCTTGGAAACGCCGAGGAAGGGGCAGATGCCGAGGAACTTGCTGAGAACATAGTTGTTGACCAGAACGGACATCATGATTATCTTGATCATCAGCTTGAAGGTATCCATTATTTATCGCCTCCGTTCTCTGCTGCAGCTTCACATGCTGCGCGGTCCTTGCGGCAGAATGACGCCGAGGGGCAGCCCTCGCAGTCGAAGCTCTTCCTCTGCGGCGCCTTGCCCCTTGTGATATAAGCCACAAGCGCGATAAGGCAGCCGAACACGAGGAAGCCTCCCGGAGGCTGTGTGAGTATGGGGATCTTGAAGCCTTCGAGGAAGGCGATCTTATGGCCGGCAAAGCTTGCGTTGCCGAGCACCTCGCGGACGGTCGCCATGGCAAGAAGGGCAAGCGTAAAGCCGAAGCCCATGCCGAGGCCGTCAAGCGCGGATTCGAGAACGTTGTGCTTGTTGGCGAACATTTCAGCGCGCCCCAGAATGATGCAGTTTACGACGATGAGCGCAAGATACACGCCGAGCATCTCGTATAGATCGGGAAGATACGCTTCCATCAGCATCTGCACCAGCGTTACGAAACCGGCTATGACCACTATGTAGCACGGGATGCGGACGGAATCCGGGATGATCTTCCTGAGAAGGGATATCACCGCGTTGGAGCATATGAGCACCGCGGTCGCCGCGAGGCCCATTGCTATCGCGTTGATTATGCTGACGCTCATAGCGAGCGTCGGGCAGGTGCCGAGAACGAGAACGAGAACGGGGTTCTCCTTCAGCAGGCCGTTAGTGAGTATCTTCAGCTTCTTCATCAGGCCTCACCCCCTTTTATCATTTCCACGGCTTCAAAGGCATGGCCTATGGCCTCCTTCAACGCCTTGGAAGAATAAGTTACTCCCGCGAAGGAGTCGACCTCCGTATAGTTGGAGGAATCCTTTTCAAGGTAGTTCTGAGGATATGTGTCCTTGCCGAAATCCTTTGACTCCTTATACGAAGTCAGCGTGATGCCTTTTATCTTGCCATCGGGATCTATACCGACGGTAATTCCCATATCATCGCTGGAATAGGAGGATCTTGCGGCAAGCACGACCGCATAGCTGCCGTCTTCGGCTTTAAAGACCTTCTTGACGACGGGCGAAACGCCTTCGGGAAGCTCAACTTCCGTGAACGTGCCGGAATCGGGAAGGACGACCTTGAGGGAGCTGTTCACCTTCTCGGCTCTCGATCGGTCTATGACGGGCTTTGTAACGCTGTTTGTGAGGGCGAGGAGCACGGTCACAATAAGGCAGATCACCGTCAGCACGATCACGCTTTTAACGCTGCCGTTCATCTTTTTCATGCTTTCACCTCCCCAAGGGGCTTTTTCTTTGTTGCCTTATCTATAAAGTTGGTGAGAATGTTCATGAAGAGTATGGAGAAGGAAACGCCCTCCGGATAGGCGGCGTACCTCCTGATGATCACGGTGAGCAGCGCGCAGCCGAGAGCGAATACCGTCTTGCCCAGATTCGTGGTTGGGGTGGTCACGTAATCGGTGGCCATAAAGAACGCGCCGATAACAAGGCCGCCGGAGAGGATCTGATAAAGCGCAGCGGAGGGGCTGCCGCCGAACAGCCAGGAAAGGAGGAATACCGCGCCGATATAGACGACGGGAGTATGCCAGGTGATGACCTTGCGGACGATCAGATATACGCCGCCGAGAAGCAGCGCAATTATGCAGGTCTCGCCGACAGCGCCGCCCCTGAGACCGAGAAGCATATCGATCAGCGAAGGCAGTTTACCCTCGGCGCCCGCCATGACTGCAAGCGGAGTGGGAGAAGCCACGGTATCCGCGGCGATTTTGATCTCGCCCACGCTCCCCATTGATCCGGAGAACGCGATCAGCATGAATACCCTTGCCGCCGCGGCGGGATTGGCGAAGTTCTTTCCGAGACCGCCGAAAATGCATTTTACGACGATTATAGCGAAAAGCCCGCCGACGATCGCGTGGTAGATGTTTACCGAAGAGGGAAGATTGAGGCCGAGTATCAGACCTGTAACGACGGCCGAGAGATCCCCAACGGTTTGAGTACGCTTCGTAATGAGATTGAAAAGCGCTTCTCCGCCTACGCAGGAGGCGATACAGACCGCGACCACAAGCAGGGCGCGGAGCCCGAATATCACGCTGCCGGCGATGAGGGCAGGCAGCAGCGCGATAATTACGTCGAGCATAATGCCCCTTGTCGAGCGGCCGGAATTGATATGCGGCGAAACGGAAACTATCAGCTTATTGTCTTCGGGTCTTTCCATTATGCCTTATCTCCTTTTTGAGAATTCTGCCAGTCTTTCAACATGACCTTGGCAAGCTTATGCCTCTGCACGATAGGCTGGTTCGCAGGGCAGATGAACGAGCAGGCTCCGCACTCCATGCAGAGATTCACCCTCTGCTTAAAGAGCTCGGCTCCGTCCTTATTCTTGAACGCCTTGGCTATTGCGGGAGGGTTCAGCCTCATCGGGCAATGGTTGACGCAGTTGCCGCACCTTATGCAGGGAGTTTCCTTTTTGACCTTTGCCGTTTCTTCGTCAAAAGCAAGGATCGCATTGGTGTTCTTGAGTACGGGAGCGTTAAGATCCGGTACCGCGGTACCCATCATCGGGCCGCCATAAAGCACCTTCTTCGGCTCCTTTTTGAAACCGCCGCAGAACTCGAATACGTCGCCGAGCCTTGTGCCGATCGGAACGAGCACGTTTTTCGGCTCCCTGACGGCGGGGCCGTCGACGGTTATCAGCTTTTCAACGAGCGGCATGCCTGTCTCGATATAGCGCTCGATATTAGCGAGCGTTGTTACGTTCATTATCACCACGCCGACGTCGAGCGGGAGCTTGCCTTCGGGCACTATCCTGCCTGTGGTGTTGTAGATAAGGACTTTTTCTCCGCCCTGCGGGTACATGGAGGGAAGACCCTTCACGATTATGTTCTTATCCTTTTCAAAGCATTTGGAGAGCTTTGCGATGGATTTTGGCTTGTTGTTCTCAATGCCGATATAGACCGCTTTGGGTTTAAGGAATTCGGCTATGCGGCGGGCGCCCCTTTCGATAAGATCGGTATGATCGAGCATCATACGTGTATCGCTCGTAATATAGGGCTCGCACTCGGCGCCGTTGATAACAAAATACTCGACCTTTTCGATATCCTTGATCGCAAGCTTTACGGAAGTCGGGAACCCTGCTCCGCCAAGGCCGACGATGCCGCTTGCGCGAACCGCGTCGGTAAGCTGTTCAAGCGTTTCGATCGTGGGCTTTTCAATGCCCTCGTACGGACGCATCTCTCCGTCGGATTCGATGACGACGGCGGGCGTGCTCCTGCCGTTGCTGAGTATGATATCCTCCACCTTTTTGACCGTTCCGGATACGGAAGCGTGCACAGGGGATGAAATAAAGCCGCCGGACTCCGCGATCAGCTGACCTACGGCAACTTTATCCCCCGCCTTCACAACGGGCTTTGCGGGAGCGCCGATGTGCATCACGGTGGGAAGAATAACGATCTGAGGAGGAGGCATCCTGACTTCTTCCATCAATGCGGTATTTTTCCTGTGAGGCACATGTACGCCGGAAAGAGATAATAAACGATTTGGCATTTGTTCTCCTAACTGCGGCCCGGGCGATGCTATGAAAAACGATCTGATTTCGCCCTTTTGACACGCATAAAAATCCTTATATATTTTATCACCCGGCTCATATAATGTCAATTCTTTTTTAGATCCGCAGGGCATTACAGCCGGGCGTGAAAACGCTTTATATTAAAAGGTTTTTTCAGCGCGAGCCGCGGTTTTTCCGGAGCTTTTGTTGTGTTTTTTCCGATATGTGGTATAATAATGAAAACAGGCCGTATTGTTAAACGGTAAAAGGAAGGAGTTGATACGGGCATGAAAGAAACCACTCTCTCCAAGCAGCTTCTCAGGCTGCTTTGGCTGCTTGTGCTGCCCGTGACGTTCCTTCTTATAAAGCTTGCCGCAAAATCGCCGCTGCTCGTTGACAGCATTTATTCGCGCTCGATCTACCCCGTTATCCGCAACGGAGTATCTGCGGTAACGAGGCTCTTCCCATTCTCGGCAGCGGAATACCTGCTTTATATCACGGCTGCGCTGCTGGCGATATTCCTCATTATCGCCGTAGTCAGGGTCATTTTCATCAGAAAGGGCGCCCTGATAAAGCTGCTCTCGCTCGTTATCTCATATGCGATATTCGCCTCCTACATGCTGTTCCTGTTCTATCTCATGTGGGGGTTCAACTACTACCGCCCCGCGCTTGCGGAAAGGCTCGATCTTCCCGACAGGAGCTACAACGTCGAGGAATTAAAGGAGGTATGCTTCGACCTTGCGGAGCACGCCAAGGCCCTCCGCGAAGGGCTTCCCGAGGATGATCGCGGCGTATTCACCTGGAATATTGACGAAATAAAGACCGGCGTATGCAGCGCTTACGCGGGCTTTGGCGCAAGCCGTCCCTCGTTCAAGGCGGACGTTCCGAAGGTGAAGGCGGTCGACGCTTCGGAGTATCTGTCAAAATGCGGCATTTCCGGCATCTACATACCCTTTACCGAGGAGCCAAGCATCAACGTCAACGAGCCGTTCCTGTATCTTGCTCACAGCGCTGCTCACGAGACCGCGCATTACATGGGTTACGCGCGTGAAGAGGATGCGAATTTCCTCGCCTTCCTCGTCTGTATCGGCTCGACCGACCCAGGCGTTGCGTATTCCGGTTATATGCACGCTCTGCTTAATTGCGGCAACGCGCTTGCCGCAGCGGATCCCGATGCATACCGTCAGCTTTGTTCCACCTATTCGGAGGGAATGAAAAACGATCTGCGAGATTATTCCGATCATTACAATCAATACGCCGATACCGATACCTGGAAAAAATCAGATGAGATCAACGACAAATACCTTAAAGCCAACAATCAGCAAAAGGGCGTGCTCTCCTATCAGGAGGACGTTGCATTGGTGCTGAGGTATTACGACAGCTGCCGTTTCTTTGAAAAAACAAGGTAAAGCCCCTCTTTTCAGAATAATTGAATGATTATTTCACAAGCTAAAACCCGAGGATCATATCCGGAGGTTTTTTTGTGATTACCCTGTTATCGAGAACAGTACTGATCTATTCTCTCGTTTTCGCGGTGATGAGGCTTATGGGAAAAAGGCAGCTCAGCGACATGCAGCCTTTTGATCTTGTCGTGACTCTGCTCATTGCAGACGTTGCGGCGGAACCCATTTCCGACTGCGCGGTGCCGCTTCTGTACGGAGTCGTGCCTATCTTCACTCTGTTCGTGCTTCACAGGACGGTATCGTTCATATCGCTCAAATCAAGGAGCGCCAGAAGGCTGGTCTGCGGCAATCCGATATTCGTTATCGCCAAAGGCACCGTGCTTGAAAACGCTCTGCGCGCGGCGAATTACACGCTGAACGATCTTACGGAGCAGCTGAGGATGAAGGACGTGTTCTCCTTTTCGGAAGTGGAATATGCGATACTTGAGACCAACGGATCCCTCAGCGTGCTGAAAAAGAGCGCCGGCTCCCCCGCCGCCCCGTCGATAATGCTCGTATCGGACGGGCAGATAGATAAAAAAGGGCTTTCGGATTCCGGCATTTCGGAAGAGAAGCTTTTGGCGGCCGTCAGGGAGAAAAGCTCCGCGCCGGTTTCAAAGCAGCTTTTCGTTTTTGCCGAGGCCGACGGCACTATACGAGGGCAGGAAAAAACAAAGGGCAAATCAATGCCCGGGGTATGGCAGGTGAAGATATCGAAATGACTCCGGATCAGGATTTCAGACGCTCCTCCGCCGTTTCGGCTGCGGCGCTGACGGCAGCCGCCGCGCTGCTTATTGCCGCGTGTATAGCTCCCTGCGTGATGATCGGCTCGCTTGAAAAGCGGATGCTGCCGCTGATCGAGAGCGCCCAGAATAAAACAATCTCCGGCGACATATCGGGAGCGCTTGAAGATATCGAGAAGATCAGCTCCGTCTATCATGAGCGGAGCGAAATGCTTATGCTCGTATTCCATCATTCGGATCTCTGCGATCTCGAATATGCCGTCGATACCTCGCAAAAGCTCGCCCAAGCCGGCGATCAGTCCCAGCTTCTTACTGAGTTGACGGCGATAGAATCGACAGTAAAAAACCTTGACCGGATGCACCGGCCAAGGCTCAACAATCTGTTTTAGTATTTCATTCGTCTTTTCCGACTATGTTATCCGCATCCTTATAGATGCTGTCTGCGGGCACGACGCCGCGCACCCTGGAGACCGGATAGACGTTTGTGTTCCTGCCTATCACGGTGCCGGGATTAAGTACGGAATTGCATCCGACCTCAACGTGATCGCCAAGCATGGCGCCGAATTTTTTGCGCCCGGTAGGGATCTTCTCGTCCCCGGATTTGACGACTACCGGAGTCTTGTCGCTCTTGACGTTCGAGGTGATGGAGCCTGCGCCCATGTGGGATCTGTACCCGAGGATGGAATCGCCAACGTAATTGTAATGCGGCACCTGTACGTTATCGAAAAGGATGACGTTCTTGAGCTCCACCGAATTGCCGACGACGCAGTTTTTGCCGACTATGGCGCTGCCGCGAATGAACGCGCAATGACGCACCTCCGCGCCGCTGTCTATTATGCAGGGCGCCCCAATGTATGCGGAAGGGAACACCTTGGCGTCCTTTGCGATCCAAACGCCTTCCTCGGGATGATCGAATTCATCCTCGGGAAGAGTGCCGCCGAGCTTCATTATGAAGGGCTTGATATCGTCGAGCACCTCCCAAGGATATTCCTTGCCGGCAAAGATCTCCGCCGCGCGGGTATGGGAAAGATCAAAGAGATCGTTAATCTTATACATCGGCAGCCTCACTTTACGGCGATAAGTATGCCCTTACGCCTCATTACGTCTATGACCTCGTCAACTTTAGCTTCGCAAAGCTCGTGAGTGGGAGCCTCGACCATCACGCGGAGCACGGGCTCCGTGCCTGATTTCCTGAGGAGTATCCTGCCGTTGCCGGCAAGCTCTTCGCCAATGAGCCCGACCGCTTTGACAACGTCGGGATCGGAAAGAGCGGCGTCCTTATCGATGACCTTTACGTTTTTGAGCACCTGGGGATAGACCTCAAGCCCCTCCGTCAGCTCGGAAAGCGGCAGCTTCCTGTCAAGCATGACCTGCATAATTTTGATGGCGGTGATGAGCCCGTCGCCCGTTGTTGCGTATTTGGAAAAGATGATGTGCCCGGATTGCTCGCCGCCGAGCATGTGCCCGTTTGCCCTCATGTTCTCATAAACGTATTTATCGCCGACGGCGGTCTTTTCATAATCGATGCCGCAGGCGTCGAAAGCCTTATAAAGGCCGAAATTGCTCATAACGGTGGTGACTACGGTATTATTGACAAGCGCGTCGCAGGCTTTCATGTGCTTCCCGCAGATGTAAAGGATAGCGTCGCCGTTGACCGTTTCGCCCTTTTCGTTAACCGCAAGGCACCTGTCTGCGTCGCCGTCGAAGGCAAAGCCCGCGTCAAGATGCTTTTCGCGGACGAGGCGCTGAAGCGCTTCAAGATGCGTTGAACCGCAGTCCATATTGATATTCATTCCCGTGGGGGTGTTGCCTATAACGTATGTCTCCGCGCCGAGGGCGTCGAACACGCTCTTTGCGATGGCCCAAGTGCTGCCGTTCGCGCAGTCGAGGCCGATGCGTTTGCCCTTATAGGAATGGGTGGCAAGAGAAATAATGTAGCCGATGTAGCGGTTCCTGCCGGCGGCGTGATCGATCACCCTGCCGATATTCTCACGCGTGGCAAGGGGCGGATCGGGGAGCGCGCCGTCGAGATACTGCTCGATCTCCTCAATAACCGGATCCTCCATCTTTTCGCCGTTGGAGTTAAGGAGCTTTATTCCGTTATCATGGAATGCGTTATGCGACGCGGAGATCATGATGCCGCAGTCGAAATCCTCCGTCCTCGCGATATAGGAAACGCTCGGAGTGGTGGTCACGTGCATCAGATAAACGTCTGCGCCGGAGGAAGTGAGCCCCGCGGTGAGCGCACATTCATACATATAGCTTGAAAGGCGAGTATCCTTGCCGATGACTATGCGGCATTGCTTGCTCCTTTCAAAATAACTGCCGAGGAATCGGCCTATCTTAAACGCGTGTTCAACGGTGAGGTCGACGTTGGCCTCGCCGCGAAAACCGTCGGTTCCGAAATACTTGGACATTTTTATCTCCTTCCGGGAAGCAGGTCATTAATGGCCGTTTTTATTCAACATAATATTATAGCACGGTTTTATGACTTTAGCAATAACGTAAATACCGCGCCGGCAGAAAGTCATTCAATTTGAAATTTCCACGGATCGATTGAAATCCTATTAAAAACCGTTTATAATAAAGGATAACTAAAAGGCTTGGAGGCCTCATGAAGAGAATAATCGCGATAGCGGCTTCATTAATAATGCTTTTGTCTTTCGGGACGGCTTTTGCCGACGGTCTGTCGGATCCTCTGCCCCCGGTAGTTCCCGTATCGGTTTTTGAAGATCTGGGAGAAACGCGCGCGGTGCTTGTCGATATCGACAGCGGCGCAATACTGTTTTCAAGAAACAGCGATAAGCAGGCAAAGCCCGGTTCGCTTACGGCGCTGATGACCGCGCTGCTGCTCATGGAAAACACCGCGCCCGCCGATTGGAACGTGTTTTTGCCCGCGCTGAAGGAAGTCAACTCCTCGTGGAGCGGACGCGGCAATCAGATGGGCCTTGAAAAAGGCGATACTCCTTCAAGGGCGGATCTGCTTTACGGCCTGCTTTTGGAGGGCGCAGCCGACGCCGCCTACACCACCGCCGTGCTCGTTTCCGGCAGCGAGAGCGAGTTCGTTTCCGCTATGAACGTCAGGGCCCGGGAGCTCGGAATGACGGGAACAAAATTCGATAACGGCTACGGCCTCGGCTCCGGAGGCCACTATACCTGCGCTTACGATCTGACGCTCCTGCTTATGGAGTGCATGAAACACCCCGAATTTGAGGAAGCCGTCCGTTGTGAAAACTATACTTGCTCCGCCGGTTCGCGCGGGATAACGCTTATAAACACCAATCCCGAGCTTTCCCAGCCGGGCTGCATTGGGATAAAATCCGGAGCGGACAGCGAGAAGGAGCACAGCGTTATCACGGCATACGTCGAAGGCACGGCCAGACTTGCCGCGATCATTCTCGAAGCTCCCTCCGAAAGCGCCGCATACAGCATCGCTTTCAGGCTTATTACGGAGGGGTTCAGCCGCTACATTTCCGAGGGAGGGCTTCGCTCTTTTACTCCTACGGATGCGCTCTTCGTTTCAAAGGGCAGCGCAAGGCTGCTCGATAGGCCCGGCGGCGCTGCGGACATCATGTTGAAGGAGGGCGAAACGCTGCGTGTCTGTGGCTCATCGCGTGAAGGCGGCTCCGTCTGGTACTGCGTTTACCTGCGCGGAAGCTGCTTCTGGGTATCCTCCTCTGAAGTCGATTTCGTCTGTTTTGTCGACGATATCTTCATTGAAAACGGCGAGTCGCTCTCCTGTGAAATGGATAAGGGGGGCAATATCGAGATAGCATCCTACGCTTCTTCGAGGCATCTTATAAACTCCGTTCGCCTCACGGTCAGCCTGCCGGATGGCTCCGTGGCGCTCACTTCGGAGCACTTCCCAAACACCCGCGGCGTTTGCAGGCTTGACGGCACGAGCTTCTCTGCGCCGTTCGAGGCTTCCGCCTCCCTGCGGGAAGGAGTCTACCTCTGCACTATCGAAGTGACCGCGACAGCATATGCCGACGGGCTTGAGCCGCAGAGCATCATCAAAACGAATTCAAGCATCCTTGCGGTCGAAACCGGAGGAGAATGTGTATCGTATAACGCCAACGTCGGCGTGGATCAGCCTGAAGGCGAGTGCTTTTTCGACAAATTCACGGTGACATCCGATACCCCGTCGCGGGCAGGCTATAAATTCATCTGCTGGAACACTCAGCCCGACGGGAGCGGCGAAAACTACTTCCCCGGCTCCGAGATAGTATCCGACGGTTCTCTCACGCTTTATGCCGTCTGGGAAAAGGGCCCCGACCGTTGGGAGGTCAATGCGAGGATACTCTATGAGGATTCGCTCATCGTAGAAGGCTTCGTCCGCGATCTTGCAGGCATCACCAATCTGCGTATGCGCATCACGGGCAAGGACGGAACGATATACGACGAGGCTGTGGATTATTACGGGAATACCGCGGAGCTCGGCAGCCTCTTCATTAAGGAGCCCATATACCTTGAAGAGGGCGAGTACACGGTCGAGATACTGGGATCTGCCGCCGGAGGTGCTGAAGTCGATCTCATTTCCCAAGAGATAACGGTAAACGACCCCGGCTCCGGCCCCCATGAGGATCCGTCGGAGTCCGCCGCGCCCGACGAGAACGCTTCGCAAGCCCCCGGGAGCGGATTCAGCCTGTTAAACATTCCCATATGGGTTTGGTTTATAGTCGGCGCAGTAGTATTCTTCGGACTGATAGCGCTCATAATAATCATAATCAAACGCGGCTGAAGCGAATAATAAGAAGCCGCCTCCCATAATCATTTAAAAAAGGGAGGTGGCTTTTTTGCGCAAAAACAAAGCACAGAGAAAACAGCTTTTAGACGGAGCGCTCTCGCTTCTGGTGCTTGCGGGGACGATAAGCCTCGCTTGGCTTGGCCTGACGAGCAAAAAATACGTTCCCGCGGAAGCCGAGCCTGCGATGAAGTATTCCGACATACCGGCTGACGCCGTGGTGATAGTCGTCGACGCCGGGCACGGCGGTTTTGACGGCGGCGCAGTAGGCACGGAATCCGGCGTTTCGGAGGACGGAATCAATCTTAAAGTCGCGGAGCTGCTTTCCGACGAGCTCACAAAAAGCGGATACTACGTGATAATGACGAGAAGCGACGAAAACGCGCTCGGCGAAACCAAGAACGACGATATGCGGGCAAGAAAAAACATAATGCAGCTCGAATGCGTCGACCTCGTCGTCAGCATACATATGAACAAATTCGCCGACAGGAGCATTTCCGGGCCGATGGTATTCTACATGAAGGGTTCCGAAGAGGGCCGCAGGCTTGCCGGGAGCGTGATAGGAAGTCTGTGTGAAGCGATCGGGCGTCCGCCGAGAAGCGCGAATCCGGAGGATCTTTTCGTGCTCAGAGTGCCTTCCGCCCCTTCTATAATAGTCGAATGCGGCTTCCTTTCGAATAAAAACGATGAGGAACTGCTCCTCACCGACGAATACAGGCAGGTATTGGCAAAGGGGATCGCCGCGGGAATAAACGAATACTTTGCTTCCAAAGCCCTGGGCGATAACGAATAAAAGGATCCGCACGCCGTGTACGGATCCTTATACCGTTATTGTTTTTTCAGCAGACCGCCGAGAAGTATGAAATGCTCCGGGAGCATACCCTTTTCTGCCCAAAGCACTTTCTCCCCGAGCAGGTTTTCGATCGCTTTGAGGACGTCGCCTCCGATCGATTCCACCGAATAACGCATCCTGGAGGGAAGCCTGCAGGGTTTGTTTTCGGGTCTTGTGCAGGCTTCACATTCGCGGCAGCCGCCTGCGGAGAGCGCAAACGAGCCGGGCTCCTCCCTCTCCATGGAGAGAAGCTCCTCAAAAAGCGCCTCCTTATATGGTCTGAGCAGCGATTCGTACGCTTCCCGTTCGGAGCCTTCGGGGATCCTTCTCGCCTCCTCCGGGATGACGACCTTTTTGGCGTACAGCAGCAGCGTGCCGTATGAAGCCCAAATCCCGGCGGGATCGAAATCATAAGGCGGACAAGCCCAGGTTTTTCCATAGCCGGGACATTCCGAACAGCAATTTAAAAAGCGCGGGACATCAACGTATTCTTTGATGAAATCCACACAGGGGATCTCGTATTTCAGATCGACTACACGGAGCTCCATAACGCCTCAAAACTTGTCCATGCCGAATTTGACCATGGAACTTTTGACCTCGTTGAGAAGGTCGGTATCCTTCATGATGCGGAATTCGGGTATCTTGAATACCTGAGCGGAGTGCTCGAGATAATGGATGAAAACGTCGTAATAATCGCCCGTCGCGCCATGCTCCTTGGCGATCTTCGGGATCACGGTCTCATGCATCGTCCTTAAAGTAACGGGCTCATCGCTGCTGCCGAAATTGGGGCCTATAATCTTCATCAGTTCGTTATACGCCTGCTTTTCGTTAAGGGTGCGTTCAAGATAGTAAAAGTCGCCTGCAAGCCCATAGACAAAGCGTTTGGCGTCGAAATAGCCGAGATCCATATTGTACTTTGCCTGTGCGGGAGAGAAATTGAGCGTGCTGCCGAGCTTGCGTTTGGGCTCGATATAATGGAGCGCAACGTCCTTGCGCGGACGGACGCGCTTTTCCCATCCGATGCCGCCCGTAAGCCTTACGGCGATTATGTTCCTGTACCCGTTGTTAATGAGCGGAGTAACGGGAAGGCTGTCCGTGACGCCGCCGTCGGTGAAGCGTTTGCCGCCGAGGAGCGGTTCGTTCTTGAACGCGGGGAAATACGCGCTCGCAAGGAGCATATCGCGGATATCATCCGGCGGAAGAGTCTTCACCGCGACGTTCACTTCCTTCTTGTCGGTCAGCGAATAGGTCACAACGTAAAAATCAACGTCGGAAGCTTTGATCTTTTCCGCATCGATGTATTTGCTGATGAGGTTCCTCAACGGAGTGACGTCGAATCCGCCGCCCTTCATTATGTTGAACGCGCGCTTGATGAAGGAGCCCTTTTTGATGGTGGAGACCTCCTTATCGTAGAAGCGGCCCATCTCTTCGTCGTCAACGTCCATCACGTCGGAGAAGCGGATGTTTCGCCACAGCTCCTCCGCCTTCTCAAGCTCGTGCATGGTCATAAGAGCGCCGTTAAGCGCGCCGACGGAAGTACCGCTGACGGCGTTGTATTTAAGGCCCTCCTCCATAAGGGAACGCCATACGCCTATTTCATAGCCGCCTTTGGCTCCTCCGCCGCCGAGGGCGATGGCGTAATAGCGGCTGAAGTCTATCTTTTTCTCCATGTGCACACTTTCTTTCAATCGTTGTTTTTAATCTCCATGATGGCCTTGATCGCGTTTTCGAGCGTCATGCCCCTTGACGCTTTGACCAGCAGAGTATCGCCCGGGGAAAGCTCTCCGGCGATGACGGCCGCGGCCTCATCGCGCGAAAGATGCATGACGTTTTTAAGACCCGCCTGCTTTGCAGCGGCGCTTATCCTCTCTGCTGAAGGGCCAACTGTCACGAGCATATCAAGCCCGAGCTGCGCGCAGAGGCGGCCCACGCCTTCATGCAGCTCGTCGCTTCTTGCGCCGAGTTCAAGCATATCGCCAAGGAGCGCGAGCTTCCTGCCGGAGGCGTTGGAAAGCACGTTAAGGCTCGCCGCCATGGAGGTGGGGCTGGCGTTATAGCAGTCGTTGATGATCACAGCGCCGCCGCAATCGATCTTTTCCATGCGGCCGCCAACGGTGACGTAGCTTTCGAGGCCGTGCTTTATCTCCTGCATAGTGAGCCCGAGTTCGTGACCGACGGCCGCGGCAGCGAGCGCGTCGAGAACGAGGTGACGTCCCGCAGCGGGCAGTTCGATATCGATACTGTCAGCGCCCATGTGCAGCACGAAATCGGTCGATTCCATTCCGTGACAGACGATATCGGAGGCAAAAGAGAAGCAGCAGGGATCGAATCCGTAATAAACCGCCTTCTTGCCGTTTGGAAGCTTATAGGAATTGAGCTTGTCATCCTCGCCGTTCAGAATAAGCGTGTTGCCGCGCATATTCGCAACGAGCTCCGTTTTGGCTTTCAAAACACCGTCGCGGTCGATGAGATTCTCGGTATGGACGTTCTCTATATTGGTGAATAACGCGATATCCGGCCTTGCGATCTTCGAGATGCGATCCATCTCGCCAAAGAAGCTGATGCCCATTTCAAGCACCGCGACCTCGTGCTGATCTGTTAGGCGGAACAGAGTCATCGGCAGGCCGAGCTCGTTATTGTGATTCTTCTCCGTCTTGAGCACGTTAAAACGCTGTGAAAGCACCGCTGCGGTCATTTCCTTCGCGGTGGTCTTCCCCACCGAGCCGGTTACACCGACCACTATAACGCCGCTCCTGCGCCTTATATAAGCGCCTATCCCGCCGACAGCGGCATAGGTGGAATCGACAACTATCTGAGCAATATCGGCTTCGATCTCACGCTCCACAACAGCGGCTTCGGCTATGCCGGCAAGCGCGGGAACGAAGCTGTGACCGTCGGCCCTTTCGCCCTTTATGGCAATGAAAAGCGAACCGGGCGCGGCCTTTCTGCTGTCAAGCACTATATCCTTTATTACGGTCTCGGGGCGCGCGCCGACGATCCTTCCGCCGACGGCCTCTGCTATCTCACCTATCGTCAGTTCTATCATACTTGTTCATGCTCTCCTCGATTATTATCTGGCAAAGCTCCGGAAAGGATATCCCGGCGGCCGCAGCCTCCTGGGGAAGCAGGCTCATCGGAGTCATGCCGGGAAGAGTATTGGCTTCGAGCGCGTATGCTCTGCCGTCCTCGGTCAGAATGAAATCGGTGCGGGAATATGCAGAAAGGCCAAGCTCGTCGTTTACGATGACCGCCGCCGCTTTCATGGCTTCCGCTGCGCTCTCGGGGATATCGGCGGGGCAGATCTCATCCGTGCAGCCCGACTGATACTTGTTCTTATAATCGTAAAAGCCCGATTTTGGACGGATCTCTATAACGGGCAGGGCCCTGCCTCCAAGCACGCCGACGGAGAATTCGCGGCCTTTAATGTATTCCTCCGCAACGGCTTTGGGCTCATAGGAGAGCGCGAGCTCGATTGCGGGAAGAAGCTCCTCCTCCTCTCGGACGATGGACACTCCAACGGAGGAACCTCCGCAAGCGGGCTTTACGACCATGGGAAGACCGACCTCGTTAAGAATGCATTTTGCATAGGCAAGTTCGCTGCCGTCAAAATCGCCGCGGTCGATATCGACTCCCTTGGGCATCAGAACGCCCTTAACAGGCGCCATTATCCGCTTGGCGATTATCTTATCCATCGAATACGCGCAGCCCTTTGAATCGGAACCGGTGTACTTTACGCCCATAAGATCGAACGCCGCCTGAAGCGTGCCGTTCTCGCCCGCGCCGCCGTGCATGGCGTTGAAAACGATATCGGCCATACGGCAGGCCTCGACGACGCCTTTGCCGAAATACTCCCGCCGCTGAAGGAGCGCTTCGATATCGGGAGCGGTATCGCCGATATGAGCCGCCTTATCATGAGAATCGGCGGTAAAAAGGGGCTCGATCTCCCCGGTAATATCCATGGCGGAATCAATGAGCGCGACGCTGTGCCCCTTCATCCTCAAAGCCTTTGCTACCTGTGCGCCCGTTGAGAGCGAAACGTCCCTTTCGGGACTGACGCCTCCGCAGAGAACGACTATCTTCATAAACCAAACTGTTCCTTTCGGGTTATTCTGCATATCAAACCATTATAATTATAACAGACTCCGCCCGAATATGCAATCAATATAAAAGGAACGCGGCATATTCGCCGCGTTCCGGGAGTCGATTCAGACCGATCAGCTGTCCATCTTGGACTTGTATTCAGACCAGGCGTTGTTGAACACGTCTACAAAGTCGCCGAGATCGTGGAATACCTTGCAGCGGGAAAGCTCCTCCTCGCTGGGGTTGAATACCGGATCGTTCACAAAATCCTCATCGAGCAGATCGAGCGCGCCCTGATTGGGAGTCGAATAGTAGATGTATTCGGTGTTGCGGGCGGCAAGGTTGGCGTCGTTGATGAAGTTGATGAAGGCATGGGCCGCATCGACGTTCTTGGCGGTCTTGGGAATGACCACGTTATCGAACCAGACGTTCGAGCCCTCTTTGGGGATGACGTACGCAAGATCTTCGTTTTCCTCCATGGCGGCCATCGCGTCGCCGGAGTAAATGACGGCGAGCGCAGCTATGCCGTTTGCCATGTTGGTGCGGATATCGTCCGTGCCGAGACCGTAAAGGAGCGGGATCTGCTTGATGAGCTCGTCCTTGGCCTGATTGACTTCATCGGGATTCCTGGTGTTGATATCGTAGCCGAGCCTCAGAAGGGATACCGCAAGCGCGTCGCGGACGGAATTGTACTGCCAGATCTTGCCGGAGTATTTCTCGTTCCAGAGGATATCCCAGCTGTCGACGGGGTCGTCGACCATGGTCTTATTGTAGAGTATGCCCACGGTGCCCCACATATAGGGAAGCGAATAGACGTTGCCCGGATCGAAGGAAGAGGTGATCTCGAGCATACGGGGCTGGATGTTTTTAATGTTGGGTATCTTGGTCTTGTCGAGGGGCAGCAGGAGATCGTCCGCGATGAGCTTCTCGATGATGTAATCGGACGGGAAGCAGAGATCGTAAACGCAGTCGGCGCCGCGGAGCTTGATGAGCATATCCTCGTTGCTCGTCATCTCAACGTAATTGACGTGAACGCCGGTCTCCTTCTCAAAGAGCGTAAGGAGTTCGGGATCGATATACTCGCCCCAGTTAAGGATGTTCAGCTCGCCGCCGATCTCCTCATACTGGTCGCCGTCAGCAAAATCATAATCGCCGAGGGGTTTCTTCTTACATGCCGCAAAAACGACGAGCATCAGTACCGCAAGCGCAGCGGCAAGGATCTTTTTCATTTTCATTCTTATTTTCCTCCCTTGTCTTTGAGTTTGACTTTTTTGGATTGTATTTCATACTCGCGCTCCTTTGCGAGCCTTCTGAGATTGACCACGAGGAGCAGCGATACGAGCGGGATAAATATTACGGTCGCAAGCGCGGGGTTTACGCCCTTTGCTCCCCTTGCGGAGGAGTAGATGTAGACCGAAAGCACGCTCTTGAGATCGGATACGAAATAACTGACGACGAAATCGTCAAGCGACATGGTCAGCGCCATTATGAAGCCGGAGCTTATTCCCGGCATGATATCCGGAATAACCGCCTTGAAAAGCGCCTGAGTTGGCGAGCAGCCGAGATCCATCGCCGCTTCATAAAGCAGGCCGGAGCTCTGCTTCAATCGAGGCATTACGGAGAATATCACGTAAGGGATGCTGAACGTCACGTGGGCGATTATCAGCTTCGGGATATCGCTCAAATGCCCGCCTATTCCGGCAAGGATCGAATTCACGAAAGTGAACAGCATCATGAACGATATGCCGGTAACGAGATCGGGGTTGACCATGGGGAGCTGCGAAACGTTAAGCACGACATTCCTCGGCCTCTTTTTCATGGCGTATATGCCGATCGCCGCGGCGGTGCCGATCACGGTCGCAACGACGCTCGATATCGCAGCGACTTCGAGCGTGAGGAGCAGCGCGCTGCCGGCTTCGCCCGAAAACAGGTTGGAGTAGTTATCGAAAGTGAAGCCCTTCCATTTGCCGAGGTTGGAGTAGATCACCCTCCTGCCTGCGGTAAAATCATTGAAGGAGAATACTATCAGATAGATTATGGGCAGATAAAGAAACAACAGCATCAGCCCGAGATAAACGTATTTAAAAGATCGACCGAACTTTTTCACCACATCTGCCCCCCTTGCTGCTGATCCTTGTCAAAGTGGTTCATGATCACGGTGGAAACAAGCACGGATATCAGCAGGATTATCGACAGCGTACTGCCGACCGCATAATCGCCCTGGCTCGAATTGGTTTTGAAGGCGGTCTCGATGATGTTGCCGTAGAGCTGATACTTGCCCTTGCCGATGAGCTCCGGAACGGAGAACGCCGTGATTGCGGGGATGAACACCATGGTAACGCCTGAAACTATGCCGGGCACGGAAAGCGGGAGCACCACGCGGAAGAACGTGGTCGGGCCGTTCGCGCCGAGATCCCTTGAAGCCTCGATAAGCGATTTATCGAGTTTTGCGAGGGTGTTGTAAAGCGGCAGCACCATGAAGGGCAGGAAGTCGTAAACGAGCACCATCAGCACCGACCCCTCCGTACCGAGGAACGCACCGAGGCTCGGTATCATGTATTCAAGTATCGATTTCCATGCATATGTTCTCAAAACGAAGTTCATCCACATGGGCACGAAGAACAATACCGAAATGAATCCCGCGACCGACTTTTTCATGTTGGAGAGTATGTATGCTATGGGATAACCCAGAAGCAGACAGATCGCGGTGGTCTTGAGCGATATCACAACGCTGCGCCAGAGCACCTTCCAGTTGAGGGGGTTGGTGATCGTATCCCAGAACTTCGACCCGCCGAAGAAGGAGATGACGTAATTGCCGTCGGTGATATCTTTCAGAGCGGTCACGAGCTCGAATCTGCCGCTGCTCTCGTTGAACCTGTAAAGCTTGGCAAAGCCCGTCCCCTCTTTTTTAAGCAGGCTCAATCCGTCTTTTTTGATGCCGATAACGCTCTTTTTCAGATCGCCGGCAGCTTTAATCACGAACTTGCCCTCCGCGGCGTCCTTTTCGATCAGCTCGAACGAGCCCTTTGCATCTCCGGACAGAGCGAGCGCTCCGTCTTCGCCCATGCTGCAGTAAACGCCGTTCTCTTCGTTGAACACGGTATAGGAGCCGTTCTCCTGCTTTTCGACGCGCCAGACGAACCTGCCGTCCACGTCGGCATTAGTCCTGCCGTCCATCGAAAGGATATCGGCCTTCAGCGCTCCGCCGGAAACGGACAGCGCGCCCGAGTATGCCCAGCCGGCCTTGAAAGCATAGTAAAAGATGAAGAACATCGGAACGATGATGAACAGTATCATCCATACTATGTAGGGGTATGCGAAGAACTTACGCTTCATCGTCAGTCCTCCTTGGGGGTGAGAGTCATATCCGCGGCGTCAACAAGGATGCCGACCTCCTCGCCGTCCTCCATGAATTCGTCGGAGTGGGCGATCCAGTCGTTCTCTTCGCAGGAGACGGTGATCTGGTAATGAGTGCCGAGGAACATGCACTCCTTTATGGTGCCGGTAAGCTCCGCATCCTGAGGAGCGGCTATCTTGACGTTTTCGGGAGCTATCTCAACGAGGACTATCTGCTTGTTCTCGAATTTTTCGAGATCGTTCGCTTCAAAGCCTATGTTATCGATATAGACCTTGCCTTCGCCCGGCCAGACCTCGCCGTCGAAGATATTGGTCGCCCTTGTCTTCTTCATGATATGGATGGCGTCGGGCGGTATCTCTATGCCGACCTGCTGGCCGACCTCGACGGCGTCGGTGGTGTGGATGACCCACTCGTAACCGCCGCAGTCGACGTCCACCTCATAATGGACGCCCATGAATACCACGGAAACGACCTTGCCGGATATGCGCGCCTTTTCGGGTGCGACGATATCGATATCCTCGGGGCGGATCACGACGTCGACCTCGTTATTCCTGCCAAAGCCGGCGTCCACGCACGGGAAGGTCATGCCCTTCATACGGACTTTATAATCGTCTATCATGAGGCCGGGAACGATGTTGCTCTCCCCGATGAAATCGGCTACGAACGGGTTCTTCGGCTCATTGTAGATATCGGTGGGACGCCCGATCTGCTGGATAACGCCGTCCTTCATGACGACGATAGTATCGGACATCGTAAGCGCTTCCTCCTGATCGTGGGTAACGAATACGAATGTGATGCCCAACTGCTGCTGCATGCGCTTCAATTCGATCTGCATCTCCTTGCGAAGCTTCAGATCGAGCGCGCCCAAAGGCTCGTCCAGAAGCAGGACCTTCGGCTCGTTAACGAGCGCCCTTGCTATTGCGATCCTCTGCTGCTGACCGCCGGAGAGCTGATCTATCCAGCGCTTGCCGTAGCCCTCGAGATTGACGAGCCTGAGCATCGCGTTGACCTTTTCCTCTATCTCGGTCTTCGACCTGCGCTTTATCTTCAGGCCGAAAGCGATATTATCGAATACGTTGAGGTGAGGGAAAAGCGCGTATTTCTGGAATACGGTGTTGACGAGCCTCTTGTGGGGAGGAACGCCCTTCATATCCGCTCCGTCGATATAGACTTCGCCGGAGGTCGGCGTGATAAAGCCGGCGATGATCCTGAGAAGAGTGGTCTTTCCGCAGCCGGAAGGGCCGAGCAAAGTCAGGAATTCGCCGTCCCTGATATAGAGATCGACGTTGTCCAGCGCAAGGCTGCCGTCATACTCTTTAGTGATCCCTTTGAGTTCAATAAGCTTTTTGTTGTCCATGATAGCCCCCCGTAGTTATCTATCAGAAGGACGGCGGAGTCGCCACCCAGATCACGCGCGCTTCGCGCTGAGAATTGTTGATGATGTAATGCTCCTCGGTCGGATTGAAGCAGAAGCTGTCGCCCTTTTTGAGTTTGAAGCGGCGCAGACCGAGGATCAGCGTAACGCTGCCGGAAAGAACGTAGCCGAATTCCTCACCCTCGTGAGGATCGTCCGGATAGGTGGATCCGCCCGGAGCGATCGATACCATGATCGGTTCGAGCGCGTTCTTCTGCGCGTTGGGAACGAGCCAGCAGATGGACGAGCCTATCTGCTCGTCGTCGTTCACGAACATATCGTCCGGCGTGAAGACCACTTTGGCGTCCTCGTTCTTCGCAAAGAAATCGGAGATATCCGTGCCGAGAGCCTCCAGAATGTCCATAAGAGTGGTGATCGAAGGCGATGTGAGGTTGCGCTCAAGCTGGCTGATGAAGCCCTTGGAAAGCTCCGTCCTCGCGGCAAGCTCTTCCTGCGTGAGACCGAGTTTCTGTCTCCTTCGTTTTATCCTGTCGCCTATATCTATCAAGCTATCCCCTCCCAGATATCAATGCTAAACTCCGTGTTTATAAACACTAAACAATTCAACATAATTAAATCACTTTCAATATGCTTTGTCAACATATATTAAAAATATATAACAATAAAAGCATTTCGATTATGATCGTGAAAAGCGGAGTTTTTTGCCGATTCCGTGACGAAATGGAGCAGATCGTTTCAAAAAAGCCTTGATATCGCTTGTTTTTTCGGCCTTTTTGCAGCCAATGCCGTATCCCGGAGGCGCTGTTTTCCGACAAGCAGTTATACTAAACTCGCGGTTTAGACGAAACAAACCGTTTCTAAAGCTCCGCAACGTCGCATACGAGTCCGTCTTCAAACACGACGCTGAGCCTTCGGGGGGCGGTCACAAGGCTTTTTTCCGATATCGCTCCCGCCGTCACGCGGCCGGGAGGCTCCTCCACGGGATATGGACGCAGTTCCGAAAAATCGCCCACAAACTCCGAGAGCGCGTCCCGGTCGGATAAAATAACCTTCGCGGCTATCCCGTCCAGCTCATCCCACGAACCGTATTTAACGTATTCAAGAAAAGCGAACGCCCTTTCCTGTTCGGTAACGGGAGGCTTTTTTTCGGAGGTGAACCAACCGGCGCGCTCCTGTTCGGCTTTAAAAGCCCCTCCCGACGAAACATAGCGCACGCGCCTTTGCAGCCCGATGACGGGATCGACGTTCATGACGGTAAACGGATAACCTTCCGCAACGTCGGCTTCGTCCGCTTCCAGGTCGAGCACGACGGAAGCGCTGCGGTCTATCAGGACGAGCCTCTGCCCCGCCTCCTTGAATACCCTTACCGCGAGCAGGCGTTCTCCTCCGGTATCGAAAACTCGCAGGCCGCCTCCCTCCCCGGGGCCGATCGGCATGGAAAAAGGTTCCGCTCCGTAGGGCGAAACGGCAAGGCGCACTCCACCGTCAAGATACAGCTCCGCAGCGGCTTTTCTTTCTCCGAAATAATAATCGGCTTTGTCGAGCAGCTTTGATTCCTGCGCGCCGGGTTTGAAATAATGGGGCTCGACTTCCGCTTCGTAAACGCCGTTCCAATCGTAGATCCTCGCCGTGGATCCCTCCACTCTGCCTTGCGAAAGTCTTATGAAATGGTATTCCGGAACGGGGATGCTTCCGTCCTGCCGGCATAAGGGCCAAACGCAGAATCGAATACTGCCTTCCTCCGGCACGGGGATGAGCAGCGGTACTCCGGCGGTCAGCTCCGTGAAGCCTCCTTCCGTTTGGAGTGCGCAGCCCTTCATGGATCTGATTATAAGCGTCGATACCTGCTTCATTTATCTTCCTCGCTTGCTTTAAGGATATGTAAACTGTTATTCCGCGCGCCCCCGGGGTATGCGGTACGGATCGCAGTTCTTCCCGTGTTCTGCTCGTTTATTTACAATTTTGACACCAAGTTTATTAATTCAAATTAATAAATCTTTCATGCCGTCCTTTTTTTTAAAAAATGTGCTTGCTATGGCATTTTTCGTATGGTAAAATCCAATTGATATACATTGTTTGCTGAAGCAGACATAGATTGGGGGATTAAATATGCCTGCGAGAATGAAACTGAGCTCGGTCTACTCAACTCTGCCTCCGGCGGAAAGAAAGGTAGCCGATTTTATTCTTTCGGATCCGGACGCCGCCGCGCATATGGTCATCAACGAGATCGCTCATCACGCCGGGGTCAGCGTTCCTTCCGTTACTCGCCTTGCGAGGAAGCTCGGCTACAGCGGATTTATGGATTTCCGCGTATCGCTTGCAAGCGGATCCTCCGCCGTCAAGCGCGAAAGCAATATGCCTATCAAGGGCGACGATACCGATGACGTCATCGTGCAGAAGATCATGGTAGGTCATATGGCCGCGATAGAATCAACGCTCCGCGTTCTCGATATGGAGAAGTTCTCCGAGCTTGCGGAGATGATCTTAAAGAGCCGCCGCATAATCTGGTTCGCCGTTGGCGACTGCGTTCAGCTCGCAGCAAACGTTTCCGAGAGCCTCTGCCGCATGGAGATCGATTCGATCGTCATAGAGAACAGGGATATCATGCGCACGTACGCAAAGCTCACGACCAAGGACGACGTGGTCTTCGCGATCACCCGCACAGGCAAAACTCAGCGAACTCTGGACTGTCTTAAAACCGCAAAGGAGAACGGAGCGGTCACCGTGCTGATCACCAATCTGGTAAACTCCGCCGGGGAGCAGTATGCGGATCATTTCATCTGCACCTCCCGTCAGGACGATCTTTACCGCATCAGCGGCTACGAGACCTGCACTTCCATATGCGCTTTGCTTGAAACGCTGCTTACCTTGGTGGAAAAGAAAAAGGGATTCGTTTCCAAGGCTCACTTCCTTGAAACGATGACTTCAACGAGATGACTTTGATGCAAGAATACAGGATATTTGCCGATTATCACACTCATACATATTACAGCCACGGAAAAGGCTCGCCCCGCGATAATGTGCTCTCAGCCATCGAGCGGGGCCTTGATTTGATCGCGGTCTCGGAGCACGGGCCCGGTCATTTTACGTTTGGCGTTCGCGGAAAAAAGCTTGAAAAGCTCAACCGCGAAATGGAGGAACTGCGGCGTGAATTCGAAGGCAGGATCGCCGTTCAAAGGGGCCTGGAGCTGAACGTCACCGGATTCGGTAAAACCGACTGCCCCGAAAACAGGGACGACTACGACGTGATCATACTCGGCTATCACAAGAGCGTGCCGCCGTTCAATAAACATGCGCTGCGCATCTGGGGCGAGAGCCTGTTCGGCATAAAAAACGATCCGCACAGGAACGCCGAAGCTATCCTCGCCGCCGCCGAAAGCTGCAGGGCGAACATCATCTCCCATCCCAATCTGTATTTGAAGGTGGATATCCCTTATATGGCGGAATGCTGCCGCCAGATGGGGATACTGCTTGAAGTGAATTCCGCAAGGGTGACACTTTCGGAAGAGGAGATAAGAGCGATCTGCGCGGCCGGATGCAGGCTCGTGATCGGTTCCGACGCGCACACCCCGGAAAGAGTCGGCGATTTTTCGCTTGCTTCCGAAGCCGTTACCAAGGCGGACGCATGGGAATTCGTTTCAAACGCGGTCAGGATCTGAATCGAGAATGAAAAGCCTCCGTTTTAAGCGGTTTCGAGCCGTTAAAGCGGAGGTTTTGTTTTTATTTATATTATTATTCTGTGTTGAAAAACTGCGCATACTGTGTTAAAATACGAAAATAATCTATAAATCAGCGAGGCGTGTTATGGTACGACTTTATGAATTACACAAGGATCCCGAGAAGCATGCGGGAAAAATCGAAGTATCGGGTTGGGTAAAGACCTCGAGGGAATCCAAATCCGTTGGCTTTATCGAGCTTTCCGACGGCTCGGCTTTCCGCAGCGTTCAGATCGTTTATGAGAACGGCGTCATCCCTACGGAAACGGTCAAGCGTCTTTCCACCGGCGCCGCCATCACGGTCAGGGGCGAGCTCGTGCTCACTCCCGAAGCAAAGCAGGCTTTCGAGATCAGGGCGGACGAGATAGTGATCGACGGCGACTGCCCCAACGATTATCCTCTCCAGAAGAAGCGCCACACGCTTGAGTATCTTCGCACCATTCAGCATCTGAGGCCGAGGGCGAACACCTTCCAGGCCGTTTTCCGCGTGCGCCACGTCATCGCCATGGCGATACACAAGTTCTTTGACGAGCGCGGCTTCCTCTACGTTCACACCCCCATCTTCACCGGCAGCGACTGCGAAGGCGCAGGCGAAATGTTCCGCGTGACCAGCCTCGATATGAACGACCTCCCCCTTGATAAGGACGGCAAGGTCGATTACAGCCAGGATTTCTTCGGCATCCCCGCCAACCTGACCGTTTCGGGTCAGCTCCACGGCGAAGCTTTTGCCATGGCCTTCCGCGATATATACACCTTCGGCCCGACCTTCCGCGCCGAAAAATCCAACACCGCCCGTCACGCGGCGGAGTTCTGGCAGATGGAGCCCGAGATGGCGTTCTGCGACCTGAACGGTTATATGGATATAGCCGAGGAGATGATCAAATTCATCATCAAGACCGTGCTCGAGCGCTGCCCGGATGAGATGGCGTTCTTCAACAACTTCATGGATAAGGGCCTTCTCGAGAGGCTCAACAGGGTGGCGAACTCCGATTTCGTGCGTCTGCCCTATACCAAGGCGGTCGAGATACTCGAAAACTGCGGGCGCGAATTCCAGTATCCCGTTTACTGGGGCTGCGATCTGCAGACCGAGCATGAGCGCTATCTCTGCGAAGAGGTCTACAACT
>JAEEGL010641066.1_pt1 | contig 31705 bp, 21 predicted proteins | sample 9134231 | NCBI WGS metagenome assembly JAEEGL01 (sample SAMN16246548, study PRJNA631951) | gut metagenome | biome: gut microbiome; feature: rumen; material: fiber-attached | host: Bos | place: Iran: Karaj | collected 2018-10 | reverse complement strand
GGCTTCTCAAAGCTGTTGGAGATCATCTGGCGTGCCCAGAAGTAGCCGTTCCAGCGGGAAATGGCGAAGAACAGGGCAACCGTCGCGATGGTGGATTTGCTCATCGGGACGTACACCGTCCGGAGCACCTGGAATTCCGTGGCGCCGTCCACGATGGCAGCCTCTTCGATCTCGGAAGGCACGCCTTCGAAAGCGTTCCGGAGCAGGATGATGTTCATGGCCGCCATACCCATGGCGATGACGACCAGCCATTTGTCATCCATGATGCCCGCCGAGTTGAGCACGGCTTTCGTCTGCAGGTAATTCAGGTACTGCGGGACGATACCGGCGGAGAACCACATCGTGAAGACCAGGAAGAAGTTGAAGGTCTTGCGGAACAGAAGTCTTTTCTTCGAGAGGGCGTATGCGCCGAGGATCGAGTAGCCGAGAGCCCAGATCGTACCGAAAATGGTCAGGAACAAGGTGTTGGAATAGGCGTTCCAGAACATGTTGTTCGTGAACATCGCCCGGAAGGCGTCGAACTGGATGTTCTTCGGCAGCAGGATGATCTCGTTGTACTCCACTTCATGCTCGCCGGAGACCGCTGCGGAAATGGCGTAAATGAAGGGATACAGGCAGGCCAGTGCAAAGACCGTGAGGAGCGTGTAGCTGATGATCTTGAAGATCAGTTCCGAAACTTCGAGTTTGCGTTTCATGCTTGATCTCCTCCTTTAATACAGCGACGTGTTCGATGCCTTGCGGGCGATCGTATTGGCGCCAACGACGAGCAGCATGCCGATGACGTTGTTCATCATTTCGGCGGCTGAGGCAATTCCCTTGGAGGCGCCTAAAAGACCGTAGCGCTGTGCGAAGGTCGAGACCACGTCGGCGGTGATGAAGGTGTTCGAGTTGTACAGAAGGAGGACTTTCTCGTATCCGATGTTCAGGAGCGAGCCGATCCTCGTGATCAGCATGATAACGATCGTGGAAAGGATCGAGGGAAGCACGACGTAGCGCATCTGCGCCATTTTCCCGGCGCCGTCGATCTGCGCCGCCTCGTAGCTTGTGGGCGAGATCGCGATGATGGCCGCGAAATAGACGATGGAGTCGTAGCCTGCGCCCTCCCAGATACCGGAAATGATGTAGATGGGGCGGAACAGGGACGGGATGTTCAGAAGACCTGCATTGCCTACCGCCTCATCGACCACGCCGAGAGAGACCAGCGCTCTGGAGATGATGCCCATCTGGCTCGTCAGGGAGCCCTGCTTCACCAGCATGACCACCAGTGAAGTCATGACGACCGTCGACATGAACTTGGGAAGGTAGGTCAGGACCTGATAGGCGCTCCGCATGACGTTCGACTTGATCTCGTTGAAGAACAATGCCAGGATGACCGGCATCGGGAAGCCGAACAGAAGTCCGTAGAAGCTTAAAATGAAGGTGTTCCGGAGCGCGCGGAAAAACTCCGTCGACAGGGTGTCATTGCCCGACAGAAGGAGTTTGAAGTTCGAGAAGCCGGCGAAATACTGGTCCGCCACCGGCTTCACGTTGTCCGCCACCTTGAAGCTTCCCAGAAGCTCGTACATGGGGAAATAGCGCCAGAACAGGAAGACGAGAAGCATCGGCACGAGCATGATGTACAGACGCCAGTCCTTCAGGATCATGCGTCCTACATGCAGCCAGTGGTGCTTCTCGACGTCATCGCGGACCGCCTGCTGGGGGTCTTCGCGATAGGTCTTGGTCGCCTCGTCATAGATCAGGAAATCCGCTGCTCTCGCTTTTGACTTTGAACTCATACGTGTCTCCCGTTTCCTTATTGTGCTGCCGGTCAGTAACTGTCCCGGCCTTCTTCGTTCTGTTGTTCTTCCCGTTCCTTCTGCTGTCTCAGAAGATAATGCTTCTGGTCCTCAAAGATCCCGTCCAGGCGGGACGCCACCCACACGACCACCATCGTGAACAGGTCGGAAAGAGCGTCCGTGCTCATGAACTTCCAGATCACTCCGATCCCGCTTCCGAAGATCATTGCCACGAGACCGCGTCCGATCTGCATGGTCACAACGACCGTAAGCGCGAAGAGAAGAGTCAGGAGAAAACTCTTCCGGATCTTCTCCTTCCCGAAAGCCTTGAACAGGAGGAGCGCGGCCATCGAGAGCCCGTTGCCCACGATGTAGATAACAAACTGCTGGGCATTTCCGCCGGATACCCAGGTGTAGACCAGTCCGCCGAGCGCGGCATGGAGTCCCGCGAAAGGTCCCCATCTCATCATGACGATCGCCGTCACGGCCGCTGTCACGGATACCGTGTAGAGCTCATCCGGAAACCAGGACTTCGCCGCTTTTACGATCAGAAATTCCGTAAGCGCGAGAATCGCGGCGAAAATCGCCAGATCGATCCCGCGGTACTGCTTAAAAGTAAAATGAGGTCCCATTCTGTCTCCGTCTATGATCCATGGAATGGACGTTTCGGGTCTGTTCCCTCTCCGGGCGAATCCCGGCTCCAGACACTCTTCTGTATTATGATAATTGTATTGTAAAATTCACAAATCGTTCCGTATATATCAAAAGTATGTGATTTTATGCACAAAAAAGACTTCTTCGGTCCGAATCCCGTGTACAGTCTGCCTGTTATCCGGGCGCAGCGCCCTCTTGCGGAGAGGGTTTCTTTGTGCAATACTGGTCCTCAGGGAGGTGCTCTTCATATGCACAAAACAACACTCACGCCCGATGATGATCTCGCCTTAGTCTTCTCTTCCCTTCCCGAGGGAGCAGAGGTCTTTCTTTCCGAAGGCACGTACCGCCAGAAGCTTCTCATCACGGTTCCGGGTCTTACGCTTATCGGAGAAGGCCCTGGCCGTACCCGGATCGTCTGGGACGATTACGCCAAAAAGCCGGACGAATTCGGCAGAGAATACAATACTTTCCGCACCTGGACCGCCGCGGTCGCGGCGGATCACGTAACGTTCCGCGGTCTTATGATCGAAAACGACGCGCTCCGGCCGGATCTCAGGGGTCAGGAAGTGGCTCTTTCCGTCCTCGGCGATGATTTTCTGGCTGAGGACTGCGTATTCCGTTCCACACAGGACACGCTCTTTGCCGGGCCGCTGCCGCCCGACCTGATCGAGCGCTACGACGGCTTTCTGCCGGACGTCCTGAGGCGGGACGGGCATTTCCGCCAGGTGTACCGCCGCTGCCGCATCGAAGGAAGCGTCGATTTCATCTTCGGATGCGCGGACGCGCTCTTCGACCGCTGCGAGATCCGTTCCGTCCTTGAGGAACGTTCTCTGGGCTTCGTGGCCGCGCCGGCTCACACGAAGGAACAGACGGAAGGCTTCGTCTTCCGGGAATGTGACTTCACCCGGGAAGACGGCGTGGGGGACGGCACGATCTTTCTTGCCAGACCCTGGCGGGATTACGGGCTCTCCGTTTTTGAAAACTGCCGTTACGGCCCGCACATCCGTCCGGAAGGCTTCGACAAATGGAACGATACGGACCGGGACAAAACGGCCCGCTTCCATGAAACGCCTGCGGTTTCGGGGCGGGTTCCCTGGGTCAGGCCGCTCTGAGTCCGCGCAGTCATCAGCTTAACGTCCGTAAACTTTTATTAAACGCCGCATCAGCGCTTCGCTGACGCGGCGTTTATCCTTCTAGCATGCCGCATAGACTTTCTCGATGAACGCCCGGGATGCGGTTGCGTTTTCATTGGATGTGTTCTCGAGCGTGGCCTGGATGTACGGTTTCTCCGTCTTCAGATAGCGGAGGATCGTCTCGTAACGCATTTCTCCTGTCCCGGCGGCAACGCTCACCAGCTTTCCGTCCTTTCGCACAAAGTCCTTCAGATGCACCATGGCGACGTACGGTCCGAGCTTCTCCTGGGCTTCCAGGAAGACCTCCTCGCGTTCGTCCACGTTGTCCGGTCCCAGAAGGTTTACCGGGTCGTAGATGATCCGGAGGTTCGGACTCTGTACGGCACGGATGACTTCAAGCGCCCGGTCCGGACACCAGACGATGTGTCCCCATACGGGCTCGATGGCTATCGTGACGCCGTACTGTTCGGCGCATTCGGCGACCGGCGCGAGATTCCGGATGAAAGTCTCCAGCGCTTCCTTCGAGCGCGTGTTCCCGTCCATCTTGTATCCAGCATTCGGACAGCCGGTCTCGGTGCCGACCATTCCGGCACCCATCACGGCGCACATCCGGATATTGCCGAAGTAGCGTGCCTGAATGTCTCTAAGCTTCGCAGGATCAGGATGCGCAAGGTTCAGGTAGCAGCCCAGCACCGCGACGTCCAGCTTCTCCTCCGAGAAGACGCGGCGGAAATGCATGGCCAGCCCCTCTGTCATGGCCTCAGGGCCGTAGGGCACTCCCGGAAGCACCTTCTGAGGCGCCAGATGCACGCAGGAAAATCCTTCCTCGCGCGCCTTCCGGGCACGGGCTGCTAAAGTCTTTTCCTCCGGCGAAAGCTTTTCATTCACGTCATGAAGACGGATGCCCAGCTGGATCATGGCATTTTCCTTTCCGTACGAAATGCCCGGCGCTCAGGGCGCCGGGCATTCTCTCTCAGAATCCGAAGTATTCCTTCGCGTTGTAGTAGCAGATGCCTCTCACGATCTCACGGAGGGCTCTCTCATCGTCCGGATACTCTCCGTTCTCGACCCATGTGCCGATGACGTTGCACAGGACGCGGCGGAAGTACTCGTGGCGCGCGTAAGAGAAGAAGCTCCGGGAGTCAGTCAGCATGCCCACGAAGTTGCCCAGAACGGACTCATTGGCCAGATTCGTGATCTGCTGCTCCATGCCGGGCTTCGTGTCGTTGAACCACCAGGCGGAGCCGTGCTGCACGTGGTTCCGGTCGCCGTAGCCGACCTGGAAGCAGCTCATGACCGTCGTGATCATGGCGTTGTCGTTCGGGTTCAGCGAATAGACGATGGTCTTCGGAAGCTTGCCTTCCACCGCAAGCGCATCCAGGAGGCGCGCAAGCGCCGTGCCGGAAAGTCTGTCGGAGATTGCGTCGAAGCCGGTATCCGGGCCCTTCAGGCGGTACATTTTCGTGTTGTTGTTCCGGATCGCGCCGTAGTGGAGCTGCATGACCCAGCCGCGTTCTGCGTACTCGCGGCCGAGGAAGAGCATCATCCACGTCTTGAACGCTTCTGCTTCTTCATCCGTGACGGGCTCCCCCTTCATGCCTTTCTGGAAGATCGCGTTGACCTCTTCGTCCGTGGCCGGACGGAAGGGCACGTAATCCAGACCGTGGTCGGTCACGGAGCAGCCCATTTCCCCGAAGAAATCCATACGCTTCTTCATGGCGTTCTTGAGGCAGTTGATGCACTTGATCTCGATGCCGGCGGCCTCTCCGAGCACTTTGATGTACTCCGCGAAGCCTTCCTTTTCGACGTTCATGGCCTTGTCGGGACGCATGGCCGGAAGGACCTTCGCCTTGAGCGCGCCTTCTTCCGCGATCATCTTATGCCATTCGAGCGTGTCTGCCGGATCGTCGGTGGTGCAGATCACGTCGACGTTGGAATCGGCAATGACCTTGCGGACGTTCATGTCAGGAGCGGCGAGCACTGCGTTGCACGCATCGAAGATCTCGTCCGCCGTGTCGCGGTTCAGAGGCTTCGTGATGCCGAAGTACCGCTGAAGTTCGAGATGCAGCCACTGATAGACCGGGTTTCCGATCGCGCGTTCCATGGCCTCTGCGAGATGATGGAAGCGAAGACGGTCTTTCTCAAGATCCGCGACACCGTCGCCCGTGACCTCCTCTTCCGGGAACCCGCAGGCCCTGAGAAGGCGCCAGATATAATGGTCGCCGTAGCAGCCGCCTCCGAGGAGCGCCTGGGTCACGTTGCCGAAACGGCTGTTCAGTGCGATGTCCTTCGGCGGGATGTGGCAGTGGTAATCGATGATGGGCAGATCCTCGGCGTATTCGTGATACAGCCTTTTCGCCGTCTCGTTCGACAGCAGGAAATCCTTGTCCATAAATGCTTTCATGTCATGCTCTCCTTTTTCTCTGGGAACGGCCGCCAGGTTCCTCGGCGTTCTGTGATTTTTGATGTGCGATATCATTTTAGAAGACAGGTTCCGAACCGTCAACCAGATTTCCCTCCGGGACCGGTTTTTCCGTGCCCTCTTCTTCCGCTTCCATAAAGTACATCCGGGCGGAGAAATCCTGGAAGAAGCGCACCCTGTTGTCATAACCCGTGCCTCCGAATGCCGGCGCAAGATGCACTCCTTCTTCCATCAGCATGGCTCCATAGGCATGTCCGTCCTCTTTCTCGCCTTCCATTTTCACAAAGCGGGAAATGATCTCCTGCACGACAGACTCATCCTTCACGTGGACCGGTGCAGCCTGGTTGATGAGGTCGCCGAAGCCTTTCACGTTGTATTTGATGTCGCGCCCATAAAAATGGTAGCGCAGATCCGGGTCCAGCCCCGCGGCCTTGAACACATGCTGCTGGGTATTCGGCGAGACCAGCCCCTGCAGGATCAGGCCCACCGCACGCTTCCTGTCCGGGCTCACGACGGTCCAGGACGAAAGCGGCTCGTTCTCCACGCGCCAGAAAGTCCCGAACTGCATGACCTCCTGCCATTTTTTGTACAGCGCGGTCTGGACTTTGACCTTCTCGTAGTCTTCCTTCTTCAGATCCATGAGGTTCAGTTCATAGCCCAGAACACCGAAGCTCGCGACCTCGAAGCGCGTTTCCAGCGGGCTCTTCCGAAGCGTCTGGTGGTTGGGGCTCGCGGACACGTGGGCCGTCACGGTGTTCATCGGATAGCCGTAGCTGTAGCCGTTCTGGATGCGGAAACGCTCCCAGGCGTCGGTGTCGTCCGAGGCCCAGATCTGCGGGAAATAGCATAGGATGCCCAGGTCGAAGCGGTTGCCGCCGGAGGCGCAGCCCTCAAACAGGATCTCGGGAAATGCTTCCGTGAGCGCCTTCATGACCCGGTAAAGGCCCAGGACATAGCGGTGGAACACTTCCCCCTGCCTATCCGCGGGAAGCGCACTGGAGAAGGCGTCGCTCACGATCCTGTTCATGTCCCATTTGACATAGGAAACGCCCTCTTTGCCGAAGACGTTTTTCATGGCATCGATGACCCAGTCCTGCACCTCCCCACGCGTCAGGTCCAGGATGCGCTGGTTCCGCCCTTCGGAATGCGCCCTTCCCGGGATCTCGAGGCACCAGTCCGGGTGGGCGCGGAACAGCTCGCTGTTTGCGTTGACCATTTCCGGCTCGACCCAGAGACCGAAACGGAGGCCGGCGGAACGGACTTTCCGCGCAAGACCTTCGATGCCGCCCGGAAGCTTCTTGGAGTCTGGGGCCCAGTCGCCCAGGCTCTGGGTGTCGTCTGAACGTGTGCCGAACCAGCCGTCGTCCATGACGAACAGTTCGATCCCGACGTCCTTGGCCGCCCTGGCCAGTTTCATGAGCTTGCTTTCGTTGATCTTGAAATAGCTGGCTTCCCAGCTGTTGAGAAGCACCGGACGCACGCGGTCTTTCCAGTATCCGCGGACAATATGCCTTCTGACGAAGGCGTGCATCGCGTGGCTCAGGCCGTTGAAGCCTTCGCCGGAGTAGGCGAGGACGGCCTCCGGAGAGACCAGCCGCTCTCCTTTCTGAAGCTTCCATGCGAAGGACTGCGGGTTCATGCCAGAGACGAAACGCGTCCTGCCGTAGGAGCCGGCCTCCAGCGCTTCGTAATGGTTGCCGCTGTAGATGAGGTTTGCGCCATAGACTTTTCCGTGGTCCTCCGTCGCATTTGCCTCATGGATCATGACGAAGGGATTCGCGCGGTTACTGGAGGTTCCGGTATAGGAGCTCACGACAAGCTTCCCTGCGTTCACAGGGGCTGTATGCTTGTCCATTTCCCGCGTCCATGCGCCGGTAAAGGAAGTCAGGCTCCAGTTCTTCCCGCCAAGGTCCAGCTGAAGGGACATAAGCCTCTTCACGGTCACCTCATGCTCCGCTTCGTTCCGAAGGACGCTCCTGCGGGTAATGACGTCCGTCTTCGGGAAGACGGTGTAGTAAAGATCCAGCCAGACGCCGCGGTTTTTCTCCTTCAGCGTGAGCCTTAAGGACTCCACGCCGTCCGTTTCGTCCGCCGCATAGGCGCCCGGGAGTTCATCGAATGAATACTCGTCGGGCGTGACCATAAAGCTTTCGTACACGAAATCCGACGTGAAAGAGCCGTCTTCGTAAACGATCTCCGCAAAAGGCTCCCGGATGTCGCCTTTTCCGTAGAACGAGGCCTCAAGCCGGGCGTCTTCCAAAGAAAACTCCGGGTGTTCCGCGTCATAGGTAATGGCGTTTCCAAGGGAAAATGCATGCTTATCCGAAAGAAGCGCGGCCGTATCCCTATCGATCCGCATGCGGCCGCCGTAGGTGAGATGCTCCGGCTGCCCTGTCGGAAGGATGCCGAAGGCATAAGTGGTATGCTCTGTCGTCAGTACAAATACACGGTCGTCGATGATTTGAATCATTTCAGATCCTCTCTTTCTGCACGAACTAATTGCTGCTCTTATTATACGGCATAGATGCCCCGATACGCAAGGAAAGAAAAGTGTTTCCCCTCTTCAAAAGACCGGGAAGCTGTGGTAGAGTGTCCTTACTGCCATCCAAGAGAAAGAAAGGAGGACGGCAAATGAACGCTTTCTGGAGCAATTTCTGGCTCTGCCTTTCGGCCGTGCTCCCGATCTTCATCATTCTTTTGATCGGCTACGCTGCCAAACGCTTCCGCGTGATCAAAGAGGAAAATGTGGCCCCTTTCAACAAGGTGGTCTTCAACGTTTTCTTCGGCTTCATGTGCTTCAACAACATTTACAAGTCTGACCTCAGCGCGGCGATCCGGCCGAAGACGCTCCTCTTCTGCACCGTCGGCATTTTCCTCGTCTATGCCCTGAGCCTCGGCTATTCCCTGTTTTTCGTCAAAGACCGGAACCAGAAAGGCGTCGTCACCCAGGGGCTCTTCCGTTCGAACTTCAACGTCGTCGGCCTGCCGATCGTCGCAGGCCTGACGGGCGACAGCGTCCTGAGCGCCGCAGCCCTCGTTGGCGGCCTGACCGTGATCACGTTCAACATTCTTGCGGTCGTCACGCTGTCCATCTTCAACGGCAAAAAAGTGCAGATCGGCAAGCTTCTCCTGTCCATCGTGACCAATCCCCTGATCATCGGCAGCACGCTCGGCCTCCTCTTTCTGCTCCTCGGGATCCGGCTTCCCGGCTTCCTCGAAAGCGCCGTCTCCATGATGGCCGGCGTCACTTCGCCCCTGATGCTCTTCCTTCTCGGCGCATTCTTCCGCTTCGGAAATGCCCGCCGCCACCTAAAGCCGCTTCTGGCGACCGTCCTCGGCCGTCTGGTCCTCATTCCCCTGCTGGTCATCATTCCGGCGCTGCTTCTCGGCTTCCGCGGCGACGACTTCGTCACCATCCTCATCGTCTTCGCGACACCCGCTGCCGTCGCCAGCTTCACCATGGTCCAGCAGATGGGCGGCGACGCAGACCTCGCCGGCGACATCGTCGTCTTTACAAGCGTCCTCTGCCCCTTCACCATTTTCGCCCTCAGTTTTATTGCGAAAACGCTGGGGTATTTTTAAAGCGCGCCACAGATGCGGCGCGCTTTTTCTGAAGACCGGTTCCGTCATTTTCTGCCGGCCTTAATATCCCGAATCCTGAACGTCGACGACGTTTCCGTTTTTATCAAAGTACCAGACCCGGCCCTTCGTATGACCTATGGTATGTGCCAGGTCTTCGACCGCGCCAAAGATATAGTGGTTTCTCCCGCCCGTATCGTCCCAGTGCGGATTCCGGATCGCTTTCAGAGTCCTCAGATAAGCTGCCTGAAGATCTTCCTTCGTATTCCACGAAAGGTAATAATAACTTGCGTTCAACACATAGGGGTGGGTGCCTGCGGTCTCCCAGACCGGTACCTGCGCAAAGGCGGTGAGATTATAGAAGCAATAAATGCCCTCTGCTGCTTTGCTTTGAAGATCCTCCAGAATTTCATTCAGATAGTCTTCGTAAAGTGGCAGGACCCGGTCTCTTAGAAACTCCGGAATATCAGCCGGATTCCAGTCCTCTATGACATACAGAGCCGCATCCAGATAATAATCATCGTTCTTCTCAACAGTACTCAGATAAGGGTCGTCGCGGTCAGTAAGGACCGGAATGCCTTCGATAGAAGGATACTTCCCGTCGTAAGAGACTTTGGCATCTGCGAATCTGTGATAGATCGTGACCTCTTCCATACAGTGCGTGAACCAGAGATTCAGGTTGGTATCGCCGGATTTCAGCTGGCCCAGAAGAATCACTTCCCTCGGCGTAAAGTAAAAACTGAAGTCTTTTCCGGCATCATAATCCAGAATCAGCGAAAGGATGCGGTCTTCGGCATCATTGTAATTTGTGACTGAAGGCTCATAACTCTCGCCAATATGTTTGGTGCCTGCCGTTTTAAAGACCACTTCTCCGTAGAAGTCCGCGTTAAAAATGTCCTTCCCCCGCGTGTCAGACTTGAATAGATCCTGAAGCCTCAGTTTCTCTCCGGTGTCCAGCCGGAGATTGACTGAGGTATATTCAAAGAAAAGGCTGTTTTTTGTGACGATGTCATTTCTGAAAACTACCGAAAGCACATTACTGAAATTTGCTTCGGTCTGTACATAAGAGGCATTAATGGCAGCGCCTTCACCGCCCCGCTCCAGGCCCTTCTTCGCTGAAGAAAGTGCTTCTTCATGAAGGGTCTCGTTGATCTTACCAAGGAGTGCAGTATCACTGAGCCCGCTCAGGACAGCATACTGATATTCCTGTCCTTCATAAGTGTCCTTCTTCGTCAGAACACGTACCGGGTTCATAGAATATGTGTCAGAAAGGCTGACGGTCCGTTCATTCGAGATTTCCGGGTGCTCCGGGTCATAGTCGCCGACGTCGATCACCGGCACGTAACCGGCCCGCTGGACCGCCCTCTGCCCGCGTTCGGACAGGATGCCCTGCAGGAGGTCTGCAGTCTCTTCTGACATATCCCCCTGTCTCGTAATCGCGTAATAGGCAGTCAGAAACGGATAATCTCCCTCACGGATCGTGGTGTTATTGGGCTTCACGCCTTCCACGGCGATCAGTTTGACATTTTCGCCGAGGTACATCGTATTGGCGTAATAGTAGTACGAGTAGCCGATGGCATTTTCTCCGCTGTCAAAGGCGGAAATGACGTCAACGATCTCGTTCATGGTGTCCGCGACGGTCCCCTTCACCGGCTCCATCATGGGAATGTCCTTCATGACAAGGGATTCCATGCCCGTCTGCGAGCCGGAGTTTGTCGGCCGCTGGAAGGCCACGATCTCGGCATCCAGACCGCCCACGTCCTTCCAGTTCGTGATCTTCCCGCTGTAAATATCCTGGATCTGCTGAATCGTCAGAGATTCGATCGGATTGCGCTTGTTCACGAAGAAAACAAAGCCCTCATTCGTGACTTTCTCGATATGCATGGTCACGCCTTTTTCAGCCGCATAGGCGTACTCATCCGGCGAAGGTTCGACTGCAAGGATCATGTCGCAGAGACCGTCGATCAGGTTCAGATAGGACTGGTGGCTCTTGGAATGCTTGATCTCGACATCTTTCTCGCCTGTGAACTCTTCCTGAATGGACTTTGCGAGCGGCTTCGTGGAAGTGGATCCATCCACTTTCGGATAATTTTCCGGTGTGAAAGAAAGGATGTCCGGGTCGATCGCTTCTGTCTCAAAGGGGACCGTCTCGGGAGGCTCGGTCTCTGGCGGTGTTGTTTCCGGCGGATCCGTTTCCGGGGGAATGGTTTCCGGCGGATCAGTCTCTGTCGGTGATGGTTTGGTTGGTGCAGCTGTCGTCGGATCATGCTTATCTGTGACAGACTCCGTCTCCTCCGTCGGCGTCACGGAAGACTCCTCATTTCTGCAGGCAGAAAGTGCGGACAAAACGAGAAGTATGGCAAGTAATATGAATAGCAGTCGTTTTCTCATGGTTTGATCTCCTTAATGCCACAAATAGTAGGATATGAAAACCCTCTACTCGTTTAAACACCTTTTTTATGTATTCTTGGACAAAAGTTTCCACAAAATGTAAAAATGTAAAAATAATGGCCGGGAAAAGTGGATCCCGGGCGGTGGAGCTTCACCCGCGGTCCATAAGTTTCCGGAGGACGGGCGAAAGCTTCTCCGCCATCGCCGGGATCAGGTCGAGGTCATGGTTCAGAGCCTCGCGGGTATCGGCTCCGAAGAGCATGGTGGGAACGGCGCCGGGCTTCACGGGATGCCACTCGGGCAGTGAGGGCGTATCGGGAGAACCTGTCCGCGCAAAGGCCATGAGGCTCTCGAAGATCTGTTTCTCGAGGCGCCGGGTCACGCCGGGCACCTGTGAGGAAGGCACCAGAGAGGTGTTGTGGAAAAGGTAGGGGATGTCGGCGCAGTGCGCGGGCATCCGGCCGCCATAAATGGGCGTGTCCTGACAGAACAGATAGGTGTAGGTGCAGTCGTTCATCGCGCCTCTCGTAGAAACATACGGAAGCACGCCGGCGCGGCAGACGTAATCGAGCGTCAGCATTTCCGCCGTGCTGCGGTCCGGATAGGCTGCCTTGAAGAGCGGCAGGATCTCGTCCGCGAGCGAGCCGTAGATCTTGTTCACAAAGGCCTTCTGCGCCGCTTCGGGCATGGCTTTCAGATCCTCCTCTCCGACCAGCATGCCCATGAATTCTCCGAGTGTGCTGCCGACGATCATCGGGATGCCGGCGGTCTCCTTCCGGAAGCCAATCTTCATCGGGTCGCCCAGGTAGGAAGCATTCGCCACCGGCCCATCGCCGCCCACGTAGTAGCCTTTCTTCGCCAGCGCGGGGCTCACGGCCTTCCAGGCTGCGGCAAATGCTTCGTAAGGCGCTTCCTCCAATGCCTTCACGTCCGGAAGTCCCATTTGGGTGAGAACCGCCTTCGCGATCTTCCGTCCGTTCCGCTTCTCCTTGCCCTGCGGGCCGTCAAATACTTCTGACGGGAAGACGCCGGACATGTTGACGGCCTTGTGGTAGAGGCCGTCCGCTGCAGGCGTCTGGAGAAGGTCCGTGATCTTCATGCCGCCGCCGGACTGGCCCATGAGCGTCACATTGTCCGGGTCACCGCCAAAGGCGGTGATATTCGCCCGGATCCAGCGGAGCGCTTCGACCAGGTCCAAAAGGCCCGCGTTCGCGGAATCCTCGTATTCCTTTCCGAAGGACGAGAGGTCGAAATAGCCGAGAATGTTCAGTCGGTGGTTCACGGATACGGCGACCACGCGGCCTTCACGGCTCAGGTTCTCGCCTTCGTAGGCCAGATGTTCGATGGAGGAGCCAAAGCTGTAGCCGCCGCCATGGATCCAGACCAGCACCGCCCGCTTCTTTCCGTGCAGGCCCGGGGTCCAGATGTTCAGGTTCTGGCAGTGTTCATTTTTCGGCCAGTAGCGGTGCGGCGTAAGAAGGTCGTCGCCCGGCACCCACTCGTCCGTCATGGGGCAAACCGGACCGTAGACCGCCGAGACACGCACGCCTTCCCAGGGCTTCACCGGCTCGGGCTTGTGGAAACGCCGGGCTTCCGCGTAGGGAATGCCCTTGAAAATCGAAAGCCCGCGGTATTCGTAACCGCGCACCAGGCCGCCCGTCGTGCGGACGACGGCGGTTTCTTTGTCAAAACGAAAAGTCGGTTTCATGCTGTTCTCCCAAAAAAGCCTTCCCGCCGGTGACGGGAAGGCCGGTCGTTTATTCGATCTCCTGGATCCTCTGAAGCACGGCCTCTTTGACCGCCTTGTTCACCGCCAGCGCATTTTCACGGCTGTCCTGGCAGGTATAGAAGTAGAATTTGATCTTCGGCTCAGTGCCGGACGGGCGGATCGAGAAACGCGAGTGGTTGTCGAGTTCAAAGCGGAGCACGTTGGAGGCCGGAATGTCTTCATAACCGTGGAGATAGTCCGTGATTGAAACGACCTTGGCGCCCGCGACCTCCGTGAAGGGGTCTTTGCGGATGGCCTCCATCATGCGGCGGATGCGCGCCGCGCCGTCAAGGCCTTCCAGGATCAGGTTCGGCTCGTCCTCCGCATAGTAGCCGTATTTCTCGTAAAGGCCCATCAGGACCTGCCAAAGCGTCAGTCCTTTCGTGCGGTAGTAGGCCGCTGCTTCGGCGACCAGCATGCCGGCGGAAATGCCGTCTTTGTCGCGGATGTTGATCGATGCGGCATAGCCAACGGATTCTTCATAGGCGAAGAGGCAGGTGTAGCCTCGCTCCTCGAGTTCCGGAATGCGTCCGCAGAGGTTCTTGAAGCCCGTCAGTGCCTCAAACATCCGGACGCCGTAGGCTTCGGCCATGACGGCGGACATCGGGCTCGTCACGATGGATTCGACCATCGCACCGCGCTCCGGAAGCGTGCCGGCGTCTTTGCGGCCTTCGAGGATGTAATTTACGAGGAGATAGCCGGTCTGGTTGCCGTTCAGGGGCACGTAGGTGCCGTCCTCCGAGAGGATCTCGATGGCGAAGCGGTCAGAGTCCGGGTCGGTGGCCATGAGAAGCTCCGCGCCGACCTGCCGTCCGAGCTCTTCCGCAAGCTTAAAGGCCTTGGGGTCTTCGGGGTTCGGGTAGCCGACGGTGGTGAAATCCGGGTCGGGCATTTCCTGTTCCGGCACGATCTGCCAGTTTCGGAAGCCGCGGTCCGTAAGCATTTCCCGGAAGGGGATCGAACCCGCGCCGTTCAGCGGTGTGTAAATGAACGGGACGTCAAGGTCCAGCTCCTCTCCTTCGTGGATCGCGAGAGATTCCACCTCGTCGAGATACATGCGGTCGTATTCCGGGCCGAGGACGCGGATGAGCCCCTGCGCTTTCAGTTCCTCAAAGCGTGCCTTCCTGGCTTCCGGCGTCAGCGCCGCGGTACGCGATCCGGCCTCTTCCGCGCCGAAATACCGCGCCGCCTCGATCCTTTCGGTCATGCCGTCCGCCACCTTGGAGCTCACCTGGCAGCCGTCCGTCCAGTAGACCTTGTAACCGTTGTAATCCTTCGGATTGTGGGAAGCGGTGATGTTGATGCCTGAGACCGTTCCGATCTTCCGGATCAGGAAAGCCAGTTCCGGCGTCGGCCTCAGGTCCGGGAAGACGTAGGCCGGGATGCCGTGCTCTGCCAGGATCACGGCGGTCAGTTCGGAGAATTCATGTGAAAAATGTCTGGGGTCATGGGCAATGATAACGCCTTTGTCCTTCTCCTCCGGCGCTTCCTTCAAAATGTAACGGGCGATGCCTTCCGTGGCGCGTCCGACGGTGTAGTAATTCATCCGCATCGTGCCCGCGCCGATCTTTCCACGGAGGCCGGCGGTTCCGAAAGCCATATCCGCATGAAAACGCTCCCTGAGCTCCGCCTCATTTTCCTGAAGCTTTACGAGCTCTTCCCTGAGCGGATCGCATTCCGGAAGACTCCGTAGCCAGATCCTGTTCCTCTCACTGTAGTCCATTCTAAAACTCCTTTTCAGTGGTTTCGCGTAAAACGGACGGGCACGCCATGCCCGTCCGACTGTTTACAATGATAATGCTTCTGATCCGCCCTCGACGTCCTGAAGAAGCGGCTCGATCTCACGGAGATACTTCTCCACCTGCTCCGCGCTCCGTCCGGCATAAGCCTCCGGTCTTAAGAGCACCGTGAATTCTTCTTCGGAAAGGCCGAATTCACTGTGCTCCGCCAGGGTCTCCAGAAGTCTGGGCTCCTGCCCTTCCTTCATTCTCGCGGTGGCTTCCATGGAACACGTACGGATGATCTCGTGCAGCTTCTGGCGGTCTCCCCCGCGCTTCACGCTCTCCATAAGGATGTTCTCGGTTGCGAGGAACGGCAGGTAGTCCAGAAGATGCTTCCGGATGATCTTTTCATTCACCACAAGGCCTGCGGTCACATTTTCCGAGACCCGGAGCACCGCGTCCGCTGTAAGGAAGCTTTCCGGCATGGAGATCCGGCGGATGGCGGAATCGTCCAGCGTGCGCTCCAGCCATTGCGTGGAGGCCGTCATGGAAGCATTCAGCCGGTTGGTCATGAGATACCTGGACAGCGCGCAAATGCGTTCGCAGCGCATGGGATTTCTCTTGTAGGGCATGGCCGAGGAGCCGATCTGGTCCTTCTCAAAGGGCTCTTCCACCTCGCGGTCATGCTGGAGAAGGCGGATATCTTCCGCCATCCGGTAAGCGCTCTCGCCGATCGAGGAAAGCACGTTCAGGATGCGGCTGTCGAGCTTCCTCGGATAGACCTGGGAGGCCGCCGGGAAAAGCTTATCGAAGCCGAAATCTGCCGCGATCAGACGGTTCATTTCATCGATCTTCTCTGTATCGCCGTCGAACAGCTCCACGAAACTGGCTTCCGTGCCGGTCGTTCCGCGCGAGCCCAGGAACTGAAGTTCCGAAAGCACATAGTCGATCTCGCGGACGTCCGAGACGAAGTCCTGCGCCCAGAGCACCGCCCTCTTCCCGACCGTGACCGGCTGGGCAGGCTGATAATGCGTAAATCCAAGGCAGGGAATCTCTTTCGTGCGGTCCGCGAATCCCGCCAGGTTCCGGGCCACTTTGAGAAGCTCTCCGCGGATATGCCGAAGCGCTTCACGGTAGATCACGAGATCCGCATTGTCCTTCACATACTGGCTGGTGGCGCCGAGATGGATGATTCCGGCCGCCCTTGGGCATTGAAGCCCGTAGGCGTATACGTGCGCCATGACGTCATGGCGCACGACCTTCTCCCGCGCCTCGGCGTCTTCAAAATTGATATCGTCGAGATGCGCGGCGAGTTCCGCGATCTGCTCTTTCGTGACCGGAAGCCCAAGGGCGTGTTCCGCCTTTGCCAGGCTGAGCCAGAGCCTTCTCCAAAGTTCGATCTTGTGTTGTTCAGAGAAAAGCTTCAGCATCGCCTCCGAGGCGTAACGTCCGGAGAGCGGAGATTCATAGCGGTCTTTCATCGCGCTCACCTCGTGATGATGCTTTCCCTTTCAGGTCCGACGGAAACGTATTTGACAAAGCAGCCGGTGCTCTTCTCGATCAGCAGCACGTAGTTCTGTGCTTCCTCCGGCAGGTCTTCGAAGCGTCTCACGCCGGAAATGTCTTTCTTCCAGCCTGGGACGGTCGTGAGGACCGGCCTTGCCTCCCCAAGCGCAGCCGGGAAGGGAAATTCATCCGTGATCTCATTTTTCACCACATACTGTGTGCAGACCGGGATCTCCTCCATATAGCTCAGGACGTCCAGTTTCGTCAGGGCGATCTCTGTAGCGCCCTGCATCTCCACGCCGTAGCGCGTGGCGACCAGGTCCAGAGCGCCCACACGGCGAGGTCTTCCGGTCTTTGCGCCGTACTCCTGCCCGGCTTCGCGAAGCTTGTCCGCCTCTTCCCCGGACATTTCACTGACAAAGGGGCCTTCGCCGACGCAGGTGGAATAGGCTTTCACGACGCCGATCACGCGGTCGATCCTGGCCTTCGGATACCCGGAGCCCACAGGCGCATAAGCCGCGATCGGATTAGAGCTCGTGGTATAGGGATGAATGCCGTAATCCAGGTCGCGGAGCGCGCCGAGCTGGGCCTCGAAAAGGATCTTCTTCCCTGCTTCGTCCGCTTCCCTGAGCCACTTGGACGTATTCTTGATATATGGCTTCAGCGGCTCGCAGTAATCCTTGAGCCACTGCTCCAGATAAGTCATGGTATAGGGTCTGGCGCTGTAGACCTTCTCCAGCGTCAGATTCTTCCACTCCAGAAGATCCCGGAGATGCTCCAAAAGCTCCTCCGGATAGAACAGCTCGCCCGCCAGCACAGTCTTCTTCGCGGCCTTGTCGCTGTAGAAAGGCGCGATCCCCTGCTTCGTCGAGCCGAACTTCTTACCCGCCAGGCGCTTCTCTTCCAGGCCGTCCAGTTCACGGTGCCACGGAAGAAGCAGCGATGCCCGCTCCGAGATCATCAGATTCTCCGGCGAGATCTCCACGCCCTTTTCACGCACCTTCTGGATCTCTTTCAGCAGGTTTTCCGGATCCAGCGCAACACCGTTGCCGAGAATGTTCATCGTCCCTTTACGGAAAATGCCACTGGGCAAAAGGTGCAGCGCGAATTTGCCGTATTCGTTGATCACCGTATGTCCGGCATTTCCGCCGCCCTGATAACGGACAGCCACATCGTATTCCTCCGTCAGAAGGTCTACCATCCGGCCTTTTCCCTCATCGCCCCAGTTGATTCCAACGATCGCGCAGTTGTTCATTTCTTCTGTTCCTTTCTGCCGGTCTGCCCGACAAATACCGCCGGTGTCCCCCGTTATTCCGGAAGACATATAAAACCATCTTTTTTATACTATAAACCCGCCCCTTTTGCAACCCGCGCCCCGCACCTGCAGCCCGTGATCTGCCTCTTGTCAGATAGCCCTGTTGGACCAAAAAGACTCCTGTTCTCGGATAGACTCACTCATTCAAATGCCTGTTGGGTCCGAAAACACTAAGTGCGGAGAAAGGGGGGCTTACGGGAACAAAAAGCGCCTGCCGGGAGGCAGGCGCTTGTGTGCGGGCAGAGCTTACTGCTCGTTCTGAAGGACAGTTTTAAGACTGGTGTCTTTGGAGAAGGTGTTGACGTTGTAGAGGAAGAGGACTTCCTGGTAGCCTCCGGAGGTCATGAGGAAATCGATGTTGTCGTAGTAGTAGCGGGGATCCACCACGGTCAGATGCCGGTACTCGGGGATCAGGAAGGGGATGAAAGCGTTGGCGTAGGAATCCTTCACGATGAGGATGGAACGCGTGGTGCCGGCGGATGTCTCGATCTCCATAAGGGGATGATTGCCGCCGAAAAAGACTTCATAGGCGTTGTCGCTGTCGAGTTTCGAGACGTCGTAGCAGCTCGCGCTCTTTCCCGTGCCCTGGCCGTAATCCACCGTGTAGAGAAGCTTCTCGCCGTCCTTTTCCTCCGGCAGGTACACCGCGATCCAGTCCGCCGTCCTGAGCGGGAAACCGCTCTCTGAGATCAGTGAACCCGCGAAGTCATTTTTCACAACATTCTTGCTGAACTCTGGCATATCAAGAAGCACGGGGAGCTTGTAGTTCCATGCCGAGCCCTCCTCCGCAACGACCTTGTCCCGCGCTTTGATCTCTGCGAAGGCCTTCTGCGCTGCGAGATACGCCCCGTCCGTCGTCCAGTGATGGTCCGTGCGGTAGTAAAGATCTTCCGAAGGATTGTAGGCACGGAATTCCTTCCGGACGTCCACCGGCGTCATTACGCCGCCGATCTCCGTGAAGAATGTGTCGATGAAAGCGCCCTGGTCTTCTGTCTCAGCGCCTGCGGGCAGCAGCTCCGGATAACGCCAGACGGCATTCGGGACCATGAGGAAATAGTACTCCGGCCCGGGATTCCGTTCCGCGAAGCTCTTGACTGCGGCCACCGTCTCCGCGTAGTTCTCCGGATCCATGCCGTCGAAGCGCTCCATCAGCCGGTCGTCGCCGCTGTAGTATACGCCCTGCGATTCGCGCTTCCCGAGCAGAAGCTGTGTGCCGGTCTTTAAAGTCATCGCCTGAGCGCGGAGCGGGAACTGGTCCTGCAGATAGTCTTCCGCCCTCTCCATGAAACGTCCCGAGGTCACAGAGTCCAGAGAAAGCTCCGGCATCTGTTCCAGCGCACGTTTCTCCCCGGCCGAATACGCCAGGTCCGGCGTCACGACGTGGTAGACCGCCAGCCCCAGAATGGCCAGGATGAAAATGACTGCGATTGTCCGGTGAAAGACTTTCATAGCGCTCCTAGAACCTGAAATACAGGAAGGGATTGTAGTTTTCCGTCGCCAGGAAGGCGATGGAAAGCACGAGTACAGCGACGGCAAATACGGTCAGAAGTATCCTGCCGAACACATATTTTCTGAACACCTGCGTCATGGTCCGGATCCAGGGGCCCGAGAAGAAGGCCTCGATGGCCAGAAGAATGCCGCCGGCAGCGAAAAAGTATCGGGCTCCGCCGCTGAAAAGCGCCTGCGCGCCGGCTTCCCCGCTGACCGCCGCTGCGATGGCCGGGATGCCGGTCATCGAGGCGAGCATCCGCCCGGCGCCTGATAGGTCGTCCGCCGAGAAGATCACCCAGCCGACGATGACTGCGAGCATCGTGAGCACCCAGCGGACTGCTTTCGGGATCTTGAGCTTGTTCAGCACGTATTTTTCAAAGATCAGCAGCACACCGTAGAAAACGCCCCAGATGATAAAGGTCCAGCCGGCGCCGTGCCAGAGCCCGGTAAGGAGCCAGACCACCATCACGTTCAGGATATGGCGGGCCCACCTGACCTTGTTGCCGCCCAGCGGGATGTACACATACTCGCGGAACCAGGTGCCAAGGGAGATGTGCCATCTTCTCCAGAACTCGGTGACCGACGCAGCCGCGTACGGATAGTTGAAGTTCTCGGAGAAATGGAATCCCAGCATGTCGCCAAGTCCGATGGCCATGTCCGAATAGCCTGAGAAATCGAAGTAGATCTGGAAAGTATAAGACAGCGCACCGATCCAGGAAGTGGCAAACGACAGCTGAGGCAGCGCATGGATCTCGTCGAACAGTGCGCCGGCCAGATTGGCCAGAAGCACCTTCTTCGCCAGACCGAAGGTAAACCGGAGCGCGCCCTTGCCGAACCGGGCCAGCGTAAGTCTCCTCTCCGCCAACTGCTTTTCGATCTCTTCGTAGCGCACGATCGGGCCCGCGATCAGCTGCGGGAACATCGTGATGTAGCAGGCGAAATGGATGAAGTTCCGCTGCGCCGGGAATTTGCCCCGGTAGAGGTCTATCACGTAGGACAGCGCCTGGAAGGTGTAGAAGGAAATGCCGATGGGAAGGGCAATGTCCCGGACCGGGATCCGCAGGCCGAAGGCCTTGTTCAGAGAGCCCGCCGCGAAGCCGTAGTATTTGAAGAAGCCCAGGATCAGGAGATTCAGGATGACGGCGAATACCAGGACCGCTTTTTTGTGCTTCGGCTCTGCCTCCATGAGCCGCCCGGCGGCATAGTTCAGCAGGATCGAGTACAGCATGAGGATTACGTAGACCGGCTCGCCCCATGCGTAAAAGACCAGGCTCATCACCAGAAGGACCAGGTTCTTGATCTTCTTCGGGACCGCGTAGTAAAGGATCAGTGTGACCGGAAGGAACATGAGAAGGAAGGTCAGGCTGGAAAATACCATCAGCGAAGCCCTCCTTCCGTGATCTCTTCACGGATGGCGGCCGCCATGGCGTCCGCTTCCGTCCCGCACACGAAGACCACGTATTCTCCTTCGGAGAAGACCGTCGCATGCTCCAGAAGGAAGGTCTGGTCCGTGCCGTAATTCAGAAAATTCTGTTTCTGCGTCTCCAGCCTGCCTTCGACCGCCTCCAGGACCTCCTGCCTTAACGCGGCATTTCCGGTCTTCACGACGAGCAGCTCCGAGACGCTCATCGTGTTGTCCGGCGTATAGCAGAGGATATCGGAATAATCCGCGGTGTTCAGGCCGTAGTTCCGCTTCACGCGCATGCTGCCGGCCTTTTCCATGCCCTCAAAACTGAACTGCTCCTCAAGACGCGCACCCATTTCCGCGAGCACGACGTCCTTCGTGCGCGTACGCCAAAGAAGCACGGTCATTACACCGGCCAGAAGCACGACAAGAAGGATTTCAACGAGGACGACCTTCTTCATTGCTGCCTCAGATAACGCTGCCAGTCCGGACCCAGGACGTCGTTCCAGAGCCCCAGCTGATTGGCCATCGTCTGCGCCCAGAGGAAATAGAATTCCTTGCTGTAATGCGCCTGATCCTGCGAATTGATGTATTTGAAGTCCGCGTAGGCATTTGCAGACACAAAGTAGCAGCCACGCTCATTCGCAAGTTCACGGATGCGGTCGTCGAAGACCGGGATCTGCTTATAGCGCCAGAAATACGGCGCTGCGGAATCCGGCACCGGCAGGATCTGCTGAAGGAAGATCGCGGAGTTCGGATTGATGTTCCGGTAAATGGTGATGAGTTCGTTGTAGTCCGCCTTGAAGGCCCAGCTGTCGCTCTTATAGGCGCCCAGATCATTAAGACCCAGGATGATCAGCACGCGTCCCTTGTGGAGACGGGCGGCCTCTTCGATGAAATGCGGGAAGTAACTTGCAGGCTTGCCGCTGACGTAGATCACTTCGTTCATTGTGAGAACGCCGCAGTCAACGATGTTCTTCGCGCGGGAGTTGCCCACGACTATGCAGTTTCTGAAGAGTCTCCGGATAAGCGGAATGTCGCGGTCATCGCAGTCATAGACGACTTCTCCGGGAATGAGGTGCGGGCTGCCGTAGGCCTGACGGATGAGCCCCACCATGGATTCCGCGACGGAAGAATCCACGGAAGCCTGGATGGAAGACTCCCGGATGGATTCCTCAATGGAGCGGGACTCGGCTTCGCTGGCCTCCATGGAAGCCAGTTCGGAACTCGCGCGCCAGCTGCTTTCATAGGCCACGCGGGACTCGGATTCCAATGCGTAGGCTTCCCGCAGTTCTCCGATGTGCCCGATCTCGTCGGCCACGTAGCCCGGATCCAGCTCGTCCATCGCCTGAAGCACGCGCTCTGCGTCCTGGTCGACCCTCGGCGTCTCAGGCGCTTCCTCCGCGCGGATCTCCGAGAGCGACGTCAGATAAAGCGTCAAGACGATCGCAAGCGCGGCCAGAAGGATCACCAGCACGTAGCTCAGTGTTCTGGCTTTCTGCCTGGCCCTGGTTTTTTCCAGGTCCTTCGATTGTTTCTTCCACTCAGTCAGGTTCATTTACGTTATCGGAGCAGCACTCCGTCATCGGAAAACTCTCTCAGTTCTCCGTCAATGATCATTTCTCCGGTCACTCTGCGGCCGTCCGCCTGGAAATAATAGGTCTTGTCGCGGATGGTCTGCCATCCCTGGACGATCCTGCCCTGCGGGCCGGCATAATAGACATGTCCGTCGGCTTTGACAAGTTCTTCGTAGTACAGGAAGAATTTGTCCGGATCGCCGTAGTAGACGCCTGAGGAGGCTTCGATGATGCCGCGCATGACAAATCCTCTCCGGTTGACCCAGTAATCACGCCGGTTATAACTGAAGACGCCGCTGTCCGGCTTTCCTTCCCCTGTGAACAGCACGTAGCCCAGACATACGTTTTCCGCGCCGCGGGCATTGGCGCCGAAGACCTGGATGAGATAGATCCCGGGGCTTTGCATGGCGATCTCCATGCTGGCCTTTCTGTCGGTCACCCTGCTGATGTTGGTGATCCTGGCGGAGGACGGGCCTTCGTCGTTGTTCAGAACGACCACGCGTCCGTGCGTCACGTCTTCTCCATACGACCATGAGATCCGGATCCCGGACTCTCCGGCCTCCGCGACGGTCAGATCATGTATCAGCGGGAGCAGGACTGTCTTGCCGCCCTGAAGTATGTTGTAGGCGCGGTCCGCCAGATTCGCCGTATCGATGAAATGCATCTTCTCGTCGGAGTTCATCGTGCAGACGTAGATCTTCTGGCCTGCCCGCTCATAGGCAGTCACGAGCGTTGCGTTCGCGCCCACGGTCCAGCCGGATTTTCCGGCGAATGCGCCGTTGTTCTTCACTTCTCCCCGGAGGATCTCATGACCGGTCCTGAACGTTCTGGCCGGCGCGTAATCCGTGGCCGGAAGCGTACAGTCTTTTGCGCTGAGGATGGTCCTGAGCTCGCTGTACTGCACCGCGGCCCTGAGGATCATGGCCATGTCGTAAGGTGCGCAGTACTGCCCTTCCTGATCCAGCCCGTGGGGATTGAGAAAATGCGAATGCTGGAGCCCGAGCGCGCTGCATTTGGCGTTCATCAGATCCGCAAATGCCCAGTTGGTGCCCGACACATATTCCGCGAGCACGTTGGCCGCGGCATTCGTGGAAGGCAGAAGCAGCGCGTAAAGAAGTTCCCGGACCGTAAAGACTTCGCCGGGCTTCAAAGAAGGCTTGACGCCGCTCGAAAGGATCGCCACGCTCCCGACGGCTTTCTCTGAGACCGTGACCATCTCATCCAGAGACGCCACGTTCTCTGCGACCACCAGGGCCGTCAGCACCTTGGTCATGGAAGCCGGCTGAAGATGCGCGAAGGCATTTTTACCCATGATGATATTGCCGGCGTCGTCGATCACGCAGTATGCGCTGGAATCCGTTTCCAGTTCGTCCGCAGCACCCGGCGCATCAGTCTCCTCCGGAGACGCTGTGGCACTGCTTTCGGACGGCGTATCGGACACAGGGTCTGATCCATCTGTACCCTCGGTTCCCGAAGAGCTGCCGGAAGGCTGAAGTTCAGCGGTCTCCCGGTCCCCGGTCAGTTCCGTCGTGCCGGCCGGAACCAGGGAAGTATTCTGTATAAGGCTTTCAGCGGGCGTGCCCGTTGCCGGTTCCGTCCGCGCAGATGCAGAGGGAATGCCGGTGAAGCCCGGCGGAAAAGAACCGATCTCTCCGGTCACAGTCTCCTGATTCGGGTCGATCGGCTCCGCGCCGTTGAACTTGCCAAATGCCGCGATCAGGATGGCAAGCGCCCCGATCACGACGACAAGGATATAGGCTGGCAGTTTCTTCGGCATGGAAAGACCTCTTTTATATTGATCCTAACGGGTGATTATAACATAAATCATTGCTTTTGGCACCCGTTAATGCATGCTTTCAGGTCCTTTTTTTGTGAAAGTTCTGAGAAATCCGGCGCATTTTCCGTCCTTGCGTGTCCCCCTGGGATGTGGTAGACTTCGAGCAGGAGAATCATCATGATCTTTACCATCAATGTCGGCAACAGGCACGTGGAGATCGGACTCATGGAATCGCATGAGACCGTTCTTCACGATTTTGTCGTCACCGACGTCCGAAAAACCGCGCTGGAGTACGCGTTCGATCTGCTCGGCGTCCTCGAAAAGGGCGGTTTCTCAGCGGAAAATGTCACCGGCGGCATCGTTTCTTCGGTCGTGCCTCAGCTCTCGCTGATCCTGGCGCAGGCCGCGGAGCGTGTCTTCGGCATTACGCCTTTCATCGCCTCCATCCGGAAGCAGTCTTCTCTTCGGATCGCGCTGGACGACCCCAACACCCTCGGAACGAACCTACTGGCGGACGCGGTCGCCGTGAAGGCTTTCTACGGCTGTCCGGCGCTCTTTGCCGATCTGGGCACTGCCACGGCGGTCGGCGTCATCGATGCGGAAGGCGTCTATCAGGGCGGCGTCATCATGCCAGGCCTTCAGACCTCTGTCAACGCGCTCTTCGGCGGCACCGCCGCTCTCCCTCAGCTCCAGCTCACAGAGGCTTCCACTGTGTTCTCCCGCGAAACGGCCGCCTGCATCAACGCAGGCGCTCTCTTCGGCGGCGCAGGCGCGCTGGACGGCATGCTGGACCGGCTCAGGGAGGAACTCGGAACGGATCCGCGGATCGTCCTGACCGGACGCCCGGCCGGGCTTCTGCTCCCCTACCTGGAACACAAGGCCGAATACGATCCGGCGCTTACCCTCAAAGGGCTTTCACTGCTCTATGAAGAACGGCAGAAGGAGGTCTCCGCATGATCCTTACGATCGACTGCGGCAATTCCAACATCTGTTTTGCCGTTCATGAAAATGACGTGATCACCCCGCTCTTTTTCGAGAGGATCCATACCGACCGGCAATTCACCCGGGAGATCCTGGCGCAGGATCTCCGGATGATCCTCCGGCTTCACGGGCTCGCCCCTTCAGACATCGGAGGCGGCATTCTGTCTTCAGTCGTGCCGATGCTGACCGGCGTCCTCAAAGAGGCCGCAGAAGAAGTCACCGGCCGGAAGATCCTTGTGGTCGACCACCGTCTCAGACTGGCCTTCGAGAATCTCATGGATTTCCCGGAGACGGTCGGACAGGACATCCTGTCGGATGTTTCAGGCGCCCTGGTGCTCTCCGAAGCGCCGGTCATCACGATCGACATGGGCACCGCCACGGTCTTCTCGGTGGTCACGCCGGCAGGTTTCGAGGAAGCGAGGAAGGCAGGCCTTCCGTACAAAGCTTCCCGGAAGCATTCCGGTAAGCGTCCCGCCCTCTCGGGCATCATGATCCTTCCGGGCGTCCGGACCGCTCTGGACTCCCTCACGAAGGATACTTCAGCTCTCCCGGGCATTTCCCTGAAAGCGCCGGAACGCGCGACAGGCCGGAACACGACGGACTCCATGAAGAGCGGGATCATTTTCGGAACCGCGGAAATGGTCGATCACATGCTGAGCCGGATCGAGCGCGAGACCGGGCTTACGTTCAAAGTCTTCGCCACCGGCGGTCTCTCGCCCTTCATCGTGCCTTACGTGCGGCACGAGATCACTCTGGATACAGAACTCCTGATGAAGGGGCTGTTTTCGATACTTCACCAAAATCCATAAACAGGAGGTTTTTATGGCAGCAGTCAGACAATTATCACCGGACATCTTCTATGTCGGCGTGAACGATCACGAAGTGGATCTTTTCGAAGGCCACTACGAAGTTCCGAACGGTATGGCCTACAATTCCTACGTGGTCAAGGATTACAAGATCGCTGTCATGGACACGGTCGACCAGCATTTCACACATGAATGGCTGGACAATCTGGACGCCGCGCTGGCCGGAAGGAAGCCCGACTATCTGGTGGTGCAGCACATGGAGCCCGACCATTCGGCCAACGTCGCGAACTTCATGAAGAACTACCCGGAAGCCGAGATCGTGGCGACGGACAAGGCTTTCGTCATGATGAAGAATTTCTTCGGAAATGACTTCGAGGACCGCCGCATCGTCGTCAAGGAAGGCGACACGCTTCCTCTGGGACGCCACGTCCTCCATTTTGTCCAGGCGCCGATGGTGCACTGGCCGGAAGTCATGATGACCTACGACGCCTTTGAGAAGACGCTCTTCTCCGCAGACGCCTTCGGCAAATTCGGCGCGCTCGACGTCGAAGAAGAATGGGACTGCGAAGCCCGCCGCTACTATTTCGGCATCGTCGGCAAATACGGCGCACAGGTCCAGAACGTGCTGAAGAAGGCCGCTGCGCTCGACATCCAGCGGATCTGCCCGCTGCACGGGCCCGTGCTGACCGATACGATCGGCCACGTCCTGGATCTCTATCAGATCTGGTCCTCGTATGGAACGGAGACCGAAGGCATTGCGATCTTCTACACCTCCGTCTACGGACACACAAAGGAGGCTGTCGAACTGCTCGTTTCAAAACTGAAAGCCAAGGGCTGCCCGAAGGTCGTGGCCGCCGACTTGGCCAGGGAGGACTGGGCGGAATGCGTCGAGGATGCTTTCCGTTACGGACGCATCGTGCTCGCGTCCACCACTTACAACGCCGGCGTTTTCCCGCCGATGCGTGACTTCCTCGAGAACCTCGCGGAGCGGAACTGGCAGAACAAGACCGTCGCCTTCATGGAGAACGGCTCCTGGGCGCCGCAGGCCAAAAAGACCATGCAGGGACTTCTGGCAGGCTGTAAGAACCTGAATTATACGGAGCACAACGTGAAGATCCTCTCCGCGCTGGACGAAAGGTCAAAACAGGAAGTGGAAGATCTGGCCGCGGAACTCTGCACGGATTATGTGAACCAGCATGAAGAAACCGCGAATAAGAACGATCTGACAGCACTTTTCAAGATCGGCTACGGTCTCTATGTCATCACTTCCAATAACGGAAAAAATGACAACGGCTTCATTTGCAATACGGTCACGCAGGTCACCAGCCAGCCCAACCGTCTTGCGGTCTGCATCAATAAGCAGAACTATTCGCATCACGTGATCCAGACGACCGGCATCATGAACGTCAACTGCCTGGACACCTCCGCGCCCTTCGAGGTCTTCAAATGCTTCGGCTTCCAAAGCGGCCGGAATGTGGACAAGTTTGAGAACAACAAGCTCTTCTCGAAGGATGAGCTTCTCAGGTCGGACAACGGCCTCGTCTTCCTGCCCAGATTTATCAACGCGGTCATGTCTCTCAAGGTCATCCAGTACATCGACCTCGGGACCCACGGCATGTTCATCTGCGACGTCACGGAAGCGCGTGTCCTTTCCAAACTGGACACCATGACGTACACCTACTACCAGAACGAGGTCAAGCCGAAACCCGACACCGGCAGCAAGAAGGGCTGGGTCTGCAAGGTCTGCGGATACATCTACGAAGGCGATCCGCTTCCGGAAGATTTTATCTGCCCGCTCTGCAAGCACGGCGCAGCTGATTTCGAAAAACTGTCGTAACGAGCAGCGGAGACGCCTGCCCTCAGACAGCTGCCCGGCCCTTCGGCCGGACAGTAAAGAAGACCCCCGGCCGAAGCCGGGGGTCTTGTCTTTTCATTTGTCAGAGGATCCGGTTACGTCTCTCCGCCCAGATTCGTGCTGTCCAGCACCAGGCCGGTATTGCGGCTCGACTCAGGATCGGGCAGTCCTTCCATTGCCGCTTCCAGTGTATCGTACGCATAGACCTCCATCGTATACTTCTTGCTGCTGATCTTCAGCGTCGACTCCCTGATATACTTCTTTCTGTAAGTCGCCGGATCGAACTCGACTTTGCCCTCTGTGTCAATCTTTACATTTTCGAACTGACAGGGGGCAAAACCCGTGAGCGTATTGCCGGAATCCGAGCGGACATCGACACGGATCACGATGTAGAGCTGGTTGCCATGGTCGGTATCGTCTGACGGATCATCCTTCATGAAGTAATAACCTACATAACCGATGTCATCCAGATAGAACCCGTACGTCTCACGAGACTTATATTCATCCTTCAGTTCGTTGATCATGAACTCGGTCATCGCATCCAGGGTATCGCCGATCTCTTCGAAAGATTCGGCGTAATGCTCCAGACCGGCGACGGTATAGGTCTTCTCCGTCTCGCTTGGAAGCATGCCGTAGGTCTCCACCATACGGTCCAGCTCTATATCAGACAAATCCAGATAGATCCGGACCTCGTCGCCGTTTTTCAGACTGCCGGAGGGATCGACGTTAAAGTAAAGGCTCTTTGACGCAGCCAGTTCGGACTCATTCGTAACGGATGCGCGCGCCTCGCCGTTAAATCCTTTGAATTCCACCTTCAGCTTTTCGAAGGGATCGAAGGAGCCTACCGCCTGCAGGCCTTCCACTTTGAAAGTCTTCGTGGTTTCAGTGGGAAGCATGCCGTAATTCCTGGTCAGGTACTCGATCACTTTCTCCGCGTCGCCGATCGTGAGCGTGATCTCATCGCCGTTCTTAAGTCGCCGGCTGGTCAGGATGTCTTCATTCACGACGGACGCAATGCATTCATATTTCTCAGCATAGGCATCGGCGCCCGAGATGGCCGAGATCATGCCATAGCCGTCATAGCCTTTGGCCGTGATCTCGATCTGATCGAAAGGATCAAAGAGGGTCGCTTCTTTCAGGCCTTCCACGTTGAACGGAAGGTCTTCGGCTGTGATCTTGGCGTTCATGATGCCTTCAGGGAACTCCTCCGTGAGTTTCCACTTGTAGGTCACGGTGTCGCCGTTCTTCAGCTTTTCAGTTTTGTCAAGCTTGCCGGTGTAGACTCTCAGAAGGAAATCAACCGGTTCGCCGTAGGTCTGATAGTCCTTCTTCTTCCATTTCAGTTTGTCTTTGAATTCCTCCCGGAAGGCCTCCTCGTCGAAGGTGGCGGTTGCTTCGCCGATGGTGCTGTAACCGTCAAACTTCACCTTCACATAGTCATTCATGTTGATGGTATATTTCTTGCCAAGGATCAGGAGCAGCGCAAGGATAATGCCTGCAAGAAGCAGTGCTCCGCCGACGCCGATCAGGATCCACTTACCGGCGCCGCCTTTCTTTTTGGGCTTCTCTTCGGCATTCTTTCCGGGCACGTAGCCCTGTCCGACAGGAGGGATCTCCGTCTGAGCCGGACCCGCCTGGTAGGCGTAGGCAGGCGCTTCCCAGGCCGCAGGCTGAGGCGCCGGCTGAGGCGCGGGTCCCCATGCTGCAGGCTGAGGCTCGGGCTGGGGTGCCGGCTGAGGCGCGGGTTCCCATGCCGCAGGCTGAGGCTCGGGCTGGGGCGCCGGCTGAGGCGCGGGTCCCCATGTTGCAGGCTGAGGCTCGGGCTGAGGCGCCGGCTGAGGCGCGGGTTCCCATGCCGCAGGCTGAGGCTCGGGCTGGGGTGCCTGAGCTGCCGCAGCGGCTGCTGCCGGGGCGGCCGCCTGTGCATTCTGGCTCACGGGGCGTACTTTGACCGGCTGGCCGCAGTTGATGCAGAATTTTGCATCATCTTTCAGGTTTGTACCGCAGTTTATACAGAACATAACGGATCCTCCTTTTCCGGATCTATTCCGTGCGCAAAACATGAAATCACGCACAAAAACCTATACTTGAAATTAATATACAGAACTTTTTCTCTCTTTTCAACGAAAAATAACATTTTTTCATGACAGTCCTTTGCTGATCAAAAGCTTCCTCCTCCTTGACAAAGCACCTGAAATCTTTATGATAAGTATTGACTGTTACGTCACATCATTCAGTTTTAGGAGTGGCATTATGCTGAGATCCGGACGAAAACCCGTCAGTATGAAACGTTTTATCCTTGCTGCCATCGTCGTCCTCGTAATCTGCGGAGCGGCCCTGACCGCCTGCAAGGTGGAAAATGCAGAGGGTTCTGAAGTCTATTCCATGATCGGCACCTTCTGGGCGCTTCTTCCGCCCCTGGTGGCCATCATCCTTGCACTCATCACCCATGAAGTATACATTTCCCTGTTCGCAGGGGTCGTGGTCGCAGGTCTCTTCTACGCAAACTTCAATCCGGGCGGGGCGCTGACCGCCATCGTGAAGGACGGCATGATCGGTGCTGTCGCGGATGAAGGCCACGCCGGCATCCTGCTGTTTCTGGTGCTTCTGGGCATCATGGTCATTCTTCTCAATAAAGCCGGCGGCTCCGCCGCTTTCGCGGAATGGACGATGCGCAGGATCAAGACCCGCCGCGGCGCGCTTCTGTCCACCTTCGCCCTTTCCTGCGTCATTGCCATCGACGACTATTTCAACGTGCTGACTGTCGGCAACGTCATGCGTCCCGTCACGGACACGCACCACATTTCCCGTGCCAAGCTGGCTTACATGATCGACGCCACCGCCGCGCCGATCTGCATGATTGCGCCGATCTCCTCCTGGGCCGCGGCTGTCTCCTCCTCCGTGGAAGGCACTGCGCTGGAAGGTATCAACGGCATCGAGATCTTCGTGCGCTCCATCCCCTACAATTTCTACTCGCTCATGACGATCCTCATGATCCTCACCCTGGCGATCCTGGGCTTCGATTACGGTCCGATGCGCCGTCACGAGAGAAATGCGATCGAAAAGAACGACCTGTTCACCACGGACGCCCGCCCCTACAAGCACGACGGCGAAGCCCCGAAAGCTGCCGGCCGGGCAAAGGTCATCGACCTCATTCTCCCCATCGTCGTCCTGATCATTTTCTGCGTGCTGGGTCTTCTCTATACGGGCGGTTTCTTTGAAGGCGCGGGCATCATCGATGCGTTTGCAGACTGCGACGCCTCTTACGGTCTTCCGATCGGCGCCGGCATCGCGCTCATTCTCACCTTCGCTTATCTGCTCTGCCGCCGCACGATCAGCTTCAAGGACGCCATGGCCTGCATCCCGGATGGCTTCAAAGCCATGGTTCCTTCCATCCTGATCCTTGTACTTGCCTGGGCGCTCACCGGCGTCACCAAGCTCCTCGGCGCTTCCACGTTCGTCAAGGGCGTCATGGAAAATATCTCCGGATCGCTCCAGCTCTTCCTGCCGGCGATCATCTTTGTCATCGCGGCTTTCATCGGCTTTGCG
>JAEEGL015850282.1_pt1 | contig 31706 bp, 28 predicted proteins | sample 9134231 | NCBI WGS metagenome assembly JAEEGL01 (sample SAMN16246548, study PRJNA631951) | gut metagenome | biome: gut microbiome; feature: rumen; material: fiber-attached | host: Bos | place: Iran: Karaj | collected 2018-10 | reverse complement strand
CTTACCGCTTGGCTACATCCCAATAAAAATGGGGTGGGTGATCGGAGTCGAACCGACGGCCTCCAGAGCCACAATCTGGCGCTCTAACCAACTGAGCTACACCCACCATGCTGCAAGGCTCGCTTATTCTACCGTATTTATCCCGGAAAATCAATAGGGTGCTGCGTCTTTTTTCGGATTTCCTGTTTCATGTTATTACCAGCATAGCCGGACCAGGGATGCAGATAATAGTACGGCAGAGATATCCTTCCATAAAGAAAGAGAGGTTTTGATGATGAAGGCAACCGGAATCGTCCGCCGTATCGACGACCTGGGTCGCGTGGTGATCCCCAAGGAGATCCGCCGCACCATGCGTATCCGTGAGGGCGACCCGTTGGAGATATTCACCGATAAAGACGGTGAGGTGATATTCAAGAAGTACTCCCCCATGGGGGAACTCAGCGATTTTGCAGGTCAGATCTGCGAGACCATGCACAAGACCACCAACCGCATCACGGCGATCACGGATCGGGACAGCGTGATCAGCGTATTCGGCGCGCCGAAACGGGACCTGGGGGAAAAGCGCATCAGCGGTGAGCTGGAGCAGGTGATGGAAGGACGGCAGCTCTTCCAGCAGCACGCCGGGGACCGGGACCTGCCCATCGTGGACGGAGAGACCCAGTATCGGGTATCCATCGCGGCGCCTATCATCTCTGAAGGGGACGTGATGGGCTGCGTGGTGTTCCTGAATACGGGGGATTCCCAGCCCACCGGCGAGGTGGAAAACAAACTGGCCGCAACGGTGGCAAGGTTTTTGGGAAAGCAGATGGAATCCTGAACCTGAACAGAAAGGCGGGCAGCGCATTCGCGCTGCCCGCTGGTCGTTTATTCCATGGGCGGGATGCTGGTGACATCGAAGGGAGTTTCCTGATACACCACGTAGTTCAGCCAGTTGCTGTACAGGAGATTCGCGCATGAGCGCCACCGGCAGATGGGGGTCTTCGTATCATCGTCATTCGGGAAATAGTTCTCGGGGATGTGGATGGGCAGCCCCGCTTCTTTATCTCGGAAATACTCCTTGGCCAAGGTCTCCGGGTCATACTCTGAATGGCCCATGAGATACACCTGTCTGGCATTCCGGGTGGAGACGGCATAAAGGCCAGCCTTTTCGCTCTCCGCAATGATATGCAGCGCAGGTACCTTCTCCACGTCCTCCCGCAAAACGGTGGTATGGCGGGAATGGGGAATGTAAAAATAATCGTCAAAGCCGCGGAACAGATAGGAACCGTTTTCGGTCACCCGATGGGCAAAAACACCAAAGAGCTTTTCCGGCAGGGACTTCTTGGGTACACCATAATGGTAGTACAAACCTGCCTGGGCACCCCAGCAGATATGCAGGGTGCTGTATACATGGGTCTTGCTCCACTCCATGATCTCGCAGAGCTCTTCCCAGTAGTCCACCTCTTCAAAGGGCAGCAGCTCCACCGGCGCTCCGGTGATGATCATCCCATCGAACCACTCTTCCCGCACCTCATCCAGGGTGTGGTAGAAGGCGATCATATGCTCCTGGGATGTGTGCTTGGGGGTCCTCCCCCGAACGGTGAGCAGGCTCATGTCGATCTGCAGCGGAGTGTTGGCCAGGACTCTGGCCAACTGGGTCTCCGTTACGATCTTCGTGGGCATGAGGTTCAGGATCAGGATACGAAGCGGACGGATATCCTGGGAAAAGGCCCGATCGTTCGTCATGACAAAAACATTTTCCTCTGCCAGGATCTTTGCTGCCGGCAGGTTCTGGGGAATTTTGATCGGCATGGTCAGTCCTCCTTGTTCGCTGCCGTTTACGCTTCTGTACCGGCAATGCCCAGTTCCCGGGCATGGGGACGCATCCCCTCGATACACAGCTCGCTGACCTCCTGCACGCTCATGCCCAGCATCTCGCAGCCCTTCAGGATCAGCTCCCGGTTGCACTTGGCCGCGAATTTTTTATCCTTGAACTTCTTCATAAAGCTTTTGATTTCCAGATCCTGTATTCCATTGGGCCTCATTCTCGCACAGGCCTGGATGATCCCGGTGAGCTCGTCCACCGTGAAGAGGCTCTTTTCCATATTGGTAACCGGTTCCACGTCACAGCAAACGGAATACCCATGGCTGAGGATCGCCCGGACATCCGCCTCCGGTACACCGGCAGCCATAAGGGGCTCGCGGGTATGCTGTAAATGTTCCTCCGGGTATTTCTCATAGTCATAATCATGCAGCAGTCCGACCGCCATCCAACGTTCCTCATCCTCGCCGAAGTGTCGGGCAAGGGCGCCCATGGCATAGCTCACGTTCAAGGCATGGATGAGCAGATGCTCTTCCGTGACCATCGTATCATTCAGGCGTTTTGCCTCTTTCAGCGTCAGTTTTTCCATCTTGTGTTCCTCCTGTATGCACCAGGGACAAATCGTATGATGAGTTTACCATAAGTTCCGGGCTTCGGCAAGTGAAATGCAGGCCGAATGTGGACTTGCGGATGTGGAATACACTGAAATGGGGCCGGTGTATTCCGCGCTCCGGAAAGGAGAGGACCATGCTCTCACCGCTGACCCTACTTCTGAACACTGCGTTTCTGACCCTGCGGCTGGGAGAGACAGCCGGATCGTTTCCCAAGCCCCTCAGTGCCGCAGAAGAACGGCGCTGCGTTGCCCTTTCTCTGCAGGGAGACATGGAGGCCAGAAACACGCTGATCGAACGGAACCTGCGGCTGGTGGCACACATCTGCAAGAAATACTACTCCAACTTCTGCGAACAGGATGACCTGATCTCCATCGGAACGGTGGGGCTCATCAAAGGGATCGCCAGTTACGATCCGGATAAGGGAGTCAGGCTGGCTACATACGCCTCCCGATGCGTGGAAAACGAGATCCTCATGTACTTTCGCAGTCAGAAAAAAACCAACGGCGACATTTCCCTTTCAGAAGCGATCGATGAAGACGGAGAGGGCAAACTCTCCATCCTAGATGTATTGGGCGAGGACGAGGAGGACCTGCTGGACCGCATCTCCCTGCGGGAGAGCTGCAGGAAGCTGCGGCGGTGCATGGAGGCGGTGCTGACGGAACGGGAAAAGACCATTTTAATCCTACGCTATGGCCTGGACCGGCACAAGGTCTGCACCCAATGGGAATTGGCGGAGCTCCTGGGGATTTCCCGCAGTTACGTTTCCCGGCTGGAGAAAAAGGCCCTGGCAAAGCTGCGCCGCGCCATGGAAGAGGGAAACCCATGATTCACCGGTAAAACAGGATCGAGAACCAGGTCACCAGGTTTCCATTGAAAAACTCGATCTCATACTTCTCCGCCAGGTCTGTGGCCACGATACCGTAGCTCTCCACGCAGGGGAACATCCGATCCGGGTTGCGGCAGGGCTTTCCCTCTGGGTAAGTGCAGTGCTCGCAAAAGGCGCAGGCCTCCGTGGACAGCACCATTACATCCTCTGCCTGCTCCAGCAGAATCTGCTGCACTTGTCGGGTGAGCTCCTCGTGGGGTGCCCGTGTACTCAGGGTCTCCTGTATATCTGCGATATCCTGCACCTCTGTTACGGTCGTGATCACAAGCGCATGCTGGAAGCGTTGGCAGCGGGCCATACATTCCTCCACGGTCCCCACCGCCGGCGGGCAGGCCCAGGATCTTCCGTACATGGGACACTCGGTTTGACAGACATACCGAATCCGCTCAGAAAAGGTCAGATCCTCAGTTTTTACCCAGGCATACTGGGCCAAGGGCAGTTCGCTGAGCTGCGCTTCCACCCGATCTCTATCCATGGATTTATCCCTCAGTTCGTTGTTTTTCTAAACTTAACCCTATACTTTCGCCCGATTTTGTCGTATAATCGGAGAAAGGGGGTGCAAACATGAAACGGATCACTTACGGCCTGCTTTGCTTTTGTTTGCTGTTTCTCTGCAGCTGCGGAATGAAGGAAAAGCCGGCCCCGACGACTGAACCCGCAGAAACGCCCGCGCCCACTGTTGAGCCTACGGATCGGGGCGGCGAAGTAGTCACCACGGCGGAACCGGGCAGTACGCCCAGCCCGGTGAATACGCCGGTTCCGACGGCCTCTTTCCTTGAGTCCCAGGCGGAATTTGATCCGGTGGACATTTCCGGTAGCTTCCGCAGCGATACGGGGACCGCGCTGAATCTGATCGCGGATTGGGAATGTGTTTCCGTCAGTGCAAAAAACGTGCGCCTAACCATAAAGCTTTCGCTGGAATCCTATAGTCTGAGCGTGGGTGAACGTTCTGCCAATCAACTGGTATTGAACGGCGTTCCCATTACCTACCGCACCGAAGCCCTGGAAATCCCCTCCGGCGGTCTCAGCAAAACGGAACTGTACACCTGGAGCGAGACCATGCCGCTGATGGAGGACGGCAGCCTGCAGCAGGACCTGTACGCCTTCTGGGTTTTTACGGGAAGCTACAGCGGCGTGGAGATGGAAAAGCTGGAGGTCAGCGGGCACATTTCCGTGCCGTAAACCGCTTATGTGATCGGGAAGTCCGGAGTGTTCCGGACTTCCTTTTTATTTCGTTTTCAACAGATCAGCTGCTTCTTTCAGAGAAATGCCCTTATTCCGGGCGATTGCGGCAAGGTCCTCATATTCCGCCTTTTCCCGGATGACGCCCCACCCCCGTGCGGTTTTCACCCGAACAGGACCAGCTGCAGTATCCTCCGTGCGTTCCTCCCGATGCAGGATGGCTCTGCCCCAAAGGTGCTCCCGAACACCAAGTGTGGTGGTATGCCGGAAGATGAGCCTCAGCATTTCCTCCCGCTTTTCCGGCCTGCACAGACAGGTGAGCAGTGTTCCCGGACGGTTCTTTTTCATGCCGATGGCGGTAGTATACACGTCCAGCGCACCCGCCTCCATGAGCTGTTCCTGAGCAAAGCCCAGTGCCTCGGGCGTCAGATCGTCCAGATTGCACTGTAGCTCCAGTATGGTATCCCCCTGCTCCTCCGTCTCCCCCAGGAATACGCGGACGCAGTTTGCTGCCGGGAAATCCTTTTTCCCCATTCCGTATCCGATCTTTTCCACCTGCATCACCGGCATGCGGCCAAAGCCGTCGGCAAAATGCCGGAGGAGCGCCGCACCGGTGGGGGTACACAGCTCCCCTTCCTGGCTGCCCGCCGTCATGGGTATCCCCTCCAGCAGCCTGGCAGTCGCCGGAGCGGGCACGGGCATCAGCCCGTGGGCGCAGCGCACCTGTCCGAAACCGGTGACCACCGGAGATACGACCACCCGTTCAGGCTTGAGGATATCCATGAGCAAGCACACCGAGACGATATCCGCGATGGCGTCCAATGCCCCCACTTCATGAAAATGGACCTCCTCCACAGGCGCTCCATGTACAGCCGCCTCGGCATCCGCAAGCAAGCCATAGACCTCCTTGGCCTGCTTTACCGTACCGGCGGGAAGAGGAAGCGATTCCAGGATCCGGGCGATCTCCCCGGGTCCGCGATGCACATGATGATGCATGTGATGGACATGCTCGTGTTCGTGTTCATGGTCATGGTGATGCTCATGCTCGTGGTGATGCTCATGGTCATGGTCGTGACTTTCTTCCTCTTCCCCATGCACCGTGACCCGCAGATGAGTACCGGTTATCCCCTGTTTCACCATGGTTTCAGCCTTCACCTCAAGGCCGGGGATACCGAGAGCATTGAGCTTTGTCAGAACAGCATTCCGGTCCGACACCAGCTCCAGCAGCGCCGCCGCGAGCATATCCCCCGCGGCCCCCATATTGCATTCGATATATAGTGTTCTCATGCTTTTCCTCCCAGGTGATTGATCATACTGGCCAGGTATCCCGCGCCGAAGCCATTGTCGATGTTCACCACGCTCACCCCGCTGGCGCAGGAATTGAGCATGCTCAGCAGGGCGGAAAGGCCGCCAAAGGACGCACCGTACCCCACGCTTGTTGGGACCGCGATCACCGGACAATCCGCAAGTCCGCCGATCACGCTGGCCAGCGCCCCCTCCATACCCGCTATGGCAATGATGACCCTTGCCCGCATCAGCTCATCCGCATGAGCCAGAAGGCGGTGCAGACCGGCTACGCCCACATCATACAGACGGTCTACCCGGTTGCCCAGGGCTTCGGCGGTCAGCGCCGCTTCCTCGGCAACGGGCATATCGCTGGTCCCGCCTGTCGCCACCACGATACTGCCGTAACCATCCGGCTCCGGTAGCTTTCCCACAAGACCCACACGTCCGATCCTGTGGTATTCCAGCGGCATAGAGGCAGAGACCAAATCTGCCGCCTCCTCGGTCATACGCGTGATCAGAACCAGTTTTTGGCCCCGGTGGATCAACGCGGCAGCGATATCCCGGATCTGCTCCGGGGTCTTTCCCGCCCCGTAGATCACTTCGGCTATCCCCTGGCGAACAGCCCTATGGGTATCCAACTTGGCAAAGCCCAGGTCTTCAAATGGGGCAAGCTTCAGCTTCAGCATGGCCTGATCCACGGTCATACCACCGGAAGACACCTGTTCCAGCAGTCCGCGCAGTTCCTTCTGCTCCATTATGTTCCTTCCTTTCCCACATAGAGAAGGTCCGGACTGACGGGTCTCCCCTCCAGATCCAGCATCACCGCTGGAAACAGAGGCCGCAGTGCAGCCAGTATCTTGCCCCGATCCTCTGCCGCACGGCACATTTGGTCTGCGGGAAGCTGTATACGTGCAGCCTCATGATACATCCGGATCCGCAGATCGGAATAACCCAGTTCCCGCAAGGCGGCCTCACCGGTCTCGACCTTTTTCAGCGTCTCCGGTTCCAGCGCAGTACCGGTGGGGATCCTTGTTGCCAGGCAGGCATACGCAGGCTTATTCCAGGTAAACAGACCCGCTTCTCGGGAGAGACGGCGGATCTCTGCTTTGGTCAGTCCCGCCTCCCTCAGCGGAGAACGCACGCCCATTTCCGCCGCCGCCCGCATTCCCGGTCGGTCATTCGGCGGGTCTGAGGCATTGTTTCCGTCGAGCAGCAGACCGATCCCCTGTTCAGCCGCCCATGCGCTGAGCCTGCCGAACAGCGCACGCTTGCAGTGATAGCAACGGTCTCCGGGATTGCTTTTCACCTCCGGGACCGCTAGGATATCCACATCCAGGACCGTCAGTTCCACGCCCAGCTCCCTGCAGATCCGTTCCGCATCTTCCAGTTCAAATGCAGGCTGAAACACGGAGCGGATATATACCGGTTTCCACTCCGCCCCGGCCTTCGTCCCCGCGTACAGAAGGTACGCGGAATCCACGCCGCCGGAAAAACCAATCACCGCACTGGGATATTCCCGTGCAAAATCGTTCAGTTTCATGCAGACGCCTCCCAGGGCGCAGTATTACAGCAGTGATATAATCGCATAATGAGCGGTTTTCTGTCAAGGGAAACGGTAAAAATGAGCGGCTCCGTATAGAGCCGCTCTGTTGTTTTTACCTGATCATTCAGCGGTCTTCCCGGAAGTAGCTGAGTCCCAGTGCAGCAGGCGGTTGGTTCTCCCGCTTCCGCCGCATGGAGAAAGCCACCAGGACGATGATGGTGACCACATAGGGCAGCATTTTGAAGATTTCCTGAGCTGCCCGCGTCATGCTCACGGTGATACCCAGAAGGGCACAGATATCCACAAAGTAGAAATACAGCCAGCTGAGGGCGCCAAAGAGGTAGCTCGCCCAGATCGCCCGTACCGGCTTCCAGGTTGCGAAAATGACCAGGGCAACGGCCAACCAGCCAAGGGCCTCAAGTCCGCCGTCGCTGGCCCAGGTGCCCTTGATGTAGTCCATGGTATAAAACAGGCCGCCCAGACCGGAGATCATGGCGCCGATCAGAGTTGCCCGGTACTTATACCCCGTGACGCTGATACCCGCGGAATCCGCGGTGGCGGGATTTTCGCCCACTGCGCGGAGGGAAAGGCCGCGGCGGGTACGGCTCATGTAAATCTGCATCACGATGGCGATGATGACGACCACATAGACAAGCCAGCCCAGGTTTTTGATCACCGGAATATTCTGCACAAAGGGCAGGGTCGCCCGGAATCCGCCGGAGGTGATGGGCAGACTGATCTGGCCGACGCCGCCTGCCAGCTTGTTCAGGCTTCCACCGTAAAAATTGGCGAAGCCGCAGCCGAAGATGGTGAGGGTGAGACCGGCCACATTCTGATTGGCCCGTAGGGTAATGGTCAGAAAGGCGTAAATGAATCCGCCCAGGAAGGAAAGGACCAGCGCGCCCAGGAGCGCGATGATCACGCAAAGGATCGGAACGGGCCTCGGTACATACAGCTCATAATAAAAGCCGGCCATTAGCGAGCCAATGGCTCCAAGGCTCATGATCCCCGGAACGCCCAAATTCAGGTTGCCGGATTTCTCCGTCAGTATCTCACCCAGGGCGCCCAACATAATTACCGTACCAAAAACGATGGCGGATTGAATAAGGGACAGGATCTGACTCATGCCTTGCCTCCTTTCCGCTCTCTGAACACCAGGCGGTACTGAACAAAGAACTCGCTGCCCAGGATGAAGAACAGGATGATCCCCGTCAGGATCTTGGATGCGTATTCATTCAGGTTGTACTGGCTGGCGATCTGGGAAGCGCCGCGCTCCAGGAAGACCAGCAGCAATGCGATGAGGATCATCACAAAGGTATTGAACTTTGCCAGCCAGGCCACAATGATGGCGGTGAATCCCCGTCCGCCGCCGGTGGTAACGGAAATGGTGTGACCGCTGCCCGCTACGGCGATGAAGCCGGATAGTCCGCAGATCGCGCCGGATAGACACATGGTGCGCAGGATGACCTTCCGCACATTGATGCCGGCATACCGGGCGGTATTCTCGCTCTCCCCCACCACGGCGATCTCATAGCCGTGCTTGGAACGGTGCATGTAAAGGTACACCCCCACGACCAGGATGAGCACCAGAAGCATATTCAGCATATACTTTTGCCCGAAGAGCTCCGGAAACCAACCAGCCTTTGTACCGGAATTGATGATGCCCACGGAGTTGGAGCCTGCGGGATGCTCCCACTTGGCCACGCAGAAGCTGGTGATCTGAATGGCCACATAGTTCATCATCAGGGTAAACAGCGTTTCGTTTGTTCCGTACCTGGCCTTGAAAAACGCAGGGATCAGGCCCCATATGAGTCCAGCAAGGACACTGGCTGCCAGCATGACCAGGAGCAAAAGCATACTGGGCATGCGGCTAAGATAAATCATGCAAGCGGCGGTGGCGACACCGCCGATGAGGATTTGCCCTTCCGCGCCGATATTCCAGAACCGCATTTTGAACGCCGGGGCAAGTCCCACCGCGATGCACAGCAGGAAGGCCGTCTCCTTGATGGTGACCCAAGTGCGGTTCACCGTACCGAAAGCGCCGCTCCAGATGGAACCGTAAACCAATAGCGGATTCAGATGCACGATCCCGAAGATCACGAAGGCGCACACGATCAAGGCAATCACAACAGCTGCCAAACGGATGAGCAGATTCTGCCACCAATGAATACTGCTGCGCTTGACGATCCGGATCAGCGGTTCATGGAGGGCAGCTTCATTACGTTCCGGTTTTGCCATCATGCGCTTCCCTCCTTCAGATAGGTCATGCTGTATCCGATGCTGTCCTTTGTGGTGGTGCGTGCATCGGCGATCTCATTTGCCACGCCGCCGCAGAGTACAAGGATCCGGTCGCACAGCTCCAGAAGAACGTCCAGATCCTCCCCGACATATATGACTGCCACCCCCTTGCGTTTCTGCTCCGCCAGGAGGTTGTAGATCACATACGAGGTGTTGATGTCCAGGCCCCGCACGGCGTACGCCATCATCAAAACATTAGGAGCCAGGGCGATCTCACGGCCCACCAGGACCTTCTGCACGTTGCCGCCGGAGAGCTTCCTTACCGGGGTGTTCAGGTTGGGCGTAACAACGCCAAGCTCTTCCCGGATCGCTGCCGCCAGTTCCCTGGGCTGTCTCCGCTCGGTGAAAAGTCCCCGTCCCGCACGGTAGCTCTTGAGCATCATATTGTCGCTCATGCCCATGCTGCCCACCAGGCCCATGCCCAGCCGGTCCTCCGGGACAAAGGACATATGCACGCCCAGGTTCTGAATATCCACCGGCCGCATACCGATGAGCTGGCTGTCCTTTCCCTCAGGAGAGTGGTAGACCACGCTGGAACCGGGCTCCGCCCGCTGCAGACCGGCTATAGCCTCCAGCAACTCCTTCTGCCCGCTTCCGGAGATCCCTGCAACGCCAAGGATCTCACCGCCCCTGGCAGTAAAGCTTACATCCTTCAGTGCCAGCAGACCTTCGGCATTCCGGACGCTGAGATGTTCCACCACAAGCTGTGTTTCAGAATACTGCGGCTCATCCCTCTGGATGTTCAGGGAAACCGCGTGTCCCACCATCATTTCCGTCAGCTCCTGGGGATTGGTATCCCTGGTCATGACCTCGCCCACGGAATAGCCCTTTCTCAGGACCGCCACCCGGTCCGAGACAGCCATCACTTCATTCAGCTTGTGGGTGATGATGACAACGCTTTTTCCATCGGCCCGCATATTGCGAATGACTTCAAAGAGCCTCTCCGTCTCCTGGGGTGTGAGTACAGCCGTAGGCTCGTCCAGGATCAGAATGTCCGCTCCTCGGTAGAGCACCTTGATGATCTCCAGAGTCTGCTTCTGGCTGACGGACATGTTGTAGACCTTTTCATTTGGGTCGATATGGAATCCATACCGCTCACTGATCTTGTTTACCTTCGCTGCGATCTTCTTTCGGTCCACGCTCCCCTGCTCATGGAGACCGAGCACAACATTCTCAGCTGCGGTGAACACGTCCACCAGCTTGAAATGCTGATGGATCATGCCGATCCCCAGATCCAGCGCATCCTTGGGAGAACGGATGGTCACTTCCTTGCCGCGCACGAATATCTGCCCGTCATCCGGATAGTAAATTCCGGAGAGCATGTTCATGAGCGTCGTTTTGCCGCTGCCGTTTTCCCCCAGCAGAGAAAGGATCTCTCCATTCCTGATCCCCAGGTTCACTCCGTTGTTTGCTGCTTTATCCCCAAAGCTCTTGGTGATATTGCGCATTTCCACGGCGTATTCCATAATGCGACTCCTTGCATACCGAATATGGGGGAAGCCGTTTTTGCGCGACTTCCCCCAGAGATGGATGTTGATTTTTTAGCTGAGCTGAGTGATCCCGTCGATCATCAGGCTGAAGTAGGGTGCGCTGCGGAACTTGGACTCCTGGAAAGCACCGTTCTCGATGCACTCATAGTCCTTGCCGGTGTACAGGACAGCGGTATAGTCACTGTTCATGGTGCTGGAATTGAAGGTGTAAGTAGTGATCTTGCTTCCGTCCACGGTGAACTTGTTGATGTCGAAAACCTGCAGGGTGCCGTCCTTGATGGCCTTCTCCACCTCAGCCACCTTCTCGGCGGTGCCGGGGGCGCAGGAGGTGCCCAGCTCGGAGATCATGTTGGCGCCGGTGGCATAGCCTTCGGACCAGTCGACCAGGATATCGGTGCGCTTGCCGTCCTTCGCCATGCCCAGGGCATAGGTGTAGTAAACGGACCAGTCATTCTGGGCAGAGGTGAGGATAGCGGTGGGAGCAACGGCACGCATGTCGATGTTGTAGCCGACATAGTAGCACACGGAACCGGTCTTCACCGCAGCCTCGATGGCGGAGGGGCCGCCGGTGGAGTCGGCGTGCTGGCTGATGATGACGCAGCCGCGGCTCAGAAGCATCTCAGCGGCCTGCTGCTCAGCCGTGGCGTTCGCCCAGGAGTTGGTGAAGGTCACGTCCATATGCACGTTGTCCACGATGCTCTTGACACCCAGGAAGAAGCCGGTATAGCCGGACACCACCTCGGCATAGGGGTACGCACCCACGTAACCGATCTTGATGGTGCCGTCCTCGTTGTAATTATCATCGGTCAGGGTACCGCTGTCCACCAGCTCCTTCAGCTTCATGCCAGCCACAACGCCGGAGACGTAACGGCTCTCATAGGTGTGAGTGAAGAAGTTGTGGGTATTCTGGCAGTTGTCCACAGCTGCGGTGTCACCGGTGGCGATGAGGAAGGTGATGTTCGGATTCTCTTCGGCGGCCTGGGTCATGTAGGACTGATGGCCATAGGAGTCGGAGATAATCACGGTGCAGCCTTGCTCGATCAGGTCGACGGCGGCTTCGTAGCAGGCCTGATCCTCAGGGATGTTGTACTTCCATACGACCTGAGTCGCCTCGTCGATGCCCAGGTTCTTGCAGGCAGTCTGGATGCCCTGCAGGTGGGCAAAGTCATAACCGATGGATTCATCGTGCAGCAGGATGACGCCGATCTTCAACGCAGGGCTCGCTGCGGCCTGAGTCTGGGCAGGGGGATTGGTGGTCGTACCCTTGGAAGCGCAGGCGCTGAGGGCAAGAACCATCACCAGTACCAGAAGCAAGGCAATCAGTTTCTTCATTCTCTCTTTCCTCCGAATAAGTTATTTCATCGGCTCGCTGGCCGGGACAAACAGGGTCAGGAAACGAATTCGATTCTGCCGCTGTCGTCCATGGCACTGATCCTGGCCAGGGACTCAATGCGCAGTCCACGCTCCCGCAGGAGCTTTCCGCCGGGCTGGTATGCCTTTTCAATGGCAATGCCGGCACCGATCACCTGGGCGCCGGCCATAGCGGCAAGATCAAGCAGTCCGGAAAGGGCCGCACCGTTTGCCAGAAAATCATCGATCAGCAGAAGACGGTCACCGGCTCCGAGAAACTGCTTTGAAACGATGACTTCCGAGATATTGTTGTGCGTATAAGACTTGACCTGGGTGCGATATACGTCCCCTGCAATGTTCCGGGTCTTGGTCTTTTTGGCAAAGACAACGGGACAGTTGAAGGTCAGCCCGGCGATGCAGGCGATCCCGATGCCGGAGGCTTCGATGGTAAGGATCTTATTGATCTCACACCCGGCAAAGAGCCGTTTCCACTCCTCCGCCATGGCCTGGAACAACCGGACGTCCATCTGATGGTTGAGAAAACCATCGACCTTCAGCACGTCGCCTTCCATCACTCGCCCATCCTTCAGGATGCGTTCTTCCAAAAGACGCATAACCGCCCCTCCCTGAAAACAGGTTTAATCATACTACATGGGCATACTTTTTTCAACAGATTTTTTGCGTTTATCCCGATGCTCCCGGCAATCAGCGGGCTTCGGAACCGTGCTTTTTCCTCTTGAATAACTGACGCCGGAACAGGATGACCTGCATCACCAAAAACAGCAGGATCACGATGCCGAGCGTGATCCACCCCTTGATTTCGGACTGGGGCGCAATAGGAAGCAGCAGCAGCATGGGGAAACCGAAAACGATTGCCCAGGGCTGGTGGTAAACCAAATTGTCTGCCGCCTGGGTCTCAAACCGGGGATCGATCTCACGAAGCAGAATGACGCCGGTACTCACAGTGCCCGTCAGCATGCCGTACAAACTGAGGAAGGCCTCATGCCGATACTGGGGAAAAATGCTTCCGCAGAGGGGATTCAAGTAGAGGTAACTCACCACCGCTCCTGCAACGCAGATCAGGCTCAGAGGAATGATGAAGGGCCTCTCCGTAAAGGCGTCCAACCGTATTGCGGCGATGGAGGCCACCACCATCAGGTCAAACAGGAAGCCGGAAATACGGTTCTGCATAAAATTGTTCGTATACTCCCGCTTGATCACGCCGATTTTTGTGAGTCCACGAAGGACCCGTTTCTCCAGCAGAGCGAAGAGGGTACCGATCAGGAAATTGAAGCCCCACACCAGCGGACGTACGGTGTTATATCCGAAGTTGCCCAGAACACCGGTGGTAACGATGGCATCCACTCCGCGCATAAACAGGAAAGCAGCAATATAGGCAATGAAAACCAGCGCGATCTGAACGGTGAACTTGTCCATGGATTCGGACAGGGGGATCTCATTTATTCCGTTCACTTCTTCCGGTGTAACGGTCTCCGAAACCACGGAGTCCTCCCTGCTCCCATGGATCACTCCCCGCTTACGAAGCACATTCAGGTAGATCACACCGCCGATGGATGCGGAGAGGAAGCCCATGGCCGCGATGGTGAGGCCAAAGCTGGTGCCGTCCGTAAAGCCGTAGACCGTCTCATAGGTATGTCCCCAGTTATATGCCTGTCCCGGTCCCTGGCCGTAACCCATGGGGAGCAGCAGGCCGGATGCCCAAAAGCTGTCCAGAAGATAATAGCAAATCATGGTGATCAGCAGACCGATCATAGCCTGGACGAGATAGGTGGAAACAACGGTTACGCCGGAATCAAAGCCGCCGGTGCGGGAACGCTGATCCTTCTTTTTATCCAGATTGCGCAGCGCCATTGCGACAAAGCCGAGACCAAGGCCGTGGTATGTCAGCATTTCCAATGTGGATGTGGACACCAGGGACTTTCCGCAGATCTCTTTGCACAGGAAATCCGCCAGGAGCAACAGCAAGCCGCCAAGCACGGAGCTGGGGATCATCAGTCTGCGCAGCGGTCTGATCAGATTCCGCAGCGTGTTTGCCACCATCATGGAGAAAAACAGGAAAAACATGGTGAGCACAAAGCTCCAAACCGGAACATCCCAGAAATTGAGACCAGTCGTCATTCTACTGTACCAACGCTTTCTATTCGATTGCATCCAGAGCTGTTTCCGTAAGCTCCGTGATTTGTTCTACTGTATAGGCATCTGCCTGGAGGTGATCTGCAAGTCTGGAAACCAGACTTAGGCTGATGTTCCCGTCCAGGATAAGATCGCATCGCTCCTCAGCCAGATCCAACTGTTCAATCAGAACATTCAGGTCGGATTCCGGAGTCTGAGTGCTCCAGATGCGCAGGCCCGTGTTCTTTGCCAAACGCACATCAGCCGGGGGTATAGGGCCGGGAGAGGCAACGATGAACGTATATGCACGTGCGGACTCCATCAGCAGTGCCGAGGCATCCGCATATTCCTCTGCCAAAGACGATTCAAACAGGATGCCGATCCCACATCCGATCCCCTGCAGCTTCCGAACCGTCTCCGGCTGTTTGCGGATATCCTCGGCTGAGAGGAAAACGCTGGGAGTGTATCCCCGTTTCAGCAACACTTCCGCGATCGATCCACTGTCATCCCCAAGGCCGAGCACTGCAATATAGACATGCACATTGCTCCTGATCGGTTTGGGCGTCGCAGTCGGCACTGGCGTGGCGGTTGGCTTAGGAACCGGCGTCTCCGCAGGCGCAGGTGTTTCTTCCGGCGCCTCTGTAGGAACAGCTGTTTCCGTGGGGCCAGGAGTTTCGGCGGGGGCAGGAGTGTCTGTGGCGGCAGGGGCCGCATGCTCCGCGTTATACTGCGCCAGCCGGCTTTCCATGATCGCAGCCGCGCCGCGCAGGAAAGCGTCGTTATCTAAAACGCTGCCTTTTGTGAGTCGTATCACCGGAGCATAATCGCTGATCAGATAATCATAGTTAATGCCGAAATAATCCGCGGTGAAAAGTGCGGGGATATATGCCGTATCGTTCTGATAAATCGCAACATAGGGAAAGGATTCTCCTCCCTCATCATAGCAGCTTCCCGCGCTCATATCAAAATACAGAATGTTTTCGAGATCGGAGATCATGACAAGCTGTTTGTTCCGGTAATACAGGCAGTAGGTTTTTAGCTCAATGGAGTTGAACACACTGCAGGGAACATAGTAAACTCCCTTATGCCGGACCGGCATGGTCTTGTCGTTGAGGTCCAATATCGTGTTATTGACTGCGGTAAAGTAGATCCCATCCTGTGCCAGGATCGGAAGGATCAGCAATACAAAGGCAAGCAGCACCGCCAGGATCAGGCTGACCACTCTTCGCATACCGCTCACCTTCCTCCCCGTATCTTCCTGTGAACAATAGATTATACCGTATTGAAATGCTGCTTTCAAGTGATTTCGGAAAAAGCTTGAGCGGCGGCAAATGCCGCCGCTTGTTGGATCATCGTTTTCTTGTGATCAGCTCTCTGGCCTTTTTACGCAGAAAACGCAGCACGCAGAACACCCAGTACAGAAGCACGCAGGCCGGAAAGATCAGCAGGAAAAGCATTGCTGCCGTATAAATTCCGCATCTGCTCTCCGCGACGCGTGCAGCATTTTCCCAATAGGGATATGCGACACGGCTGGTACGCATGACCCGGCTGTCCGGATGCAAGAACGCCTCAATGCTGTTTTTCAGGCTGAACCGATCCGTGTTCTGCAAATACTCGCAGCTGCTACCGCTGATCCCGACAGCTTTTTTCAGTTGATCCAGAGCAAAGCTTGTAACCGGATCAGGCAATACGGCCTCTATATACATGGCTCTCGGTTCCTGCCCCATCCGCTGCATGAGATCCATGGAAAACCAAATCGTCGGTGTTTGTCCGAATATGTTTTGTTCCACACTTGACTCAGGAGGTCGGGCAACACCGGTTATCTGTACTGGTTTCCCGTTGATGGCTACAGTCATTCCCCGGAGATCGTAGCCGCCAAACAGCTTCCAGGCCAGCTGCATATCCAATACGACGCCATCCCGGTTCACCTCTTGGGAATCAAACCAAGATCCGCTGACCATCTGCATCGGATGGAAATGAGCGAAGCCTCCTGTTGTATAGATGCCTTTGGCGCTGACCTGCAGGGAATCCCGGGTCACCGTCACATCGCACATGCCGGACATGGCCAGTACCCAGCGTTCTTCGGATTCTCCGGCCAAGGCGTTTTCCAGACTTTCCCGTATGCTGTATTCCCGCTCCGGCGGAACAGCTGCGCTTTCATCCAGGAAACAGGAAACCTGGGAAAACCGGGCTTCGCTGCTGCCCCTCCATCGTTCTGCTGCGGTCTGCTCGGTAAAGCACTCCCGCATATGGATCCACAAATAGGCCGGGATCAGGCTGGCAAGGAGAAGAACAGCCGCAGCAACGAGGCAGATCCGCCGTCCTCTTCCCATCAGTTCTCTGCCAGGCGGACAAGCATGCCTGCCTCCAACGGCTTTGTGGATGTTGTGATCACATACTGATATCCGAAATCATTGCCTGCGTCCAGGGCGGTATTGTAGTTATCCTTTTCCAATACGGTCACGTCGACGCGAACGGCGGTGTATCGGTTCCCCAGGGGTGTGCTTTTGGCTTCCGCCACAAGGATGAAAACGCCGTTTGTATCCTCGTGCATCGCGCTGTTGGGGACCACCAGATTATAGGAATTGCTGCGCTCGCCGATGGTGATGTCCAGGGATTGGCCGTCCACCACATCCCCTTCCACGTTGAACTCCAGGATCTTGTTCTGGCCTGGGTTTGCACGGTCCGTTCGGATCGCACTTAAGGTGAGGCGGATATCTCCCCACCAATAATTGTTCACCTTGGCCTGATCCCCCACATTGAGACGGCGGCTCTGTTCGTTGGTCACCGTGACCAGCATAGTGTACCCCTTCCCCTCGACACCGATCTGTGCCAGGGTCGAATCCGGAGTGACCTTATCTCCCGCCATGACGTTGACGGAAATCACCTCGCCCGCATATTTCGCAGTGACGTCTGTGCCCATGCGTTTTGCTTCCAGTTTCTCCACGGTCTGTCTCTGCTTTTCAATGGCGTCCTTTTGCCGCTGGAGCTCCAGGTATTTTCTCTGCTGTTCGGCACTACCCTGTTTTTTTGCGTTTTCAATTTCGCGGTTTTTGCTCTGGATGCTCTTTTCCAGCTGCTCCACGGTTTTTACCGCGCTCTGGTATTCCTGGTTCTTGGCCTGAATCGCCTCGGCATTCTTTAATGCAGCCTGAGCATCCTCCAGTTCGGCCTTTGCATCGTGAATGATTTGCTGGAGGCTGTCTTTCACGCCGCCTGTTACCCGATCCAGCGCTCTCTGGGCATCCGCAAGCGTTGCCGCAGTCTCACGGGTCTTTTGCTTGGCCCGGGCGACATCCAAACGCACGTCGGAGACTTCCCGGTTGTCCGGATTACAGATCTCCAGCATAGCTCTGGCCTCTTCCAACTCTCGGGTAGTGTAGTAGATATCGTCCTTGAAGGTCACTAACCTATCGCTCAGACTCACCAGTTCTTCCTCGGAAACCGGCGTGATAACGCTCATTTCCGTTTCTGCATCCGCGAGATCCTGCAGGGCATTCGCATAGCCTGCAGGGTCAGCTGCCTGCTGCGCCGCAGTCGCAAACCAGGTATCCAACCGATATCGTGCATTGATCAGATGGGTCTTCGCGCTGTTGTACGCCTCAAGCATCGGGTGCTTGTACATATAGTCTTCCTGGGCGTTTGCCTGGTCGACCAACAGCTGATTCAGCTTCTTTTCCGCAGTATCCACCGCATTCTGCGCGCTCTCCAGATCGGTCAGAAAAGCGAGCAGTTCGTCATACTCTTCCTTTGCCGCATCATCCGCTGCCTTCGCAGCGTCCCGTACATTCATCGCCGCACGGATAGCAGCGTCGTCCGCATCCTCCTTCTCACCCAGCCCATCCCGCTGTTTCTCCAGCTCAGCGATCCGCTCCTCACAGTGCTTAACGGCTTTCTGCGCTTCTGCAAGCGCCGCTTCTATCCCATCGGTATCGCTGTACTCCTGCAGACTGCTCACCTTGGCTTGTGCTTCTGTCAGATCTTCCTTCAGCTCTGACAGCTCCAGTTCCATACCGCTGTAGCTGGAGTCGCCGCTGTTGATGAGAGCCAGCTGATACTGGTACTCCAAATTATCCAATTCTTCCCTGGCTGCTTCCAGCTCGCTGCTGTCCCCCTCCTCCAGGGTAAAGATCACCTGTCCGGCTTCCACCTTATCTCCCTTCCGGATGAGGACGTTTTTGATCTCCCGGGTCTCCGCGATGGTCACGCTGTAACCCTGGTTCGCGGTGACCGTTCCCGTAGCCCGGATGCTGCTGGTGATCGTGCCGTAACCGGCATATTGTCCCGAGACCTCCGGAAGCGACCAGTTCATGATGGTATTGGAGAAAAAGGTCAAGGCCAACAGTACCAGGAGAAAAACGATGGCTGCATTCTTAACGATATCCTTGCGCTTCGACTTTTTTTCCGTCATATCGACACCTTATCCTTTCAGGCCGCCTGAGTAATTGATGCCCTCCACCAGGGAATCCTCCCCATAGAGGAAGAGCAGGATCGCGGGGATCATGTAGATACAGGCTACGGCAAAGGCCAGACTGATCTCCCCGGAGTTGATCTGAGACAGGAACACGCTGAGGGGCTGCTGTTCTTCATCCCTCAGAAGGATCAGGATCTGCTCCACCATATTCCAATAATCAATGAAAATCAGAATGATCACCGAGAAAATGGCGCTTTTGCATGAGGGCACGCACACTTTGATGAAGGTCTGCCATTCATTGGCGCCGTCCAGCCATGCTGCTTCCAAAAGATTGTTCGGGATACGGCGCATGCATTTGGTCAGAATGAATACCGCGAAGGGAGAGAATATCCCGGGCAGGATCACCGCCCAACGGGTATCCAGTATGCCCAGCCACTTGCTGACCAGGTAGTTCGGGACCAAGGTCACCTGGTAAGGCATGAGCATGACAACGATGTACAGGAAGAAAATCGCTTCCCGAAGTCTGCCCCGATATCGGGAAAAGCCAAATGCAGCCAGAAGCGCGATCCCGGTCTGGAAAAGCACGATGGGCACAGTCAGGATGACTGCATTCCAGAATTTCAGCAGATAGGCGGGGCTTTTGAAAAGAACGGTGATGTACTGCTGGAAGGTCACCATATCCGGGATGAATTTCAGATTTACCCTCTCCGCGATATAGGCCTTTCCTCCTGCGGAATTGGTGGCGAACACGGAGCCGTAATTTGCTGTGATCTCTCCCGGAGACATGAAGGAATTCGTCATGGTCAGCACGGTGGGCAGTAAGAACAGCACCGCAAACAGGCCTGCCCATATGGTGAGCAGCGCGATCCCGATGATCCTCCTGATCCTTTTCCGCTTTTTCATTGCTCCACATCCTTTCCGAACCTGGCCTCGACCAGGAAAAGGATGCCGATGATGATCAGCATCACCGTGAACATGATGATCGCCGCGGCGGAGAGCTTTTGATAATCGATGTTCAGGAAGGTATTGTTCATAAAGTGCTGGAGCATATACAGACTTTCATAGGGGTACTTCCCCGTGAGCAGATAGACCTCCCGGAATATCTTGAAGGAGTTGATCAGGGATAGGATGGTGACAAACAGCAGAGACGGAGATATGTACCTCAGCTTGATCACCCAAAAGCGTTTCCAGGGACCCGCGCCGTCCACCTCCGCAGCTTCCAGTTGTTCCTTGGGTATCCCGGAAAGAGCCGCCATGAACAGGATCATATCATAACCCAGGTTCTTCCACAGAAACAACAGAACGATGACATATTGACTGTAACCGGATTTCAGCCAGTCAATGGGGTCGACGCCGAAATGGCTCAGGAGACCGTTCAATGCGCCGTTGTAGTGGAAGATCACCTGCCAGATCAGCACCACCGAGGCCACCGGCACCATCATGGGGCTGAGAAAAAACGTGCGGAACTGGCTCTTCATGGGGATCTTCGCTTCCAGGATCATCGCCAGCATCAGGGAAAGGACCACGGTCAACGGTACGGCGATCAGGGAAAACATCAGGGTATTTCTGCCGGCCTGTTTAAACGCCGCATTATTCCACACCTTGACAAAGTTCTGGAACCAGACGAATTCCCCACCCACCGGGTTATCCACAAAGGCGTAGTACACGACCACAGCGAAGGGAACGAGGAAAAACAGAAGCACGCCGAGGATGCTGGGCAGCAAGAAACAGGACGAGCTGAATTTTGCCCGCCTGAGCATTTTGGAACGTTTGGTTCTTTTTCGCAAGCCTTCGCCCCCATTCCGCAAATCGGCATACTAGCATAGACGTATTTTCCCGTTCAATGTTCCGGGAAATCGAACCGTATTCTTTTTCAATTGCGCAATCACGCAGGGGAATCATCCGATCCCTCTGCATGGTTCTCCGTTTTATGCGCAGAGGTCGTAGATCACGGCGGCAAAAATTTTGATCGCGGTGAGCATGTCCGCAATATTCATCCGTTCATTCGCGCCGTGCAGATTGGATTCAAAACCGGGCATAGAAGCGCCGAAGGCCACGCCGCCGGGTATATCATGCACGTAGGTGCCGCCGCCCATGGAGAGGCATTCCCCTTTTCTGCCGGAAAACTCCGTGTAGCGATCCAGCATGGAGCGGATAAAGGGGCTGTCCGCCGGAGTATGGTGGGGCGGGCGGAGGAAGCCGTCAAAGGTAAAGCCTTTTGCCTCAAACGCAGCTCTTGCCTTCAGCCGGCAGTTCTCATCCGTGGCGCAGATGGGCACACGGCTGTCAAAGGAACCTTCTATCCCGTTTTCATCCATCTTCAGCAGGCTGAAGGCCAGGGTCAGTGGACCGGAAATCTCGTCCGCCATGGCGATCCCCAGGGCCTTGCCTTCCCCATCTCCGTGGGGCATGAGTTCGTCCAGGCTACATAGGGCATCCCTGCCGGTACAATTTGCCAGGGGCAGTGCGATGAGCATACGTATCAATGCAGTGATCCCGTTATTCCCCTGTTCCGGGGTGGAAGCATGAGCCGCATGGCCCTTCACTGCAATCTCCACCCCCTCATTCTTCTCGCTGAGACGCAGTTCTACCTTCAGCTGTTCGGCCAGCGGTCTGCATACTGCCTCGATCTCCGCCACGCCGAGTCCCAAAACGACTGCTTTGGCATCGGCAGGAAGTACGTTGATCCGGTAACCGCCGTCCAACTCACTTACCCGGGGCAGAACGTTCTGCTTCTCCCAGCTTTTGCGGAAACGGGCAGCCAATCCGCCCTTCTCCGTGTTGATCACCGGAAAATTGGCATCCGGAGAAAAGGTGTTGGGCGCGGGCTTGTGAGAGGCATAGTAATGCCGGATATCGCCGGAACCCGATTCCTCATCCGTACCCAGGATCAGGCGGACGTTCCTCTTCAGCGGAAACAGCTCCGCGACGCAGGCCATGGCATAGATCGCAGCCACAGCCGGTCCCTTGTCGTCGTCCGTTCCGCGGCCGTAGAGGCAGCCGTCCTTTTCCACCGTCTGATAGGGATCGGTCTCCCAGCCTTCCCCTTCGCCCACCACATCCAGGTGCGCCAGGATATCCAATGCGGTCTCCTCTGCGCAGAGGTCCGCAGTCATGACATAGCCCTCATGATCCGTCACCCGGAAGCCCTGTTCACGGCAGATCTTCATGGCCTCTTCCAACGCTGCGGCAGGCCCTGCGCCGAAGGGTTTTCCCGGCTCCGCAGGGCCGGAGACGCTGCGAATTGCCACCAGGCGTGATACATCCCGCAGATAGGCGTCCCGATGTGCCTGCACCCATTCCTCGATCCTGTTTTTCATTTCCTGCATATCCATTCTCCTTATTCGCCCAGGTCTGCGATCCGGCAGACCACAGCGCAGATCTCTGCTCTTGTTGCGGTACCCTTCGGCTCGAATCGATCCTCTCCCCGTCCGTTGAGGAGGCTTGCGTCCCGCAGGGCATTCACCGCCTCCAAGGCCCAATCGCTGACGGAATCTTCATCGGCAAACGCCGGTTTTTCCTCCAGGGTCAGGCTTAAGCCGAAGGCCCGGATATACCGGAGAAGCATCACCGCAAGCTGTTCCCTGCTGATATTGTCACCAGGACGGAAGCTCCCGTCCTCAAAGCCCAGGGTGATCCCCGTTTCCGCAGCCCAGGCCACATAGGGGCCGTACCAGTCCCCTGCCTGTACGTCGGTAAAGTTCAGCTGCGTGTATTCCGCAGTGTCGATACCGGCCAGGCGTCCCAGAATGGTGACGAAGGCGCCTCTCGTCACCACAATCCCCGGCGCGAACCGATGCGTCTCCACACCGTTCACCACGCCCATTTCATACAGGCGCCAGATATACGGAGCCGCCCAGAAGCTGTCCGTGACATCCAGGAACTGCTCTTCCAAGGGAAGCGCGCTTTCCGTATCCGTCTGATAATAGCCGTCTGCCATTCCGGAGGGATCATCACCAAAAACCCGGATCCGTGCCTTGGTGTTCTCAACAGCCAGGTACCGGTGGTTCAGGGTAAGCATACTTCCATCCGGCACGCTGCTGCCGTTGAACAGGTCCAGGACCTCTCCTTCCAGGATCATCAGCTTTCCCTCACCCTGAAGCAGTACGAAGGAGGCGAAAGGCTTCAGCTCCACCACTTCCCCATCCGTCAGGTCGAGCCAGGTATACTGCGGGGCAAAGCTGCCCTCCTCCCTCTGCGGAAAAACGATTTTGTCAAGCCTGTCATCGAACCGGCTTTCCGTCTCCTCCAGTTGAGAGGAGAGCGTATTTCCAAGAGCTTCCCGCAGCTGCAAGGTAAAGCGCTGATACAGGTAGCTGACGGAGATCAGCGGATCATTGGCTGACCCGACAGCGCCCACAAGCAGGATACCGATACAGCATACCAGCATGACCGCCATGAGCGGGATCATCAGCCTTTTTCCTTTCATCTCTCCACCTTCTTTCCCTTGGTGAACCATCATACTCCTGACAATACCACCCCGGATGTGCTTTGTCAACCGTCACCGGCTCTCTGATGCAAGCATATTCTGGAACGACTATGGGTAAGGGAGCAGATCGATGAAGGACCTGACTTTTTTTCTTGGAGCAAATACCTATAACGGTTTTCAATCCCTCTACGGGGAGTATTTGAATGGCGCTTCCACAGACCGGGTATGGATCCTGAAGGGCGGAGCCGGATGCGGAAAATCCGGTTTTATGCGGCGCGTGGGACAGCGGGCGAAGGAAGCTGGCTATACGGTAGTCCGTGTCCTGTGTTCAGGTGATCCGGCTTCCTTGGACGGCGTGCATATCCCGGAACTGCATGCCCTGCTGTTCGACGGTACGGCTCCCCATGTACTGGAGCCGCCTGTGGTGGGAGATCGTGGATTTTATATCGATCTCAGCCGTTTTTACCGCCCAGGCGTGCCTGACTTGAAAGAACGGGAGGAGGTTTATCGGGAGCATTACCGCAGAGCCTACCGCTGGCTTGCCGCGGCGGGCAATGCAGCATTCTCTTTGGCCCTGCCGTCAAAGGTGGAAGAGGACCTTCGGCGAAAGGCCCGGTCGCTTGTGATCCGGGAAATGCGAAAAAAAGGCCGGGAAACGGGAGGCGTTCAGCGTTTCTTCACGGATGCCTTCACCGGAGACGGACTTATGTCCCTCACTGACGGAAGGCGGGCTTTGGCCCCCAGGCTCATCGCCCTCCAGGGTATTTGCGGGGCTGAGAGCTGTTTCCTTGCCGAAGCTGCGGAGGCGGCGAAGACACGGGGCTGGGACATCGTGCTTTGCCTGGATCCGCTCAATCCGGAACGGATCGCTCATCTGCTCATCCCGGAAATCGGCTTCGGGATCACCACCGGCGAAGGCGATCGCACGATCCATCTCGAAAGGATCATCTATTCTGCCATTGGCAAAGAGGAGGCGGCCAGGATCCGGGAGACGGAGGCCATGCGCCTGGCCCTGCTGACCAAGGCCAGGAAGGAACTTCAGCTGGCCAAATACCATCATGACCGTCTGGAGGAAACGGTGAATCCCTATGTGAATTTTGATGGGGTCTATACCGCAGCGGAGCGGTTTGCCAAAACCCTGCTTACAGGTAAAGAATAGGTACTCCGCTGACGGGACATCTTGTCAGCACGGCTGAAACATGCTACAATGCGAAAAACTGTCTGGAGGCGATACCGATGACATACGCTTTTATCGGTCTGGGAAACATGGCATCCGCCATCATCCGCGGCATGCATACCTGTGCGTCTTTTCAGGATGCGTTGATCTGCGGTCACGACCGGCACCCGGAGAAGGCTGCGGGACTGCCCCTCCGCTTCTGCGCATCGCCGGATGAGCTTGTCCCTTCGGCGGATATCCTGCTGCTCTGCGTGAAACCCCATTCCCTGGAGGAATTGCTCGGCAGGATCAAAGGTCTTTTGAAACCTGGCTGCGTCGTGGCCAGTGTCGCGGCGGGCAAGCCCATCGCCTGGTATGAGGAACGGCTTCCCGGCGTTCCCTTTGTCCGGGCCATGCCAAACATCAACGCCCGGGTGAATGCCGGAACCACCGCCATCTGCGGCGGAAGACTGGCTTCACGGGAACAGGTGGCATTGGTAAAGGCGATATTCGATGCCGTGGGCAGCACCTATGAGCTGGAGGAAAAGCACTTTTCCGCATTCAGTGCCATAGCTGGGGCGGCTCCTGCATACACCTACCTGTATATGGACGCCCTGGCCTCCGCCGGGGTGAAGGCCGGGCTGCCAAAAGCCGCCGCCCTTTCCGTGGCGGCAGACATGGTCCTGGGCAGCGCCAAGATGCTGAAGGAGAGCGGTGAGCATCCGGCTGCTTTGACAGACCGGGTTTGCTCCCCCGGCGGCACCACCATTGAGGGACTGCATACGCTTCGGGCTCTGGGCTTTGAAAGCGCTGTTTATGAGGCCATCGACGCCGTGATCGAAAAGGACAAAAGCTTGGGAAGTTGAACAAAATACAGCTGCAAGGGACCGCCGGTCGTTGATCGGCGGTCCCTTTCGTTCCGAAATACGATGTTCACAATTCCCCTCCCCTGTGCTAAACTGGACACAAATACATTTCGGCGTCGCATCCGCCGAAGAAGGAGGAACGCATGCATATTCCGGAGCATTTCCTGCGTAACCAAACCTTTGATACCCGGGCTCTGGGGTTCAACCGGCAGCTCATTCCCAACTATACCCCAGACCCCTTCGCCCATGTGGACAAGCCCAAGGCCACGGAGGTCCTGCCCGACGGCCGGGTGAAGCTCAGCTTTTTCGCGCCGAAGGCCGGGCGCGTCACCGCAGGACACGAGGACACCTGGGTGGAGCTGGAGAAGGACGGCAACGGTCTCTGGACCGGTCTGCTCCCCTACGATGAACCCGGCTTCAAGCAGCTGGCCTTTCTGGTGGACGGGGTGAAGGTCATCAACCCCATCGCCCCCATCGGCTACGGCAGCGGCGAGGCCATCAACTATGTGGATGTACCGGACCCGGACTGCGATTTCCTGCTCATGCGGGATGTGCCCCACGGTACCGTTTCCATGGAGTACTTTCCCTCCAAGGTCACCGGGGAGACAGAGTGCTGCTATGTGTATACTCCGCCCCATTACCGGGATGACCTGAGTACGGATTACCCCGTTCTCTACCTGCAGCACGGCGGCGGCGAGAACGAGATATGCTGGGTACAGCTGGGCAAGGTGAACGTGATCCTGGACAACCTTCTGGCGGACGGCAAATGCAAGCCCTTCATCGTGGTGATGAATAACGTGATGATGCAGGTGAACAAAAATGGCCATTGGGAGGAGGACGTATACCAATTTGGGGACATGCTCATCCAGGACTGCATCCCCTTCATCGAAAAGGCCTATCGGGTCCGCCCCGGCAAGTTCAATCGGGCTATCGCCGGACTCTCCCTGGGGTCCCTGCTCTCTGCAAAGATCGTCATGGAACACACCGATCTCTTCGGCGCCGCCGGTCTCTTCACCGGGTACACCTGGCCCATCATGCCGGGAAGGCCGAGAATGGTACAGCCCTGGGTGGAAGCCCTGAAGGACGCGGAGCATTTCAACAAGGAGGTTCCCCTGTTCTTCGGCGCCATCGGTGACCGGGAGGTTTCCCTGCCGCTCTTTGAAGAGGAACGGGTCTTCTGCCGGGAACAGGGCATCCATTATATTCAGAAGATCTACCCCGGCGTCCATGAATGGCGGGTATGCCGCGCCGCCGCCCACGATTTCTTCCAGATGCTGTTTCAATAAAGGAGGAGAACACCATGCTGCGTAAAGTATTGACGGAGAGCGGCTGGGTAGAGGGTATCCCCGCCGCCGATCCCCGGGTGACCGCCTTCAAGGGCATCCCCTTCGCCGCCCCGGCCACGGGCAAAAACCGTTGGCGTGCGCCCCAGCCTGCGGAAAAGTGGTTGGGCGTGCGGGACTGCAGCCGCTTCGGTCCCATCGCTATGCAGGAGATCCCCGGTGAAAACCCGGACGATATCTATACCCGGGAATGGCATGTGGACAGCAGCGTTCCCATGAGCGAGGACTGCCTGCAGCTGAATATCTGGACCAACGCGAAAAGCCCCGAGGACAAGCTGCCCGTGATGATCTGGTTTTACGGCGGCGGCCTGATGGTGGGTTATCCTTCGGAGATGGAGATGGACGGTGAGCGTATCGCCCGCCGGGGCGTCATCCTGGTGAGCGTAAACTACCGGGTGAACGTGTTCGGCTTCCTGGCCCACCCGGAGCTCACCGCCGAAGCGCCGGATAAGCCCACGAACTTCGGGCATCTGGATCAGCAGGCGGGTATTGAATGGGTGCGCCGGAACATCGCCGCCTTCGGCGGCGACCCGGAGAACATCACCATCTTCGGCCAGTCTGCCGGAGGTGGAAGCTGCCTCATCCAGGTTTGCTCTCCCCAGAACAAGGGACTGTTCCAGCGGGCGATCCTGCATTCCAGCGGCGGTCTCCTGCCTCCCTCCAGCCTCAGCCTGCATATGCGGGAAGCGGAGGAACAGGGCATAAAGCTGTTTGAAGCTCTGGGGGTGAAAAACCTGGAGGAAGCCAGGCAGATGGACGCCCAGAAAATCTGGGACGTGGCTGTGGGCTCCGGTAAGTTCAACTGGGGCAGCGTCATCGGGGACGCATTCCTGCCGGATACGCCTCACGATATCATCTGCCGTGGAGAGCAGAACGACATGGATCTGATCATCGGCAATACCGGGGATGAATTTCTGTTCAGCCCCAGAGTCAAGACGGAGGAGGAATTCGACCGCTACGTCAGGGCAAAGTATGGGGACTGTGCGGAGGGATATCTGGAGCTCGCCCACCGGGGTGCGAACAGCCTGGCGGAGATGAAGGCCAACGCCACATATAACAGCTTTGAGCTGGGCAATGTGCTGTGGCTTGACCTGAATGCCCGGAAGCCCGTGAACAAGATGTACTTCTACCGCTTCGATCCGGAGATCCCAGGCTGGGATGACCCCGGTGCGTTCCACTCCTCCGACCTCTGGTTCGCCTTTGAGACCCTGGCCAAGTGCTGGCGTCCATTTACGGGCAAGCACTATGATCTTGCCCGGCAGATGTGCAACTATTGGACGAATTTTGCCCGCAGCGGCGACCCCAACGGTCCGGACGCGGACGGTACCCCCATGCCGGAATGGCTCCCCTATAAGGCAGGTCAGCGGAAGATGATGTTCCTGGGGGATAAACCGGAGCTTCAGGAGCTGGAGGAAAGCGACTTCTTCAATTATCTCCAGAAATGCTGCGAGGAGGGCAAGCTCTCCCACATCGCCCTGAACGCCTTTGCCGAGGGCTGGCAGGGCTGATTAAGCCACGAAAAACGAGACCGGGATGCTCTCCCGGTCTCGTTTATTCTTTGTCTCATTCTGTGGCGTAGTTCGTGAAGTAATTCTGGATGAGCACCACGGGTGTTCCCCGGTCACCGCTGCCGCTGGTGAGATCGCAGAGAGAACCAAGAAGGTCCGTCAGCTGCCGGGGAGTGGTCCCCTGGGAGTTCATGTTCCCCTTCAGGTCGGAATCCTTGGCCCGGATGCGCTCACGCATGGCGTCGGCCAGGGCCTCCCCTTCCAGGTCCTTCAGCTCGTTATCGGCGAAATACTTCATTTTCAGCTCATTGGGAGTGCCCCGGAGCCCTTCCGTAAAGGCGGGAGAGACCACCGGATCGGCCAGCTCCCAAATACCGCCCACCGGATCCTTGAAGCCGCCGTCCCCGTAGACCATGACCTCCAGCTTCTTGCCGCTGGCGGCGAGGAGGGCCTTCTGCAGGCTGTCCACAAAGGTCTGGCAATCCCGAGGGAAGAGCTTCACCTTATCCTCCGTGGCCTTATTGGCGCCCAGCAGGCCGTAGTTCTCGTTCCAGCCGCTGCCGTCCACGGACTCGGTGAGGAGCTCATCCAGGCTGTACGCCTTCTCTGCCCCGTTCTCCTTCAGGATCCGCAGGGTGCGCTTCCGGGTATGGATATCACAGTTGATGACATTCTTCGTGTAATGCAGGATGTGCTTGGGGTTGTTGGAGAACAGGACCTCGATATTGTTGCCCAGGCTCTTGTAATAATTCACGTAATCCACGCCGGTGAACCGGTGTACGGTGCGGTTGCCGAAAATCGCCCGGAAGCCCCGCTCATCAAAGCTGTCCGTATAGGGATTGATGCCGTTGCGGTCCAGCTCATCCATACTGATGAGCTCATTGCCAACCTCGTCAGCGGGATAGGAAAACTGCACATACAGCTTACGGCAAGCCATGGAAAAGGCGCGAAGAATGATGGCGAAACGATTGCGGCTCATGATGGGGAAAATGATGCCCATATCCTTGCCGCCCAGCTTCTGCCGGACATCGGCAGCGATCTGTTCCACCGTGGCATAATTGCCCTGGGTGCGGGCAACAACGGCTTCTGTCACGCCAACCACGTCCCGGTCATGCAGGGCGAAGCCCTCTTCGGCAGAGGCCTTCATGATGCTTTCGCACACCATGCTCACCAGATCGTCTCCCTGGCGGAAAATCGGGGTGATGATACCCCTGGAGGTCACTCCGGTATATCTCATACTCGTTACCGCTCCTTACTGACGGAATACGGCGCAGCAGAACCGCACCAACTTCATGAGTATACATAGAGTGACGGGCCTTTGTCAATCGTCATCTTTCACATCTTTAGTCTCCTGAAGTGCCGCAATTTTCTTCTTTTTGCGGAGCCTGGAACGCACCACCAGCACCAGGACTACAACGATGATGACCGGCAGAACGATGATCGGCAGAGCGGAAACGAGGAAGACCACGATATCTTTCCCCGCCTGGACCAGCCAATCCAGAGAGGACTGGATCCCCTCCCGGATGTCATCGCCAAAGGTGCGGGCAATGGGCTTTTCCTCGGTGAGCTCCTTCACCTCCCGCACGCTGAGACGCAGGGTGGAATAGTTGATCTTGCTGTCCCAGTTGGTCAGGGTGCTGGTGAGGGACTCGATCTGATACCGGACGTTGCTCAGCCGGTCCTCAATGTCCAGCATGTCCTCTACCAAATCGGCCTTTTTCAGCATGTCCAGGAGCCGCTCTTCCTCCACCCGGTAGGTCTGGAGCCGGGACTGGACGTCCATATAGGAGCTGGTGATGTTCTGGGCCTCCACGGAGGTGTATGTCACGCTGCCCAGCGTATCCAGATCGGTGCGCATGGTAGAAAAGCTCTCCCTTGGCACCCGGATGACGAAATCCGCCGTGCGGAAGCTGGCCCGGTTGTAATATTGGGTGTTGTAGTCCTTGCCGGTGACGTAGGCGCTCTCCAGGAACCCATGATAGAAGTCGATCATCCGGTAAACCATCTCCACCGTCTCCTCAAAATGGATGGTCTCCACGCTGGCGCTGCCGGAGTAAATGATCTTGTCATAGGTATCCGCTTGTGCGGGCTGTTCGCCGCTGCTGCCGGAATACTGCTCCACGGGCTCAGACTCGTACATACCATAGTCCGCTTCGTCGTAGTACATCGACCCGCCGATACTGCTGTCCGTGTATCCGTTTGTGGCGATGTAGCTCTTAGAGGCAGCTGCCATGGGCGCCTCAGCGGATTTGTTACCTCCGCGGTTTTCAATTGGCGCGGATGCGCCGCAGCCTGCCATGAGGGCCAGAAGAAGTACCGCCGCGATCGTGATCTTCAGCATTCTGTGCTTCATCGCATTTTCCTCCTATCGTCAGTTGGATGTTCATCACGTTTATTCCCTTTACACCACGATAGACGCCAAGGACAAAAAAAGGTTCCGCCTGATCCGGCGGAACCTTTTTCAATCATTCATCAATACTGCATGCCCCAGTAGAGCATATGCTTCGCGGGCTTGCCGCAGACGGGGCATACCGCGTCCAGCTTTTCCTCGGTGAAGGGGATGCAGCGGGAGGACATTCCGGCAACCTCCTTGACCTTCTCCTCGCAGGCCACGTCCCCGCACCACATGCTCTTGACGAAGCCGCCCTGCTCCTGGGCGATGGTCTTCATCTCCTCCAGGCTGTGGGCTTCCCGGATATTCTCCTCCAGATGCTTCTTCGCCTTTTCGTAAAGGGCGGTCTGTACGGTCTCCAGCATTGCGGGAACAGCGGTCTCCAAATCATCCAGGGAGATGAAGGTCTTTTCCCGGTTATCCCGGCGTACCAGGACACACTGGTTCTGCTCCATATCCTTGGGACCGATCTCCACCCGAAGGGGGATGCCCTTCATCTCATACTCCGCAAACTTCCAGCCGGGACTCTGTTCGCTCACGTCCGCCTTCACCCGGATGCCGGCCTTCTTCAGCCGCTCCACCAACTCCAAGGCCTTTTCCGTCACCCCGGGTTTATGCTGGGCGATGGGCAGCACCACCACCTGGATCGGCGCCACATGGGGCGGCAGGACCAGGCCGTTGTTATCCCCGTGGGTCATAATGATGCCGCCGATGATCCGGGTGCTGACGCCCCAGGAGGTCTGGAAGGGATAGGCCAGCTGATTGTTTTTGTCCGCAAAGGTGATGCCGAAGGCACGGGTGAAGCCGTCCCCGAAATAATGGGAGGTACCGGCCTGGAGGGCCTTGCCGTCGTGCATCATGCACTCGATGGTATAGGTGTTCACCGCACCGGCGAATTTTTCTTTATCCGTCTTTTTGCCACGGATGACCGGCATAGCCAGCCACTTTTCCGCCAGGTCGGCGTAGACCTCCAGCATCTGCTCCGTCTCCTCCACGGCCTCCTCGCTGGTGGCG
>JAEEGL013827171.1_pt1 | contig 31708 bp, 21 predicted proteins | sample 9134231 | NCBI WGS metagenome assembly JAEEGL01 (sample SAMN16246548, study PRJNA631951) | gut metagenome | biome: gut microbiome; feature: rumen; material: fiber-attached | host: Bos | place: Iran: Karaj | collected 2018-10 | reverse complement strand
CCAAGAGCGGAATAGACATATACCGCATCGACAAGGACGGGGTCCAGCACTGGGTGAATCTGTTCGGGCACTACAATTTCGGTAAGACTAACGAAGACCAGATTGTCTGGACTTTCAACAAACTGAGCCCCAGCGATGCCAAGAACGGAGACGAGTACCGGATCTATCTTCCGATGTACAGCGAGGTAGAGAACCTGGAGATCGGAGTCCCCGAAGGAAAGGTTTTCCGCTTCGCCCCCAACAGAAATGAAAGGCCCATAGTCGTTTACGGCACATCCATAGCCATGGGGGCTTCTCCCTCGCGTAACGGCATGGCCTGGACCAACATTCTCCAGAGGCGTTTCGACACCCCGGTTATCAACCTGGCTTTTTCCGGCAACGGAAGGCTTGAGGATGAGGTCTTTTCCTTTCTCAGCGAAATCGACGCCAGGGTTTACATCCTGGACTGCATGCCGAACATGGCCGGCTACCTGGATAGCGTAGTCGTCAGGACAGTCCGTGGAGTGAAGATGCTCCGCGCCAAGAACGACGCCCCGATCATCCTCGCGGACGACATGTGGTACAATTATACCAATCTCCACCGCATGCCTCAGCTTTACGCCAAGCAGAAAGAGACATATGAGACGCTGATTTCAATGGGATTCAAGGACATATATTACGTGACCGCAGAGGACTTCGGATTCGAGACTGACGACTACGGCGACGGGTCCCATCCCAATGACCTGGGAATGAGGAAATATGCCGATGCATATGAAAAGATCCTTCGGGATGTGCTGGACATCCATCCTATGGAGAAGTTCCAGCCGGTGGCGCAGCGGCGGGACATCGTCACATATGAGTGGGTAGACAGGCATGCGGCCGTGGTGGAGCGCAACCGGACCGCCGATCCTGAAATTGTGCTCATCGGCGATTCGATCACCCATTTCTGGGGTGGAGAACCCCATGTCGGGAACAAGTGGAACGGCGAGGATTCCTGGGAGAAACTTTTCAAGGGGAAGAGTGTGACCAACATGGGCTACGGCTGGGACAGGGTCGAGAACGTCGCGTGGAGGATATTCAACGGAGAGCTCGACGACTGCCATCCGAAGCACATCTTCCTGATGCTCGGGACCAACAACATGGGCCTGAATCAGAATTCTGACATCGCAGACGGCGTGGTGTGGACCGTGCGTGAATTGCGCAAGCGCCAGCCTCAGGCGAAGATCCATGTGGAGATGATCTATCCCCGCAGCTCCCAGATGGAGAATGTCAGCCAGACGAACGCCCTGATCAAGCAGCGTCTTCCTATCGACAGCATGGTTGATGTGATAGACCTTACCGAGACCCTTTCGCTGAAGGGGCAGCCTGGGGTCGTCGATCCTGATTGTTTCCTCGCTGACAAGCTTCACCCGAATGCCGAGGGGTACCGCAGGATTGCCAAGGTTTTGAAGAAGTACCTCTAGGATAATGAAATCCCGCATGTTTTTCCTGGTGGCCGCGGCGTTTTCGCTGTGTGTCGCCACTGCCGGCCAGGCCTCCGCTAGCGCTTCGGCTGCCTCTACGGCCTCCGCGGCCGCTTCCCCGGCTGGCGCGGCTTTTCAGGGGCCCCGGTACAGCGAAACTCCCTCCGCGGCCGCTTCCCCGGCAACGGTTTCCAGCCCGAGCGGGGCCTACCGGCTCACCGTCGGCGAGAATGACGGAAACATATGCTATTCAGTCATATGGAATGGCCGTCAGGTTGTCGGCCCCTCCTTCCTCGGGCTCATGGTTGAGGAAAACTATCCGACTGCCCGCGGGAAGCAGTCCGGAATTTCGCTCGCGGAGGGAATGAAACTCCTTTCCACTTCGGAGTCATCCAGGGACAGCTGGTGGAATCCGGTTTACGGGGAACGCAGCAGGGTGAGGGATCATTTCAACGAGATGAGCCTCACTTTCGGCAAGCCTTCATCCAGGATGAGGCTGACGGTGACTGCCCGTGCATATGACGAAGGAGTGGCGTTCCGGTATCGTATCGAAGGCGGCAACTATCTGAAAATCACAGGGGAACATACTGATTTCTCTCTCCCGGAGGGGACCGCTGCATGGTTCACCCCAAGGGCTCAGACTCCATATGCGCTGGTGCCCTTGAAAGATTGGGCGGATGAGTGCGAGAGGCCTCTACTGCTCAGTCTTCCGGACGGGGCATATGCCTGTCTTGCTGAGGCCGGAGTCAGCGATTACTGCCGGTCCCGTTTCGTGCTTTCAGACCTGAGGCCCAGTACCATAGGCCTTTCCATGGGCAGTCCGGTCGAGGACATATCGCCATATGACACTCCCTGGAGGGTGGTGATGTGCGGGGAGAAGGCCGGGGAGATCCTTCAGAACAATGACCTGCTCCTGAACCTCAATCCTCCGTGCGCTATCGAGGATCCTTCGTGGATACGTCCCGGGAAGGTCATCAGGGAGATTACCCTGTCCACGGAGGGCGGCATGGCTGCAGTGGATTTCGCTGTGAAGCATAAGCTGCAGTATATCCATTTCGATGCTGGCTGGTACGGTCCGGAGAACGACAAGTCCTCCGATGCGACTACCGTTACCCTCGATCCTGGCCGGAATCCTGTTCCGGACGCGCTCGACCTCCCGAAGGTCATATCATATGCGAAGTCCAGGGGGATAGGAGTCATCCTCTACGTCAATATCAGGGCTCTCTATCAGCAGTTGGATGAGCTTCTTCCGCTCTACAAGAGCTGGGGGGTGGCGGGCCTGAAGTTCGGTTTCGTCCAGGTTGGCTCGCAGCTTTCTACCCGATGGGTCCATGAAGCCGTGGCCAAATGCGCCCGGGCAGGCCTGATGGTTGATATCCATGACGAGTACCGTCCGACAGGGACCAGCCGTACCTGGCCCAACCTTATGACCCAGGAAGGCATACGGGGGAATGAGGAGTTCCCGGATGCTACGCATAATACCGTCCTGCCTTTCACCCGGTTCGTGGCCGGAGCGGCGGATTACACCATATGCTATTACCGGCAGGAGTTCGACCGCTTGTCCTCTGAGCCATATGCTCCTGCTCCGAAGGGGAAGATCCTTCAGACCACTCCTGCGCACCAGCTGGCCCTTTCTGTGGTCTATTACAGCCCCCTGACTTACATGTACTGGTATGACAGGCCCTCGGATTCCGCTGACGAACCGGAACTGAAATTCTTCGACGATGTCTACACTACATGGGATGACACCCGTGTGCTGGGCGGAGCTCCGGGGGAGTCCGCAGTGGTTGCCAGGCGTCATGGCCAGGAGTGGTTCGTTGGGGCCATCACGGGCAACGAGGGCCGCACGGTCTCAGTGGACCTGTCCTTCCTTGAGAAGGGAAAGACTTACAAGGCAGAGATTTACACCGACGGGGGCAATAAAATCCCCACCAGGACGCATGTCAGGTGTGAGACCCGCAAGGTCAAGGGTGGGGATGTGTTGGAGTTCAGCCTCCGTCCTTCCGGCGGAGTCGCTATCCGGCTTGTACCATAGGGTGCGTTCCGTCAGGAGGTAGTACGCCTCCGGACGCCTTCGCTTCGCTCATCCCTCCCACGCTAAGGCGTGGGCCCCTCCCGTTCACGAGGTCACGGGCGACCACGGGCCCCGGAGGCGTACTACCTCCGGACGGAAGGATCAGTCAGCAAGTACAGTTGTGAACTTCACCGTGGTCCCGGCAGGGATGGTGGCGGTGTAACCGGCGATGGTGTACCTGGAATCGTCAGGGTCCCAGGTGCGCGGAGTCCAGTCCTTCGGCCTGTCCATGGTCCATGAGGCATATGCAGGGACGACAGAAGCCACGGAGCTCGTGGTGGTCATCTTCAGCGTCTTGCCGCTCTGGGTCAGAACATTCCCGTCCTTCGTGACTTCAACTGAGGCCGGAGTCAGCATCCTCCATTGCAGTTTAGCGTCCATTCCGGGTTTCGCCGTAATCTCGTCCTCCACGACCAGGCTCTTGTCCATGACCTTGAAGGTCCTTTTGGCGCTGGCCACGGCATCTGCCACGGCTGCCGTCATGTCGATCCTGGCTCCCTTCCCGTCAGCTGAATCGAAACACTCTTCGATGACGGTTTTGCCATTGACTACATGGTCGGAGACATGCACCTTACCCGGAACGCTGCCATCGGAATTCATGAAGGAAAGCGTGCTGTGGGCTATGTTGTTCATCTTGACGATGTCCCAGCGCAGCGAATTCTGTTTCATGTCCCAATAGCCGCCTCCGGCTTTCTGGAGTTCCACGTTGATGAACGAATAGCTCGGGTTCCCGATGTCATCGGACCAGCGTACGCCCTGGGACTCATAAACAAAGGATCCGGAATCCATATGCGCGTGATTGGATGAGGCTGCTCCTCCCTTGATTCCGAGGTAGTGGTCACCTTCATCGTAATTCCATCCGGTGTGAACCATTACCAGGGGGACGATTCCGTCTCCGTGCCAGATGCTCTCGGAAGGTTTGTCTGCTCCCTGTCCCTTGAATCCGTTGTGAAGGATGAAACTCGGGATGGAGGGCATCAGGCGGCGGTTATATGACTGGCCCCTGGAGAGGAACTGCCTTTCTGTGTCGGAATACATTCCCTTGTCCATCAATTGTTTCTCATATGCCAGCATGGACTCGTCCCCGAAATATCCGGCGAACCACCACATCGGGGCCTGGATCATTTCCTTCCCGTTTCCGCCGTCAGCGAAAGAGAAACTCCCGCCGGTCGGGGTGTCCATGAAGAGCATGAATTTGCCGGTAGGCAGGAAGCCCTCGGCCTTCTCCAGGTCTGCGGTTGAACCGAATGCGGTCTGGAGCATCTGCAGGAGGATGGTTTCGAAGCCGGTTCCGTAGCCCCAGTAATTGTAGCCTTCAGGATAGGCTCCGTCGGGAGCGTACATGGTCTTCATGGCGTTCCGGTTGCTGGGAATGGCCTTCTCGATGGCCTCCACGGCCAGGGCCTTGTCCTTTTCGTAAACGGCTAGGGCTGCCGCGATCATACCGGCGTTGCAGACCTGGTTCCAGTTGTTCGTAGCGTCCAGGTACCACTGTCCCGGGTAAGTCTTCAGACCATATGCTATCAGTTTCTCGCGGGCCAGCTCACGGATGTCGTTCGGCAGGTCGTAGAAGAGCCAGTCATATGCAATCGCCACGGCCAGAGACATTTCCGCGGTATCGAGGTAGTGCGAGGGACTCCAGTCGCTGAATTCGCACACGGTACGCATATCGGCCGCTGCCGCGTCGAGGTACTTCTTCTCGCCGGTGACCCTGTAGGCATATGCGAAGAAAAAGAGGCGCCTGAGGGCTGCTCGTGAGGTTCCGAGTATGCCTTCACCGCCGGGTGCGACTTTGTACACCAGTTTTTCCGGATTGTTTGCGTAATAGTCGGAAAGTCCGATAAGGATGGTGTTGACCTGCGAAAGCAGATCCTGGTTCCCCTTGGCGGAAACGGTTTTCCTGAGGAACTTGAAATCCTTCGCCGTCATGAGGATGCGTGGGTGGCCGAGCTGTGTGAGGCGGCCGTAGTCGAAAGTGGCTACAGTGTCCGGGGAGGGATCGTCCGGTGTGGCAACGAAGCCTTTTGGGGTGCGTTGTCCGCAGGAGCAGATCATCATGGCCGCAATGGCCAGGGAAGTGAGTGCTGTCAGAGTTCTCATATGGGTCTGTCTTAAAAAGCCCGGTTGAGACTCAACCGGGCTTGTAAACATCAGATAGCCAGCTTTTTATTTCCTGTTCTTGAACCTGAGAAGGGCCTCGAGGTAGTAGTAGTCTGCGTAGGTCAGAGGCACGTCAACCTCGGAGTTTCCGGGAAGGCTGCCCACAGAGTGCTTGAGAAGGAAGTTTCCGTTCTCGCCCGGTTTTGCAAGATACTCGGGAGAAGCGAGGGTGCGGAGGATGGTCTCGGAGACCTTGAGGAGCTCTGCGGAGAGGGCTGCATCAGCGGTGAAGTCAGCGATCTCGATGAAAGCGGAAACCATGATGGCGGCTGCGGAAGCGTCGCGGTTGATCTCGCCTTCAACTTTCTCGTTTGCATTCAGACCACCGGGAACACCGGGAGCGTCGAAATCCCAATAGGTAACACCGTCAGCGGGGAGGTGCTTGAGGATCATCCTGGCAATGTTCTCAGCCTGTGCGAGGTAAGCGGGGTTCTTGCTCTCACGGTACATCATGGAATAACCGTACACTGCCCATGCCTGGCCGCGGCCCCATGCGCTGTCGTCGCTGTAGCCCTGAGCGGTCTTCTTGGCGAGGACATTACCATCGGCGGGATCATATGCGAGGACATGCCATGTGGTGTAGTCCGGGCGGAAATGATTGGCCATGGTGGTGTTGGCGTGGGTGCAGGCGACGGTGCGGAGAGAGTCGCAGTTGAAGAGGTTGGCGGCGTTCATGAGGAGCTCGAGGTTCATCATGTTGTCGATGATGACGGGGAACTCATATCCTTTCCATCCGTTCCAGCTCTTGATGCAGCCGGTGACCGGGTTGAAACGCCTTGCAAGCTTAGCTGCACCTTTCTCCAGGGTGGGCTCATATTTGGACTTCTCGCCAGTGAGCCTCAGTCCGTTGCCGTAGCTGCAGTTGAGCATGAAACCTACATCGTGGTGAGTCTTGGCATCGGGAAGTTCAGCAATTATGGCGAGCTTGAGAGTCTGCTCTTCAGCGAGTTTCTTTATTGCGCTGTCTCCGGTGTACTCGTAGATGTACCAAAGAGATCCGGGGTAGAAGCCACTGCACCACCAAGTCAGGTTGGAGTTGATGGGCTTTCCTTTCTGGAAATAACGCGGCATTGAATCGGCGGGCATACGCTCTGCCATGAGGGTTGCCTGTTTCTTGGCAACGTCGAAGACCCTGGCGGTCAGTTTGTCCATGCTCTCCTGCTTACCGCATGCGGTGAAAAGCATAAGAGTGGCTGCTGCTGCAGTGAGGATGTTTTTGATTGACATATGTTTAAAGATTATTTGGTTTCCAGCCTGCAAATTTAGGAATTATTAGTTTTTCCGCCAAAAGATTCATTTGTAATTGGTCCGGAGAATCATTTGAATTTGGGAACATTGTTTTTAACTTTGCGATATGACTCAAAAAATCAATTCTCTGTTCCCGTTGCTTGGCGCTTTGGCCGTTTCCTGTAGCGGCGGGAAGACCATGGGACCGAACATAGTCTATGTTTTTCCCGACCAGTTCCGCAACCAGGCCCTGTCTTTTTGGAATGATCCCGATTTCGAAGGTGCGCAGCAATGGAAAGCCGATCCTTCGTACACTCCGCGTCTCAACGCTTTCGCACGCGAGGCAGTGGTGTTGAACCGGGCCACCAGCGCATGTCCTCTGAGCAGCCCTTACCGCGGAATGTTCCTGACAGGAATGTATCCCGAGCGTAACGGGGTTTACAACAACTGTATGGCCACCAGGGCGACCAACACCCTCGACAGCAACGCAGTGTGCATATCCGACGTGTTCCACTCACGCGGATGGGACTGCGGCTACATCGGCAAGCTGCATGCGGAGGTACCCATGAAGAACGACCCGGATAACCCGGGCCACTACGTCAGCTCCCGAGATCCGGAATGGGATGCTTACACGCCCCCATCGAGGCGGCATGGATTCAATTTCTGGTACTCCTACGGCACCTTCGACGTGCACAGGAATCCCCATTACTGGGACACGGAAGGGAAGCGTCACGATCCCCATGAGTTCAGTGTCCGGCATGAGACCGACAAGGCCATCAGCTACATCCTGAACAAAGATGGCGAGCGCGACTCCCGGAAACCGTTCTTCCTCTGCGTGGCCTACAACCCGCCACATCAGCCGTATGGAAAGCTGGCTGACCTTGAGTCTGAGGAAGATCTGGCGTTATATACCGACAAATCCCTCGCTCAGCTTTACGTGAGGGAGAATGCCGACACCACCATGCCCAAGGCCCCCTCGATCCGGTACTACCTGGCCAACGTGACTGCCGTGGACCGCAATTTCGGCCGCATCCTGGACGCCCTCAAGGAGGCCGGACTGGAGGACAACACCATTGTGGTCTTCACCTCCGACCATGGGGAGACCATGTGCAGCCACGGCACCGCCGACCCAAAGAACACCATATGGACGGAATCCTTCAACGTTCCGTTCATGATCCGCTGGCCTTCGCATCTGGCACCGAGGGTGGATTCGGTTATGCTGACCTCCACCGACATCATGCCGACCCTCCTCTCGATGGCCGGCCTGAGGCGCAAGATCCCGCGTCAGGTGCAGGGAAGGGACCTTTCCAAGATCCTGGAAGGGAAGGCTAACAACCGCCCGGACAAGGCTCTGTACCTGCGATGCACGAACGGTCCCAAGGATGATGACGGCCTTGTGAGGACTTTCTTCCAGGAAGCCAGGGGAATCAAGACACCGGAATGGACAATGGAAGTCTGCATGAACAGGGACACTACCCTCAAGTCGGTGATGATCTTCAACGATGTCAGCGACCCCTACCAGATGCATCCCGTTTCCCCGGATGACAACCCGGAACTTTTCCGCTCCCTCCTGCAGGATCTGCAGGAAGAATTGGTGAGGACTTCAGACGCCTGGGCGAAAGATAAAATCCTGGGCAGGCTTTTCCCGTGATGACCTTGATAATCCGGACAAACATTTGTATATTTGCAAGAATAGCGACCACGCAATAATGTTAAACCTTAATAATTGATTTTTATGGATTCATATCTGAAAAACTTCTCTCTTGAGGGAAAGAACGCATGGATTACCGGCGCTTCCTACGGCATCGGTTTCAACATCGCAAAGGCTTTTGCAGGAGCCGGCATCAAGAACATCATTTTCAACGACATCAAGCAGGAGCTCGTTGACCGCGGTCTCGCCAGCTACAAGGAAGCCGGCATCGAGAACGTCAAGGGTTATGTCTGCGACGTGACCAAGGAAGATGACGTCAAGGCTCTCGTAGAGCAGATCCACAAAGAAGTAGGCCAGATCGACATCCTCGTCAACAACGCCGGTATCATCAAGCGCATCCCCATGCACGAGATGAAGCGCGCAGAGTTCCAGCAGGTCATCGACATCGACCTCGTAGGACCGTTCATCGTCTCCAGCGCCGTCATTCCCGAAATGATGGAGCGCCGCGAGGGCAAGATCATCAACATCTGCTCCATGATGTCCGAGCTCGGCCGTGAGACTGTCTCCGCATATGCTGCTGCCAAGGGCGGACTCAAGATGCTCACCAGGAACATATGCTCAGAGTACGGCGAGTACAACATCCAGTGCAACGGCATAGGCCCCGGCTATATCGCTACTCCCCAGACCGCTCCTCTCCGTGAGCGTCAGCCCGACGGAAGCCGTCACCCGTTCGACAGCTTCATCTGCGCCAAGACTCCTGCAGGACGCTGGCTCGATCCGTCCGAACTCGGCGGCCCGGCAGTCTTCCTAGCATCACATGCCTCCGACGCAGTCAACGGCCACGTCCTTTATGTTGACGGCGGTATCCTCGCCTACATCGGAAAGCAGCCCAAATGAGGCACTTGAAGTTAATGATATTGCTGGCGCTGACGGCCTGCGCACCCAAAGCGGTGACCGTCACCGTCAGCAATCCCCTTTCAGTTAACAGGGAAGGGGAGGTGGTGGAAGTCAGCGCTGCCCTCGTGGAGCAGTTCAAAGGCGCTTTCACCGTGACCGGAGCCGAGGGAGAAGTCCCCTGGCAGCTCACCAGCGACGGGAAACTTCTCTTCCCCGCTACCGTAGGTGCCAATGGCTCAGCTTCCTACAAGATAGCCAAGGGCCAGCCTGCTCCGCAGGATACTCTCTGCCTGGGCAACATCAGGCCCGACCGCCTCGACGACTTCATATGGGAGAACGACATGAGCGGTTACAGGACATATGGTCCGGCCCTCCAGAAGAGGGGAGAGCGTGCGTTCGGATATGACGTCTTCACCAAGAGCGTGACCTATCCGGTGATGAACTACCGTTTTGACAAGAAGGCCGAGATGTCCTTCCACCTCGATCACGGGAATGGAATGGATTCATATGGTGTCGGTCCGACCCTCGGATGCGGTACTGACGCCCTCGTCAACCAGAACGGTGAGTTGGTTTATCCGTGGTGCTACGTGACACAGGAGGTCCTCGACGAAGGACCGCTCCGTTTCCGCGCCCGCTTCACCTATTCGCCGGTTACCGTTGACGGCAAGACCGTCAAGGAGACCAGGGTCATCACCCTCGACAAGGGATCCTACATGAACAATGTTTCCGTTTCCTTCGAAGGACTTTCCGGCAAGACCCCCATCGTGGCCGGTGTCGTAGTGCATCCCGAGAATCCGGAAGCATATGCATGCGAGAAGCTTGAGAGCGGTGCATGGCTCGGATATGCCGACCTGGGCGACCGCAACGTCGGCCAGAACGGAAACATATTCGTTGGCTGCGTTTTCGCTGCTCCGGTTGATGAGGTGGCATATGTCCCCTTCACCAAGGAAGACCTGCCGCAGCGTGCCGGTGCTATCGGACATGTATTGGCCTGCAGTTCATATGCTCCAGGTTCCCAGTTCTCCTATTGGTTCGGAAGCTCCTGGTCCAAGGCCGGTGCTGTGTCCACCCTCGAGGACTGGTCAGCAATCCTGAAATCATATCAGGAGAAATTCGTCAAACCTCTTGAAATCGCAATAGAGAAATAATGGAACAGGTATTTTCCTATATCATTGGCCTTGGGGCGGCCGTCATGATGCCTATCATATTCACCATTTTGGGTGTCTGCATCGGCATCAAGTTCGGCAAGGCTCTCAAGAGCGGCCTTCTGGTGGGTGTCGGTTTCGTCGGCCTGAGCGTTGTCACCGCCCTTCTCACCAGCAGCATGAGCGGCCCGTTGAAGACCATGACTGAGATCTATGACCTGAATCTGGGCATATTCGACATGGGCTGGCCGGCTGCCGCTTCAGTGGCTTACAACACCACTGTGGGTGCATTCATCATCCCGGTCTGCCTGGGTGTCAACATCCTGCTGCTCCTGGTGAAAGCCACCAAGACAATCAACATCGACCTCTGGAACTACTGGCACTATGCCTTCATCGGCGCCGTGGTCTATTTCGCGTTCGGGAATATATGGTGGGGCTTCTTCGCCGCAATCATATGCTTCATCATCACGATCTTCATGGCCGACATGACGACGAAGGACTTCCAGAGCTATTACAAGGATATGGACGGCATATCCATCCCGCAGCCTTTCTGCCAGAGCTTCGTGCCTTTCGCATGGTTGCTGAACAAGGGTATGGATGCGATCCCGGGCTTCTCGAAGCTGGATCTGGACGCCGAGGGCATGAAGAAGAAATTCGGTGTGCTTGGTGAGCCTCTCTTCATCGGAGTCATCGTCGGTATCGCAGTGGGAATGCTGTCATGCTCTTCCTGGGCACAGGTTGTCAGCGACATCCCGCGCATCCTCGGACTGGGCATCAAGATGGGAGCCGTCATGGAGCTCATCCCGCGTATTACAGTCCTCTTCATCGAGGGTCTCAAGCCTATCGCAGGAGCAACCCAGGAACTGGTAGCCAGGAAGTTCCACGGCGTGTCATTCAGTATCGGAATGTCCCCCGCCCTGGTAATCGGCCACCCGACCACCCTCGTGGTTTCAATCCTCCTGATCCCCGTTATCATTTTCCTGGCAGTTATCCTTCCTGGAAATGAGTTCCTTCCGCTGGCTTCTCTGGCCGGTATGTTCTACCTCTTCCCGGCAGTCCTCCCGATCACCAAGGGTAATGTGCTCAAGACCTTCATCGTAGGTCTCGTGGCCCTGATCGTAGGACTGTACTTCGTCACCGATATGGCTCCGTTCTTCACATCGGCTGCCCAGGATGTCTTCGCCCGTACGGGTGACTCCGCAGTGGCTATTCCTGAAGGATTCCAGGGAGGCTCGCTCGATTTCGCCGGCAGCCTTCTCGGATGGACCATCTTCAGGACTACCTTCAGCCTCAAGTGGATCGGTGCCATCCTTTTGGTAGCAGTAACCACTTTCCTTGGCATCATCAACCGCCGCAGGATCATCAAGGAAACCTTCCTTGCACGTCAGGCTGCTGAGACTACCGGTGCCGCTGAAGAAGTTTCCAATTCGAAATAAAAGACAAGCAGAAATGAAAAAGTTAATCTTCACTATTATGGCAGTTCTTACAACCCTGGGTGCATCCGCTCAGGTCAACTACAAGATCCAGACTGCCTGCAATCCCCAGGATGTCAAGGGTTATGACACCCAGAGGCTTCGCGAGGCATTCATGATGGACAAGGTCATGGTCAATGACGAGATCAACCTCACATACTCGATGTATGACCGTTTCATCTTCGGTGGTGCGGTTCCCGCAACCAAGCCCCTGAAGCTCGAGACCATCGATCCTCTCAAGGCTCCTTATTTCCTTTTCAGCAGGGAGCTCGGCGTTATCAACGTAGGAGGTGACGGTATCGTGTCCGTTGACGGCAAAGACTATGAACTCCACTTCAAGGACGCCCTCTACGTGGGCCGTGGCAAGAAGGACATCGTCTTCAAGAGCAAGAATCCCGCTCAGCCGGCTCATTTCTACATCAATTCGGCAACTGCTCACAAGGAGTACAAGACCCAGCTCGTCACCATCGACGGCCGCAAGGGTTCCCTTAAGTCCAACAGCTTCCCCGCAGGTAAGATGGAGGACAGCAACGACCGCGTCATCAACCAGTTGATCGTCAACAATGTCCTCGAGGAAGGCCCCTGCCAGCTCCAGATGGGTCTGACCGAGCTGAAACCGGGTTCCGTTTGGAACACCATGCCGGCTCACACCCACTCAAGGCGTATCGAGGCTTACTTCTATTTCAACGTGTCTGAGGGCAACATGATCTGCCACCTCATGGGCGAGCCCAAGGAGGAGCGTCTGGTCTGGCTCGCCAACGAGCAGGCCATCATGTCTCCCGAGTGGTCGATCCACGCCGCTGCCGGAACCTCGAACTATATGTTCATCTGGGGTATGGCCGGTGAGAACCTCGACTATGGTGACATGGACAAGTTCCCCTACACCGAAATGAGGTAGACTGGGTTTCCGACCCGATTCGCCTTTATTGGTAATCTTTTATGGAGGCTCCATTCCCATGGGGCCTCCATAATTCGTAGTTACCTCCCAAGCGACCGGCTCTCGCAGTCGGCAAAGCCTTCGATAGTTATGCTTCCCCTGCCGTCGATCTCTACGATGGCATAGCTGTTATGCATGGGATATTCGCTTTCTATCATGGCCTTCATCGTCCAGTAGTGGATGCCGTTGCGATAGCTGTAGTGCCCTGAATGATGATGTCCCTGCAGTGCCGCCACCACGTTGCCATGCCTTTCAAGGACATCGACCACTTCCTCCGCGTTCCCGATGCAGAGCTTTGGGGAAATGTCGGAAAACTTGTCAAGCATCTGATGGCATATGACTATTGCCGGTTCGCGGCTCTCCGACAGGGTGCCGTCGAGCCAGTCGATCTGTTCCTGTGGGATGTAGGCTTTCCACCACTCGAAGTTTCCCCGCGAGTATGGCGTCCTATCTTCGTTAAAATTGCCGTCAAGCACTATGAACCTTATGCCTTTCTTACGGAAGGAATAATATGCTTTCCCCTTTGCAGCGCCGTGATTGCAGGTATGGGCGAGGAACTGTTCCTTCGAGATGCAGTCCATGTCGTGGTTCCCGAGCACGTGGTAGCAAGGCCCGTTGAACTTCCGCAGTTCTCCTTCAATCTCATCGAGGAAGGCCAGTGCCTCTGCCTCTCCGCCGTTCCCCATATCCTTGAAGTCCCCCAGTTCAATCACGAAATCGAGGTCGGACCGGTTGAATGTCTCGACGGCCTTCCTCAGCTTGAGGATTGAATCGCGATAGAAGCGGTTAATGTTCATGTCCTTCCGGGCATAGTGGCAGTCCGTTACTATCCCGAAGCGCAACGGTGAGCGTTTCAACGCACACGACGGCAGCAGCAATGCGGCAGCACCGCCAGATAACGTTGTTATGAATGTCCTCCTGTCCATTTTCCTGGTAGCTCCCGTTACAGCTTCACGTCGACGTAATTGGGATAGTGGTCTGTGAGAGGGAGTGTGTAGGCGTCGGTGATGCAGTAGTAAACAAGCACTTCCGTGCCAGAGGTCGAGCCGGCCGCCTGCGAGGCCTCAGTTCCGGCCCCGTCAGCGTTGTAGATAAAGAAGTGGTCCAGGGCTCCCTCCGCGCGGGTCGGGCCGCGTCGCTGGCTCTTCGCTGAGTAGCCGGCCGCACTGCATATGTGATGTCCGTTCTGGTTGTCCCCGAAGACTGTAGCCACCTTGTAGCATGGCATATATCCTGCGTCCAGCAGCTGCCGGATCGGCACAGTATCCTCTTCGCAGTTCATGTCTCCCATCATGAATATAGGGCACTTGTATGCAGCTTTCAGCATCTCGGCTTCAGCCATCATGAGCCTTATCTGCGCAGCACGCGCCATAGTGCTTCCGGGCTGGGTTTTGTCTCCCTGGTACCACAGGTGGGTATTGATCAGGGCGAATACCTTGCCGTTGCCCTTGTGGCGGAAAACAGCTGAAGTATAGGACTTTGTGTTGGCGTTACTGAATGTCTGGGGCTTGTAAAGGTTGTAGTTTACTTTCAGGAGTTCCACCGCCGTACTGTCATAGAAAATCGGGGTGAAGTTCCAGCTCTCTCCCTTCTCGATAGCATTAGTGAATCCGAGAGCCCGGAGTTTCGGAGCAAGGTATATGTCCATATGGCTGGAATATTCCTGGAGCGTCACGATGTCCGGAGCGTAATCCTCGACCAGCTTCGCGAAGCCGATGCTACGCACCGAGTCGCGCGGATCCACATCCAGCGGAATCCACGCCTTTGGGATGTTCTTGCTGTCATATTGCCATATGTTGTCGTCGAATATGCGCAGGTTCGTGCCTTCACAGCGGGTCGCCGGCATCGAAGGGGCATCCGCCCAGACGTCGGCTGAGGTGAGGACCGAGGGATCCCAATCATTCAGAACACGCACCTTGTAGAGCCTGAAAGCCGGGTCGAATGTCAGTGCCTTGCCCACCTTCGGGAAGCCCTTGAGATAGATATGGTTAGTCCACCAGCTAGTTTCTCCGATAGTATAGACCACGCGCCCGCTGACAGCATCATAGTTGAAGGACTTGACGTTCTTCCTGCCCTTCATCCCTGGCATAGCTTTGAATCTCCCGGAGGCGATGTCGAACAGGTAAACCCCATCATGATTTGTGACGGTCAGGGCATTCTCTCCGGCCTTGTTGAGGTCATGTCCGCTGTTCCCGGGCAGCTCCCAGGTTTTCTCCAGAACCAATGATGGCTTGTCGCTCTCCCAGTCTTTCAGGCTGTACATCCTCAGCTCTTTGTAGCCCAGGGCGAACAGGCGGGCATATTTCTCCGACCACACCACGCCGTGCCCACTGTAAAGGGAATCCTTCCATATGCACACATCCGACACGCGGCTGTCGTAGATCTCGAGACTGTTGCCCTTCGGGTTGGTGGAGTTCGCGACGGCGATCCTTCCCCCAGGAAGCATATCGGCCGAATGGGCCATCGGAGTAGCTGCATGGAAAAGGCACTTGCGCGTCGCGATGTCCAGCAGGATCGTGCCCCCGGCCGAAGAGGTCAGCAGAAGCTGTTTCCCTCCGTTCACAGGTTTGCAGTCATCCAGCACCCGGATCAGATTCCGCATATGGTCCGTTATCTGTCCATATGTCTCGAATACATTCCAATGCCATATGACATCCGGGGTTTCATCGATGGAAGTCGCGGCGTTCACTATGTAGAGGTCTTCGTCTCCGCAGGCGACCAGGTAATCGCCCCATCCTGAGGCCGCCGAAGCCGGGACCATCAGGCCGGCCGTCAGGAACAATCCACATGTAAATTTTAACAGCCTATTCATAATAATTTCTCTTGAAATACTCAGAGTACATCCTCTTCAGATGGACATAGTTCTTTGCCTCGGAATCCGCCTTCAGGTCCCCGTGAAGGTCCCTCAGGAACCTCGGGAATCCGCCCCATACAGTCTGCATGAAGCCCAGATAATGCGGCTTGGTCGCCCGTGAAGAATTCGTGCGGAAACGGACCATGTCGGCCAGCTGGTTCCGGGTGGCGGTAGTGCTCTTCCAGCCGCAGGTAATCACATCAAAGCCGTTCAGGGCGAACTGTACAGCAGACTGCTCAGCCGCATTGTAATGCCAGTCACACATTATCACATCCTTCGTGATAAGCGGAAGCGCCCTGTGGGTACCGGAGATACTGGCTTCCCACTCCCCGTATCCGGTCGCATCCCTGTTTCCGTCCAGGAGCCTGTCCGACCAGATCATAAACCTGGCACCACGCATTCTCAGGTGGTCGTGTATCCTGTTCACCTCATCGGCGAAGATCTGAGCCTTGTCCTTTCCGGCACAGCGCGGGCAGCGGTCATCGGCAATGTAGAACACCTCGTCCATCCCTCCGTGGAACTTGGTAGCCTCGAAGGCATCCATTATCTCGTCTATGCAGTCGAAAAGGATAGGATGGAGGTCCGGGTGGTTCGGACAATAGCTCAGGCAGTAGTAGCCGTCTTCATTCGGCCAGCCGCCGTTCTTGTACTTGTTCACGTCCAGCCACGGAGTCTCATTGAACTGGGGATATGTAGAAAGGAGCTTGCCTATGCTTCCCTGCCAGGACTGGTGCCCAAGCAGATCCAGCATCGGGACCAGTTCGATCCCGTTGCTGCGGCAGGCCTTCACCAGTTCCTTGATCTTCTCGAGAGGCCATGCCCCATGGGCGGTCAACTCAGGATGGCTCTTGAAATTGAAGGCCCAGTTTACGTTGAGTATCAGTTGGTTGAATCCTGCAGGACCCAGGTCCTCGTTCACGAAAGCGATCAGGGAATCCGCGTAGTTCACCGACGGGAAGACCACATGGAAAGCACGAACCGGGAAGAAAGGATCCAAGGTCTTGCGCATGTTCTCCGCATATTTCTTCGTAATCTCGAAACCATATGGCTCCCTGTGCTCTTCGCCGCAATACCATATGTCCTCATAGTCAAGATGTCCCAGTACGAGTCCGAGCCTTTCCCCGAACGAAGCGAAGTCCTTTTTGTCCGCCTCGGTCCATCCGTCCTCAGCTATTGCGGAAAGCCGCGGCCAGGTCATGTAGTCCAGCCTGTCGGCATCGGTGATGGTCTCGCTCCAAAGGTTGGCCTGAAGGCCTATGATGTTCTCCGAACCAGCCTTGTGGGCGTCCAGGATGGGGTCCGGGAAATTGTAGCATGCCTCCAGGGAATTGGCCTTGCCCTCACGAGAAGGCCCTACCTTCTGCGAGAGGTCCTGCTTGTAATCGAAATAGCACGGAAGCCTTGGGCAGAGGATGGTCTGATAACCGGTGGCAAGGGCCTTGTCCAGCACCTCGGGCTTGTCATGACGCCACCACTGGATAGTAGTGCTGTTCTTGTCGGCATTGTCCTCCACAAGTTCATCCCAGCCTACCATCTTCTTTCCCATCGCCCTGATGCTGTCGCACATCCTGGCCTTGAAATACTGCTCTACCTCCACCAGGTCCTTCAGCGAATGCTCGCGCATAAACGCCTCTTTCTGAGGAAGATTGTCCCACGAAGCGCGGCCGAACCACACCTCGTCGCCGCCTATGCTTATGTACTCCGACGGGAAGAGTCCTGCGACCTCACGGAGCACCTTCGACAGGAATGCATATGTCTCTTCTTTGAACGGGTTGAAAGTGAATGCGCCGAAACGTGGCACGCTTCCTCCAGAATACTCCGGATATGCATAGACCGCGGCGTTGGCGTGTCCCGGCATATCGATTTCGGGGATGACCTCAATATGCCTTGCCTCGGCATATGCGAGGATCTCCTTGACGTCGTCCTGGGTGTAATAACGCGCGGGTTCCAGGCCTACCCGCTCCTTGTCAAAGCCGTATCTCGCGGTGCTGTAACTGCCCTTGCTGCCCTCTTCGGCGAGCTTCGGGAACTCCTTTATCTCGATCCTCCACCCCGGCTGGTCAGTCAGGTGCCAGTGGAATATGTTCATCTTGTGCCAGGCCATAAGGTCCAGGTACTGAAGCACTTTCTCCTTGCCGAAGAAATGGCGCGACTCATCCAGCATATAGCCTCTCCATCCGAAACGCGGAGCGTCCTGTATGCTTACGCACGGGAGGGTGGTCCCATTGCCTTCGACCAGCTGCAGAAGGGTCACCACGCCGTAGAACACTCCGGCCGGGGACGACCCGGTCACCGTCACTCCCTTACCGGTCACTGAGAGTGCATATGCCTCGGCTCCTCCGGGCACGCTTCCGGTTTTCAAAGTGATGCTGCTGAGGCCTTTAACCGCGCGGCCGGTGCTCACTACGGCCTGCACTCCAAGGGGTGCAAGTTCATCGCGGAGGTAAACCGCCTCGTTCTCAAGACTCGGATTGCATATGATTACAGTCTGTCCGAGAGCGAGACTGCCGCTGCCCTGGGTGATTTTCTGCGGGAGCGGAACCAGTTTCAGGTCAGCTGCACTGAGCCCGGCGGGTGTCAGTGCAAAGATCGAAAGGCATAATGAGGCTGCCAGCGCCCAGCTGCGGAAGAATGGAAATCTGGTCATATGGATAGAATTAATATTGTGGTTGCTTCATGCGAAGTTAACAAAATCCGGTGTAATTGTGAGGAATAATGGTTATTTTTGCGAATAATACACATAATCGATCCTATCATGAAAATAACCCGACTCCTTGCAGTGGCTGCCATGGTTCTCACTGTGATTTCATGTGGCAACAAAAGCAATCTGAAAAACACCTATTCCGACAATCCAGACAGGGCCATATGGCTTGATGCCCTTGACAGGGTCTGCGAGCCTATGCTCACAGCCCTCAGCGAAGGGAGACTCAAGGCCGACATGCCGGTTGAGACCACAAACAAGAATCTGGAATCACGCCTCAGCTGCACCTATCTCGAGGCCCTCGGACGAGTTATCGTGGGCATTTCCCCATGGCTGGAACTCGGTCCTGACGACACCCCGGAAGGCCAGCTCCGCAAGAAGTACATAGACCTGTCAGTCAAGGCAATAGCTCAGGGAGTCGATCCGAACTCACCGGACTATCTGAACTTCAACAAAGGTTCACAGCCCCTGGTGGATGCGGCTTTCCTCGCGCAGGGTCTGCTCAGGGCTCCGAAACAGCTCTGGGGCAACCTCGACGACTCCACCAAGGTGAGGCTGGTGAGGGAACTCAAGTCTTCCCGCGTCATCAGGCCCGGCATGAGCAACTGGCTTTTCTTCTCGGCCATGGTCGAGACTGCCCTGCTGGAGTTCACCGGAGAATGGGAGTATGACAGGGTCAAGTTCGCTTTCGACCGTTTCGTGGAGTGGTACAAGGGCGACGGCTGGTACGGTGACGGAAGGATGCTTCACATAGACTATTACAACAGCTTTGTAATCCAGCCCATGATGGCAACCATCCTGGATGTGATGGCTAAGCATGGCCTCACCCCGGGTGAGTTCTATGACAAGCAGCCCCAGAGATATGCCCGCTATGCGGCGATCCAGGAAAGGCTCATATCCCCGGAAGGGACCTATCCCATCGTAGGACGTTCCCTGGCTTATCGCTTCGGAGCCTTCCATGCCCTTTCCGACGTGGCACTCAGGCATTTGCTTCCTGAGCCCGTTACTCCAGCACAGGTGCGCTGCGCCCTCACTGCTGTCATTTCCAATCAGATCAATGCTCCCGGAACCTTTGACGAAAACGGCTGGCTGACAGTTGGTTTCGCAGGTCATCAGCTTCATTTCGGAGAGACTTACATCTCAACCGGAAGCGTCTATCTCTGCACCGAGGGGCTCGTAGCTCTGGGCCTTCCCGAGACCGATCCTTTCTGGAGCGATCCTGCTGCAGACTGGACATCCAAGAAGGGCTGGGCCGGGGTTGATATGCCCGTGGACCATGCCATCAATTTCTGACGGCTGACGGTTTTCCCGGTCAGTCCCGTTTAAAAACGACTCCTGATGAAACGCTCTAGCTACCTGACTGCGGCCGGACGCTTCTTTTTCCTGGCTCTGGCCTGCTGCCTTGCCGCCCGATGCGGCAAAGTGGCTCCTCAGCCATCTGCTCCCGCTCCCGGCATCGAAGATTGTTACGCCCGGCTGGACGGAGAGACTCTCAAGATAGGGAATTCCTTGATAGAGAGGACTTTCGCATGGGATGGAGGTAACCTGAGGACTCTTTCCCTGACGGATTTTTCAAACGGGAAGACATTTACTTCGTCGGGTAAGGCCGCCGATTTCGGGGCTGTTGTAGGGACTGTTTCGGATGGTAAGTTAGCCGTAAAGGAGGTCCCCTCCGGCAAGATCCGGGATGCCTTCCTCCAGGCGGATGTTACCTTCCTCGCGGAGAAAGAGGGTGCGAAGATAGAGATCTGCAGGCGCTTCAAGGTCGCGCCGGGGGTCCCAGCCATAGCCTGCGAGACATATGTGCGCGGAGACAAGTCCGTTCTGGACGCTTCGCAAGTGCTTGATCAGCTGAACTTTGGGGGTAAAAACTGGAAAGTGCGCGCAGTCGAGTTCAGGGATGTCACCGACCGGAACAACAACCTGGTGTTCACCAAGGATTTCATAAGCGGGGGCAAGGCCGGATATCCCGGCAACCTGCTCTTCGTGAAGAACCTGTCGCAGGATGGAGGATTCTTCATGCTGAAGGAGGCTCCATGCTCCAACGTCCAGCTGGACTACCCGGGGCAGGATTTCATAGTGTCCGGCGGACTGTTCCAGATGACCGGCCTGGGAGTCGGTGCCCCCGGGGAGGGAATTCCGGACTGGACCATGGGTTACGGCAGCGTGGTAGGAGTGAATGACGGGTCGGAACTGTCTGCCCTTCAGGCGTTGAGGTCCTACCAGAAGTCCATCCGCCGTCATGAGGATGGAAGGGATGAGATGATAATGATGAACACCTGGGGTGACCGCAGCCAGGATTCCAAGGTCGGAGAATCTTTCTGCCTGGCCGAGCTTGAGAAGGCTTCGCGCCTGGGGATTACCCATTTCCAGATCGATGACGGGTGGCAGTGCGGCAAGAGTCCGAATTCCAAGAATTTCAAAGGGTCTTTCAAGAACATATGGGATAATCCGGATTATTGGACTCCGGATCCCGGAAAATATCCTTCGGGGCTTACTCCGGTGGTGAAAAAGGCTGCTGAACTGGGCATTGAACTGGGACTGTGGTTCAATCCGAGCATCCAGAATGAGTTCGAGGACTGGGAGAAGGATGCCGGGGCAGTTATCAAGCTCTACAAGGAGTACGGCATTAAGGTTTTCAAAATTGACGGGGTGTCGATTCCGACAAAGAAGGCCGAGGCCAATTTGCGCAGGTTCTTCTCCCGCGTGCTTGAGGAGACCGGCGACGATGTGCTTTTCAATCTGGATGTCACTTCTGGCATAAGGGGCGGCTACCATATGTTCTGCTCCCTGGGCAACGTTTTCCTGGAGAACCGCTACACCGACTGGGGCAACTATTATCCCTGGCAGACCCTCCGCAACCTGTGGATGCTGTCGCGTTATGTCCCGGCGGAACGCCTTCAGATAGAGTTCCTTAACAATTGGCGCAACCATGACAAGTACATAGAGGGAGATCCTCTGGCTCCGGGGGCATATGACTTCAGGACCTTGTTCGCGCTGACGATGGCGGGGCAGCCGCTGGCGTGGATGGAGGCATCTAACCTTCCCGAAGAGGCATATGCGCTCCGTCCGCTGATAGATGATTACAGGGCGTTTGCAGCGGATTTCCATTCGGGATGCATCCTGCCTGTGGGCGAAGAGCCTGACGGCCATTCGTGGACCGGATTCCAGTCGCTTACCTCCTCCGATGAAGGGTATATGATCATATATAGGGGCCTCAGCGATGAGGCTGAGGCATATGTATCTACCTGGCTTCCAGAAGGTTCTAAGGTGAGTTTCACTCCGCTTGCGGGTGAGGCCAGGGCGTTCGGCGCTACTGTCGGTGCATCTGGCTCGGTGCGTTTCAGCCTTCCTTCGCCGAACACTTTTGCAGCATATTCGTATAAAATCAGATAATGATGAAACAGTTCGTTAAATCTTTTCTCATCGTAGCGCTGCTGGCAGTGCTTCCCCTGAACCGGGCTGCGGCGCAGAAGGATACCCTCCGCATCCTCGCAATCGGCAACAGCTTTTCTGTGGATGCCATTGAGCAGAATCTCTGGGAGCTCTTCAATGCGGCCGGGATTCCGGTGGTGATCGGAAATATGTACATAGGCGGGTGCTCTCTGGAGCGCCACTGGCAGAATATGCTGACCAACAGCACGGATTACCGCTATTGCATCATCCGTAACGGGGTGAAGAAGTACATCAAGGGTTTTACCCTGGAGAAGGCCTTTGCGGCTGAGGACTGGGACTGCGTGAGCCTCCAGCAGGCCAGCCATTTTTCGGGGCTCTATTCTACTTACCAGCGCTATCTTCCGTCCCTCGTCCGCTATGCGGTCGAAAAGGAGGGGCCTGACGTCAGGATCCTGTGGCATATGACCTGGGCATATGCTACTACGTCTACTCACAGTGGTTTCGCCAATTATGGCAAGGATCAGATGACGATGTACAAGGCTATCCTCTCTTCGGTGAAGCAGGCCCGGGTGGACAACCGAAGGATCAATACCCTGATCCCGGCCGGAACCGCTATCCAGAATGGTCGTACTTCTTCCCTGGGGGACACCTTCAACCGTGACGGATTCCACCTTGAGCTGACATATGGCCGTTATACTGCGGCGTGTGTGTGGTTTGAGAAGCTTTCCGGCCAGTCGGTGGTCGGGAACCCCTGGCGTCCCGAGGGCGTTGACGCTGCTACTGCAGACATATGCCAGCGTGCCGCCCATGCCGCGTGCCGTCGTCCCTGGCGCGTCACAAAGATCAAGTAGGGCGCGCGTCTGATCACGCCGGAGCGCCCGATAACGCCTGGCCTCCGATCAAGCCGGTGCCTCCGATCACGCCGGAGCCTCCGATCACGCCGGAGCGCCCTCGAAGTGGAAATAACTGATTATCAATGAAATCAGATGTTGACCTATCGCGAAATCGAGACAGGTCATATGATTAACGTGTTGGTTGTCAATAACTTCCACTTCGCAGCCCTGCTGGTGTGCTTCGTCCCGGGTCAGAAAGTTTAATTCCGGGATTTCTTTATTAATTCAGGGAATCCTTTACCTTTTCAGTGCGTCTTTCACGGCTTCGGCGTAACGGTGACCGAGCTCTATCTGGCCGGCACGGTCGAAGTGGGTGTTGTCCGGTTTGCTGGTGAGGCCCTCCGTCGTGACACAGCGGGTGTACGGGATAGCGTCGGGAACGGCGCGGAGGACTGAATTGATTACCTCGGCCTTGGCGTGATCCTTATAGATTTCGCCGACCACGAAAGGTACCTTGGGTGCCTTCAGGTCGGTGCGCAGGTCATTCACCATCCTGCTGAGCCTTTCGATATATGTGTCCGCCTTCGAAATATCAGACTCTCCCTGATGCCATATGATAGCCTTGAGTTTGCCGTATTTCATTGCAGCTCTTGCCCTGCGGACAGCTTCTGAATAGTACTGCGGGATGACCGTCCCCCAGAGCTTCTGCTCATCTCCGAATTGCTTTCCGAAACCGTCATTCAGAGTCTGCACGTAGTCTTTCTGCCAGGCGTCGAGTCCGGTTCCTCCGCGGGCGTTGGACACTATAAGGACTTTCCTGCGGCTGCCTTCCGCCATGTCTTTTGAGAACTGCCATGCTGGGTTGATGGCCTGGAATGAGGCTCTCTTGGCAATGGTGGAGAAGCGGTTGTACGGTGCAGTCGCCGGCACCGGCCTGTCGAGGGAATCGAGCAGCCACACTCCTTCGACCACAGCATCATCGCCGGGAAGCATATCCCCGCGCCCGGCCATATTAGACTGGCCTATACACAGATAGACATCATATGCAGTGCTGCATGAGGCGATGCAGAGGATCGCGGCGAGGGTGGCAAGGGAGGTTATCAGGGTGGTGCGGGTAAAAGAAATCATTTTTCGTTAAGATTTTTCAGCCAAATATAGGAAATAAATTCAAATTTAAAGCGCCAAAAAGGGAAGAAGATTTTAATCTGTAAGCAAATCTGGATTTGACCCCTGAAAAAGCCCAAAACAGGGTTAAAAAAAATGCATCATAATCGACTGTCAATAAGAAGAAAACGTTGATAAAATTTGGTAAAAAAAATATGAATTCGTAACTTTGTAGCTGCGAGTAGTGTGTCCAAGCTATTTAACTGATTGATAGTTAGACACTTAGCAAGCAAAATTTGATTTTTGGGGCAACCCTGTTATGATGCAGACTAAAGAGACATATTCGAGCAAGAAGTTCATCCTGGTTCAGGATTTGAGCCTTTCTTTGTTCGGGTCGCTTCTGGCAATGCTGGTGGCGAGGTGGATCGCAGATCCGATTCCCTCTTTCACCGCGTTGATCATCAAGTGGCTCTTCTTCTCCCTGGTCGCAACCATAATCGGAATCCTTCTCTCGGGAAGCCACAAAGTCATCCGCAAGTATTTCTCCCGCCAGTCCGTGATGAAGATCGTCTCTGCACTGGCAATTAAGGAGATCCTCCTTACAATCGTTCTGCTCCTGTCGCTGGTCAGCCTTTCTTCTCCGGTAAGGAGCCTGGTGTTGATCCTCACCGACCTTTTCTTCTCACTGTTCCTTGTAATCTACATCCGCTACGCATTCGAGGTCTTCAGCCACAGCAATGAAAGCGTAAAGGAGAACGCGATGAAGAAGACCGCCCTTGTGAGCGGAGTCGGGGAGGCTGCGATCGCACTGGCCGAAGAGGCTCAGAAGGAGCAGGGTTACGATGTCGTGGGATTCATCAGCCGCGATCCCAAGATGAACGGCTGCATGATAGGGAACCGTCTGGTTTACTATATTGCCAAAGATGAGGACCTGAGCGCGCTTATGTGGAGGCTCGGCGGAATTGACTGCATCCTCTTCACAAAAGAAGAGGGAGTGACCGACAAGTCTGAGAATGTCCTGGAAGGAAAAGATGCTCCCAAGGTGCAGGACGGAATGAATATGGTCGGACATATGATCAAGAGGACATTTGACATCGTCCTCTCGTCCGCACTCCTTATTATATTCTCTCCGGTCATCCTCCTCTGCGCCATCGCGATCAAGATGGAGGACAAGGGACCGGTCATCTTCAGCCAGGAGCGCATAGGCCGTGACGGGAAGCCGTTCAACATCTACAAATTCCGCTCTATGAGGGTGGATGCCGAGGTTAACGGTCCTGCTCTTTACTCCGAGAATGACGACCGCCTTACCAATGTAGGCAAGTTCCTTCGCGAACATCATCTGGACGAATTGCCCCAGCTGTGGAACGTGCTGAGGGGCGATATGTCGTTCATAGGCTATAGGCCTGAAAGAAAGTGCTATATTGACAGGATTGTCGAGCGCAATCCTCGTTATATGTATTTATACCAGATCCGCCCGGGTGTGACGTCCTTCGCGACGCTCTACAACGGTTACACCGACACCCTGGACAAGATGCTCACCCGTCTTGACCTGGATCTGTACTACCTCAGGAACCACTCGGTCTGGTTTGACATGAAAGTCCTCGGACTGACTTTCCTGAGCATTATTACTGGGAAGAAGTTTTAAACGGCAATGGCAGCGCAGGCACAGAACATATGCTGGTTCGCAGCGAGAACGAGACACGGTCAGGAGATCGGCGTCCGTAACCGCCTGTCTATGCTGGGTGTCGAGCACTTCATCCCCACCGAAGCCGGACGTTCGACCAGGGGCAACCGTAAGATTGAAAAGCCCATGATCAACAGCCTCGTATTCCTCCGTACCACGAAGAACGAGGCCTGCGCGCTGGCCAATGAAAGGGCCCTTCCGGTCAGGTATATGATTGACTGCGCTACCCGTTCGCTTCTTGTCGTGCCTGACAAGCAGATGGAGGATTTCCGCAGGGTTCTGGACTTCTCCCTTGAAGAGGGCGGTCTCGTGGAAGAGCCCCTCTGCCTTGGCGACAGGGTACGTGTAATTAAAGGTGTCCTCTGCGGAGTTGAAGGCTATGTAGTCGAGCTTCACGGAAAGACATATGTAGTGGTGAGGTTATTGGAAAGCATATTTGCCAAAGCGCGGATTCCGCGTTCATGGCTCGAAAAGATATAAATAGTAACAGTTAACTGATAGTAACATGAAAAAGAAATTCGAGACACCAAGGGTCATCCGGGAAGTCTCTTTCCAGGCGGAAAGCAGCTTCCTCGGAGGGTCCATCGTGGACACGGGTGTTGAACTGATTTCTGATGGCCAGGAGGTGAAAAACATCGATGCCAGCAGCAGTGAGTTCGACTGGAACAACAATTGGACCTGGGGTGAAGGCGAATAATCGGAGGACAAGCTTATGAAGAAAACAAGAATCATTTCTGTAGCATGCATCCTCGGGAGCCTGATCCTTTTAGCAGGATGCCAGAAAGGCCTCGGCAATTATGGAGGCCAGCCAGTACGTTTCGGTGCATCATCCAGTAGTTCTCCCTTGTCCAAGGCCGCTTACAGCGGTGAGGGTACATTTTCCAATGGGTTCCTTACCTGGGAGAGGATTAACTGGGAATCTTCCGACAAGGTCAGGATCGCCAGCAACCATGCATATGTTGCTGATGGCGGTGATGCCGGTATTCCAATAGGAGTCCATTATGCGGACTACAGCCTGACAATTAACGACGAGCAGTTAGATCCGACCAAGCACAAGGCAACCCTTGCTCCGTTGGCAGGAAATACGAACGGACTTGTCTGGAAAGACGGCGTGGATAACGGATACGCTTTCTACGCAGTCTATCCCTGCCCGTACTACAATCCGACGAGCATTTCGCTTGGGAGCGGAGATTCGGGCCAGGGCGAACTCGGTGTAGTTACTGCCACCATCCCGGCGGAACAGACACTTGCGACTTCTACTAAAACCCGTTACGTGTCCGCCACCGGCGCAGTTGCCGATAATCAAGGGAAACCTTTCGCTGCGGCACAGGAAGGCGGCTATACCTATAATGTATATGCGCCCGATAAGGACATCATGTTCATGTCTGCTGTAAAGACCGGTGTCGCCAGCGGTGCGAAAGTCGAGTTGGAGTTCAAGCCGATTTACACTGCCTTCGAGTTCCACATTACTACCCAGGATCAGGGCGGTCTTACCATTAAGAAGATTGCGCTTACCGCGGGTGCAGATGAATACCTCGCCGGTCAGTACACTTCTACTGCCGGTACCGTAAGCGGAGCTGCTTTAACAGCTGCTTCAAAGGTCGCCGCTAACCAGACAGTCAGTTTATCTTTTGGCAATGATGGAGTTGGGGTTACCGAAACTACCGGTGTTGCAGTCTCGCTCTTGACAGTCCCTGTGGCCAACACTAAGGCCATAACTCTCAAGGTTACGGATGGTGCAGGTGCAGTGGCCAGCCTTCCGCTGACTTATTCCGGAAAGACCTCAGGTCACAGTGCAGGAGATCCGGTTCTCTTCACTCCGGGTACCAAGTACCGTGTCAATCTCCTGAAGGTTGCTGGCAAGTGGAAGATCTCCATTGCTCCCGATGTGGATCCGTGGAATGATGAGGCAATCTCTGTGGAGGTGCTTTAATTTGGAGGATAGGATTATGAAGAAAACTTTACTATACTCATCTTTGATTCTCGTCCTCGGGGCAATAGCCTGCAACAAGACAGACGAGATCGTTCCCAAGAGCGATGCTTTGATCAGCATCACCACAGGGATTAATACCAAGAGCTTCATTGGGACTCAGGAGTTGCTTCAGACCAATGCGACTCTTCATATCATGGATTTTGTCGGCACAGAGAAGTATATTGATGACAACATCACATACGTCGCCGCAACCACTGAAGACGAGGAAGGAGCATGGGATTTCGTGGAAGGACATTCATACACTTGGAAAAGTGGAGACCACAAATTCTACGGCTGGCTTGTTAAAGACGGGAGTCTTACAGTTTCTCCGACTTACACACAGGCATCCCATTCTCTCAGCTATTCAAAGGCTTTGACTACCGCTGCCGCAAACCAGGCTGATTTCCTTTATTCTAATGTTATTAAGAGGAATCCTTCAGCTGCGGGCGGCAAGGCTGCTGTTCCCCTTCAGTTCAGCCACCTTTTCTCCGGAATCAGAATCTCTCTTACCAATTCTTTGGGTAAGCAGATAACTGTAAAGAGCGTCTCTATCTCCGGACTGAAGAACAGTGCAACGGGCAATATTACTTTTGGCGATCCCACGGAAACGAATGCCAAGGGAACCTCGGTCTCAATCGACAATCTCGCTGAAAGCGGAAGCTTCATTTCTGCTACTGCTCTTACCAACCAGGCACTTGCTGACGGCGGTAAGATCGATGTCCTGAGCCAGTCGGTTCTTGGTGCAGATGCCACCGCTGCCGCTTACATGATCTGGCCACAGCTCATGGACGGAACAGCAAAGGTTACTGTGGTTTACAACACAGGAGAGACAGATGCTACCGACAAGACAAGGGTAGTTGATCTTGCAATTCCCGACGACAATGGCTTCAAGACCATGGCTGCTGGATATAGGTACAGTTTTGACCTCAAGATTGTTTCCAACGACATTCAGCTTACATTCATCGTCGCTGATTGGGATGCCAAACCGACAACCATCACATCCGAAGGTGGCGCAAACATCACCATGTCCAATGTCATGTGGCTGCACAACAGGCAGGTCTTCTATGAAAGTGTTCCATATGAGGAGGATGCTATCATGGATACCCATAAAGACCCTGTTACGGGAAAAACTGTTTACGGAACTGCTACTATCTTCAGGGAGGCTGTCATTAGTGGAGAAGGTGAAGAACAGACGGTGACGGCAGGTGACTATGTCCCTGTCAGGGCTTATTTCTCAATCGACTATCCTTCTAATGGCGCTTATCAGATTAAGCTTGTAAAAGCTTATGGGGCAGAAAACGACAATGATCTTCAGTACTTTACTCTTGACAATACTGGTGATACCATCGTTCCCGGTAAGGAAATCTATTTCAGCATTACTGCTTCGGATGCCGCCAAAGCTGATACCGCTGCAGCAAAAGCTGAGCACAAGTGCCAGGTGGATATTGTTATTACACCGAACGGAGGACAACCGCTCAGCGCATATTCCGAGATCCGTGCTACTTACACTGTTATAATTCCTGCAAGGACCAACTAATTGAATTATGAAACAGAGAATACTTTACATATTTACAGCAGCCGCTGCCATATTCTCGTTCTTTGCTTGCACTAACGAGAAGATGGTTATTTCGGACAAAGATCTGAATGATGACATTCAGCTCAAGTTGGTCCTGCCTGCTTTGACTTCGAAGGCGGGTGAATCCAATCTCACCGACGGCGAGAAAAGAATTGGAAATATTGACTTTTTCATCTTCAAGACCGAGGATTATGAAGCAGGTAATGTCGCTGCCTCCTATCACGGAGTCATTACGAACAGTACCACTGCGGATTCGTTAGCAGGCACTTACACCGTAACCCTTGAAAACATGAGGAGTGACATCCTCGGAACTGGAGTTTCTGAAGGAAAAGTTATTGCCATTGCGAATTACACTTTCGACGCAGCAGCTAAGCCCACAAAGGCAGCACTGGATGCGATGGAGGCAGGTAATACTTTTGCTGTAGATACCGGTAGCGGATATTATCACCCCAAGGCAGATAAGGATCAGCTCTTCATCATGAGAGGTGATGCTGACATCGCCATGGTTGCCGGCTCCGGTGTTTCAGCGACTGTCGAAATGAAGAGGCTTGCCTCCAAGATTACTGTCAAGCTTGTTTTCCCGGAGAACGGAGTTCCGGTTGGCGATATTACGTGGAAAGCCGATCTCGGAGAGGTCAGCGAGGCTCGTGTGTACATTACCAATGCATCGAAGACGTCGACACTTGCTGGGGCACCGTCCACTGATTACATAGAATATGTCTATGACTATCTGAAGGATTACGGAGAAGGAGAGGTGCCGGTTTACTACACCTATCCGGTGTCCACTCCTACGGACGACCACAACCGCATGTTTATCAAGGTGGTCGTTCCCTGGTTTGGCTACAATGCTGCCGGTGCTATTGCGGATCAGATGGAGTGCTATTACAAGATCTTCATCCCGGATGCCAATACCGAGACTGCTGATGTTGCCGATGTTACCGGAAACCTTTGGTACGACATCACCGCTAACATCAACACTATCGGCCCTGGAATTGAGACCCTTATCCAGGCCAGCTACATTGTTAAAGACTGGAATAACCTCGGAGAGATTTCTTCCAACGTCGCTTCTGGAAACTATCTGTCACTGGATGTTGCTAAGCTGAATATTGATGCGTATGCTACACTGACCCAGATTGCCTACGCAGCATCAGGACCTGTAAGGGCACGTATTAAAAATATTTATCAGTACAATTATACGGCCTCAAGTACTGACGGAATGGATCATTTCGCTCAGAATAACGAGATCGTTGCCTCTGAAACTTTGATGGGCAAGAAAAATATCCCGGATACTACTACAATCCGAAACTGGGTGAGGCTTGAGACAAGTGGTAACAGGAATTTGCTTGTCATTGATCATGCAATGCAGAATGATATTTCCGATATTAAATCATTTGACGCAGCTCCTTATGTCTTTGAGATTGAACTGATCTTGACTGACGCACCGAACCCCACATATAACAAGACTATTACTGTGACCCAGTATCCGGCAATGTATATTATTTCTGAGCAGAGTACAGTGCGACAAAATACAAATCAGTATCAAACGGGGTATGTTTTTATAAACAGTACTTCTTATAACGGAGCTAATTTAGTTAATAGTGGCAATGTGAATACTCACATGTTCATTGTCACTTCTACCGTTTTAAGTTCTGAGCAATTAGAATCTGGGACGATGCTTGGAGACCCCAGATTGAAGACTATCCAGAACTATTATAACAACAATGACCAGAACTGGAGTATTCCAGCGGCTGCTATGGACGGACCAAACAGGCGCCTTACATACTATTATCCTTCAGATCCTTCTACCTCTGCCGCCAAGATCATTTCTCCTAAATTCAGGGTTGCATCTTCATATGGTGCTACATTGGATCTAGATAGGGAGGGCGCATGGGAAAGATGTGCGGGTTATCAGGAAGACGGATATCCTGCAGGACGTTGGAGAATTCCTACTACGTCAGAAATTAATTACATTACTAAACTGTCCACGAATGGTTTCATGGATTATCTGTTTGGGTATAGACCTGGGTCTCCATACTATAATTCTGATGCTTACTATTGGTCAGCAAGCGGAGTCGTTAATGTAAGAAATGACACTGGGAAAGTAACAGAAGTCACTTCAGCTTCTGAGGCCGCTGTCCGTTGTGTATATGACGATTGGTACTGGACCGACAAATGCGACCGAACCACATTCACTTGGGGAGACAAAACTCGTGCGAACTAAAAATACTTATCAGATATGAAAAAGATACTATATATATTTTCAGTTCTTGTGCTGGGAGCAGTAGCATGCTCTCGGGAAGAGATTGTCAACCTGGACGTCAAGCGTGCTGAAACGGTCAGGATAGACATGTCCATGAAACTTCCTGCCGAATTGCTCGCTACCAAGGCTGCTGCGACCGAAAAGCCGGTTATTGAAGACATCCATGTCGCTTTGTATGGATCATCGGGCTACCTGCAGGCTTATACCCTCGCTAAGCCGGTTACAAGCACTGGAGATGCCGGGGCTTATCCTACTGAGGCTGATGATGTGCTGGATGATGAGGATCATGAGATTATTTACTATTTCCAGGTGGATCTCCCTGT
>JAEEGL010286377.1_pt1 | contig 31711 bp, 30 predicted proteins | sample 9134231 | NCBI WGS metagenome assembly JAEEGL01 (sample SAMN16246548, study PRJNA631951) | gut metagenome | biome: gut microbiome; feature: rumen; material: fiber-attached | host: Bos | place: Iran: Karaj | collected 2018-10 | reverse complement strand
TTGACTTTTTTAGACATTAAAATTATTTAATAAATAAGCTGCTCGATTTCATCAATAAGCAAAATAAAAACTCATATAATTAGGAGTTCTTTTTTATTGGTGGGGCCTACCGGATTCGAACCGGTGCTCAGGGAGTTGCAGTCCCTTGCCTTACCGCTTGGCTAAAGCCCCAAGAAAACATACCTTTCGGCATGTTTTAATTTTATATCACTTAAATATAAAAGTCAATAATTCTTTTAATTATCAGGGATAAGAATAGTAATTGTTTTATTTCGGATATTTAGTACTACTTTTCTATTAGTACCTCTTGCTGCTAAAGCAGATACTTCATATACTTTAACATCGGTAACTCCTGGTGGAGTTACATCTTTAAAGGAACTAGTATAATCATTGTTGATACCACCAACAGTATAGTTGTATGTTAAAGTAGCAAAATCAGAATAGAAAGAGTGTTCTGAATTCTTGTAATATGAGGTTTCTTTATCATATTTAATATTATCATGAACTACTGCTAACATATACCCTTCTCTAGCTATTATTACATCAGTTATTTCACGGTCATTACGATATGTTTTCCATGTATATGATTTAGAAAACTGAATACTATCTAATTTATATTTTGTATTTCCTAAAGTAGTATCTTTTAAAGTAATTTCTTGACCCATTTTAACAGAATCTAAATCAACATGTTTTGTAATATTTATCGGATTTATGTTAACTATTCTGTATGTTGGAATTAATTGACCATTTTTAACTTGAAGATTACTTAATACTTTTATTTTATAATCACTTTTTATATCATCTTTAGTTATCTTATAAGCTAGAATGTAAGTATCCTGTTGTTTAGGAAATAATTGATCTCCTTGATAGTTGTTAGCTAAGTCAATAAATCTAGCACTTCGATCAAATGATGGGAAGAAGACTTTTTTACCAGAGAAAACTCTGAAGTTATCTTCATATAATTTTTCTGCTTTTTTACCATTATTTACTATTTCTATTTGAATTACTAAATAATAATTATCATCTATTTTTCTTCCACCATAATCAACATCTGTGATAAAACTATTTTTTACATTAAATACAAAGGAATCTAAGGCGAAGTCTTGGTTGATATTATATTTTCGATTATAAACACCAAAATTCATATAGATTGATGTGCCTATTGTTACTAAAAAGACAGCTACTATGCACATAAAGACGAATTTGTTTTCTAAGATATAATACTTTAATTCTCTTAACATATGAACGATAGTTCTTTTTGTTGCATAACCATCGTTACCTATTTTTAATTCGAATTCTGCTTCATCGTCTTCTGTTATTTGAAGATCAATATTATTATCTAATCTAAAGGTTTTAATATTAAAACCAATTCCTTTTAAGATAGTTAAAAATAATAAGACATAACTTGGTAAAACAGCAATGGTCGAGATATCTCTTGCCATCAAAGCAGAGGCATCTGATGCTGTTCGAAGCTCAATTGCTTTCATTTCGTTAAAGAAGAATAATGTTAATACTAGCAATACTAAATAATAGATAGTACCAGCTACATAATCAAATGTTGGTTTCTTCTTCGATTTCATCAGGATATACAATAATAAGTTATATCCAATTAATAAAATTAAAACGAGGTATGTTAATAACGTTATATATTTACCTGCAATAATTGTTTCTGGGGTTGAATATTTTGAAGAAATATAATCTCTAAAAAATGTTGCTATATCACCAAATTTTAGAGCAATATAAAACATAGGGATTAATAGAAGAAAATTAATTATTTTATAGTGTTTAATTAAGAATCCATAGGGCTTTCTAATAATCATTCTATATCCCTCCTATTCTACAAGTATTATAACATAAAAAAAGTAAATATAAATATTTACTTTTAGTGGATAAAGATGACATTATCGTTATTAAATTCCCATTCTGGATAAGTAATTAGTGCTACTTCTCCATAGGTTAAATTGTAAAAATATAAAGTGTCTTTTACAAGATAATAAACGTTATCATTGTTGATATATACTATTTTATCAACAGTATTATTTGATATCTTAGTTTTGATACTACTATCAATATTTTGAAGATATAAAGTATTGTCTTTTATTATAAATTTATAATTATTATCATAAGTAAATGATTGTTCTTCACTAGTTAGTTTAGTTAAAGATATTTTTGTCTCTTTATCATTGTTGTAGATAATACCTTTTTTAGAGTTGGTACCAACTATTCGCATTTTACGATTATATGGTACTAATTCATATTCTTTTTTATTCTTTTTATCTACTAAAAAGATAGAATCTTCATGAATACCTAAGATATAACTATCAAAAGAGATTTCGTTATCTAAATCCCATTCTTTTTTAGTTAGTTTTTTTAGATCTATTACATAAGCTTTATTAAAGTTATAGTTTTGATTATAGTCTGGAATGAATAAATAATCTTTTACGACAACTGCTAGTTTAATATTGTAAATATCTTTATTAAATAGTTTTATAGAAGCCATTTTATCTTTAGATATTAAATCAAATCCTTTATAGTTCCATATTAATACTGGTTGATTTATGTTTTTTATTTCATAGTTTTTATAACTAGTATTCATTTCTTTAGAATATTGTGTTCTTTTTAATTCTGTTAGGATATCTTCAGGAACTAAATGATAATCGATGACTGTTTTGTCTTTGCTACATAAAGGATTAAAGTGAACATAATCACTATATACTAGTAAACAAGTATAACCATCTGACTCAAATTTTTTAATATCTTCAATTAGTTTTCTTTCTTTTACATATTTTCTACTATTTATGAAATTATATTTTACTTTGTTATATTCTATTTCGTAGTAATATAAACCTTTTTTCTTATCATAGTTTTCACTAATACTAAATTCTTTTAAATCATAGTTTAAAGTATATGATTTAGTTTTTAAGGCATTATAAAGTAATATTATTATGGATAATAATACTATACCGATGATGATAAAGAAGATAATAGCACCTTTTTTTAATTTATACTTCTTTTTCATGTTAATACCTCTATTTATCGATTAAATCTTGCGTATTTTTTCTTTTCAGAAATCATGAAACTGGTTACAGATGTTTCTATTTCTGCTAAGGATCTTTTATCTAAATTAGATATCTCTACAGTTTCTTTAATAGTATCTATTGTGATTTTACCCCAGATAACACCTGAATACACTTGCATATCATTAAACATTTCTGGAGTTATAGAGTTTAAATTATAACCAACGATGATACTATCTTGACCAATAATTAATCTTTTATTAGTTAAACAAATAACACAGGTATTAAAAATATCTGTTGGCGATCCACCCTTTTGGCCAGCAAAAGAATATAATGGTTCTTCATCCGGATTTAAATGCATTTCAACTATTTTGGAATGCTTGCGTAATCTAAACCAAGTTATAGTATGTGGATATTTAGCTTTAAACATTAATACTTGTTCATATACTTTTCCCATGTTTTATTCTCCTTTATTTATACATTTCTATTAAGATATTTAAATCTTCTTTAGAAACTTCAATTATTTCTAAAATAGTATTATTCTTTACTACTATTAGATAATCACTATCTAATTGAGAAAGTCTTTCATCTAAGTCATAGAATGCTATTTCATTCTTTTTAGATTGTTTACTTATTTCAAATAAATTTATATTAGCTTTTTCATAGTAAGCTTTTTTATTGATGTATTCAATGAATTTTTCATATGTTGGGGAAGCATTATCTGTTATAGCTATAGTAGCAATATCTTTACCAGCATATAGTTTTTTAAATTCATTGAATTGTATTTCTTTATAATATTTTTTATCTTGATTGAATTTGCCTTCTTCATCCTCTATTTCAGTAAGACATAGTTGGCAGGCAGGATTCTTTTTTGTACGATATTTATAATAAGTGAAAATATTTGTACCAAGTAAAATGATTATTATTAAAAACTGAATAACTGTTTTCCTAGTTAAGGTTTTTTTTGTCATTTTTTTAGTCATATTTCCACTTCCTTTTTCACTTTTTATTTTATAATGATTTGTTTTTTTATGCAATAAAAAAGGAAGGTTAGAAACCTCCCATAGTTAGCAGTACATATGCTATTCCTAAGCCTACACCACAAATAAGTGCTACTAGAGGAATAATTATCATTGCGTGAGTAAAACCAGCATTAGCAGCTTTTTCTTTTTCTACTACTAGTTTTACTTTTTCATCTTTTTCTTCCTTCGGTTTTCTCTTTAGCATTTCTGGATGTTCTTTTGGATTTAAAGGATATTTCTTTTGAATTAAATCTAATTTAGCTGTTACTTTAACATTAATAGATTGAGTAGCCATTGTTCTTTCTACTTTATTAATTCTAGATTCTGCATTCATTTGAATTTCTTTTTCTTTTTGTTGTTCTGTAATTCTTGTTAAGTTGTTCATTACTTCTTTTTCTAATTCTTTACCTTTTTCTACTTCAGTGTTGTTATAGATAATTCTAACAATTGCATCATCATATAATCTAATAGCATCATTAAGTGCTACAGTCATTTTCTTTATTTCATCATAGAATGATTCAAATAATACTTGTAATAAAACTTCTCTATTTAAGTAATGATTATTAATAAAGTAACCATCATCACCAACTATTGCATCTTTTTCGATTGAATTAGATACAGAAATTGGTCCAAATCTAATCTTTTCCCATTTAGGTTTATTATTTTCATCGATATCAGTTATTAATGAATAATCTAAACCACGATATTTACGACCTATTAATAAGTCAAATAAGATCATTCTAATATAACCTTTTCTTAAAGCTTTTCTAGTTTTTTCACTAATATCAATACCTCTTACTAGAATTAGTTTCTTTAACATACTTGTAATACCTAAAGATACAATATCTCTAATATGAGATTTATTTTTTATTGGATTTTCTTTTGAAGAAGATGGTATACGTAATGTTTCACTTGTAATGAATGCTTCTTCACCAGTTATTTCGCCTTTATTAATAGCATCTACTAAACTAGTTAGTAAACTAGTACCAGATATTCTAGTTTCAATGTTTTGACTATAATTTAGTTCTGTAAAGACACCGATATTTCTATCATCAGTAACAATTCTTCTTGTTACTTCATGATCTATATCTAATAATTCAGCAATATCAGATTTAATAATATCGTAATCATCAAGATAAACAGTTTTTGGATTTAAGCTATATGATTTGTACACACCAAAAACCAAGTTGTTCAATTCAACTAGTTGAGTACCATCGCTAAAGTTATTGAATACTTTTATGGATACTGGTTCTTCTGCACGAATACCATTATCAAGAGAAACTATGTAACATTGTTGTTTTGTTTGGATTTTTACATTCTCTTCCATAGTACTGCTCCTTATCTTGTAATAATTATAGCAAATATATGAAGGAAAATAAACAAAAAAACGTTTTTTTGTATATAAAAAAAGACCATTTAGGTCTTTGTAATTCAAATGGTGCCGAGAGACTGAGTTAAACAAGCCATCTTACACAAACAAAGTGTACGTTTTAACGTTACAACTACCTCGGCGTGATATGTACTTTCTTCAAGTACAATGTAATTATACCATAAAGTAATTAAATAGTAAAATTTATAGGTAAAATCAAGTGTCAACCACTTTTGGTAAATCATTTATTATAGAAATAAGCAATGATATAATTTTATTATAGGAGAGATTAAGAAATGGGAAAAATATTAGAATCACTTGGTATTATTGATGGTTATGACATTATAGCTGTTGGTAAAATGAAAGCAAAGAAAGACGCAATATTCGAAGAAATATTAAAAGTAGATGATGCAGTAAAGGATAAAACAAGAGAAATAGTTAATAATTCAGCAGGTAGAGTTTTTGCTATTGTTAAAAAAGGAATTATTAAAGGTCTTTACTTATTTGAAGTTGAAGAAAAGAATGATGAAAAGCATTTAAAACATGTTAAAACTGTCTACACTGATGAAGTAGCTGAAGAAGTACGTGAAAAATATGATGAACATATTTTAAAAATAGCTAAAGACTATATTTCCGAATTAGAATATGACAAAATTACTTTAGAAGATAAAGTTGTTCAATTAGATCCTAAGAAAAGCAAAAAAGAAAGAACTGCGGCTTTGATAGGTGGAGCTCTTATTGGATTTGTTTTAGGGTGGACGGCTTTCGATGATATAGCAATGGGTGTATTATGGGCTGTGTTATTGGGACCTTTATTTAGTGGTATAGATGTTGTTGTATCTAATAAACGTGGAAGAAAAAAGAAAGAAGACAAATAAAAAACTAACTTGATGTTAGTTTTTTTTATTATGGTGCCGATTACCGGATTTGAACCAGTGACCTACGCGTTACGAGGGCGTTGCACTACCAGCTGTGCTAAATCGGCATGGCAGTAATATTTTAACATGTTTTTTTTAAGATTAAAATAGTTTTGAATTATTTACTTTTTATGAATATTTAAATATAATGTTTATAGAATTGGGATGGTTAGATGAAAAAGAAAATAATTATATGTTTGGTTATAATTTTTTTAATTTTAGCTAGTTGTGCTGCTATTTTTTGTTTTAGTAATATAAATATTAAGATGAATGGGGATAATGAACTAGTTGTTAAATTAAATGAGGAGTTTAAAGATCCCGGAGTTAATGCTAAATTTCTGTTTTGGAAAATAAAAGATGTTAAAGTAAAAAAAGATGTAGATACGAGTAAAATTGGTAGTTATAAAGTTACTTATAATGCTAAATTTATTTATAAAAAGAAAAGTATTGAAAGAACTGTTAAAGTAGTTGACGGAGAAAACCCTGTATTAGAATTAAAGGGTGACGATAATATAAAAATATATGTTAATAGTTCTTATGAGGAAAAGGGATATACTGCTTCTGATAATATAGATGGAGATCTAACAGATAAAGTTACAGTTAATAATGCTATAGATATTACAACACCTGGTACATATAAAGTAACTTATGAAGTATATGACTCTAGTAAGAATAAAGCATATATGGAAAGAATTGTTGAAGTTATGGATAGACCTGCTACTAATTGTACTGGGGTTCCTGTATTAATGTATCATTTCTTCTATGATGAAACTGCCGGTGAAACAATGGCAGATACTAACTGGACTGAAGTTCATGCTTTTGAAGAACAAGTTAAATATTTAGTTGATGCAGGTTACTACTTCCCTACTTGGCAAGAATTAATTGATTATATAGATGGTAAGATTTATTTACCTGAAAAAAGTGTTGTTATTACAGCAGATGATGGTGATTTATCATTCTTTAAATATGCTGCACCTATAATTCAAAAATATGGTGTAAGAGGTACTAGTTTTGTTATTGGTGAATATTCTAATCAAGATTTAATGAAAGCTAATCCTGGTATTTATTTTGAATCTCATACTTTTAAAATGCATAGAGGTGGTTGTAGTGGTATGGGTCATGGTGGTTTGTTCCAATGCATTGACCACGATGCTGGTGTACAAGATTTAAAAACATCTATTGAAATTGTTGGAGATAATAAAGCTATTGCTTATCCTTTTGGGGATGTTAATGAAAATGTTAAAACTATTACTAAAGATGCGGGAATAGAATTGGGATTTACAACTGCTTGGGGTTATGTAAGACCAGGTATGGATAAGTTGGAATTACCAAGAATACGTGTTAGTGGTGGCATTTCTTTAAATAATTTTATTGGAAGATTATAAAAAAAGATTAACTGAGTTAATCTTTTTTCTTTAGGGTTAATTTTGGTCCATTATATATATATTCTTCAGTACTATCCTTACCTTCTCTATTTATTAGTCTTATAGAACAATTATCCATTGTTTTATCGTGACTATACCATTCTGGAGAATAATGCATCCAATTCATGATAATAGTTCTAATTGTTGTACCATGAGAAACAACAAATAAAGGATCATTATCGTCACGGAAGATTGTATCGATGAATTGTTTAGTTCTAAGAGCTACATCGAAAGGTGCTTCTCCTTGTGGTAAAACAGCATAGAATTTACCTTCATTTTGATAATAGTTATCATAATGAGCAAATTCAGCTGGATATAGTTGTTTAATTAGTTCTATTTCTTTGTCACTAAATAAACCATATCTTTGCTCTATTAGGGTTATATCTTCTTTAACATCTTGGATTTGAAGATGTTTATTGATTTCTTGGGCAGTTCTTCTAGTTCTCTCATATGGGCTAACCCAAAGACGAGCGTTAGATAAATCTATGTTATGTTCATTTACATATTTAACTAAGAAAAGACCAGCTTTATTTGCTTGTTCAATTCCTTTTTCAGTTAAGGGAACTTTATGATCAGGTAAACCTACTGAATAGTTTTCTTTGGTATTTTGGCTGGATTCTCCATGTCTTATAAGGAATATTTTCATATTTCCAACTCCTCAGGCGTATTATAGCATAAAAAAAGACTCTTAGGAGTCTTTATGACTTTTTAGATATTCTTCTAAAGTTATACCATTTTCCATTATTTCTCTAGCTATATCTACTCTTCCTATGTATCTAAGATGCCATGGTTCATATGAATACCCTGTAATATTTTCTTTTCCTTCAGGATATCTTAAGATAAAGCCATTATTTGCTAATCTAGCATGAACTTTAGAAAAGATAGCTTTTTCTTTAATCATTGCATCGTTATCAGCAATTATTTTGCCTTTTTTCTTTAGACATATATCAATTGCAAGACCTGTGTGATGTTCAGAATAACCTGGTTTAGCAACATATTTTTCAACATATTCTGGTCCTTTTTCTGGATCCTCAGACCATCTAGCCCATAGATCGTCTTGTTCAGCAACTGAACGATATGCACTATCTAATTCAATGTATATTCCTTCTTGTTCTAATTCTCTCTTTAAATCATAGAAGTGTCTTAGTGCTACTTTTTCTACTTTAACGCCGTCTCCCCAGGCATCTGTAGCATCTGCTAATTCTAATAAGCTTTCCCAATTATCTGGTAGTTTATTTTCTTTGTTAACTAAAACTAAATAATTGATAGTTTCTGGTATATCTTCTTTTTTTGGTTCTTCTTTTTTCTTACCACAAGCAGTTAAGGCAATTAAGGCAAAGAAGATAAGTAATCCGAATATTTTTCTTTTTTTCATATAGTTCACCTCTCTAGAAAGTATAACACAAAAAACAGTCTTTTATGACTGTTCTTTATTTAAGGCCAAATCCTTCTGGTGTTTTTTCTGACTTTTTTTCTTGGCTTGAATGGTATCCGATTAAAGCATATGTAGTCATTTTAATATCATAAGAAGTTAATAAGTCATCTTCTGTAGGTTCTTTTGGTTTGTCAATTTCTAGTATACGACTTAAATCGTGATTTCCTTTAAAAAATAAATTATCTTTTAATCTTTTTGTAGTCTCTTCATCTACTAATGCATCATATAATTCACTGCCATGAACTGAAAGATCTCTTATACATTTTAATAAATCGGCATTAGAAAATATATTTGAAGCCATAAATCTTTTATACTTTTCTAATGCTTGTTGTAATGTGTATTCACTTGAATTAAGGAATTTAATAAAATCTAAAAATTCTAAGTGAATATTATCATCAAGAAGACGAATGATTGATAATAAATCATATGCTTCCTCATAAACTCCCATTTTGTCTTCAGGTATTATGCCTTTTGCTGTATCAAAAACCTTTTGTCTTCTCTTTTGGTCTTCTTCTTGTCTAATGCGAAATTGTTCTTCTAGATTTTTACAATATCTTTGGTAACTTTCTTTTAATCTAGTTCTATATTCTGCTCTAGTCATACCATATACTTCTAGGTATGCATCTTCTAATGTAACTGTGTCTGATTCTAAGACATGACCTAAAAAATCATAATAATAATTAAATTTGTCAGATTTGGCTGCTTGAAGGCAATGAACAGTAGTATCTAGATTCATTTCTGGCCACATAAACAGGTAAGGCATTCTTATTTTTTCCATAACATTTCCTTCTTTCAGTGAGTTATTCTATTGTAAAAGAATTATGGAGTCAATAAAAAAAAGATACATTAGGTATCTTTTCTTTCTAATTTTAATGTTAAACTATTTTCTAAATATTTTTCTAAAGGTGCAATGTCATTATGTTCAAGTAATGAAAATTGAAAATCCAAAGCAAGTATTGATCTAATAAAATCTTCAAAATATCTTATAACCAACTCTGGCTCATTTCCATAATCAATGAATAATCTTGCTGCACCTAAATTACCAACAGCATATGTTTGATCATATAAATCTTTTTTCTTTTCTTTTCCGTTTTCTGTATATCTTACGGTAGCACCACTTAAAGAATACTCAGATAGCGGATCATCAAAAACCTCTAATAAATTTTTAGATTCTCTTGTTAATCGCAAATTATTTGTTTCAAAATTTCTTATAATAATTTTTATTAATTCTTGATTGTTTGTAGTTTTAAGTAAGAAGTCTAAGAATAATCTTTCAAAGAAAAGAGACACGATTTCACAATTAATATCTCTAGCAAAGACACTTTCATTATAATTAGCTGTAACATAATAGAAATAAGTATGTCCCATTTCATGAACTATAGTTGTTGTTTTAGGTTTAACATGGTTTTCGAATGGTTCTTTTAATACTATATATGAGGTTTTACCACCATTTATACATGTATTTAAACTAGCATTTGGATCTTTTATGATTCTACCTCTGTCTTTCATTCTTTTATATAAATCATAACAACCGATATATTTAAAGAATTCTTCCATTTCTAGAGTAAAATCTGGGAAGGAATCTTGTTTAATATAACCAGTTTCATATTTCCCATATGCTTGTATAACTCTAGAATATATATCTATTAAACCGTAACGATAATGTAATAAATTTTCAATATATTGATTTAATCCAGCCTCATTTAGTTCTTTATAATTGAGTTTTTCAGCTATTTGGTTATATTCATATTGGCTTATTTTCCCTTTTATTTTAAGTATTTTAGCTTTAGTTATGATTCTATTGACGTTAGCAATATGTCTTTGATGTTCTTTTTTAGCTAAGCTATCTATATCATCATATGGATAATTGGCCATAAATATTCCCCTCTTCAAATAATTATGTACTATAGCATACTGATTATTTTTTTTCAATTTTAATATAGTGTTCTTTAAATCAGGTTGTGTTGAAATGTAAAGTGATTTTTGTGAAACTTTACAAGTTTTATTATTGTTTAATATAATTATTATAGGAGGTAGTAAGTATGAATATTAATTTTTTAAATAGTTGTTATAATATTTCAGCTTTATCTACATGCGTACTTGAAGGAGATAATAAAGAGTGGCCTTATGGGGCTAAGAAACAAATTCCAATTACAGATAGATTATCAGCTGTTGCTAAATATAGTTTTTTAGGTTCTGATTATATGTCATTATATGATTATGAAGTTCATACCTTCTCTATAGATTTTTTTCGAGATGGTAAAATGTTAGATGGTTTTTCTTATGAAAAACAAATTAAAAAAGAAAGATTTGGAAGTTTAGCGAATCCTGCTATTGCTCTTGATGCAAAATTGGCTACTATAAGGGATTTAAAACCTGGCTTGAGAGAAAAACTTAGTGCTTTAGCTACATCTTCAATTTTAACTCCTGAAGAGGTAAATGCAGTTATAGCAAAAAGTCATGAAATTCTTTCAGAAGTTGCTGATCTTCAACAACAACAAGGAATGGGAATGAAATAATATAGACGATTATTTTTTTCTTAATCGTCTTTTTTTATGCAAAAAAATCAACCTATTTAGGGTTGATTTTTATATTTAAAGTTCGAGTAGATCGAACTAATTTTTCATTGGTGGAGTAGATGGGAATTGAACCCATGTCCAAGATACTTTGTAATACAAAATCTACAAGTTTAGTTAGATTTTTATTTCACTAAAGTAATGGCTATAACGTACCATAAATCTCTAGCTATCCTAATAAAATTCGTTATTGTAACTTAGGAAATACAATAATATAACTCATATATATAAACCTTTATATTACCCTATGAGTAAAAGTATATAAAAGTGCTCCTCAACCTATTATTAGGCGAATGCTAAAGCATTAGGAGCGAAACTATATTCAGTTTCGTCATTTTAATTTAATTGTTGAGTTTAGGTGCTCCACCACTTGCATTCATATTCAAACATACCCTGTCGAAGCCAGTCTACCCCGTGTATGTGGTTGAATTATAACATATTTTGGTTTTTTTTGAAAGTTTTCCTCGGAAAAATCGGCTAATTTTTGACACTTTTTGACTTTTGGTAATATAATTTAGTCAGTAAGGGTGATTAATTCAAAAAACGGCTTCTTTTTCCTTATATAAAGTTGACTTTTACTATACGTAGTGTTAAGATAAGCCGTGATTTGAAAGGAATCACTTTCGAAGGGGGAATTGTTATATGAATTATTATGAATTATTCCGTTATAATAAGGCCGATGGCGGAAAATATTCAGACATCGACATATCGACCATTGATGTTAGATACAAAATGATGTTAGATGCAATTAAAGATAGTAAATCTTTAGTTCCTTCTGGTAGTAAAAACTATGCTGAACTTTTAGAAGCAGAAGCTTCATTAAAGACAGCTTATGAAGTATTATCGGATAAAACAAAAAGGGCCTCATATGATGCTAGTTTAGAAGCATCTAAGGGAGTAGGAGGTTCTGTAAGTAGAAAAGTTTGTGCTCTTGTGGCTGCTGCTATAATTGCTACTATCACTTTAGGTGGATGTTCTGTTGGCAAAGCTCCTGAACAAACTGTGGTTACTACTGAAGCTCCAGACTTAGAAGATTCTGCTGAAGAAGATTATTTTACTTTAGTAGAAACTCCTCAAGAGGAAGCTCTTGAAGAAACTGAAACAGTTACTGAAGAAGCACCTGCTGAAGAAGCTCAAGAAGTTACTTCTGAAGAAACTCTTGAAGAAACTGAAACAGTTACTGAAGAAGCACCTCAAGAAGAAACGCTTACTCAAGCTGAAACTCCAGTTATGGAAAACATTCTAAACGAAGATTCACTAATTCAAAATGCTTTAGAGCAAGAAGCAGAAATGGAAGCTGCAAATATTACTAATCCAGTTACTGGCAGAAGATGGACTTTCCAAGAGATATATGAGTTAGTTAAATTTATGAATGGTGTATTTAAACCTGCTACTGTAGAAGAAGTTGATCTTAAATACTTTGATGCATTGAATTTCTTGTCTGCTCCATTATCATCTGAAACTGGTTCTGAATATGTTTTATATCATATCCTTTGGGCTGGTGGTAATGATGATTACTATAAGCTAATAGAAGATACAGAATATCATCATATTAATTTTGCTGATTTAGTATCTGGTTATGAAAGAAATGGTGCTTATCCATTAATGAAATGGCTTGATCAAAAACGTTATGATATTTATACTTCAAAAGATAGAGATGAAGTTAATGCTATCTTTAGAGAAGTTGGTCAATTATATGCCGATATTCAAAAAGGTAAAAGTGCTACTATTATTTGGGATGGTAATGAATATACTTTCAATAGTCAAGAAATACTTGGTGATATGGCATCTTCATTATTGTATACTATTGAATTTCAACAAATAATGGCTAACCATTATCAAATTTTTGCTACTGATGATCATGGTAATGAATATCTAGTAGAAGAAGTTCCTGCAACATGGTTAGTTTATAATCCATTAAATAGCAGTGGTGTAGATGAGAATGGTCATCCAATAATTAAGCCAGATGAAGTAACTCTAGACGAAATGAACGATTGGTTAAATAATGGATGTTTGACTATAGATGAAATATCTGTACCAATTTCTTACTGGCAAATTGAAACAGTTCTACATGGTGGTCAAACATTCGGTAGAAGAGTTCAAAGTAATATTGAAGGTGTTGGATTGGCTCTTGTAGGTATAGATAAAGAATTAGATAGTCAATCATTAACACATTAATAAATAAAAGGAGGATTAAAAATGTACGAAGAAAAACATGTAACTTATAATGTTGGTATTAACTGGAAAGACATTATTATTAAGATTATTCTTTTAATACTATTTATCCTACTTCTATTATGGTTATTTCCAAAACCAGATATGGAAGTATTATATAATAATGTTTATTCTAATAATATTAACACTATGAAACAGGCAGCTGAGAAATACTACGTTGGTGATAGATTACCTTCAACTGTTGGTGAATCTTCATCAATGACATTACAACAAATGATTGATGACAAGATGATTATTCCATTTACAGATAAGAATAAAAAAGCTTGTGATCAAAATTCAAGTGGTGTTAAAGTAACAAAAACTGCAGAAAATCAATATGTATTAAAAGTTGAATTAAACTGCGGAAAAAATGAAAAAGATTACATTCTTGAAACATTGACTGCTAATGGTGCTGGTACTAGTGCAAATGCTGTAGCTACTAAAGATGGCGTTAATAATAAGAATGGAAACGGAACTAGTGATAGTTCAAATAACGGATCTAATAATGGATCTAACAATGGTTCAAATAATGGATCAAATAACGGATCAAATGGTGCTGTTGGTGGTAACACTAATAACAGTAATGATCCTGGTGACGATGATGATTATACACAATATACAAATGTTAAAGATGCCGATATGGGCGTTAAAACAACTACTGTATTGTATTATCAACATAAGAAAGCAGTTTATACTACTAAATCAGTTTATACTTGTCCAAATGGATATACATTAACTGGTACTAAGTGTTATAGACGTACTACTGGTGCAACTATTGATGCTACACCTATTTATGCTCCAGATAAAGAAATTGTTAAAGATGCTAAATATAATGATGGTGGTTCTCATATTGTTTATGCTGAACCTATCAAAAAACAAACTGGAACAAAATATAGTTGTCCTACGGGATATACTCAAAATGGTGCTTACTGTATAAAATATACAGATGCACAACTTAAACCTGGTGACGATGTTTATACTTGTCCTACTGGTTATACATTAAATGGTAAAAAATGTACTAAAACATATACTGCTACTTATGTACCAGGAGCTCCAAGTTATACTTGCCCAAGTGGTGGATCTCTAGATGGTAAAAATTGTGTTATCACTAAAGATGCTACTGAAGAAGTAACTTATACTTGTCCAAGTGGTTATACTAAGACTGGAACAAGTTGCTACAGAGTTTATGATGCAACTAAGAATACTACTTATAGTTGTCCTTCTGGATATACATTAAATGGTACTAAGTGTTCTAAAACTACTACTATAGATGCTACTGCTTCTTATAGTTGTCCTTCTGGATATACAAGAAGTGGAACTAAGTGTTCTAAGACTACTACTATTGATGCTACTGCTTCTTATAGTTGTCCAAGTGGTTATTCAAGAAGTGGAACTAAATGTTCTAAGACTACTACTGTAAATGCTACTGCTTCTTATAGTTGTCCTTCTGGATATAATAAGAGCGGATCTAAATGTACTAGAACAGTTACTACTACTGCTACTTCAAGCGTTTCTTATGGAGACTGGGTAAACGGTGGTACTCAATACTATACAAGTTCTAGTAAATCTTATACTGGTGAAACTTCTAAATTAGTATTACAAGGTGCTATCGCTGGTGCTACTTGTGGTGCTCCTTGTGGTAATAAAGGTATGTGGTATAAATACATTTACTATACAAGAACTAAGAGTACAAAATATACTTGTCCAAGTGGATATTCAAGAAGTGGATCTACATGTTCTAAAACTGAAACAAGAGATGCTTCTGTAAGTTATGTTTGTCCAAGTGGATACACAAGAAGTGGATCTACATGTTCTAAAACTGAAACAAGAGATGCTACTTTAAGTTATACTTGTCCAAGTGGATATACTAAGAATGGTTCTAAGTGTACTATTACAAATACTGTAGATGCTACTGTAAGTTATACTTGTCCAAGCGGATATACTAAGAATGGTTCTAAGTGTACTAAGACTGAAACTATAAGCGCTACTGAAACTACTAGATATGTTTGTCCTGAAGGTGGTACTTTAAATGGTAATAAATGTACTATTATTAAAGATGCTACTAAGACTGTTAAATATACTTGTCCTTCTGGATATACATTAAAGGGTAAAACATGTACTAAGACATATGCTGCTACTGAAACTCCTGGTACTGGTGCTTATACTTGTCCTGAAGGTGGTGTATTAAATGGTACTAAGTGTACTATTACTAAAGACGCAACTACTCATCCAGGTGAACAAGTTAAGTATTGTCCTGAAGGTTCTACTCTAGTTGGTGATAAGTGTGAATATAAGATTGATGCTACTGCAACTCCAATCTATGGATATACTTGTCCTTCTGGATATACAGCTATAGGTACTGGTGAGGACACAAAATGTATTAAGGAAGTTAAACAACCTGGAACATATTATTGTGAAGATGCTGGTGCTAGATTAGTTGGAGATAAATGTTATATTACTGTAAAAGGTTCAATTACTGGATACAAATGTCCAGCAGATTATAATCTAGTTGGTAGAAGTTGTATTAAAGTATCTGATGAATATATTGATGCTACATTAAATACTCAAACTTATACATCATATCAATATACTTGGAGTAAATATTCATACTTAGAAGGTTGGGTATTTACTGGTAATACTAAGACAGTTACTCAAACTTATACAGCTGGTCAAAGATAATAAAAAAGACTTTGTAAAAAGTCTTTTTTTTATGCATAAAAAAAGAATAAATTATTTATTCTTTTTATATCTAAATAATGCTGATGGACGATGTCCTCCACCGGTTTTTATTAAATCAGTCTTCTCTACTTTATCTGCAATGATTCGACGGAAGGCTGGATCTAATAGTTTCTTATTTAAGATTACTTCATATACTTGTTGTAAATCACCTAAGGCAAAATATTCAGGCATCATATTGAAGACAATATCGGTATAACTGATTTTACTTTTTAATCTTTCAATTCCTGCTAGGATTACTAGTGGATTATCAAAAGCAAGATAATTATTTTCAACTATATCGAATTTGTAACGATCTGTTGTTTTTTCTTTTAATGTCTTCTTTATTTTAAATGATAAATGGTCATGACCATTGTCTAGATGTACTTCTACAAGATGATCTTTTTCTTCATATTCAACATTGAACCATGAAGTATTTTCATTTAATTGATAATCTAATCTATTCTTGTCTATTAACGCTATGTATGATGTTGTTATGACACGCATTCTAGGGTCTCTATGAACACCACCATATGTATACAACTGTTCTAAGTATATATCGTGTAAATTAGTTTCTTTAGCAAGTATTCTTGCAGGACAGTCTTCTAATTCTTCATCGATGTTAAGGAATCCTCCTGGAAGACACCACATATCTTTGAAAGGATAATCTTGTCTTTTTACTAATAGAACACTCATGTGTTTTTTACTTGTTTTACGATAGTTATCTGATTCTTCGTCACTGATACTTATTACTAATATATCTGTTGTTAATGATAAAAGATCATAAATACTTGGATCGTAATTTTTCAAAAATTCTTCTTCACTACTGTACATATTTTATTCCCTTCTATTTTTCTAGAATTTTATCATTTACTATTCTTATAAAATGATAATCATTCATTCTAATACATTTTAAACTTCTATCTCCTACTTTAGTTTCAATCTTGTGAACATTATCTATTTCTTTATTGACACCGTCAAGCATAAAGAACATGTTACCACTACCTTCAGCAGGAATTAATTTAACAACCTTATTATCGGGAATAATTATACTATTTGTCAAGCTTTTGTAAGCTTTATTGTTTAAAGGAGCGATTGGAGTGATAGAAAGTGTCTTTAAAGTATTATAGACAATGCTACCTCCAAAGCTCATATTATAAGCAGTACTTCCTGTACTTGTACTTATTAGTAGACCATCACCAGTAAAGTTTTCTAATAATTCATCATCTACTTTAACTAGTATTTTGGCTGTTTTGAAATATCTGTTTCTGACAACTATTTCATTAATACTTTTATATTTAAATTCTTTTTTATCTGTTGTAACAGTTGTTTCTTGAATACTTATTTTTTCGACTTTGTATTTACCTAAACTAAGTCTTTTAACGAAATCAACTGTATCTTCTATATTTATTTCTTGGAGAAATCCTAAAGTTCCACTATTAACACCTATATAGTAGATATTTTCATTAAAGTTAGTAGATTTGACCATTCTTAAGAAAGAACCATCTCCACCAACTGAGATTCCTAAATCGAAATGATCTTTAACGATTTCAAAACCTGCTTTTACTAATTCTTGAGTTAATTTATGAGCAACTTTTATTGATTTCTCGTTTTCATTAACAAATAATTTAACTCTTTTTAATTCCATAGTAGTTCCTCCAATTTCTCTATTATTTTTTCAACAATAACCTCTTTGTTTTTAGATCTTGTTTCTTCAGTAACTATTATGCTAGTATCATAGTGATTATTTTTATAGTAAATACTTATAAATACTTCGTTATCTTTACCATAGTTATTGTTTTGGTCTGCTCTATTTAATTTGCCGGTAATACCTACCCCAATATCTGAATTAGTGAATTCTGATATTTTTTTAGACATTTCATGAGCAGTTTCAATTGAATATACGGAGTATTTATCAATAATGTTTTTGTCAACACCCATTTTTATTTTAAATTCATTAGAATATGTTACAGCGCTGAATTTTAGAACTTCTGAAGCTCCTTCAATGCTAGTTATTGCATTTACTACAGCACCACCAGTACATGATTCCATTGTAGAAATTGTCATGTTTTTTTCTGTTAGATATTCTATGATTTTTTTGAATGTTTTCATATTAATCACCTATTTATAGATTATTTTTTTACCAAATCCTGCAGTTACTTTATTATCTGAAGTATAAACTAATTGAGTTATATAAGGACAATCGCAGTCTTTTAACATACGAGCATAGAATTCAACTAATTTATTGTATTTGGATAAATAAATGCCATCTAAGCATTCACAATATTCTCTGTGATAGAAATGATGTCCTTTAAAGAAAGAGCCGTCTAGATGGTTAAAAATATCGTTAAAATTGATGAATTGTTGTTCAGCGTAGGAATTACATTTCATTAATGATACAAAACCATTTTTATATACTCCTAGTTCTCCAACATGATCTAACATCTTTTTGATTTCTTCTAGACCATTAATATAATCTTTCATTACTATTGTATTTATATTAACTATTTTTTTATCTTCTAGGGCATTTTGGAATGCTATTATATCTTTAGCTTGAGCTACTTTATCTGATTTAAAGATACTATTATTTACTTCATCATCGTAATGATGTCTTGAAATATGAATACTTTCTAAAGAGTTTACTCTTGGATATTCCAATAACTTTAGAAGATTAATACCATTAGTAGATATTTGAACTTCAATTTCAGGATTTATTTGATAAATTAAATCTAATAATTCAAATAATTTTTTATACTCTAATAATGGTTCACCACCAGTAATAGAAATACTATGTAATCTATCTATAGCTACTAAGTATCTTATTACAAATTCCAGTTTTTTTAAATCTAGATTTCCATAGTCGCAACTATTTGCATTAGCACAAAATGTACAGTTAGCATTACATCTATCTGTTAATTTAATGTATAATCGTAGTTTTGCGCGTCCTTTTACGACTTTTAATGGATCAGTAGTACATAGTTCATCTTTTACTATCAGCTCTTGATTAAATAATTTTATTGTTTCCATTAGCAACGATCTGCCACTACAGAACCACAATTTGATGAAGTCTCAGTTACACCGCAATTTCCTGAACTTGCACGTCTAATATGACGATAATGGTTTGGTAAGTCAAGTGGTTTTGGTTTTTTAGTTAATTTAATTGTTCCTTCATGTTCATATGTTGGTTCTTGAGTTGGTTCTTCTTGTTCATATGTTGGTTCTTGAAGTGTCATTTCTTGTTGTGTAGATGATAGTAAAGATCTTGTATCTACATAACCCATTTTTCTTTTAATACTCAATAATTCATCTAAGCATGAAATAACTCTAGATAATCTTTTTAAAGATTCATCATCGCACATTCTTGTAAGTTCTAAGTATTCATAGAACTTAACGATATTGCCTTTTACTTCTTCATCTTCTAAATCTGGGACATTAATTATACGATTAAAAAATTCAACTATTTCATTATATTTAAACATATTACTAATACCTCCTTTAGCAATTATTTGTATAAATTATGTTTTTTAATATATTCTATGACTTCTGGTTTTAAATGTTCAAATTTACCATTTCTTATTTCTGTAGAGGAGACATCAATAAACGGGAAGTCAGTTATTGGTATAAATTGTTCTTTATTATAGTTTTTTAAATATTTATTTATATCAATATTGTTTCTATTCAAAACTATTATTTTGTTTTGTATTATTTCTTCATAATTACGCCATTCATGGAAACGTTCTAAATTGTCAGCACCTATTATTAGATAAAGGTCATCATCATAATCTTTTTTTAAACTTCTTAATACTTGATAAGTATATGGATAGTTATTATGTTGATTATCGATGATAATTTTATCAGTTTCATAGTATTTTAACATCTTATAACGATGTCTTACGGGAATTAAATCTTGTTTATCCCAGTAGTTAGGTGTTGGTAAGATTAGAATTTTGTCTACGTAATCATGTTCTAAAAGATAGTTTGCTACTTTAATGTGTCCTTCATGGACAGGATTAAAGCTACCTACAAAGACACCTATTCTCATATTATTACCTATTTGTAATAAATTGGTGTTTCAAATTTGTGTTGATTAGCACGATGTTTTCTTTCAATAGCTTCTTTTATTTCTTCTGGTACTGGTTCACCATTCATAACTTTAGCTATATCAGCATATGTAACACCTAATTTATCTTCATCAGATTTTCCACTTAAACCATCACTAGGAGTTTTGTATAATACTTTTTCTGGAACGCCGATTACTTCTCCTACTTTTATTACTTCTTCAACAGTAAGATCACCAAGGACGTTAATATCGCAAACGCCATCGCCACCTTTTGTAAAGTAACCTACGTATCTTTCACATTTATTACCTGTTCCTGCTACTAAATATACTTTGCCAGTTAGTTTAGTGTACATTTGGGCTAGATAATAAACTGTTGCCATTCTTAATCTAGGTTTTAAATTAATTTCACTATCTTCACTTTGAACGAAGTCATCGATTTTTTTAGCTTCTTCTTCAAATTGATCATAGACAGTTGTTAAGTCTAAATTTACTAGTTTAAAACCATATTTATCAGATACTAATTTAGCATCTGTTGCATCAGTAGAATGACTATGGCATGGCATTGTTACACCAATGATATTTTCTGGTCCTATAGCTTTTGCAAATAGTCCTGCTACAACACCAGAGTCCTTTCCTCCACTGATTCCTAGTACTACACCCCCTAGATTATTTTTTTGATAATAATCTTTAATAAAATCAATTATTTTATTTGTATGTTCTTGTGCATTAAATTCCATACTATATTATCCTTTCTTTATATATTTTTAGACGTTTTAAAAGGTTTTTATCTTTTTTTACTATATTTATCCGTCTTTGTAGTAATATCTCTTATTATGCCTTATTTTGATTTTTAAATTTATATGTCAAATATGCATTTCTACTACCTGAATCATTAATTTCATTATTTAATATTAATTTATCAACTTCTTCTTCAGGTAGTTCAAAGGTATCTATGTTTTCAGTACCATCTAAATGTTGTTCATCTGTCTTTCGACAATTAACTGCTATGAATGATTTAACTACAGCACCACTACATCCTTGATCTTGGTAGTGCCACTCTATTTCTTCTAATCTTTCAGCAGTATAACCAGTTTCTTCTAATAATTCTCTTGCTGCAGCTTGTTCATGAGTTTCACCTGGATCAACCATTCCTGCTGGGAACTCTATACAAACTGACTCTTCAGTATTTGGTCTTGATTCAACGATAACAACATATTTATTATCTGTTGTTACAGGAATGATAATTGCTGCATCGCCATTTCGACCTGCTTTTGTAATTTTTTCTACTCTTCTTTTACGACCATTATTTAATGTAACTTCGTAAATTTCTTTTCCTATATATCCATCTCTATACGTATTTATTAGTTGTCTATCTATTACACGATATTTTTCTTTCGATTCTTCGATACTCATATTATTCTACTTTAGTTCCTTTTGCTTTTTTTAATAAGTCTTTTTTTAAGTCTAATAATTTAACAGATAAGTCAACATAATATCCATGTGGATTTTCTTCTCTTCTGACTTCTGGATAGATAGTGTCCATTTGTTTTTTACAATATGCTTTCTTTTCTTCGATAGTTGGTTCTTGATAAACTAATTTACCATCTTCGAAAATAGTTTCTTGTAAATTACGTAAGTTATAGTTATTTACTATAGTGAAGTTACTTTCATTTAATGGATCAATTAATGTATATTCATTTAATGGGATTTCTTCATCGTATAGTGCAATTAAGTCACCTAAAGCATATCCACTATTCTTATCGTAGAAACGATATACTTTTTTATAACCTGGTGTAATGGCTTTAGCTGCTTCATTACTTGCTTTAATTTTAGCAGTATAGCCATCGCCAGCTTTAAGTGCTACTTGTTTATATACACAACCTACGCGAGCTTGATCTGGAAGAACAATATTGTCTCCTAAACCAATTGAATGAATAACTGCACCTTGTGCTCTTAAAGATCTGATTGTTCTTTCTTTTAAACCATTTGAGATACAAATCTTTACATCTGGGAAGCCAGCGTTAACAAACATTTTATGTGCTTCTTTTGATAAGTAAGCTAAGTCTCCTGAATCAATTCTGATTCCTTTTAATTCATGTCCATGTTCTCTTAAATATGCTGCAGTTTTAATAGCATTTGGAACACCACTTTTTAGAACATCAAATGTATCTACTAATAAAATACAGTTATCTGGATATGTATTAGCATATGCAATAAATGCATCATATTCAGTATCGAATGATGTTACAAATGAGTGAGCGAATGTTCCACTAATAGGAATATTGTTTTCTTGTCCTGCTAAGACATTTGATGTTGCAACACAGCCACCAATTATTGAATATGTACTGGCCATAACTGCTGTATCTGGTCCTAGGGCACGACGTGCACCAAATTCCATAATTGGAATATCTCCAGCTGCTTCAGTAACTCTTTTAGCAGCTGTTGTATAACAAATACCTGCATTAACGTAACTTAATAATATTGTTTCAATTACTTGAGCTTCGATTAATGGTGCTTTTACAGTTACAATTGGTTCACCAGCGAATACTGGAGTTCCATCTGGAATTGCATAAATGCTGCCATGGAATTTAAACGCTCTTAAGTAATTTAAGAATTCTTCGTCAAATAAATTTTTTGATCTTAAATATTCAATATCTTCATCTGAGAAATGTGCTTGTTCAATGAAATTAATTATTTCATGAAGTCCACCCATTACACCATAACCTTTTTCAAAAGGATTAATTCTGAAGAATATATCAAATACAGCAATGTCGTTTTCCTTTCCTTGTTTGAAATATGCTTGACCCATTGTTAATTCATATAGGTCAGTCATCATTGTGTAGTTTCTTTCCATTTTAATTTCCTTCTTTCAATGTTTTAACTAGCTTTATACCATTGTCTTCTAATACTGAATATGTTCTTTCTGTCTTTTCAACGCGATCATGGATGCCAGGGGCATCATATGTCTCAACTGCATCTTTTGGAACAATTACATCAACATGCATATTGAATTGATCAAAGAAGTCACGAACTGCTAAGACAAAGTTTTGAACACACAAATCTGTGCAGCAACCTACTACAACGATTCTTTTTAAGTTTTTCATTTGTAGTAATGTTTCCATCATACCTGGTGCAAATAATGCATTTCTTGAATTCTTATGAAAGATGCGATGGGCAAATTGTTCATAGTACTTGATTTCATCAATTGTTTCAGATTCTTCGTCACCCATACAGTGAGTAGGATATCTATATAATTCTTCACTATCTTCTGTATGATAATCATTTACAAAGAATAATCCTTCTCCTTTTCTAATTACTGCTTCAATTAATTTTTTAATTGCAGGTACGATTCTTTTAATTGATGGGTCAGCTAATAAACCTTTATTGCAAAAACCATTATTCATATCGATAACGAATAAAGCTTCTTCTATATCTATTATATCTTTTTTTTGAACATTTTTCATAAATATCTACTTCCTTTTTTACTCTTTTAACCATTTCTGTACATATCTTTGTAATTATTTAGTTTTTTTAAACTATTAATTTACTAAAAATTTAGATTAAATAACTTTTTAAATGTATTCCCGTATGTACTCTTTTAAATAATTAAGTGTTTTAATATTCATATTATTTCCTCCTCTTTTTAACAATATGTTAATAACAGCTTCTAAAAAATTATAGGCATATGCCTTTCTGTTATTAATATTATATTAATAACAACTAGAAATGTCAATATTTTTTGCAAAAAAAGAAGAGTATGTTTCATACTCTTTTTTTAACTTCTTAATTTAGCTCCTGTTTTACTCTCTACTTCAGATATTATCTTGTTGAATACTTCCATAACTTCTTCATCAGAAAGAGTACGAGAAGGATCCTTGAAGACTAGCTTATAAGCGATAGATTTTTCATTATCCATTTCATAGATATCGAATACATCAACACTGTCAAGTAATCTTCCACCACTCTTCTTAATTTGTGATTTAATTACTTCTGATTCAACATCTTTAGATACTACAAAAGCCATATCTTTTTCAATTTCAGGATATTTAGAAGCTTCTTTGTATTTTATTGGTTTAATTGTCTTTTCATATAATTTTGTTAATGATAATTCTGATACATAAATTTCATCTTTTCTATATGATGGATGAACACGACCAATTATACCTATTTCTTCTCTATCTAATAAAATCTTAGCTGACATACCTGGATGTAATTCTGGAACAACACTTGATTCAAATGTATATCTATTTTTAAAACCTAAGTAATCTAGTAAGTTTTCAATAATACCTTTCATAATATAGAAATCACATTTTGTTGTTGTGTGTTGCCAGTTATTAATTGTATAACTACCTTTCATTAATAAAGCTACTTTAATATCTTCGTTGTAAGCAGAATCATATGTTTTTGCTATTTCATAGATGTTTATATTTTCTACTTTACGTGCTTTATTATATTCATATACGTTAACTAATGATGGTAGGATAGATGTTCTTATAATAGATTTATCACTACTCATAGGATTAGGTAGCGCTATTTGTTCTTTTTCTTCATATCTAAATGTCTTAGCCATTTCTGGGGAAGTAAGTGTATATGTTTTTGTTTCTGTTAAACCTAATACTCTTAATCTCTTAGATATTTCTTTTCTGATTCTTACATCACCAATATATTCACCACGTCTGATTGGTACACGAGGTAGTGTAGATTCTAGATTTTCGTATCCGTATAAACGACCTATTTCTTCAGCTATATCGTTTACATTTGGATCTATATCTAAACGACGTAATGGAATTGTTACTTTAAATGTTTCTTTCTCTAATTCATAAGGGAACATTAAACGATCTAATTCTGTTTCTACGTCTTTATCTGTTAATTCTAAACCTAATAATGTAGATACTTCTTTTGTAGTGAATTCAACTACTTTTGGTGTTTTATCCACTTTATCATGAACTAATTTACCTGATAAGATAGTTGCATCAGCATATTTTTCTAATAGATGACATGCTCTATCCATTGCTGCATTAGTGTATTCATATGATAAACCTTTACCATATCTAATAGATGCTTCACTCTTTAAATCTAAACGTGAAGATGTATAACGAATGCTTACTGGGTCAAAGATAGCTGCTTCAATAACGATGTCTTTAGTATTTTCATCTACATCAGTATTTAAGCCCCCCATTACACCTGCTATACATACAGGTTTTTTACCATCTGTAATAACAATGTCATTTGTTTGTAATACTCTATCTTGGTTGTCTAATGTTGTAATAGGTTCATCTTTTGTTGCTTGTCTAACAACTATTTTGTCTCCTAATTTAGCAGCATCAAAGAAATGTAAAGGATTACCATACTCTAGCATTACATAGTTAGAAATATCGACAACGTTATTAATTGGTCTCATACCTGCGGCAATAAGTCTCTTTTTAATGAAATCAGGTGATTCTTTAATAACAACACCTTTTACCATCTTAGCAGTGTAATATGGACATTTATCAGTGTCAACACTTAATGATACATGTTTATCGATTGAATCTTTATCTTCTTTATATGATGCATCTGGTAATGTTACTTTTTTAGATAGAATAGAAGCAATTTCATAAGCGAAACCAACATGATAATAACAATCGTTATTACGATGTTTGTGGATATCTAATTCATATACTGTATCATCAGTTCCTAAATAAAGGTTAGCATCTGTACCATTAGGTAAATCTGTATCTAATTCAGTAATTCCTTTTGCATATGTTTCATCATTTTTTTCTTCTAAACCTAATTCGAATAAAGCACAGATCATTCCGTTTGATTCTTGGCCACGGATTTTACCCGCTTCAATTGTTCCTTCTGGTAATACACAACCAGGAAGAGCAACTAAAACTTTTAATCCTTTGCGAACATTATGAGCTCCACAAACGATTTGAACTGTCTTAGAACCTATATCTACTTGACAGATATGTAAATGATCACTATCAGGATGGTCAACGCAATCTTTAACTTCACCAATAACTAGGTTTTCAATACGTGAATCAATTACTTTTTCTACATTTACACCAGCTTTTGTAATCTTTACAGCTAGTTCATGTAAATCTTCGTTTTCAATGTCAACGTAATCTTTGCACCAATTTAAACTTATCATAATTACACATCCTTTCTGTCAAAGTATTCGGATTCTCTCAAGTCAGTTTGATAGAATGTTCTTATATCATTAATACCGTATTTTAGCATTGCTAATCTTTCAGCACCAAAGCCGAAAGCAAAGCCTGACCATTCTTTTGGATCATAGCCACAACCTCTTAATACGTTAGGATGTACCATACCGGCACCACTTACAGTAATCCATCCAGTATTCTTGCATAAAGGACAACCTTTTCCTTTACAAACGAAGCAAGAAATATCTGTTTCTACTGATGGTTCAGTAAATTGATAATATGAAGGTCTAAATCTTGTTTTACAATCTTCACCGAATAATTTTTTAGCTATAACATCAAATGTTCCTTTTAAGTCAGATAATCTAATGTTTTTATCTACTAATAATCCTTCGATTTGCATGAATTGATGAGAATGTGTTGCATCGTCAGCATCTCTTCTGTATGTCTTACCAGGACATATCATACGAACTGGTTCTTTACCACCAGTTTTTAACATAGTTCTAACTTGAACTGGAGATGTTTGACTTCTTAAAAGAATTGATTCGTCTTCAATATAGAAAGTATCTTGAGCATCTCTGGCTGGATGTCCTTTTGGGATGTTTAACATTTCGAAGTTATATTTATCTTCTTCTACTTCTGGTCCGTCTACAACGTCATAACCCATAGACATAAATACTTCTTCAATTTCTTCAATAATCTTTTCTAAGATATTTGGAGCACCAGTTGGTATTTTTGTTGCTGGTAATGTTACATCAATCTTTTCAGAAGATAATTTTTTATTAAGTTCTTCTTCTTCAAATTTATGTATCTTAGCTTCTAATTCACTAGTAACTGTTTGTTTTAAGTTATTAAGAATCATACCAAATTCTTTTTTACCTTCAGCATCTAAGTCTTTCATATGAGTTGTTAATTCAGATACTGGACCTTTTTTGCCTAGATACTCTACTCTAATTTCATTCAATTCTTTCAAATCTTTATCTTATTCTATTTTTTGTAAGATTTCAGATTTTAATTTTTCTACTTTTTCTTTCTTTTTTTTACCTCCATTAAAAAAAATCTAAAACTAAGGGACGAGTTAAAACCCGCGGTACCACCCTAATTCTAGATAATCTAGCTCTTTAGTATAGATATAACGCATCTATTTGCGACAAAACTCCAACGATGAATTTCATTATATTTTTTATCTTTGAATGCTTTCAGCCGGTGGCACTCAATCTCTAAGTGAAGAACTAAATATAATTACTTGGTTCGCCTTCAACGTTTTCTGTAAAGTATTGTAGCACATTAGAATGCTTTTAGCAAATCAAAAAAGCACATTAGTGCTTTATTTTTTAAGGAATTCTGTTATTTCGTTATAGATATCAATGATTTCATTTTTTTCATCAGTTGTATATCTTGGAAGTAAATGTTCTAAAAGGTCACGTCCTTTTAATTTTTCTTTCTTATTTATAGCATCCATTTCATCCATAACTATTTTAATGCTTTCTTCATCAGTTATACGATTATATGAAGTAACTTGCATGATACCTTGTTTTCTTTCGGTTTTAGCAACGGCACCAATATATTCACGAACTTTTCTATTTACTTTTGGTGTTTTATAGTCTTCATAAATCATAATTGCATATGTCATATTGTTAATAGTTTCATTTCTACTCTTAACAAGTGGTGCATATTTGTTTTTAAATTTAGCATATTGCATAATAGTTTGTTCTTTTTTTCTCTTAACATTCTTTTGTTTAACTACTTCTTTGTGATTTTTAGTACTTACATTATATAGGTAAGTTACATAAAGGATTAGTAAGAACCATAAGAATGGTTTAATTGTTTCTGGAGCTGGTATAACTGTATCAACTTTTGAAATAAAGTAATTATAAGCGAATAAACTTAATGCTACGCTAATAATACTTTCAATGATAAAAGCAAAGTTGCTTGTTTGTTTTTCAACATTAACTACGTTTGTTATATAGAAGTTTCTAACAAAGATTTCAAATATTACGATTAAGAAAATATTTTCTTTAACTACTGGTAACAAAGCAGCTATAAAAATAATATAAAATGTTGGTATTAATACCCTATTAATTGATTTGTTTTCTTTCTTGTTAATAAAGTTCAAAATAATTGTTAATGGTATTGTTAGTAGTATTTGTAATACTAAAGTAAATAGACTCATATTCATAATCTCCTTTAATAGTTATTTATTATAACACTACAAAATAAAAAAAAGAAGAAATTTTTCATTTCTTCTTAATTAAATCTGTGATTTTAAGATTCTAGTTAAGATAATTATTAATTCTGGGTCCTTTACTCTATCAACATATGTATCAGCGCCATCAATAATTTCTTCAACTATAGCTACGTTTGTAGGGATGACATTTCTCTCATCATCTACTCCCATAACAAGAAAGTATTTTACTCCACCATACATTGTTTCATTTAAAACAACATATTTTTCATTATTTTCCAAACTAATTATAGTATTTGTTTTTAAACCCATATTATCTCTCCTTATTAAGCTTGAGGATTTTCAATAGATGATATGTAATTGTCTAATTCAGTAGCTAGATCTTTAGGAACATCAACTACAGGAACTGTTTCTGGTTCTGCAACTGTTTCAGGAACTATTGGAGCAGGTTCTTCTGCTTTTGGTTCTGGTTCAGGTTCTGGTTCTGGCTCTACTTTATTTGTTTCAATTATTTTCTCGTCTACTACTTTAACACCTCTAGGTTCTGAAGTTTCCGTACTAGCTTCTTCTTTAGCTGGCTCTTCAGTTGTAGTTTCTACTACTGGAGCAGGAGCTGCAGTAGTGTCAGTTTCATTAAATGAAGCAGTAACTAAATCTAAACCTAATTCTGTTTCAAGTCTTCTAGCTATATCTATTGGTTTTTCCTCAAAATTACGACGATGTTTAATATCTATTACGACTTTAGCTAATTCTTTAAGCTTTTCTCTGTCCCTATTTTGAGTACCGATATCTATCATACCAGATTTTTTAGCCATAAGTCTACTTTTTATTTCTGATATTTCACTATTAGCATTTTCAATCTTTTCTTTTAATGCTTCAATATCTACTTTAATTATATGAGAAGCTTCAGCTATATCATGAGCTTCATCTTTTCTAAACTTACTTGCAATTTCAACAGCAGCATTTAAATCTGCTTGTTTTTCATCTAGAGCAACTTTTAATGTTGCTTTTTGTGTTAAATTGCTTTCTGGTTCAGCATCATATGCTTTTTTATAATCAACTAATTCACTTCTTAATGATTCAATTAAACCATCTAAAGTAGTTGTTTTTGATTCATAGTCGAATTCTTCATCTCTATCGATTGAAGCAATCTTCTTTTCTAATCTTGCTAACTCTTCTTCCCATTTACTAATTCTTGTATTTAGATATTCAATTCTGATTTGTTCTGGATTGATAGTTTCCATAACATCATATGTTTTACTATCTATTTCATTAGCTAGGGCATCTCTTGCTTGAGTTGCTCTTAGTAATTCTTCTTCTAAAGCATTATCGATATCAACGTTCATGTATGGTACTTTAGAACACTTATTTAGTAATTTAACTAAATAATCGCGTGCTGTGAATGGATCTTCACCTTCTTGAACGATATCTTTAATCTTTGCTTCTAGATATTTTGGATCTTCATGAATCTCTTCTAACCTAGCAGTTAATTTATCAATCTTTTCTTGAAGTTCATTAACTTTCTTCTCTGTACGTTCAGCTTTTGATTTATCGATATAAGTATCTTTATTTTCAAGATTCTTTTGTGCTTCTTGAAGTAATTCTTGCTTTTTAGCAATGTTTTCTTCGATTTTATTAATTTCCTCAGATAGAGTGCTTATTCTATTTTGAACATCATTGTAATCAGCTTCTAAATCGCTAAGGTTTTCATCTAATGCTTTAATTTTACTTTCTGTATTTGTAATTAAACCATTGTAACGATTGATTACTTCTTGATCTGTTGAATTAGCTATTCTATCTTGCATACTAGCTATATATTTTTCATAACTCTTACGAGTTCTCTTTGAATTATTTAAATTATTGCTTTTTTCTTCTTCTTCGACTTTTAGTTTATCCATTTCAGCATTCTTAACTTTTAAATCACTTTTTAAGTTTTGAATGACTTTTTTACTGATTATTTCGATATTACGATCAGCCATTTCGGCACTTGTATCATAATTATCTTCTGCAGATGAAGCTTTTTCTTCTTCTATTTCAGCCTTTAAATCAGCAATTTTGCTACTTATTTCTCTTTCTTCAATTACTAAAGTTGCACCATCGCTTTTTGAACGGCACATCTTTGTTAGTGTGGATAAATCTGCTAGTACTTTAACTTTATCAGCCATAGAAAAACACCCTCTTATTCTATACTAGAATAATAATATCATAATAAAAAAGTTTTTTCAATAAAGTAATTAGCTTGGAGCCACAAAAAAAGAACTATTAAACTAGTTCTAATTTTACTGTTAGAGCGTCGTCTCCAACTCTTTCTTTTAATTTAAGAATTCTTGTATATCCACCATTTCTAGTTTCATAACGTTTTGCTAATTCATTAAATACTTTACTTACTACAACATTATCATTATTTAAAAATGCTAATGCTTTTCTTCTAGATACTAGAGTACCTCTTTTGCCATAAGTGATCATTTTATCAACGAATTTTCTTACTTCTTTAGCTCTTGCTTCAGTAGTAACAACTGATTCATTTAAAATAACATCTTTAGTAAGGCTTGAAAGAATACTTCTTCTAATACCTTTTTCTCTGTTTAATTTTCTATAATTTGCCATTAGTACTTACCTCCTTGTTTATTTTAA
>JAEEGL017204793.1_pt1 | contig 31712 bp, 22 predicted proteins | sample 9134231 | NCBI WGS metagenome assembly JAEEGL01 (sample SAMN16246548, study PRJNA631951) | gut metagenome | biome: gut microbiome; feature: rumen; material: fiber-attached | host: Bos | place: Iran: Karaj | collected 2018-10 | reverse complement strand
TGGCGCAAAGCGCCGGGGGGAGTACTCCGAGCGACGGGTGGGCAGCGGCAAGGGTGATGCACGAAATACTCCCCCCTGCCCCTGTGGGGCATCCCCCCTCTCGGAGGGGAGCAAGTATCGGGGTTTCATCGGAAAGCGAGAATTCAGCACAGCTCTCCCCCTCAAAATGAGAATTGCTGTGGAAACACAGGGTAACTGGACAAGGCCGGCGCGCCTGTGGTAGAGTGTCGCTCATGCAGCGTTCCTCCCTCTATCTCTTCTCCGTCCTGTCTTCCGTGGTCCTGTTCGCCGTCGCGTGCGAACCCTCCAGCGAACGCGAATCCTCGCGGCTGTCCGCCTCCAGCCCCTCGTCCTCCGCCCAAGGGACGGCCACGTCCGATGCCACTTCAAGCCAGGAAGCGCAGTCAAACAATTCCGGAGCCGAGCAGACTTCCGATACAGACACGTCCGGCTACGAGGTCGCCGACGAGGTGCCCTACGGCTCGCTCAAGTGGACGTACGGCGGCATCTCCGGGCGCGGATACAGCGCTTCCGGCGTTTCCATTTCGGGCCTTCGCATTTCCGGCCGCTCCCTGTCGTTCCACTACGGCACGAACCTCTCGGCGTGGGGGTACTCCAAGGACGCCATCGGGGGATACGCCTGCCTGTTCGTCCAGAAAGAGGATGGCTCATGGGTGGGCGGCAAGTTCGACTGGATATCCTCCAGCCGGTCGAGCCGAGGTCTTGAAAACGTATTCGGCGGCTACAGCGGCTGGACCTTGAGCGGTGTCCCGAACCCCTGCCAGGCCGCGTTCGTCATTCTGGACGCCAGCAAGAAGCGCCGCTCGAACGTGATTGCGGGAACCTGGTACCGCTAGCCCTAGGGCAAGCGCAAGACGACATCGCCCACCTGGTCGAGGTCCTTCAGGTGAGGGCCTGAGAACCATCCCGTATAGCCGATGCGTCCGGCGCCGTCGTCCTCGTTGAGGATCATCGACATCCCGAGGTCAGCGCCGGGCTCCGGCCGGAAGGGGGCGAGCGACGTCCAGGGGATGGCCAGCTCGTAGCGGCGGGAGCCGCCGGAGAGCTTCTCCTCGGCGATGCGCCACGGTGCGGGTCCCTCGGAAACGGAGCTGTGCGCCGAGAGGTGGCACCATGCCTGCGGGCCCTTGGCGCCGACACCGGCGGAGTAGTCGTACTTGCCGCTCTTCTCGGCGGACGTGCGGGCGGGGTCGAAGAGGAACTGCATGCCGTCCTGGTTCCAGAGGGCGGCATCGGCGAGGTCAAAGACACCGTGCGTCTTGTTGTAGACGGCGGCGAAGCGCGCCTACGCGGTGCCCCCAGGGAACTCGGCCCCGTTGTTGAAGGACCAGCCGGTCGTGGGGGATGCATCGTCCAGAAGCGGAATGTCTGCACCTGCCGCCCCCCAAAGCAAGGCGGCGGAAAACGCGACTGCCAGGAGGGGGCGGGTGGAGCTTATGGAATTCCTTTTCTCGCCGTTGTTCGGCGCCGGGCGGCTAGTCAGCCGCGAACATCATCGTGACGTCGGGGTGAAGCTGGAGGATGGAGGCGGGGACCTGCGGGGTGATCGGCCCGGTGGCGGAGGCGTCGAAGATGGCCTTCTTGCCGGCGCCGAAGGCGAGCAGGAGCACGCGGCGGGCGCCCATGATGGCGCCCATGCCCATGGTGATGGCGCGGCGCGGCACTTCCGCCTCGCTCGCGAAGAAGCGCGCGTTGGCCTGGATGGTGGAGGGGTCGAGATCGACGGGGTGGGTCGGCTTCACAAACTCCCCGCACGGCTCGTTGAAGCCGATGTGACCGTCGTAGCCGATGCCGAGAAGCTGGATGTCCGTGCCGCCAAGGGAGGCGATGAGGTCATCGTAGCGGCGGCCCTCGGCGTCGGGATCCGCGGCCATGCCGTCCGGGAGGAAGGTGCGGGCGGGGTCGAGGTTGACGTGGCGGAAGAGGTGCTCCTCCATGAAGAAGCGGTAGCTCTGCTCGTGGGTGCCGGGCAGTCCCAGGTACTCGTCGAGGTTCACGGTCGTCACGCGGGAGAAGTCGAGCGCCCCCTCCTTGTACATGCGAACGAGATGGCGGTAGGTGCCGATGGGCGTGGAGCCGGTGGCGAGGCCGAGGACGGCGTCGGGCTTGGCGCGGACGACGGCGGCGATGGCTTCGGCCGCATGGATGGACATTTCTTCGTAGGAGGCAAACTTCTGGATCTTCATGGTCAAACAAGTGAAAACGGGGTCAACGCGTTTCATTGTACACAATTCAGATGGAAACTGCCATGAGTATCTCGCCCTCGCAGCAATTCTCATTTTGAGAAGGGGCTTGCTCTTGTATCGCTCAATGACGAGACTTCTCTGCACGCCCCCCTCCGAGAGGGGGGGGGTGGCGCAAAGCGCCGGGGGGAGTACTCCGAGCATCGCTACATCCGCTCTTTTGAGATGCCGTAGACGATGACATCGCGACTGTCACTGGTCAGATAGAGCAGATTGTGCGAGAACGAATCTCAAGGAGGACGGAAACGACTCGCCAGTAGGCGTTTGTGGCTCGGGCGCCTCACGGAGTACTCCCCCTGCCCCTGCGGGGCACCCCCCCTCTCGGAGGGGGGCATCAAGTTGGTCTTCTCGTCAAGTAGCGAGAAAGAGCAAAACCCCCGAAAGCCAAAATGAGAATTGCTGTCGCCCTCGTTGACATTTCTCGGACCGGTCTGGTACGATGGCGGCGCCATGAATGTCATTGTCTCCGCCATGCCCATCTGGGTTGTTCCCGTTTCCGTGGTCGTGTTTATCGTCCTGGCTCTCGGGCTGGGCGCGGCCGGTATCTTCAACCGCCTCACGCGGCTGCGGAACGCATTCCGCAACGCGTTCGCGCAGATCGACGTGCAGCTGCAACGCCGCTACGACCTCATTCCGAACCTCGTGGAGACCGTCAAGGGGTACGCCGCCCACGAGCGCGAAACGCTGGAGGCTGTAATCAAGGCGCGCAACGTGGCATCGGCTGCGGCGCAGGCCGCCGCGGCTTCGGGCTCCGCCGACGCCATCGAGCGGCTGGCGGCGGCCGAGGCCTCGCTCGGCGGCGCGCTGTCGCGGCTGCTGGTGACGGTCGAGCGCTATCCGGACCTCAAGGCGAACCAGAACTTCCTCGCCCTGCAGGAAGAGCTCACCAGCACCGAGAACCGGGTGTCGTTCGCGCGGCAGGCCTACAACGACGCCGTCACCGCGTACAACGACGCACGCGGCGTGTTCCCGGCGATTCTGCTGGCGGGGGCGTTCGGCTTTACCGAGGCGCGGCTGCTGGAGATAGAGTCCGCCGAGACGCGAACGGTACCGAAGGTGATATTCTAGGGGCGCCATCCCGCGGGCTCCCGTTTCAGGCCCTTCGCGCGCATGCCCACGTTTCTCGACTACCAGCGACAGGCCCGTAGGCGAAGCCGGCAGTTCGCGGCTCTGTATGCGCTGAGCCTGTGCGGGGTGGTGGCGTTGCTGGTCATGCTTTCGGCGGCAGTGCTGCGGATGGCGGAGCCGTCGGATGCCCAGCGGAAGGAACTTGACTGGATTCCACCGCTAGTGGCGGCGGTGGCCGTATTCGTCGGTGGCATAGCGACGCTGATTCGAATGCAGGAGCTTCGCGGCGGCGGGGCGGTCATCGCGGAGTCGCTCGGCGCGCGGCGGATCGGCCCTGCACCGACGGATGTGCTGGAGCGTCGGTTTCGCAACGTGGTCGAGGAGATGGCGCTGGCATCAGGGCTGCCGGTGCCGGAAGCGTTCGTGCTGGACCGAGAGCCGGGCGTCAACGCCTTCGCGGCGGGGCGGACGCCGAACGACGCGGCGGTGGCGGTGACCAGCGGTGCGCTGCGGCTCCTCACGCGCGAAGAGCTGCAGTGCGTCGTGGCGCATGAGTTCTCGCACATTCTGAACGGCGACATGCGCCTCAACGTGCGAATGCTGGGGTGCCTGTCGGGGCTGCTGTGCATCGCCGCGCTGGGGGGCGGTCTGGCCCGGATTGCCATCCACATGCCGACGAGCCGGAAGTCCCGCGACTCCCGCGGCGACAACTCGGGCGGCGGGGCGTTGCTGCTCGTCTGCCTGGGATGTCTGGTGTGGCTTGTCGGGCAGGTGGGGGTGCTGTTCGCACGGCTGCTTCAGGCGACGATTTCGCGGCAGCGTGAATTCCTGGCCGACGCCTCGGCCGTGCAGTTCACGCGCAACGGCGATGGCATGGTCTCGGCGTTGAAGGTCATCGGGGCGACGCCCCGCCGTTCGGCACTCGCGCAGGAACGGGCCGGGGAGATTTCGCACATGCTTTTCACCGCCGGAGGGGAGATGTCGCTGCTGGCGACGCATCCCCCCCTGCTGGCGCGAATCCGGCGATTCGAGCCTGATTTCAACGGGGATTTCGAGCCAGTGCGCCAGACGCTGGAACTTCGGAGAAAGGCGGCGCGGGAGGAATTGCAGGCGGAAAACGGAGACGAAGAGGATGAAGGCGCGGTACTGGCGGCGGCGCTGGCTCGGCGGTTTGCCCGCCAGGCGCGGCATTCCGAGCCTGGCGGATCGCCACCCCTGAAGGAGGCTCTGACGGCATTGCGGAATCCAGCAGCGGCGCCGGCAGCGCTGGCAGGGGCGCTGTTGGCCGATGCCGAAGGCCGGGACGAGCAGCGCAAGGCGTTTCTGGCGTGTCCGGAAGCCAGGGCGTTTCCGGGGCTGTGGCTGGATGCCACGCTATGGGTCGAACGCCACCGACGGATGCGTCTGCAGGAACGACTGGCAGCTTGCGAAATCGCGGCGGCGGCGCTCCGCGGCGAACCGGAGGAACAACGCCGCGCACTGGTCGCAATACTGCAGGCTCTGGCGGAGGCTGACGGAATGGTGTCGCCGCTGGAGTGGGCCGTGGAACGATACGTGCGAAACCGGCTTCTGCCGCCCCCCGAAGTGCCTGAGACGCCTGCGGCATCCATGGTCGCGGAAACGCGCACGCTGCTTCATGCTCTCGCGGCATACGGAACGTCCGACGATGCGGCCTGCAAAGATGCCTTTGCGACCGGACTGGCGATGCTTCCGGCGTCCTTTGCTGCCGGAGAGCCTACAGACGAACCCCTGCCAGACATGAGGACCGTGGGGATGGCGCTGGATGCGCTGCGCGCGCTGGATCCGACCGAAAAGGAGGCTTTCCTCGCCGCCTGCCGCGCCGTGGTGGAGGCCGATGGCGCCATCACCGAAGAGGAGACCGCGGCTCTAGCCGCCATTGCCGATACGCTTGGCGCACCGGCCATGACGATACCCACTCTCTAAACAGTCAGGGCCGTCCCGCGATGGCGGGGCGACCCTGCTGCGGAGAGGACGGGAGTCTCTATTCGCCGTCGTCAAGGACGGCCTTGTAGAAGCTGGAGTCACCGTTGCCGAGGTTGATCTCGGTGGTGAGATCGTCCTCAATGGCGGCGTCGGTGAGCGGCGTGAGGCCATCCGGATCGGCTTCGTCAAGGGCGTCGAGCGTGGCGGCTGTCTTGACACCCCAGCTCCAGCCTTCGACGGTCTTCTCGGCATCGTTGTTGACGATGGCGACCGTAATGCGAACCTTGCCGTTCACGATTTCCATGCCAACAATCTCAATCGAGACGTCTTCGGACTTGTCGCCGCTGGACTCTGGCTTCGTGTCGATGACGCGGAGCTCGATTGCGGGATCAAGGCCTTCGTCGACGTCGAACGTAATCGTGTGGAGTTCGTTCGTGGAGAGGTTGAGGGCCGAGAGGGCGGCGGCATCGATGACAACGACGAGCTGGTTTCCGTCCAGAGCGCGGAGCGAGTACCCGTTGCCGAGGGTGAACTCGTTCGCGTCAATGGAGAGCTTCAGCAACTCGTTGGCGTCGTTGAGGTAGAGGCCGCAGAGGAAGTTGGCCGGGGCATACTTGTCGAAGTACGCGGCCAGGGCGACGGCGTTGGCGTGCGCGAACTGGTCGGCAATCTCGTACGGGCACTGCCCCCAAAGTTCGGCAGCGGATTCGGAGTTCATGTCGCCGACGGTGTACCCGATTGAGGAGGGGATCTTCCAGCCCAGGCTTGTGATTTCGCCCTCGGTATCTTCATCGAGGACGTATTCACGACGGTTGACGTTGGAAGCCCATCCAGAACGGGTGCCGGTGTTGCGGTAGCCGCGTTCGGTCATGTAGCTGTTCTGCGCGTTGGAACCGCCCCAGACGATGCGGTCCACGTAGGCGCCCATGCTGCGGCGCAGGCGGATGGCGCCCGGGGAGGGCAGGTTGCAGGACGAGCTGTTTTCAAAGAGGCAGTTGACCAGACTCTCGCCGACGGTATTGGTGACGTAGGAGTCGCCGACGACGTAGAAGCCCCATCCGTGCGTGGAGCCTTCGGGGGCGACGAACCTGGCCTCGGCGGGGAGGTAGTATGTGCCGTTCTCAACGAGCGTGTCCTCGCTCCGGCTGTTCTCGACGTCGACAATTTCAAAGTACCAGCCGGCGATCGAGGCATTGGCGGGGCCGATGAACTCGACGAACTCGTTGTTGTTGTAGGCGTTGGCGCCTGCGGGGTAGAATTCGTTGACGAAGACGCAGCCGGTCGGGCAGGAGAACACGAAGTAGTAGGGCGAGTAGCCGAGGTCGGCGTAGGTCTTGTTGAGGTTGACGGGCTCGTACCACTCCGGGTTCTCGAACGCGGCGCTTGTGACAGGCGACGCGAAGGTGCCTGTGTACGTGACGCGGATGCGGTACTGGACGACGCTGTCGACGGGCAGGCCCGGAATGAGGTCGCCGCCGGAGCTGCGGTAGAGATACTGGTTGTCGGCATCCTGGACGAGTTCAATCTGGCGGGTCTCGGGCAGGTTGGCCCAGTTGGCGACGCCCCAGACGTTGGTGCCGACGTAGTAGTCAGCGTAGACGTGGATGTCGCTGGGGTTCATGCGCGGGTTGCCAAGCAGAACCTCAAAGCCGACGTCCTCGCCGCCAAGCGGAATGCGAGTTCCGGAATCCGCGGAGAACATGGCGATGTCGAGCACGTCAATGGAGGCGCGGACCGGTTCGGTCACGATGACGTTGTCGATGGCGACGCGCTGGGTCCCGTTGGTGTTGGAGCAGATGCGCAGGACGAAGTTGGTGTCGTTGCAGATCTCGGCGGAGAAGTACTGGTAGTCGCCGTTGGTGATGTTGGAGAGAGCCTCGAAGGCGGCCACCTGGTTGGTGTAGGAGGCCATCTTGTCGTAGTAGCTGTCCCATTCGGAGCGCGGGGCGGTGTCCTTGGGACGCTCGGGTCTGGCAAGGTCGGCCGCGGTGATCTGGCGCCACATCTCGTCGGGATCGTTGCCGTCTTCGGCGACCCAGAAGGTGATTTCGCCGGGGGTGGGGTTCTGGGGATTCCACGCGCGGTACCAGAAGGCGATTTCACCGACGCCGGTGTCGATGGTCGGGGACTGGATGAACGGGATGTGCTCCAGGAAGACGGTGTTCTGGCGGGTGTCGCTGTCGACGGCGTTGTTGAGGAACGCGGTCTGCGTGGAGACGTCCTCCTCGAACTGCTTGGCGTCGGTCTGGCCGTTGCGGGTCGGCGCGACGATCAGGGCGTTGTACGCCGTCCAGGAGCGGCCGTCGTTGGGCGGGAAGCTCTTGGCGAAGAAGTTGTCGAGGTAGAGGGTGGCATCAGAGTCGGAGCGGTCGGCAAGGATACGGACACGGATCTTACCGGTCTGAGACTCGCGGATGGCGCGGTAGACCTCGCCCTTTTCGCCGTTGAGGGCGGAGAATGTGTCCACGACCGTATAGCCGGCGGCATCGCTGTAGGCGCCGCCGACGCTGTTGTACTCGACGACGAACGTGACACGGCCGCCGACAACCTCGTAGTTGAAGGCGATGGTGCCGAGACCGTCGAGCATTTCAGGCGTGGAGACCATCTGGCGGTCGGCGGGATTGGCGCGGCTGGTAGTGAGGGCGAGCACTCGGGAGCCGTTGCGCGTGGTGATGACGCCATCGCGGACCTGCCAGTAGCGGTCGTCCGTGGGATACTCCTCGGGAAGAGCGCGGCCACGCCAGCTCTGGACCTCGACGTCGTCGACGACGAGGCAGCCATCGGACTTGCCGGGCTTGATGCGGACGAAGGCATTGCCCCAGTAGTGGACGCTGCGGTTGACGGTCGAGTAGGAGAGCGAGGAAACGCTCTCGTTTCCGACCGTCTGGTAGGGCGTGCTGGCGGGCAGCGTGGCGCTCTCATCGGCCTTGGCGACGCCAATGGTGAAGGAGAGGGTCGGGATGGGGCGCGCGACGCCCTGGTACTGGCCGGTCTTGCCGGAGGGCATTTCAAGAATCCAGCGGGTCTTGGTCCGGTCGTCGGCCTGCGGGCCGCCGAGGTACCAGTTCGCAGTGTCGACGGGGCGGCTGGTCCCGTTCTGGACGACGTAGAAGTTGCGGAAGTTCGCGCGGGCGTCGTAGACATCGCAGGAGATGGTGCCGACGGTGGCCGCGGCGCCGGAGAGGATGTTGTTGGTCCAGGAACCGCCGCCGGGGATGAACGCGCGGGCAGAGACGTTGCCGCCGTTCAGCGTCATTTCAACGACCCAGTCGCCCTTGGTGAGCTCGAGGACCTCGTTGTTGCCGTCGCCCTCGTTCGTGGTGAGGGCGTTGGTGCCCTTGCCGTTGTTCCACTTGCGGGTAAAGGTGGAGTTGAGGACGGTCTCGACGCCGTTGACGACGCGGATGAGATCCTGGCGGACGTGCGGAAGGACGCCGCGCTGCTGGTCGATGGTGGCGGTCTGGGTCAGGCGGAGGGCGACGTAGTCGTACGGATCAAGGTAGGCGGCCATGACCTGGACGTACGGCTCGGCGTCGGAGATGGCGCTGACCTGGAGGTTGGAGACGATGAGACGGTAGTCCTCCCAGGCGAAGCCGGTACGGTCGTAGGGGGTGTTGCCGTCGGCGCCGTAGGAGACGCGGGCGCGCATGGCGACGTAGTCAAGACCTTCGTTGTTGGCGCCAACACCGGCCTCGTTGCCGATGTAGCCGCCCTGCACCATGCGAGCCGCGACGTTGCCGACGAGGTCGCGTACCTCGCGCGGCTTGCGCTCGCGGAGAATCGAACCGGCGTGGAGGTTCCACCCGAAGGTCGTGAAGTAGTCCGCCTCGGTGTAGTCGCCGACGGTGTCGTTGTCGAACTTCATGATCCGGTTGTTCATGGCGGTCTCGGGGAAGATTGCCGAGCCGTCGAAGGCCTGGTCGTACGTCATGACGTCGTAGAGACCGGTGGAATCCTCGAAGTACTGCGTGTCGGCGCCCCAGTCATTGAAGTCCTGGTAGGCGGCGCGGCGGATCTGGTAGGAGCCGGTGTTGGCGTCGAAGCGTACCATCATGGTGATGGAGTTCGTGGTGCCGAGGAACACCTCGACGGGACCGGTCTCCCCAGTGCCGGCGTAGCTCGCGAGCGGGGCGTTGACCGTTTCCTGGTCGTCGTCGCCCCAGAAGGTGGATTCGGCGAGGTACTCGGTGGTGCCGGCGCCGCCGTATGGGGCCACGCCTTCCAGCGTCCCGAAGTAGTGGATGCTGTTCGTGATCGGCACCGTGGTGAGCCAGAGGTTGTCGCCGATGAGCTGCAGGGCGTTGGTGCTGACGGTCGGGACGGCGTTGGAGGCGACGGACTCCAGGGCGTTGGTGTAGACGAACTGGACGTGGCTATGGCCGGACTCGAAGGCGCGAACCTTGAACCAGAGGTACACGTTCTCATAGTCGGTCGGGGCCTCCAGCGAGCGCTGCTGCGTGGTGTGGGTGAACTCGGCAGGTGTTTCCACGTCGGAGAAGAGGTACGCCGGCGTGCAGGATTCGTTGCCTCGGCGGGGGTCCTCCTCCAGATAGGCATCGTCTCCAGCGTAGTAGAAGTAGAGCGGCATGTCGGTGCCATCGGTACGCTGAATGTAGGAGTAGCGGTACGAAGCGCCGCTGAAGGAGACCTCGGCGAAGTACTCGACGCGGCCCGGGTTCATCGCCGGAAGCGTCACCGAGAAGTTCTCGCCATCGGCGGATTCCATCGGGGTCAGATTCCAGGGCTGGGCGACACTGCCGAAAACGCGGCGCCAGTGGAGCGTGACCTTGGAGTTGACAGCCGGGTAGTCGGTGTACACGTTCTCGACATGGGCGGCGAAGGAGACATCGTCATTCTTGGACGGGTATCCGGGATGGATGATGGAGGGGATTTCCGAAGCGACGTTGGCGGCGGGCGGAGTCACCACAAGGTCACGAAGGTAAATGTAGTCGGTATCATCGGCACCCTCGGATGTACGGACAAAGCGGATGTACTTGGAACCGTAGTCGTTGACCTCGATGCAGAACTGCGAGAAGGGGGTGTAGCCCGTACCGAAGCCGTAGGGGACGGAGACAGTGTTTATGGTCTCCCACGACCCGTCGGCCCCCGTCGGCGAGGTCTGGACCTCGAGGTCATGATAGCCGTACGGCGACACACAAAATGCGCGGAAGTAGATGCGGCCGATGCCGTGGAACGCCTGGCTGGACGTCGCCGTGGTCTGCCCCGCCACCGCTGTAAAGCCGATGGTTGAGGGATAAGATCTCCACAGGTAGGCCTTGTAGACCGTCCAGTCGTCGATCGTGCGCCGCCCCGTCATGACATCGTTGTTGTGGTCGAGCTTGGTGAAGTCCGGTTCACGGCGAGCGGACAACTCCGCATCCGTGGCGTAGGAGTACCAGGTGTCGGCGGTCTTGGGGAAGACGGTCTGGGTGGCGTCCTCGCCGTCGTAGTCGGAGACGAAGCGGTAGGCGGTGGCGCCGGCGGTGAGGGCGGGCATCCAGACGCGGAACGTGTAGGTCTCTCCGTTATCGGCCGTGGTGCCCTCCATGGGGACGGAAATGACGTCGGCGCCCTCGGCGGGAACGGGGACTCCATCCACCATGTCGGCCATGATGGCCTCAACGCTGACGCGGATGTCGGTGGCGCCGTTCTGCGGCACGAGGTGGACGGTGACGTAGGGACGGCCGCCGTACTCGACGATTTGCCCGATGGCGGCGCCATTGATGGCGCTGTCAACGTAGGTGACCTCGTCGTCAACGGAAATCCGGGGCGTGTCCATCGTGACGTAGGAGCCGGAGGCGGTGACGACGGCATCCCGGATGAATACGGAACCGCCAGTGAAGGTGACGCGGACACGACGAACTTCGGGGTCGCCGATAAGGGCGCTGAAGAAACGCAGATTCTCGCCGGAGACAATGCCGGTGCCGCCGTTGGCGGCGGAGACGGCAGTCCAGTCGTTCCCGTTCGCGGTCTTGCTGACCTCGACCTTGTAGTTGACGGAGTTGTTGCCGGCGCGGGCGGCCCAGAACATGACCTGGCCGACGCCCGGACGGTCCGGGGAGATGAAGTAGCCGTTGTTCTGGAACTGGATGGCGTCCGCAGCGGCGTTGGGGGTGCCGTTCTGCCGGGTCCACGCGGGATTCGCCGGGGCATTCGTCATGGGGTCGTAGTGCGCGAGCTGGATGCGGTAGGTCTGGCTGGCCTCGTTGTATTCGAACGCAAGCGCGGTGCTGATGGTAGCCGTAAGGGCAAACTCGGCATCCTCGGTGAGGTCTCCGCGAGCGGGTACGCCAGAAGTCCCAGCATCGCCGCGTTTCACATTGTCGCTGTCGAGGAACCAGTACGTGGCGCCATCGAGATTTGCGGCGGGCTTCGGGAGGGCTCCCTTCCACAGGCGGTCGGCGGCGAGGCGCATGGGGGTGGAAACGGTGCCGTCCTCGATGGACACGGAGTCAACGTTGCTGAACGGGATGATCTGAATGCACTGGACGGGGCTGGTGACGGTGCCGATGTTGGCGCCCCGGTAGTCCAGGGCCGTGCCGACGACCTGGACGTAGAGGTCGGCGTCGGAGCGCTCGGCCCCTTCGGGGAGTTCAACCGTCCACGTGGTGCCGCCGTCCGTCGTGACGAAGTAGCCTTCGTTCGTCGTGCAGGAGGAGTCGTTGCCCTGGCCGTACATGAGCAGGACGGAGTCGGCCTTGAGCTTGCCGCCGCCGCTGATGCGGAAGGTGGCCGTCGCGGAGATGGGGGTGTTCTGGCGGGCGGGCTGGGGCTCGACGACGAGCGAATCGAACAGGACAATCGAGCAGTCCGAAACATAGACGCCGTCGAGGTAGACGTCGGTGTTTGCCGTGAAAATCACCTTGTCGGTGGTCATCGGACTCTGAGCGCTGGTGAGAACCTTCCGGACGAAGGCGTAGCGGTCCGTCGGAAGTCCCGTGACGGTCTCCAGATCGTCGTTGGCGGCCTGGCCAAGGCGGTGGCGCGAAAGCGAGAGGCTGGCGGCGGCATCGCCGACGCGGCGGAACCAGAAGCCGATTTCGCCGACGCCGACGTATTCGCCCTTGTCGATGACGAGCGAATCGCCGGCGCGGAGGAGGAGGGCGGCCGCGCCGGACTGGGCGTTCGTTGTGACAACGCCGGAGTCGGACTCGGCGTTCGCCTTCACAACGGACCAGACCTCGCCTGTAGTCGCGGCCCAGTTCTCAAAGGGCTGGTATTCGCCGTAGAGGGTCGAGGCGATGTAACCGTCGGTCTCGTCGAAGCGGAAGAGGACATCGCGGTCAATTGAGGTCGGCGCGGGGCAGAGTCCGCCGCCGGAAACGACCTTCTCGAACGGAATCTGGAAGTCGGGGTTGCCGTAGGACATCGACTGGCCTTCGCCGAAGTAGTAGCGGAAGGTCGTGTCGAGGACGCCGCCGGCGCGCTCGTAGCCGCCAACCCAGACGCCATTGGTGGCCAGGGACATTGCCGTCTCGAAGGCACCCGTGATGACGAGATCGTTGTGATAGGACTGGATTCCGCGCGGGAGAATATCAAGTACGAGCGGGCTGTCCGCCGTGTAGGTGAGACTCGCCGTCTGCGCCCCTTCCTCATTGGTGTAGGTGGCCCCGACGTACATCTCCATCTGGACGCCGGACTGCGTACCGACGGTCAAGTCGCCGCCCTGGGGAAGGTACACGCCGCCGGAGGACTCCTCCATCACGCGCTCGCTCCAGGCGGTATCGCCCGTGAAGCGGTAGTAGAGCTTGACGGAGACATCCGAAACGGTACCGATTGTCGAGAAGGAAATGGTGGGGTGGATTGAGTTAAACTGGCCCGTGACGCCGGAAATCGCATAGTCCAGCCCCTCGGTCGTCGCGAGGGGATCCGTCTCCAGAAGGCAGGACGGCATTTCGTAGACAACAATGTCATCGACGTAGACATCGAAGGTGTTTGCGTCGGTGTTCATGAAACCGATGCCGACGCGAAGCGGCGTGGCGGAATCCACAACCGTGTTGAGGTCAGCCGACAGCGTGACCCAGCCCTCGCCGATATCGGCGGCGGAAAGCGTGACGGTCTTGTAGGCGGCGATGGCGGGGAGATCGGGCCACCCCGTACAGTCCTTGTAGTTTGTCTCCGTCCCGAGAAAAACGTAGGCGGTACCGTCCACGGGCGTCGCCGTCGCATTGGCGTAGAACACGCGGAACGTGACAGTGCCGATATTGCCGGAAACAGGCGGCGAGACGATGGTGCGACCGCGGTTCGCGGCGGCGCCCGTACGGCCAAACTTTAGCGAGAAATTGGCCTCGCTTTCGCCGGTGATGCTGGAGAAATCCTTTGGCTGACCGAAGATGCGCCACCAATCCGACGACCCCAGTTGGTTTACACTGGATCCAGCAGATGACGCCGTGTATCCGGTGAAATTCTGCGAGGTAATGGTCGCGAGCTGGGCCTGGGCCTGAACGGCCATGAAGGCGGTGGCGAGAAGGATGGCTGGGATTCTGCGCATGGAAGTACTCCTTGGGGGTGTGCCGCCTGAAGTAGGCACTAGTGAGGACTATAGGCGGCATGCTGATGATAACATGCGGGGAAGGCGGGGGCAAGAGGAAATCTGCGGCGTGCGGCGGATTGGCGCTGCGCGCCGCCGCTCGCCCGCCGCGGCAGGACGGGAGCCCCGGATAGGCAAGTGCTGGGCGAAAGCATGACTGCCGCCAGGCCGGCCGCGTACGGGTGCCGCCCGCCGTCCCGCCGCACATGCGGGGGTCTTGCATTTCTGCCCATGCCGTCACATACTCGGGGCCGCCGTCCTGCCGCATGGGCGAGCGGGCGCAGCCCGCCGCACATGCGGGGTCACCATGCCAGCCGGCCACCCTCCCCTACTCTGGCATACACGGCGCGATCCGCCATGACCGCAATATCCGCGTTGATGTCAAGCCATCCCTGTCGGCGGGAATCCACCGGATTCGCCTGGCGGCTAAGGAGCAGATATCGCCCCTCTGCAAACAGCCGAGGTTCGTCGCCCACAGGCTTGTAGACGCATCCCAGAATCTTGTGTCCGGCCTTCACGATTCTCGCTTTCGGACATGCCACCAGAGCATCGAACAGCCGCCGTTCGCACGGCGAAATGAACGTGGAGGCTATCGCATACCCCGCAGCCACAGCCCGAAGCGCACACGCGATTACCGTGTCGTACCATGCTTCCGGCAACGAGCGCGAAAGCCGGAACGAAGCCAGACGTTCCCCTCGCCCCAGAAGTTCCAGCGCCCCCACGCCAGCCCACCAGTTTCCCGACGGCAGGCGTTCCCCCTCCAACGGCTCCTCCACCCGCATCGGATGGTCCGGGCTCATGAGCAACCAGCGTTTGCGCGGGTTGTTGTCGATGTAGCCGTCGGCAACGTCGTCTACCAGCCGTCCCCATTCATTGTGGACAAGAACACCGGGGGCCACGATGCTGCCAAGAATGTCCTCCTCGGGCTCGACGTTGAAACTGAGGAGTAGCGCCGCACCACGGCTGTAGTCGTAGCCGTGATAGCGGCGGAAATGGCCGGCACCAGAAGAAAGCCCAGATTGGTGTACGGTGGTTTGCATAAGGGAAGCGTATGGCAGAATGCGGCGGGATGCAAGGGGGAATCTGCGCGCGGCGGACGGACGCTGCGCGCCGCCGCTCGCCCGCCGCAGCAGGACGGAAGCCGGGCAATAGGCAAGCTCTGGGCGAAAGCATGACTGCCGCCAGGCCCGCCCGCGCACGGGCCGCCCTGCCGCCACATACTCGGGGCCGCCGTCCTGCCCGCAGGGGCGAGCGGCACGAGCCGCCGCACGTGCAGCCACTGCACCAAAACGAAGCGCCCCGCGGTTTCCCGCAGGGCGCTCGTTCTGGCTAGTGTCTAGCGTAGGTTCCTGTGGCTATTCCCCAGCGGAGGGAGCCGCAGCGTCCTTGACACCGAGCAGGAAGAGGCCGTTGCCACCGGTCGGAAGACCGCTGACCGTGCCCGTGAGCGTCGGCAGCGCGGTAAGATCCGGGACAATCGTCACGGCCTGGTCCGTCTCGGCACCACCGAAGACCGTCGCGGTCGTGACCGTGAACGAGCCGAAGGTGTCGCCCTGAGCCGGCACACCGTTCAGCGTGCAGGTGAAGGTCGCCGTGCCAGCGGCAGGATCATACGAAGTCCAGCTGAAGGAGTTGGCCACGACATCCGCCGTCGTCCAAGTCTTGCCAGCCGCACCAGCCACGTAGCCATTCAGCACGACGGTATAGGTATCGGCTTCAAGGGAGGCAATCGAAACCGTAGCATCGTAGAACTCATCCTCGCCAATAGTGTAGCCTTCGAACGTTCCACCATTCGGAGCCGTCCAAGTGAAGGACTCGAACCACTTCTTGTCGGTGACAGTAGCAACCAACGCATCGTTGTTGTCGCCGTCAACGATGGTAATCGTAACGGACTTCAACTCGTAGTCGGCCTTGATGACGTAGGTGCCACCCTCAACAAAGTTGTAGGTGGTCTCGTCAACGGTCCATCCGTTATTCGCGTCAAGCTGGAGATCGGCAAGCTTGGTGTCTTCGCCGTTCGCGCGCTCGTAGAGAGCCGCAAAGGGCGTGTAGCCAGTCTTCGCCGGAAGCTCGTCGTCCATCGTGAAGTCCTCGATGTTCTTGGAATACGTCGCGGGATCCTCGCCGGCGAGCTCGTAGATGAACGTGGCGAAGGTGCCGGTCTGCTCGGCGCCAACGAAGAGGTCATCCACGAAGCCCGTACCGCGGAACGCGACGGAGTTGAGCTTGTGGCCGGCGGCTGCGAGCGGGTTGGCCAGCGGAATCGCGGCGAACGTCGTGCCGTTCACGGTGTAGGTGGCTTCCTCGTTAGCGTAGTTGATGACGATCGAGATGTCGGCAATGTCCTTGTCGTTCAGCGCGGTGAAGTTGGCGTCGGTAAGCGCAACCCAGAGGTTGGTTCCACCGGCACTGTCGTTCGAGAAGGCCATGAGCGTACCGGCCTCGGCGTTCTCATCCGGCTTGTAGAGGAAGAGAGCCGTCTGCGTCGTATCATCACCGGTCATGTCGACCATGGTGTCGGAAGCGACCATCTCGACTTTCATCGAAACGGTGGCGGTGTAATCCTTGGTGGTAGCGGCGGTGAGCGTAAGGGTCTCGCCGTTGGTGTTGAGCTTGAGCGCCTGCCCACCTTGATCAAAGTGGGTGGTGACAATGGCCGACTGATCTTCGCCGACAACGGTCCAGCCATTGCCTGCAAAGTCATTGATAGTCTTGACTTCAACGGCGTCAAGTCCCGCGAGATCGTAGTCTTCGAAATCATCGCTGGCTACTTCCGTGGGCACCGCGAAGGCCTGCATGCCCATTGCGGCGACGGCCGCGCAGAACAGGGAGGTGTATTTCATGGTTTGTCCTATGGTTTTCTAGGGTTGTGCCGGGTTCAGCATGCCCACTCGGGCACACCTCTCCCAGCGTGACGCTCGGTATCGTAACACAGGGTAGGGGAGCCATGCAAGCGATTTTTAGACCCTCCACTGATTTTTTCTGCCCCCCCGAAGCTCTCTCTTTCTGCCCCCCTCCGAGAGGGGGGTGGCGCAAAGCGCCGGGGGGAGTACTCCGTGCTGCGGAATGGGCAGCGGCAAGGGCGATGCACGGAATACTCCCCCCTGCCCCTCTGGGGCATCCCCCCTCTCGGAGGGGGGGCGAAAGAAGAAGTGTGCGACGGGATAGGCAGCGGCAAGGGCGATGCACGGAAATACTCCCCCTGCCCCTCTGGGGCATTTCCTCTCTCGGAGGGGGGCAAAAAGAGGTATGCCGCCTAGAACTGGTATACGTCGAGCACGACGTACGGGTGGACGGCGTTGCCGGCCTTGTCACGGATGGGGTATCCGGCCGCGTCGCGAAGGGGCTCGGGGTCGCGCCAGACGTGGACAATGGCCTGGACGCTGGCGAGGGAGGTGCCGTGGGCGGCATCCTTCTCGTAGCCGAACTTGGGGGTAAAGGAGTCGGCCTTGAGGAGGATGGTGAAGAGCTGCTGGCGGGCGGTGAACATCTCAGCCGAGTTGCGGATGACGCCCTCGCGGTCAAAGTCGCAGGTGGCCTTGGTCTCCTGGCGGAGGATGGTGTCCCAGGAGGGGTCGTCCTGCAGATCGGCCGCCGTCGGGGCGGAAAGGGGCTGACCGCAACGGCCGAGGATGGAGATGTCATGGGCGACGCCGTCGCTGTTCCAATGCTTGACGACATCTTCGGTGCGGGCGTCATTGTCATCGCGCTCGAGGTTCTCGGCGTAGGCATCGGCGAGCGTCTCGGCAAGTTCCCAGTCGATGGTCATCTTGTTGTTTCCGGAAGCCCATTCGCGAAGGGGGCATCCAGAGAGGGCGGCGGTGAGGGGGACGAGATTGTAATCGTCGGATTCAAGGGAGAGCTTGGTGGTTCCGTCCACGGCGGTCTTCTTCCAGTGAACGGCGCGAGGCGGGTTGATGTTGACGCGGCTGGTGAAGAGGGCGGATTTCACGGGCTTTCCGGGATGCTTATCGTCCGACCCCTCGGTGCCTTCGTCGCGCGGGGCGTGCATGGTGAAGTAGTCGAGGACGCGCTGGCGCGGGGTGCGGACAATCTGTCCGCCGGCGTTCTCGCTGAAGCCATCGAGGAGGGCGATGGTGCGGCAGGTGCCGATGGGGAGGAAGCCGAGCTGGCCGACGCGGTTGAAGCACTCCGGGGCATCGTCAAGGGCGTCGGGATCGAGGTAGAAGGCCAGAGAGGCGTCTTCGGCGCCATCGGTATCGTCGTACACGCCGCCGGGGTTGGCCCACATGACGTCGCTGCCGCCGCCGACAATGGACTCAACACCGGCCTCGTTCACACCGGAAAGGATCTGGAAGAGTGTCTTGCCGCCGAACTTGCGGGTGGGGTCGGCGAGATAGAGCCAAGTCAGAGGGTTGGGGCCGCCGCCGGCAATGGATTCACGCCAGAAGAAGCTGTTCTGCTCGTTGGACATGTCGGTGAGGGCGTTGCGGAGAGAGGCCATGGGGCCGTTGGCCTCGCGAGAGCCGAGGGAACTGGTGGGAATCCAGGAGTTGATGTTGTAGGCGAACATCGGGTCAAGGCAGAAGGAGCCGCCGAGGAAGGCGCCGTCCGTGGTCTTCATCTTCTCCTTTTCGAGGATGAGGCTCAGGCGGATGGAATTATCCTCCGGTTCCTCCTCGGGATTCGAGATGGGGGCGGGGGCGACCTGGAGGAGCTTGCCGCTGCGGGAGACGTGCCCGACGACGAAGACGGTCAGCCCGAAGGCGTCCGGGATGATGTTGTAGCCGTTGTGCGCCGGGTTGTTGGGGTTGGGATTCACCAGGACGTCCGCGGGAATGGAGGAGTCCATGGGAACTGGAATCTTGAAGGTGAAGACATCCTTAAGGTCGTTCTCGCCACGGCGGTCGTTGCCGCTGATGCCCTTCCGGACGCTCATGGAGCCTTTGATCTTCTTCGAGGAGAGATTGTCGCGAAGCGTGCTGAGAGCTTCGGTGTAGACCTTGGCGAAGCCGTCGTTGACGTTCTCGGGAAGGTCGTCTTCGTCGAGGCCTATGCCGGTAAAGGACCATTCGTGGTCGTAGGTGCCGGCGGCAGCGGTGGGAACGGTCCAGCCGACGTAACGGAGAGAGCTGTTGCAGCCGAACTTGATGGAGACGGTCCAAACGGCGGCGGTTGCGACGCCGTTGACCAGGACGCCGTTCTCGTTGGGAACCTGGCGGTGGGCGAAGCCGTCGAATTCAAGCGTGCCGATGGAGATGACGTTGTCGAGCATGGGGACGGGCTCGGTGCAGGGGAAGTGGCTCCAGATGCGGTTCTTGAGATAGCCGTCGGCCTCGGTGTCGCTCGAATGGCCAGTATGCCCGCCGGGATAGATGTCTTCGTCCATGGCGTCGAGGAGGACGTGGGCGGCAACCTGCTCGCAGGGAATCGTCTGGTTTTTCCGGTAGGGATAGTTCTGGGGAAGGGCGTCGTCGCCTCTGGAGACGGTCCAGGTGGAATAGAAAGCACCCGCAAAGGCATCGGCGATTTCGGTAATCTCGTCGTTCGACATCATGGACGGCTTGCGAATCTTGCCCTTGCTGTCGACGAGGCTGCACTTGGGAAGGCGGTAGGCGACGGCGGTCTCAGGATCCTCCAGACCCTTGGGATTGGTGCCATAGCTGATTTTCTTGCCATCGACCTCGATGGGCGGAGAGAGGTCATCAACGGCCATGGAGCCGATGGAGAAGCTGTTGGTCGTAATGGGGAAGGGGGCTTTTCTGGCGTCAATGCGCGCGTTCTTGACGATGTTGGTGACGCTCTTGCGGAGGAAGTCGCGCATATTGACGTAGTGGCCATCCTTGTTGCGCTGGGTGAGGAAGGCGGTGGCCGTGCCATTGCCATTGACATTCAGGACGGGACCTCCGGACTGGCGGCCAGGGTAGATTTCCTTGGGGGAGAGCCCGAATTCGCGCTCCTCGCGGCCGACGACGTTGGGATCGAGGTTGCCGCAGCCGTTGAGGATGACGTAGGCATAGCGCCCGACGGGGGAGTCTTCGGAGGTGGGGTCGGCGTCCGAGAAATTGCTGATGTGGACGCCGCCGTAGATGGGAAGCCAACGGGCCGGAGTGTAGAGGGCGGAGGCTAGCTGGTCGCTTGGAAGGTGGCGGGAAACCTCGTGGGAGAGGAGGTTGATGGGGGTGGTGTCTTCATCAGACCCAGAGGCCAGGACGACCATGTCCTCGGGGATGGCATTGCCGTAGAAGCGGCCGTTTTTCTCGTATGAACGCAGCTCGGCGTCAAGGTCGGCCATGGTGCGGGCGATGGCGGAATCAAGCGTGTGTCGGGCCATGGCGGCATGGCGCATGTTTGAGGCGCCGCCGCGCTCGGTGCGCATGGTGATGGAGAAGGCCACGCCCATGAGCATCAGGACGGAAAGGAGGCCGAGGACGATAACGAGCGCGGAGCCCGTGTTCCGCCGGCAGGCGGAATGCGGGGAGTCCGAAGTCCGAAGTCTGAAGTCCGAAGTTCCATTGCGGGACTCTGGCTGGAAGGAAAGGAAACGAAGGATGGTGGAAAAATGGCTCATTTTGAGGCCTCTTGAACTGGCAGACTTCGGACTCTGGACTTCGGACTTCGGACTCTAGACTGCGGACATCTAGTCGTCGAACTCGGCATCGGAGTTCGAGCTACCGGAGGAGTGGAAGAGCTTTCCGTAGTACTCGTACCGGTATCGCATGGGGAAGGTGACGGAAGAGGAGAACTTCTGGGTGCGGGTGACAGTGTGCTCCTTGTCGAAGGTGACCTCGTAGGGGTTGCCCCAGGGGTCGAGATAGTCGCCGCCATCACCTTCGAAGCGCTGCTCGTCGAATTCCAGAAAGACAGTCTTAGCAGGGTTCCCGCCGGTAAACGCCTTGTAGATGGCGCCGCCCTTGGTGATGGGGCCGGAGCCGCCCGGCCAGGTGCTGCCGCCCTGCCAAGAGCCGGAGGCCATCCAGTACGTGCGGCAGGCGTTGGCGATCTCGCGAGCCTCGGCTTCGGCCTGGGCACGATAGCTGCTCTGTCGCGCGGCGTAGGAAGCCGAGCCAATCATGCCGGCAAGAATGCCGATGATCGCGATGACGGCGAGCAGCTCGATGAGGGTGAACGCAGAGCGGTTATTCCACGATGATATCATCTCGGGTTCCTTTCTTTCCATCGCGACCGTAGCTGATTACCTTGAGCCCGGAGAAGGAGTCCTCGGTGATGAGCTTGGCCTGGATGGTGACGTAGGCAGGAAGGCCGCCGGGCGTAGCGTCGGGCGGCTCTACGCTGTCGTACTCAATGGAAATCTTGGCGTTGCCGTCGGTTTCCAGAAGCGTGGACCGCTCGTTTCCCGTGGCGGACCAGGAACTGCCGCTGGAAGTCAGGCGCTTGGCGGTGCGCTCGACGGTGCTGCCGCCAGTATAGGTGATAAGCGAGGGAACGCGCTGGTCGGGCGATCCACTTTCGGGCTCAAGAAGAGCGACGAACTCCAACTTGTTCTTGGTGAACGTCTGCTTCATGCCGAACTCGCGGGCATCGACGGCTTCACGAAGGTCACGCTCAATGGCCCCGATGACGGCGCGAACCCGCGTCGTGCCCTCCGCCCGGCGGATGCCGCTGTCCCATGACATCGAGCTCTGCCTGAAGACGAACCCAATCATGCCGACGATCATGATGAGCAAGGCCGTCGCGACGAGCACCTCGATGAGGGAGAACGCAGATCTGCGTTCTCCCTCATCGAATGTGCTCGTCATTGACCGATTGGCCGATTGGCCGATTGGCCGATTGGCCGCATAGCGGGGCGATGAAGAGAACTGTGTCAAAGCATGGTTGTTCATTGCAGGAAACCTAAGCGAATTTGCAAAATCAACTAGGCGATGAATCGGCCCTTTCCGATGGGGAATGAGAGCGCACATACGATGCAAGGGAAGCGATTTGCCTGATGATACTGCCCGTTTGGCCCAGAAGTGATTGGAAGGACTCCTTCGCCACGTAGCCCAAATCCCAAGCCACATACAACTGTGACCGCACTTCGGCCGCCGATCCACGAGCAATGTCAAGGAATCGTGAAAACTCTGTGGCACTATTTCTTTCAAAGCCCTCTGCTATGTTGGAAGAAATCGAAACAGCAGCTCGTGTAATCTGATCGCGCAACCCGAAGTCTCTAGCAAAAGCCCCCACAGAAACCGCAGTGTAAATTCCCTTGGCAAGAGAGCGCGCCTCTTGCCATACAGGAATCTCCTCAAAGTGCTTTAGTGTGGCCATTTCTGTCAATCAGTCAATCGGGTAATCGGTCAATCGGCTAATCGGTCAATAATCAAGGGAGTTCCGCGTAGCGGAAATCCCGGTGATAGACGGAGTTGTCGTAGAACCAGCCGCCGGTGCCGTCATCGGAAACAATCAGGGAGACGCGCCAGATGAGGCCGTCGGTGGGATTGTAGTCGCTGGAAATGCGGACGAGGAACTCGGCGTCGAGCTTGTCGGCCGCGGAGTTGTCGGTGAAATACCCTTCGATAATTCCGTGACGGAAACGAAGGAACAAGGGGGCGTTCAGCGCATTGACGTTCCCTTTCTTGAAATCGTCCGAAGTGAGGGGGTCCTTCGAGGTCCCCCAGTCCTTGCAAACCTCGGAATCGCCTTTCCAGTCGTCGTCATTGAGCTTGGCCTTGCTGCCGAACCCATTGCGAAGCCCCACGCGAGCGGCTTTCCAGAAAGTCTCCACATTCTCCCAGTCGGCTCGGTCGGTAATGGTCATGACGCCATCGTCAAAGTAGGCGAAGAAGTCATCGGCAAACAGGGCCTGGCGCGTGTCGCTCAGGGCGGAAGAACTCATGCGGAGCCCCGCCGGGAAAAGGGCGAAGAGGGAGAGAAGACCGCCCGCGATGACGAGAATGGCGATGTTCACCTCGATGAGGGAAAAGCCGCGGGCTTTTCCCGCATCCGAGGAGTCCGAAGTCCGAAGTCCGAAGTCCGAAGATTCGTGGAGGGACTTTGGTTGGAAGGAAAGGGAACGAAGGAAGGAAAGAAAACGGCTCATGTTGCGGACTCTTGAACTGGCAGACTGCGGATTCTGGACTTCAGACTTCGGACTCTGGACTTTAGGACTGCAACGCCTTGGGCGGCGTTATTTGGGTGCCTCCACCGTGACTTTGCCGCTGTGATCGACGGTGACGTCGCGCTGGCGGGAGGTGTCGGTCCGGTAAGCGGCCTCCGCGACGACAAAGGTATGCTTTCCGGGACCCGGGCCGGTCATGCCGGTCGGTTCGAAGTAGACGCAGGAGCCAACCTCCGAAAGGAAGATGTAGCCCTTGGGAAGGGAGCGGACGGGATAGAGCGCAATGCCGTAGTCGTGTCCCTCGGCGAAATACCTGGAATTGTGGCTTTCCCCGTTGGCAGTCCGCCAGTAGAGACACCAGCCGAATCCAAGATCCGTGTTGCTTTCAACGCCGCGCAGAATCCCGTACTGAGCCTCGTCGGAGGAGAGGTCGAAGAGGAGCATCGAACTGGACAGGTCGGAATTCCGGTAGTTGGAATTGGAGTTTCCGCTCGCTTGCCCCGCGCTTTCCGATGTACGGTCGACATCGTTGACAAAGCTGGCGAGATCGGTGTAGAAGTCATAGAAGACGTAGGCGTCCTTCTTGAAGAGCGGATCCTTGCCGGACTGGTAGGAGGCCTGGCCCGAGGAAGCCCCGGATGAGGTTCCGATCTTGCGGCAAATGACGTACTCGTCCTCGCTGAGAATGTAGACGTACGTGCGCGAGCCGTTCACGCAGGCGTTCTGTCGCGCCAGAAGCAACGAATCGCGAAGCTGACGCGTGCTCTGCCCTTCGGCCATGGCGCGCGCCATTCCCGAATACCCTCCGGCGACAACCAGCGATAGGGCGATGATGATGCCCATCACGGCGATCAACTCGATGAGGGTGAACGCCGAACGGCGTTCACGCCCATCGGAGTCCGAAGTCCGAAGTCCGAAGTCCGGAGTCTCCCTGTCGCATGGGGACTGAGAGAAAATGGAACGAAGATGGCAGAGAAAACGGTTCATGTTTCGGACGCTAAGATTGGCTTGACTCTGGACTCTGGACTTCGGACTTTCGGACGCTCCCCGACACGCCGAGGGCGGCTATTCCACTTTCGCCGTCTTGTTCTTAAGGTTGATGGTCACCTTGTAGAATGTGCCCTTGTAGTCCGCGATGGGCTCCGTGGGCTTCTCCATGGGGTGGATATGCTTGTTCTCGTCGGCGGTGCGCAGCAGGTTGATGTCGAGATACTTCTTGCCGAGGGCGTTGCTCTTCTCGTTGATGAGCTTCGCGAAGACCTCGTTGTTGTTGGCCTGGAACGTGTACGTGTACTGACCGGTCTTCGGGGAAATCGGGGGCTTCCCGGTGTCATGCCAGTAGGTCATGATGGCCGACTCAAGGGTCTCCAGCTCGGTGGACCGCTTGCGCTTCTTCGCGTTTTCGGCGGACGCCTTGATGCCGCCGGCCAGCAGACTGACGAGAACGCCGATGATGGCGATGACGATCAGCAGCTCGATGAGCGTGAAGCCGCCGACGGCTTTGCGCTTATTGGAGTCCGAAGTCCGGAGTCCGGAGTCCGAAAGTCGCCTTCCTGACGAGAACCTGGAAACATGGGAAAATAGACGGGAGAAGATGCTGATCATGGCGGATTGTTTTGAATGGTTTCAAATTCTGGACTCTGGACTTCGGACTTCGGACTTTCGTGTCGTGGCTACCACGACACAATGGCGTCGTCCTTGGGGGAGGCGCCCCCGACCCAGGAGACGGCGACCATGTTGAGGGTGTCGGCGGTAGAGGTGGAGGTTGTGACGGGGGCGGAGACCTTGCCGTCGCCATCGCCGTCAAGCTTGACGAAGACGCGGGGATCGGCGAACTTCTCCTTCTGAAGGACGTCGGGGGCGGTGGCGGCAGCCTCGACGCCGCCCTGCTTGAAGAGAACCTGGGCCTTGCGTTCACCCCAGGTGTTCAGAACGCCGCAGATCCACTGAATCTGGTTGATTTCAAAGAAGCTGTCGCGAGTGGCGATGGAGAAGTTCTTGGGTTTTCCGTCGGTCTTGCTCTTTCCCGAAACCGTCGCGGAATGCGGCTTGTTGTCGGTCTTCGCGGCGACGGCAGTTTCAACGGTCTTGCGGAAGGAGCCCATCCAGGCGTCGGTCGAGCCGGCATAGTCCGTGGGCCGGGGGCAGCGCCAGTTGAGGATGCAGAGGTTGTGCGGGGACATCGGGATGATGATATCGCCGCCGTCCTTCGTCACTTTCTCAAAGAGAGAGGATTCCGGGAAGGAGCGAAACTCGTTCATGTGGATCTTCCAGGCGTTCTGCATCTGGTTGACCATCTCGTGGGTCTGGGTGGCGTACGCCTTCGTGCGAACCGCGGTGACGGTGGGGAACACCAGACCGGCGAGCAGGCCGATAATCGCCATCACGACGAGCATCTCGATGAGCGTGAAGCCATCGGAGCCCGAAGTCCGAAGTCCGAAGTCCGAAGATCTCCTGTCGGACTTGGACTGAGAAGAAAAGAGGGAAAGGAAGGTGGGAGAAAGGTTCATGTTGCGGACTCTGGACTCTGGACTTCGGACTTTGGACTTCGGACTCCTGATTCGGTTAGTTTTCCCGACCGGCGATGATGTCGTCGGCGGTGCCGTCCTTTCCATCGGGGCCGATGGACCAAATGCGGTAGGAATCGTAGGGGGGGTCGGACTCGTAGCGGATTTCATGCGACCAGGGATCCCACACGGTGCTGTAGGTATTGGTCCACTCCTCGCCCTTGTACTTGCGGGTCACGATCTCGGTGCGGCGAATGCTCTCGATGAAAGGAGCGATCCGGCGGGCGGTACGGACGTCGCGGGGATTGTCCGCGGCGATGTTCCAATCGGAAGCATGTCCATCGGCACGGTTTTTCTTGCTGTTTTCGCAAAGCCAGTGGCTTTGCTCAATGCCCGCGGAGGACTTCTCGAACAGGGAACGATAGGCATTCGAGGCGCGTCCCTCGACACGGCACTCCAAATAGGACATCAGGCCGAAGACGAAGACCGTGGCCTCATCGCGGGGAACGTCCTTGAGGAAGTTCGCGAGGTTTCTGGCGCCGCTCTGGCCTCCGCCGGTCCAGTAGTCCTTGGAGCCGGGGTACTCGTAGCGGAACGGCTGGTAGGCCTTGCCATCGCTTCCTACGATCTTGGAGACGGGCGGATACTTGCCGTATTCCGCACGATACTCCTCGATGGCGTTGGCGAGCTGCTCAAGCTTCTGGCGGGCAACGGCGCGGTCGGAACTGGCGCCGCCGGCGCCGACGAGCTTGAAGGTGATGCCGGCCAGCGTGGCGATGATCACCACGACGATCAGCATCTCGATGAGCGTGAAACCGTTCTGCTTCATGGCTACATTCCCTGGTTGGAGAGGCCCTGGATGATGGTGGTGAGGGGCTGGAACATGGCGATGACGATGGTGCCGACGACCACGGCCAGGAAGATGATGAGGACGGGCTCGATGATGGAGGTCATCGCGTCGACAGCTGTATCGACCTCCTCCTCGTATGTTGTGGCGATGCGGTTGAGCATGTCGGGGAGGGCGCCGGTCTCTTCGCCGACGTCGACCATGGAGACGACCATGCCGGGGAAGATGCCGGAGGCCTCCATCGGGGCGGTCATGCTTTCGCCTTCCTTGACGTTCTCGTGGATGTCCTGGTAGGCCTTGGCGACGCAGGCGTTGCCGGAGGTGTCCCGGACGATGTTGAGAGCCTGGAGGACGGGAACGCCCGAGGCCATCAGGGTGCCGAGGGTACGGGTGGAGCGGGCGATGGAGCTCTTGAGGGTAAGGTCGCCCAGCACGGGAATCTTGATTTTCACCCAGTCCAGCGCGTAGCGGCCGGCCTTCGTCTTGCCCCAGAGTCGAACCACGATGACGATGAGGACGATGCCGCCGATGAAGATCGGCGCCTGCGTCGTGAAGTTCTTGGAGAGGTTGATGACGAACTGCGTCAGCGGGGGCATGCCCTTGCCGCCCATGAGGTCGGCGAAGATCTTCTCGAAGCGCGGAATGACGTTGGCCATGAGGAAGCCGGTGATGCCGAAGGCGGCGCAGAGGACGACGATCGGGTACGTCATGGCGCCCTTGACCTTCTGCTTGATGCGCTCGGCCTTCTCAAGGAACTCGGCCAGGCGGTTGAGGACCTGCTCGAGGACGCCGCCGGCTTCGCCCGCCTTCGCCATGTTGACGTAGAGGTGGTCGAAGATCTTGGGATGCTGGGCGAGGGCCTCCGAGAAGTTGCTGCCGCCCTCGACGGCCTCGGTCATCTGCGCGAGGGTATCCTTGAGGGTCTGGTTCTTGGTCTGCTTCTGAAGGATGCGCAGGCCGCGGACGAGGGGCAGGCCTGAATCGACCAGCGTGGCGAGCTGGCGGGTAAGAATGCAAAGATCCTTCGTCTTGACGCGCGGGCGCATCCAGGCGGGAAGCTTGATCTCAATGCTCTTGTTCATGCCGCCGGTGGCGGCGACTTTCGTCACGAACAGCCCCTGCTTGCGAAGAAGCTCCTGAACCTGGGTGGGATTGGCGGCCTCGATAGACCCTTTGACCTCTTTACCCTTGCTGTCTTTGGCGGAATATGAAAACTTCGGCATGGAATGACTCCGGACGGATGATGATGCGAAACGCCCACGGCGCTACGTCTGCGAATATACGCAAGGGCATGCTATCACACTCGCCCCGGCGACGCAAGGGCATTTTTGGCGCTTGCGCCGCCGCCCAAAACGTGGTAGTGTTTGCCGCGATGAAGCGCATAATGCACCAGCTTCCCGCTCCGATTCGGAGTCTCCTCCAGGAGCGCTCCGGCCAGGCGATGATCGAATACGTCGTCTGCGCCGCCGTTCTTGTCATGCTGACGGGTCTGCTGGCGCTTCTGCTCGTCACCGTCCGCGAAAGCGGCGGCCGGGTCCTTGACCTGGTCGCCTCCGAGTACCCATAAAAACCAAACAAGGCAACGAAACCCATGCGCCTCCGCATCCGCCCCCCGAAAAGCCGCCGTGGCCAGACCATGGTCGAGTACATCATCATTGTCGCCGTCATCGCCATCGGAGGCCTGGTCCTCTTCGGCATCTTCGGCGATACGCTCAAGAAGAAGATGAGCGGCGTCATCAGCTCCCTCGACGACGAGAAGGGCAGCGAAGCCCAGTCCGCCGCCGGCGAGAACTCCGCCGAACAGCTCAAGAGCATGGACGAGACCGGAATCTAGCCCCAGCCTCTTCTCCTCCCTTGAAAACGCGCCTCTGCCCGCGCTCCGGCCAGGCAATGCTCGAGTCCCTGCTCGTGGTGCTCGTGCTGTGTCTTCTTTTGTTCGGGCTGCTCCAGGTGGCTCTCGTCTTCAACGCGGATGAGATTCTCCACCATTCCGCGGCGCGGGCTGCGCGCGCACGGTCGGTCGGCTTCAACGACTGGATGGTCACAAAGGCGCAGCGCGTGGCGGCGATTCCGAATTCCGGGAAGATGCTTGAACCCGTTCTCGGCACCCCGGCGCCGGTCTTCGACCCCACGCTCTCCCCGGGCGAGAAATGGGACTCCGCCATCCATCCCGCCCGCGCCTACGCCCGTTCCTACAAATCCCTCGTGGAGATGGCGCGAATCCCCGAATACCTTGCCACCGACAACCATCTGCGGGGCGAGGCCATCCTCCACTACGAGGAATGGGAGAACCACTCGTTCGGGGTCTCCGTGCAGCGCAGCGATTCCCTCGCGGCCGCCATCGGGGGCGCCGGGACGATCCAGGCCTCGGTCCGGCAGAGCTACCCCCTTCTGATGCCCTTCCACCGGCTCTTCTACCGCCCCGTCCCGGACGCGGACGGCATCGACCGCATCAGCCTTTCGGGCGAATCGGAGATTCTCGACCATGCGTCACTGTATCTCCAGTAGACTCTGCCCGCGCGCGAACGGCTCCCGCTCCGGCCAGGCCGTCGCCTTCATCATGATGGCGCTGGTCATCCTGTTCTTCGTCGTGCTCTGGAGCGCCGACCTGCACCGCTTCATCTCGGCCAAGGACCGGAGCCAGAACGCGGGGGACGCCGCGACGCTCGCCGCCGCCCGCTGGCAGGCGTCCTCCCTCAACCTCATCGGCGAACTGAACCTCCTGCACGTCCTCGCCCTCGCCGCCCAGGACGACACTGCGGTCCATCTCGTCACCTCCACGCAGGCGCGGCTTTGCTACACGGGCCCCATGACCGCATTCGCGGCCTCGCAGCAGGCCGCCAAGCTCAACGGCATCCCCGTCAACGATGAATTCACGGACTTCACCCGCGAACGCGCCGCCATCGTGCGCAGGGGGTACGCAGGCCTGTTCGGGACCGGGATGTTCGCCTTCCAGGAACCATATCCGGGCGCCTGGACCGAATACGCCTCGATGATCGACGCCGTGGCCGACGACGGCGTGGCGGCCGGCGCGGACAACGCCGTGTTCTACACCGACTTCTCCGGCTCCCACACGCTTCTCGACCGCGGCTTCTACGATGCGGTGGCCGGGCACATCTGGTGCTGGTTCCACTTCCACGAGCCGAAGCTTCTGACCTCCTACACCTCCTACACGTGGTGGCCGGACCTCCCCATGCTGCCGCAGCCGCACTACTCCAACAGCGAGTTCTACTCCCTCCGCCTGTCCCCAGCGCAGCAGCCGCTCCGTCGCATCGTCCGAGAAAACGAGCTCCGCCCCCTTGCCGCGGATGCCGGACACCCCCTACCCAGCAACCCGACGAACGCCTTCGACCGCGGCGACCAGACGTGGTACGTCTATTCAGGTCCGGAATGGGGCCGCTGGGACGGCATCAACCCGCCCTTCCCCGTCAAGGGGCACGTGCGCCAGGAGTACGACTACGAGGGCGCCGACGCTGTCGCGCGCGTGGAGACGCCGGTCGGGCGCTTCACCCCCGGCGGCCCGAGGACCATTGAAGGCGTCGCCGGCGGCAACGGCGTTGTCTGGACGGCTGCCGGCAAGCCATTCGGCTATCTGGAGCCAGAGGGGCGGAAAGTCGTGCCCAATGCCTACGGTCTTGTAATCCCCGCCTTCCGCGACGTGCGCCTCATGCCCATCGACGCCTCGACGGGCGGCGCTGGCGGCAGCTTCCAGATGGCCTGGCGCCGGCACATCTCCGAGCATCTCATTCCCTACATGAAGAGAGGTCCCTCCGCCTGCAACCCCGGCTGCTGGTACTGCCGCAGGCTCATCACATGGGAAAACGCCGACTTCCGGAAAGTGGGAGCCGAGTGGCTCAAAAAGTACAGCTCAAACTGCACCGTCGTTCCCGGCGGCAGCGGCGGCGACCACGGCGGCTCCCAGCACGCGCACTAGGAAGTCCGAGAGTCCGAGAGTCCGAAGTCCGAAGTCGCTGAACCCTTGTTGGGGCGCGGGCGGCTCGCCCGCGGAAAAGTCCGATGTCCGGCAATTGGGAAATCGGAAAACCGGACCATCAAACTGCCGGCACCGGGCAGCTCGCCAGCGGAACGCCGCCCTTCGGGGTGACGACGACGGTATCCTCGATGCGTACGCCGCCGAGGCCCGGATAGTAGAGGCCGGGTTCGTCCGTGACGACCATGTTCGCCTCCAGCGGCCCGCCGACGCGCCCGAGCACCGGGGATTCGTGGATTTCCAGCCCGACCCCGTGGCCCGTGCCGTGGAAGAAGCCATACGCCTTACCGTCGCGGAACCCCGTCTCGTAGCCCGCTTCGCGGAAGAAGTCGCAGACCGCCTGGTGGATGGCGGCCCCGTCGGCGCCGGGGACAATGCGCCGCTTCGTCAGCGCCTGGATTCGCTTGACGGCCCGGTACATGCGAATCTGCTCCGCCGAGAGCTCGCCGCGCCAGTACGTGCGCGTCAAATCGCCCCAGTAGCCCGTCTCCAGACTGCGCGGGAAGAAGTCGATGACGACGAACTGCCCGGCACGAATCGGGCCATGCCCCATCTCGTGCGGATCCGTCGCCTGGTCGCCGGGGGCGACAATGGTGTCCTCGTCGATGCAGCCGAGCGGGAGAATCGTCTCGCGCATGGCCTCGCGAATGCGCTCGGCGGTGAGGGGCATTCCGTCCAGACGAAGGATGCCGCGCGGGCCGATGTCGGCGGATTCGACCATGTCGCGGGCGCGAAGCATGCCCTTCACGGCGGCGCGCTGCGTGGCGCGGAGTTTCTTCAGCTCGTCGGGGGTCTTGACGAGGCGTTCGCGGCGGAGTCCGCGCGCGGGCTTCACAACGAGGTCGAAACCGGCCTTGTCCAGCGACCCGGCGATTCCCAGCGGAAAGGTGTCCGGCACGGCGACGCGGGAAAGGCGGAGCTTGCGCAGCAGCGCGGCGGTCTGCTCTGAAAGCCGCGCCCCGATGTCGATGCCAAGCGACTCCGGCGTCCAGACCTTGGCGCGCGGAACCTGCCGCGCCGCGCGACCCGCCTCCAGAACGGAGACGGTGAGATGGAGCGCGCCGTCGGGCATGACGAGCAGCAGCACGGGGTCCGATGCGGAGAAGCCCGTGGCATGGAGGATGTCCGGGCAGGTGCGCGGCGCGCCGATGTAGAGAATGGGGAGCGGCTTGTCCATGTCAGCGCGCGAGCGATCGACCGGCGAGCGACTCGTAGGCCTCCACGTAGCGGGCGCGGGTCTTCTCGACGATGTCGTCGGGATGTTTGGGGGCGGGCGGATTGTGGTCGAAGCCGATCTCGTCGAGCCAGTCGCGGACGAACTGCTTGTCGAGGGAGGGCGGATTGGCGCCGGTGCGGTAGTCGGCGGCGGGCCAGAAGCGCGAAGAATCCGGCGTCAGGACCTCGTCGGCCACGACAAGCGTCCCGTCCGCCGCGCGGCCGAACTCGAACTTCGTGTCGGCGATGAGGATGCCGCGCGTGGCGGCGTAGTCCGCCGCGCCGGTGTAGAGCCGGAGCGTGAGGTCGGAGAGCGCGTTCGCG
>JAEEGL016004402.1_pt1 | contig 31714 bp, 35 predicted proteins | sample 9134231 | NCBI WGS metagenome assembly JAEEGL01 (sample SAMN16246548, study PRJNA631951) | gut metagenome | biome: gut microbiome; feature: rumen; material: fiber-attached | host: Bos | place: Iran: Karaj | collected 2018-10 | reverse complement strand
GGGCAATGGTTTCGTCGAAGGTGGTAGGAACTTGCGCGATAAAATCAGTACATTCCTGATTCTGCATATACTTCGTAGGGCTGTCGGCCAGCATCTGCAACGGGGCTTCGAAGATGGTGTACATGGCCATCTGGTGAACGCGCGTACCTTGGCTCATCGGGTGGTCGTTGTTGCCGAAGAACGAGTCCTTCATGGCGTTCGACATAGCACCAGGGGTATAGTCCATCGGGCCTGCGAGCATGCGCAGATAGGGTGCGGTGACGTCGTAACGCGGCTGGTTGTGCAACGGTCCATCGCCCACACGCGGCTCCCATTTCGAATTCTCCAGACCCTTCACGCCTTCGAAATTGAAGATGTTCGGATAGGCGCGCTGGATGCCGAAGGGTTTCAGACCGTGGTAGTCGAGATACAGGTGACATTTGGCGGCACTCTCGGCAATCTTGTAAGCCGACGCTATGACCTGCTGATCGTCACGGTCGAAGAAGTCCACCTTGAACCCCTTGATGCCCATGTCGGCATAGTGCTTCATGACGGCATCGGTGACGGCCATGTCGTTCAGCGGATTGCTGCCAATGAGGTTGCGCCAGCTGCTCCACAGGATAATGCCTATGCCTTTTTCCCGTCCGTTGGCAATCAGTTGCGGCAGGTCAATCTCCGCATTCAGGTCTTCCATCAGCGACTCCTTGCCACTCCAGCCCTCATCGATGATGATATACTCTATCTTGTTCTTCGCAGCGAAGTCTATATAATATAAATAGGTGTCGGTGTTCATACCTGACTTGAAGTCGACACCGGAAATGTTGGTGTTGTTCCACCAGTCCCACGCCACCTTGCCGGGATGAATCCACGACGTGTCCTGAATGCGGCACGCAGGAGCCAGCCGATGAGCCATGTCACAATTCAGTATGTCGACATCCCTTTCCGTAATAACCACCACACGCCAGGGAAGCGTCCGACGGTCATCTATTTTCGCGATAAAATCGGCTCTTTTTGTCGGCACGAGGTTCAGACGGTCATAACCGCCAACCTCCTGCTCCAACGGATAGGGGGCAAACTCAGCCTTCAGACAATGCTTGCCATTGCGCTTGAGCATCATACCCGGATAGTCCTCCACGCCGGCATCCATCACGATGGCCTTCATACCACTTGGCAGACAAACGGCTAACGGTGTAATAGCCAGCGAGTCTTCGAACATAGCGGACAACGGCTGCTCGTCGTAGTACGACTCAAACGAATAACAATAGCGTTCCCCACCGCGATTGTCGTTCACGTAGGGAACAAAGGCCTGATAGTCGTCAGCAAAGCGGAATTCGACGGTCTCGTTGTTTACGTCCGACACGTCTTTACGGTCAATCACGAAACGATAAGCTGCACCATCGTCATACGCACGGAATTCGACGCTGATGCCGTTCTTGAACGAAATGGTCACCGTGTTATACTCGTCTTTCACCACCGCCTTCTTATAGAACGGAGTGGCAAACTGCGTCCGTACCTCCTGACGGTTGCTTTCTATGCCTAGACCGCCCTTCTTGACTGCACTGAAGGCCCCGTCGACACTAATATCGATGACCGAGGGTTCCAGCACTGTCATACCACGATGCTTGACAGACCACTGCAAACCTCCAGACGACAGCGGCGAGCGAACCTCCACCCGTGTCTGTCCGTCAGGCGACTTTATCTGCCACTCACTGTCTACATTGACAGTCTGCGCAACACCACTCACCGCGCCCAAAAGCACAGCCAACAACACAAATAAATTCTTCTTCATTATCATTATCGCAAAAAACTATTCTATTGTCTTATAAAGCGTAGAGGCATTGTAGCGATGGTCCATCGTGGCCAGAATCTCCTCTTCCGTCGACAGGTTGAAGTCGCCAGGAATGGTATTCTTCAGAGAAGCGGCAGCCAGCGAGTAGTTAAGCTGACGCTGACGGTCCCCCGGGAAGATACTGATGGCATGGAGGAAACCGCCCATAAAGGCATCGCCGACACCGACGGGATCGACTACGTCGGGAATATCGATGATGGGAGCCTCCAGCAATGTATTGTCAGTAAAGAGCAGTGCCGTCAACGTGTGATGGTTGGAGTCAACGATGTTTCTCATACCCATCAGCCAGTGCTTGCAGCGCGGATACTGAGCATGCAATTCGTCAAACCATTCACGATACTCCGGAATCTGCATCTTGAAATTGCTGTCGGTAGCCGTAAAGGGAGGCTGTGGATGTTGGGAAATCCAGTCGAACTCGATGGCGTCGCCAAACATCATATCACAGCGCGACAACATACGCTGCAGGGTTGCGCGTGGGTCTGCACCATACTTCCACAGGTTCTTGCGATAGTTGATATCAAAGGAGACGGTGATGCCCAGTTCGTCGGCAATATCCAATGCCTCGAAGGTAGCGTCGGCAGCCTGCTGCGAGATAGCCGCCGTGATGCCCGATACCTGGAAGATATCAGCATCCTTCAGAATGTCGCGCCAGGGAATCATACCCGGTGCGAGGTCGTAATAGGCCGAATGGTCGCGATCGTACACAACCTTCGCTGCACGCATACCGGCAGCAGGTTCGAAGTAGTAGGTACCGATGCGCTGTCCGCCATAAACAATGCGGCTGATGTCGACACCCAACTGTGCCATACACTGAGCACCGGCATGTCCGACATGCGTATCAGGCAGACGCGTGATATACGTCACATCCTCGCCCTGGGTGGCCAGTGACACAGCGACATTAGCCTCACTGCCACCATATTTGCTAGTGAACATATCGCCCTGCGTCAGTCGAAGCTGATGGGGCTTTGAGAAGCGGAGCAAGAGTTCTCCGAAAGTTACAATTCGTTGCATGTCTAGTTTATAATTTATAATTTGACTATTTATCATTATTTGCAAAGACTACATGACTTTCAAAAAAATTCATCTTTTAGAAGGTTTTTCGTCGGCCAGCAGAAAGTCCAACTGACGTTTCTCGATGTTGGCACGAGCCACTTTTATACGCACGGCGTCACCCAACTGATATTTGTTATGGTAACGGCGACCAACAAGGCAATAGTTGCGCTCGTCGAAGTCGTAGTAGTCGTCGTCGAGGTCGCGCATAGGAACCATGCCCTCACAGTGGTTCTCGTCGATTTCGCAATAGATGCCATACGACTGGATGCCGGAGATGTGGGCGTCGTACTCGTTGCCGATCTTGTTGGCCATGAATTCCACCATCTTATACTTGATGCTGTCGCGCTCGGCCTGCTGGGCGGTTTGTTCCATGTCGGAGCAGTGTTCGCTCAGCTCCTCGTATTTCTCCTGATTGGCCGAACGTCCACCGTCCTGATACTTTGTCAGCAGACGGTGAACCATCGTGTCCGGATAACGGCGGATAGGCGAAGTAAAATGTGTGTAATACTCGAAGGCCAAACCATAGTGCCCGATGTTATGCGTAGAATATTTCGCTTTCATCATGGCTCGCAGGGCGACGGTCTCAATGAGATTCTGCTCCTTCTTACCCTGACAAGCATCCATCAGCGCATTCAGCGACTTCGAGATAGCGCCCTTGGTACCAGCCGTCTTCATCTTATAGCCGAACTTCACCACAAACTCACGCAAGGTTTCCAACTTGGTGGGGTCGGGCTGGTCGTGGACACGATAGACGAAGGTCTTTTTGGCTTTTGGTTGATGGTCTTTTGCCTTTGGCTTATCCACTTTACCGATATGTTCAGCGACAGTGCGGTTGGCGAGTAACATGAACTCCTCGATGAGCTGGGTAGCATCGTTCGATTTCTTGAAGTATGCACGGATGGGCTTTCCCTGTTCGTCGATATCAAAGTGTAATTCCTCGCGGTCGAACTTAACAGCACCGCCCTTGAAACGGCGTTCACGAAGTTTCTTGGCCAAACGGTCAAGGGTGCGCAGTTCCTCAGCATAGGGGTCGGGGGTTGATTTACTAGACTTACTGGATTTACCAGAGGTACTAGGTACCAAAATGTCCTGCACTTCCTCGTACGCGTATCTTCTATTACTCTTAATGATGGTATGGACAATGCGGTAGTTCTTGACGTTGGCATCTTCGTCCAAAGTGAAGACCACACTATAGCAAAGCTTCTCTTCGTCAGGGCGCAGCGAGCAGATGAAGTTACAGAGGCGCTCGGGCAACATGGGAATAGTACGGTCGACGAGATAGACGCTGGTGGCTCGTTTCGTCGCCTCCTTGTCTATGACAGAACCTTCCTTGACATAATGAGAGACGTCGGCAATATGCACACCGACCTCGTAAAGCTTTTGGCCGTTAGCTTTTGGCTTTTGGCTCACGGTCTCTTTGCCAACTGCCAATTGCCAATTGCCAATAGCCCTTATTGACAGTGCATCGTCGAAGTCCTTGGCGTCCTTGGGGTCGATGGTACAGGTAAACACCTCACGGAAGTCCTCACGACGTGCAATCTCCTGCGGCGTGATGCCTGGATCAATCTTCTCGGCAGCCTCCTCTACATGCTTGGGATAGGTATATGGCAGACCATACTGTGCAAGTATAGCGTGCATCTCGACATTGTTATCGCCCTCCTTACCCAGCACGTCAATCACCTCACCGACGATATTCTTCGAGTCCTTCGACGGCCACTGGGTAATCTTTACGACGGCCTTATCTCCAGTCTTGCCACCCTTCAGCTTCTTCTTGGGAATGAGGATATCGTGAACGAAGATGTTTCCTTCGGTCACAAGGAAGGCATAGTCTTTCTCCACCTTCAGCTTACCAACAGCTTGGTCGCGCTTATGGGAAAGAATCTCGACAACCATCGCTTCCTTGATGTGTTTCTCCCTGCGAGCCATCATGGTCACACGGACGCGGTCGCCATTCATGGCAAATAGTGAGTTGCGTTCAGAGACAAAGATGGGCTTACCCCCATCGTCGGGCTGGAACGAGTTCTTGCCATTGGCCTTACGGATGAAAGTACCCTCCTGTATCTGTGTCTTCAGGTTCAGACGGTAGGAATTATCCGATGCCTTCGTCAGAAAGTCGTCCCACGCCATTTCGTCCATCACGTCGACAGCCAGCATCTTTGCCGGATGCGTCGAAAGCTTTAGCTCCCTGAATATTTGTTTCAACGAAAATGTCTCATTCGGATTCTGTTGAAACAGGGTTTGCAGCATCTCTACCAGACGCTGCTTGGTCAGTCGTTTTCCACTCTTATGCTTACTCATAGTCGCTTGTTATTTGGTTTCTACGGGCAAAGATACGAAAAAAAGCACAATGCGCAATGCACAATACACCATTTTTTTTGAGGCGGCAGCAAATTCTTCACTCTTCACTCTTCACTTTTCACTTTTTTTCGTACCTTTGCAGCATGGAACAACTTCTGCACTATTGCTGGAAACATAATTAAATATTATAATATGCTTCATAAATTATTGAAAAACAAACGTTTAACATTTTTTATCCAAAAATATAAAGTGCACCAATATTATTATTTGTACCTTTGTAGCGTGCACCATAGGGTGCACCAATAATAAAAAATGTGATTATGAAGGTAGAAAAGGCTACAATTAAATTAGTTCTAAGAACAAATAAAGTTCTGAGTAATGGTAATCATCCTATAATGATAAGAGTCAACTGGGGTGGTAGAAGAGCAGAAAAAAGCACAGGGTATTCCTGTAAGAAGAATGATTGGAACGAAAAAAGATGCCTTCTTAAAGAAGGTAAAGGAGGCATTGCAAATGCCCTGCAAATCAACGTACTGCTATCAGAGAAGATAAAGAAGGCTGAATCCATAAGGAACGAATTTGTATTGGAAGGTAAGCCATATTCCGCAGCAGAAATAATAGCGAAACTGGATGATGAAACATTGGAAAACAAACCTTCAATTGACCTTCTAGATTTCAAAATTGAGTATCAGTCAAAAAGGCACCTTCGTCTTGAAACAATTGGCAGCATAAACACATCCATAAAACTATTCTGTCGATTTATGAACAAAAATTCTATCTCGTTATCAGAAATAACAAAAACTGATGTAGAATCATTTGGCAGATGGATGACAAATAAGGGATATAAAACAAATAGCATTATTGTGACTTTACACAATTTATCTGCAATTCTTTCATATGCTGTGGAACGTGGAGTTTTAGAAGATTCTCCGTTTAGGAATTTCAACGTAAGTAAGAAATATCACCAGGAAACACATACCCAACCGATTGGAAAGGATACCTTAACACTCTTAAAACGCTATTATCTTGAATACATATCTACTATAGGGAGCGATGAAGTAATATGGAAAAAATCCATGAGCTTATCAAGTAAGTTATTTGCAATAAATGTTTTTTTGATTTCATACGAATTGCAGGGCTTGGCATTAGTAGATTTGGCAAATCTGACTAGTAATGAAGTTAAAGATATGGAGTATTCGACTGATGGGAAAGGTTACTTATTAATAAAAACACATAGGCGCAAAACGGGCAAGGAAGTTCGTATAGTTTTATCACCAGACCCATTTAACTATCCTTTATTTCTCCCATATCTTAAGAACATGGATGAAACAGGTTATTTTCTTCCCATTTTTCGTAAAAAAGATGATACCGAAAAGAAAAGGCTTCATCGTATCAGATATGCAACTGAATGGGTAAATCGTAGATTAAAGGGGTATAATAACGTAAGCGGGTTTAAGCCATATAAAGGAATCTGGAAAGAGTTTAACGAATGGCTCACTAATTATACTAAGGACAACAATATACGATTAAAGAAAAAAGTTGTTATAAACAAAAAGAATGTGAAAAGTTATCTTATTGATGAAACTACTACATTTTATGCAGCAAGGCACACTTTTGCTAGCAATTTTATTAATTCTGAGGGCGCAACGGCAGGCGAATTGGCAACTCTATTAGGTAGAAACGTATCTGGTATTGACAGATATATAAAAGAGCTGAAAACGGTTCAAGACATAATTGCAGCTAGAAAAAAGATGGAATGAGCACTCCATAATTTGTTTCGGCTACTATGACCAAGCGATTCCCCAATAACTTTGCTTACAACAATTATTTATCACCAATCATGGAATCGATTTCCCTCTGTATATCTCGTAGTTCTTTCTTTGCCTTATCAGATTTTACGTGCATCAGCTTCTCTTGCACTTGCTCCTTATAATCATGGATTTCACCAGACAGGCTATCCCACCAGTAGCGCAAGTAAACACTCCATCCCTTTCATCCTCATCTTCATAACCTTCAAGGCTCTCTGTGAGATATACAAGTATATGGAAGAAAAATGGTGCATCCTTTCATTGGATTGCACCATTCATCGCTTCATCTTGCAACAATAGAGTTATCTAATACTATCATTCCCGTCATCATTTATTTCATCGGTGAATGCACCTATAGCCGTTATAGTTTCACTATCGTTAGTTCTGTTTATGTATTCCTCCATGTTGCTCTTATAATCATTAAAATCATCAATGAACCAGTCATCGTTTTCAAAAACCAGTTTTATCTGCTTAGAATTCTTTAATTCGTCATTCTTTCCGTACTTTACATAATCTTGAACAGTAGCCAACGCTGTTGATTCTGTAATTAATTCCACTTCCAGGACTGTTACCGAATTTATGTTGCTATCATCTACACTTCCACTGTTAGACCAAAAGTAAGAGCCAAAATATCCCATATCACTTTCTGGATATTCGTTGTCATATTTCTCGTTAACAGCATTGTATAGCTTTTTAAATGATTCTGAAAAATACTTGTTCACAAAGGTCTTTTCGGGAGTTGATGGCACACCATCACATATTTGTTGTAACCGATGCTTAATGTATGCCTCTGAATGGACATCGTTAATATCCTCTACTATAGAATCAGAGTCCACGATTATTGAGTCAGAATCAGATACGACTGCTGCTTTTGACCCTTCTGTTGTATTATTAGACCCTAAGAAATACCAGCCGCCAATCAGTGCCAACGCTATAATACCAACAACAATCGGTATTATAATCTTTGACTTGGGTGATTCTTCGACTTCTTCAAGAGTATCCACGACACCATCATTAGATTCATCATCAACCTCAACCCCTTCATCGTTTAGAAGGTCGTAGCCACAGTTCTGGCAGTAATTATCATCATCCCTAACATCTGCACCACACTGGGGGCATGTACAATCTGGCAATTCACTTCCACACGCAGTACAAAAATCAGCATCGTCTTCAATCTCGACTCCGCAATAATAACATTTCTTCATATCAATCAAGTTTTATTGTTAATCATTAGATGCTTTGGTTTTACTCTTGAATCCCTCAATATAATGCTGGATATAAATCTCTTTCAACCTTTCTTGTTTTGAGGATGTTGGACTTTCGAACTTCTCATCATAAGTTCTTGTAGCAGAATTCCTTATTGCGACTTCCATTTCATCTTCCGTAACGCCAACGGCATCTGCCAGGTCAAGCATTCCTCCGAATCCTCCCATAAGCCCGCCAACAGCACCGAATTCAGCCCCGTCGTTATAACCTTTTTCTGCATAATCCTTTTCTTCTGGAGTGTTTGGTTTAATAGTAATAGCAGAGTTACTGTCGTCACCACTTTCTTTCCTTTGTCGCCATTCTTCGGCTTCGGCTTCTGTTGCTACTCTAAGTTTTGCGATTGCACCTTTCTTGAATGCCTTAGCAACATCTTCACCAGATGGGGTAATACCTGCACAATAGTATACATATCCATTTTCATCAATATAATAATTTTTACACTCACGCATTAAATTATAATCCCACAAATGAGTGAAATTGTACTCAACAGCTTGGTATACTTCTGAATTATCTGCCATCCATTTTCCTTTCTCTGTGTAATATCTTCCAGAACTAGTTGCACCATCCAACTGGTAATCTCTTTCATCATTCCTTTCAAAAAGCATAATACTTTTTATCGTTATATTTTTTTCACTATAAGGTTTAGTTTCCTCTGCTATGAAAAGCTGCCCTCCATCTGTAGGAAGTACATCTGAGAAATCGCTAAAATTCTCCACATTATCCTTCGCATCAGCTGTTACCAAGTAATCAAGTCCCTTTAAAACAGGCAGCCATAGTAAAGAGACAACCGTAAGCATCTTAGCACCTTGGTTATCTATCTCTGACTTCCCAAGTAGAATCATTGCAATAGCACACAATATAGACACGCATCCTAATATGTTTGCGCCCCATAATATTATAGAACTATTACTAATGTCAAACAAGGAATAAATTAGTAAACATCCACCTATAACCAGTGCAATCTTAACCCACCAATCATAACGAATAGGCTCTTTCTTCTTGCGCTTGTGAGCGACTTTCGTTTTTTTATGAGTAGAATCTACTCTTTGAGCTTGTGGTTTACTGGAGGTCATGACCTCATTAACTTTACCATCTTGTGAAACTACACTTGATTGTGAAGTTGATTCTCCGCAATTTGGACAGAAATTTGCACCATTGTTTAATTCCAATCCACATTTTTTACAATATCCCATATTCTAAATTTTAAGTTACTTTTTACAGTTTAGGAAACACAGAAGAAAAAACGTGAGCAATTAAGCTTCGTTTAATCTTCTGAGGTATCGGGAAATAACCTTGCAGTCTTATACGAGTTAAAAGCTCACGCTAGGCGTGAGCATTAACATCAACTCTTGACTGCTTCTTTAAATTTTCCCGATTTTCAGAAGTAAGAATCTCAGCTAACGCTTCTGTCTATTTGTTATTTGTTCTTAAATCATACGCACTATCATTTTATGTGAATACTGACCGCAAATTTACTAAAAAATCTCGACATAACAAATGCAAATCACTTTTTCTTTTATTATTTTGCACAAAACTCATGGTTTGTGCAAAAAAAAGACAGAAATATAATTAAGTAACGAAATATAATAGACATACAACTGATATGTCACATCTGCCAACAGTGCCACTTCTCCTGCGGCGCACTCGACCCGAACTACCTAGTTGCTCATGTGCTCTAGGATGCTTGTCATCCTGCGCATCAAGCTCTCTTTGGACTTCTTTCATAATGGTGTAACACATCCTGGTAAGGGTGTTGATTGATGCACCGTAAACTTCCACTGGAAGTAGGGCTTATAGACTGGATTGCTATAGCCCCACCTTCGTAATCCTGTTTCATCCTCTGATGGAATATGTCTTGTACCTTCCAGTAATCCATGTCTAGAAATCCAGTAGGTCATAACTACTTTCCAGTTCGCTGTCAGTGATTCCAAGGTAACGCTTGGTAATTGTGGGGCTTGCATGATTAAACAGCGTCTGGAGCCTCATAAGTGCCATAGGTGCATCTGTGCCAGCCTGCGTGAACACTCTAACCCCGAAAGTTTTCCTCATGGTATGTGTCGAAAAGTGCTCTATCTTGAGATTATACTTCTCCTTAATCTCCTTAAACAGGATGTTGATGCGCTGTGTGCTATACACCATCTTCTTACGTGACAAGAAACACTTTTCATCCTCATTCTCGATGTGTAGAGCATCGAAACAAGACTTGATGTGTTTCTGGAATCCCTTGTTAATCTTCACCACTCTACGCTTGCCTGTCTTTTTCTCATAGATGGTGAACTTGTCATCGTTGAGTAGCATTGCCCATGTAAGGGTTCTGAGGTCTGACACTCGCAAACCAAAAAACGACCCACAACCGATTAGCAGAGACATCCTGTAATCTCCATCACGATACAACTTTCTCACCAGCGAAAGCATGGTGTCCCAGTTCATAGCGTTACTTGTCCTATACTCATGAAATTCTTGCTTCATAATCCTATGTTTTTATCTGTTCAACTATGTTTTTGTATCTAACTCTACGTATCTGTTTTGTAACTATCTGATTTTCAGTCAATATTCATTTATATAAAGAAAAAGAATCTAGTGTTCTCCTGTGTCTTATACTTGAATAAGTACAACCTCTCATATATTACTGTCATGTCCGCTAGGGTCACTAGACACCGCAACGTATTCATCGATGGTCTTTACCAGCTCCATAATCCAGACACCTTTCTTTTCATCAACAACCTTGCCGTCAGGCGACATGAAGCTTATGTCCTGCTTTATTGAATCAGCATCAACCATCACCTTGACCCATCCGACGAATCTATTTCCATGAACATGGAATATTATTCCAGAACGTCCCTGCAACATGCCGTACTTCTTTACACCCCACCTCTGCTTTGCCTTGGGGTGTGCCAGGATTGTCAAAACACAGAAAATCATTTCCATAACTTATACCTTATTATATAATTGAGACCCCACCACCGATTAGTGGGGTCTCACTCTTAATCAATAGACCTTAAGAATTGACTCCAAACGGAAAGAACGGAATTCACCTTTCTCTACGTCGAACACAACCTTAGTGCCATAATGCTCACGTCTCACGCCCTTAACATGTTTACCACAAAGTGAAGGATTGGTTGTGCAGAACATCTCTCTATAGCTAAGGTCACGTTTCTGGAATATTATATGAGCCACCCCGTTGAGCTTTGCTTCAAGCTGATCTAGCATTAAAGCTTTCGCAATACCGATTTCAAGTGAACCAGTGCGCTCAGCAATAAGATTTGCTCTCTCGATAGTTTTGTCACTTAATGCAACTGTCAAGTTGGCTAATGCCACTGTTGGGATTGTTGTCTGTACCATAATTCTTATACCTTATTTGATTAATATTAATATGTTCTGAATCACAGTGCAAAATTAATAATTTATTTTGGTATTACCAAATTCAAGACGATTATTTAACAAGATTTGTACTAGAACGTTACATATCGGTATTTTATTAAGCTTTTTACATACTTGATTGTGGTTATACTAAAATATCTTAATATTTTTATCAATTGTCACCAGAGATAAAAACTAATTATTAACTTTGCCGCAAAATACTTAAATTATGGCAGAGGAAATACATAATGGACATGGTGGCAAGCGTGCAGGTGCTGGACGCAAGCCTAGTCCTCGCAGCAAGGTTCAGGTTGCGCTTAAGCTAGATGCAGACCTCAATGAAGTGTTTGAATCACCCAATTTTGACGGAAATAGAGGCAGGTATATTAACGACGCTGTGAGGGCAAAGATGGTTGCAGATGGGTACATTAGGGAAGTTGAGCTCCTGGAATCCGTAACTGTCAATGGTGTCGAATATGCAAGGCAACCAAGAAACAATCGGTCTTCATGCGCTCAGTGCGACCTCGCATCAGAGTGTTGGGACTTGTGGCACTATGCCACCCCATGTTACGGTGGTTTCTATAAGAAAAAATAAAGATAAGGTTGGGGCAGTCATCAAGACACCCCAATACCTGTTAGTTACTTCACCAAATACTCTAATGGGAAAGAATTTGCCCATACGAATTTTTGTTTGATGGCTTCAACGACTTTATTTAAAAGGAAGTCATAAACGGCATCGTAGTCCTTCTGGTTCTTTATTTTCCCCCTTCTGTATACCCTTCTAGTGAGGGCTGTTGCCAAATGTGCGGCTTCAAGCCCCAAATAATATTTGTTGGTTTGGGTTACAGCAGATATTCTTTCGAAGCTATAGTTTGGGATTGTGATATTAAGACAATCAGCATATTCCAGGCATGTCATTTGCGTCACCTTATTGGCACTTGCTTTTGCTGCTTCTTTTGCCTTCAAAACACGTTCCATATCAGCCTTGAATTCATCAGTGGATTCAATGCGGTCAACTTTCTTTTTGTTAAACAACTGCATAGGTGCAGCACGTCTACAATGTGGATTGCGCCTTGTATCGTCACATTGAGGATAATACTTCTCAATTAATGATAATGACCACCTTTTAGCAAGTTGGGTCTTGGTATAAAACTTGTGTTTACCTCTAATTTTATTCATAATTAAATAATATTTAAACATTTATATCTAAAGCATTTCGACAACTATGTAGGTCTAATCGAGAGTACAGCTACTATTTATTATTAAATCACATCAAATGAAATATATCAATGAAATAGTAGCCGAAGAACTGAATAGGTTCATCCAGGGCATCCTGGTAGAATCTGTAAGAAACACATGGCATAAGACCGTCATCAACGACCTGGAGGTGTACTATGCCTATGACTATCTGCCGCAGAGTGATACACCATCAGGGGCAAAGCCTAACGCCATACAGAGGCTTGTGTGGTGGTTCAAGAACGACCGTACCAGCATTACAAGAATACAGCATACCAAAGCTCTCAGATACGTCATAAGGCTGCTTGTGGGTCTTATCTTTGACCATATCCAGGAGTGGGGCAAAGACCTCGTTCTCGTCTGTGTGCCAGCATCCTGCCCTTGCAAGAATCAACGTAGATGGAAAGTGTTCTCAGAGGTTGTCTGCAAACTCACAGGGATTGCCAATGGCTACCCTCACGTTCATGTCACAGGTTCGTCGATTCCTAGCCATATCGGAGGTGGCGGCAATGCGCCAACCACCTTCGACAACGACTTTTTCAAGGGCAAGAACGTGGTATTGTTCGATGACCTGGTTACAACAGGGTACACGATGAAAACCACGTCACGAGCCCTAGAATCAGCAGGAGCTAGGAGTGTTATCCACGTTGCCCTTGCTCGGAGCGTCCAGGATTAGGTTTTTCCTTTTCTTCCTGGTTTTCTGCGTTGTCCTTCATGGATTTGCCAAACTCTTTCTGTAACTCACTATAAGATGTATCAATCTTACCGTACTTTGCGTATAGCAACGAACAAATGGCGAGAGCACCAGGCATGTCATCCTCTTCAAGTTCCTTAATTCTAAAGTCTGGACGGAACTGTTGACCGTCTTCACTGTAACCACCTAGCATCGTTTTCGTTTCTGGGTCATAGTTTGCGCCCCACTCATTATTTACGAGTAGTTGGTTAGCGAAGTTCCTTCTGTCCTCTTCACGATATGACTCCAAGTATTCGTATTCAGCAAATCTCACAGGTTTTTCAAACGGCTCACCTTTCAATGCTTGAATATACCCATCGTCATCAAAGTCTGGGAAGGAACATTGGCAGTTCCAGAACACATCTTTTATGCCTTTTGAACTAGGGTTCTGTATACCGAATTTTCTTCCAACGGACATGGCTATCTTGTCCAGTGCTTTATTTACGTATCGCCTTTTATTTCTAGTCGAGAGACCTTTTGGCATCTTGTCCGATTCCTTATCTATCTCCCTTTCTAATAATTCATAAATCTTCATAATTTCTGTTTTTAATGTTAATACTTAATTTGAAAACCTCACTTTCTTTTATGAAGCTTAGGGGTGTCCCTCTGGCTGTACATTGAGGCATCTTGTACATGCCGATAGTCCATCCCACTGCTGGAATCGGGACAATGAGAGGCTGGCACAGGGTACTCTGGAGTTCATTGATGTTAGCCGACTGGTTCATCGTTGGGATAGTGCTAGCAACCTTATCCGCTGCAATGCCAATCCAAATGGCTTTTTCTTTATCCAGTGAGACGCTTGAATACAGACTTCTTACCAGGCATGTTGCCTCCGATGCGCTCCTATTCCAAAAGTCGATGATGTTGGCTCTTACAGGCTCTACGTCATTTGATATACCAAGCTCCAGCATCCTGGCTTCGATTCTAGCAGATGCCATGTCGAAGTAGTCCTCACTAAGCTCACACCCAATGAATTTGCGTCCAAGCTCAACTGCTGCAATGCCCGTTGTGCCACTCCCCATGAACGGGTCTAAAACGATGTCACCCTCATTAGTCCAGGACATGATATGTCTAAGTGCCAGTTCCTTTGGGAATACTGCTGGATGCTTAACCTCTCTACCGTCCTTGGTGGTGAAGGTCTCACGGTTCCTGGACTGTTGAATGCTCCATACGTTGTAATCGGGTGTCTCATAGTTTATAACACCTTCCTTGTACTCAACCCGACCTTCGTAGCGCATGCTCCTGTAGACCGCCTTGTAGTGCCTACCACCATTCTTACACTTACGCATGATTGGATTGAATGTATCTGGCTCTCCCTTTGTAAATATGTACATCGGTTCGTAGTCTACATGATAACGTTTACCTCTCCTTCTCGCAAATGGGTTGGGCTTATGCCAAATCATCGTGTCATGCAGATTGAGTCCAAGCTCCATGAAATACAGGACTTGACGATGACTGTTGCCCGAATAGCTACCATTCTTGCACTGGTCACAGACATTCCAGACAATCACCCCACCTGGCTTAAGGACTCTGACAAGTTCTCTTGCAATATCCTTGAACACTTCCAGGTTCCAGGTCTCAGCGTCCACATAGGAACGTAGGCTGTCATAAGGTGGGCTTGTCAGTTCCAGGTTCACAGAGTTGCTGGGAAGCCGTTTAAGCCCCTCCAGACAGTTGCCCAGATACATATTCACCTTCTTTCCTTCAAGACTGTCATCGTTGGCGCAGACGGTCTCATAATGCTCACGTAAGGGCATTATCTTGCCCTCCTTAACTTCATCCCGCAGTTGCATGAGGCTCTGCCCGCAAATATTTCGACCAACGAACACCCCATTCTTCTCATCCCTGCGAGTGCCATATAGCTCCCCACGTGTCCTGGTGTTATCAAGCCAGTGACAATCTTCAACCAAGTATTTGTCGTCACTCTCCAGGATTACCATGCGGAACTCTTCATTGTACTGGTACTTGACCTGGTGGCAGATATGAAGCAGGTCGTACATATCCTGGTAGTACTGCTGCCTCTTCCTCTTGCGTTCATCATTGGTGTCCCAACGATAATCCATACCCTTCATGTAGAGGGAATTGAGACGCTTCACCTCCTTACCGTTCTTGCACTTCATAGCCAGCTCTGCTACCTTCTTGTATATAAGAACATGAAAAAGTTGTTCAACTGAGTTGTACTCGACTCCCTGGTAGTAAAGGGGACATGAACAATCCATATTACTCAGAACCCTTGCGCCCCGCCTTGAACTGAATCCGATGCTTTCCGCAATCGGGTACTTCTTAATGTTTGTATTCATATCTTGTTACTTATTTATTATGCAGTTCAACATCGTAGCGGTACAATCTCCACTTGGAATCATCCTCGCCAACCAACTCACGGTATGTAGTCCTTACAGTGTCATCACCATAGAGTAAGCCGCAGAGTGCCACAGCGAACACCACGTCATCCTTCGCAACACCGCTTACAGTCCAGGAGTGCGTGAAGGTCATGCCATCGGCACTGTAGCCTCCCAGCATAATCCTCTTCGTCTGGTCATAGGCGTAACCCCACTGACCGTTAACGAGCTTCTGGTTGCGATATGTCTGTACTGGCTTCATACCTTACTTATTCATGAACTCCTGGCGATTAGCGTAGACAAGTGCAGACCATGCCAGTTGGTCGTCTGAGAGATTCAGCTTCACACCCACCTTCTTCTCGATGCTGTTGACCTTCGCTGGGTCAATCTCGCCACGTAGGATGAGCTGTGCAATCTTGCCTGCTAACTTGTCGGATGTTGTCATCGTCATGAGTCCTATTATTTTTTACTACTTGGCACTGGAGTTTCCAGTGTTGCGGTTCCACCTTTTCTTATTCGTATACAATATGTGATGCGTGTACGAGTGAAGGTTTCACGGTGCAAAGTTACCAGAATATTTTTGGCTATCCCAATCTTGGAAAACATTGGATTTCCAAAGGTTTTCCAAGAGATTTTGTTAATCTTTCCAAACGTTTTTGGTTATCTCGTCACTTTTCTGTAACTTTGCTTCAAAAACCAGAAGTATGGAAAAGAAATACATTACCGATACGGACTTCTTGCCGCAGGAACTGACCCATTATCATGGACTTTACAGAAGTGAACTGACAGATGACCTATACCAAATAGTATATGGTATCTTCCAGCCGTCACACTCCCTTGGTGACGTATATGAGCTGGTTGTAAGAACCGCTTACAAGCAGAAGAGTGCTGCCATTAGGAAATTCAAGTTGCTCTCCTGGAAAAAGAGTCTTGAAACCATCCTCAAAGCCATGAACAAGCTGGACTCCAAGGGTTATGAGGTTATCGTGTTTATCCCCCTGCGTGCCTGTGAAGTGTCCCTGTCTGCTGCTGAATCATACTTCGAGTTGGCAATCTTCACCATATCCGAATTGCTTGATGGTGATTCAGTTCCAACTCCAGCTTATCCCGATGCACCGCTAGTGCCTGACGTGAAGACTCTGTTTGAAGAATCCTACGCTGGCATCCTCACCATGCTCGATGGTTACGACCCAGAGATAAACGAGATTGGTGCAGGTGATGGCGTCTACTATGACCACGCTACATACTGGCAGGCAATCATACTCGATGAAATGTACCGTCGTGGCATTGAGACGGTTAAGATGAAGGAAGAGACACCAATCCTTCCGTCTGAGTACTATGGTGACACCACCCTGTATAAGCAGACCTTCATTGAGAATGGTTCTCAACTGGTACTAGATTCGGGTTCTGATGTTGTTTCATCATCTGATGCTCCAGAGTCTCAGACTGTCTATGACAATGACACCATCGGGACACGTGCTGCCGTGATGTACTACATGTTGAGTAGCTTCTGTCCCATTACTGATGATAACTTTAACAGGGCTGTAGCCATGATAGACTTCGCAGTAGGCAAACAGTCCCCCAAGTTCAACGTCAACAAAGCCAACGACACTGAAATTAACAAGGTCAATAACAAGAACTCCATCAAGAAGTACGTTCGGAACTGTAGAGATAACAGAAAATATCTTGAAGAGCCTGGCTCTCAGAAGGTAAGGGAAAGACTCACCAGCCAGGGCTTCGACATTCCCACTCCAAAAGACAGTAGCACCAAACTGAAACCCTTCTGAACAGACGGCTGTTTTCACTGCAAAAGGAGCTGGACTGCCTACGTCTGAAAACCCTCCCACCCGTTGATTACACCATCAATATACGACTCCAGGTGTTCTTGCGTTTCATCGTGGCTGAACCCTTCATCGTAAACGGTCTGGTCATAGAACTTGTAGAACTGTTTGACCTCTTCACCAAACAGTTTTCTGGTCGTAATGTGCTTAAGTTTGTTCAGCTCTGGGTCAACCAGCCTCTTCCACTTTTTGAACTCTTCCCGTGGAGTCAACTGAGGTTCCTCAGTGCTGGACTCTTCTTGCTGTGTTAGTTCACCGTCATTGGACTGGAGTGTGCTAGGGCTTGTAGCTTGACTTCCATCCTCATGAAGTTCTTCAACCGAAGGTTCTTGATTTTCACCAGAAGATATTTTATTATCCTGGTATTCATTAGGGTCTTCCTTTCCCTCTTCCTCATTCTTCGTCATCGGTTCAGTCATACCCTCTTCCATAGCTCTAACAAGTTCTGTATTAGAATTCTCTTTTAAAAAATCATTTTTAATAATACCATTTTTTAAATAAGTTTTTGTTTCAAACAAATCACCATCAAATCCAGTACCTTCTGGTATACCCTCTTCTGCAATAGACTTATCTTCGATAGACTTTTCAGAACTATTATAAGAAGAACTAGACTTATCAGAACTAGACTGGACTATACTATACTGTACTATAGTACTAATAGGCTTTTCAGAAGATTCTGGCTCTTCAAGTTCCAGGTTAAATAACTCAGCAAAAGACTTCCTCTTCAACGGCTTCATCATCTGTATGAAGTCGATTCTGTACTGTGAGGCATTACCAAGTCCAGTACCGATAATCCTGTCAACCAGGTTATAGTCTTGGAGCTGTCTGAGGGCTTTCTGCAATTGGGTTCCGCCAACACACGCAATAGCGACTAGTTCCTTATTGCTAATAATAACTATTCCAGATTCTTTTGCTGGTGAATTCAAGTACCAATCACATAATGCAGCCAACACTTTCTTGGTTGCAAGGTCAAGTTCTGACTCCAGGATGTTGGGAGGCAACACCTCATTCATTCTTTCTTCTGTGATTTTTACAACTTTCCTTTCACTTCCTCCTGTAGTATTCATAACCGTTATCCTTTTTCAATTAGTTAATAATAAAGGGAAGGAGAGGATTATCCAGCTCCCTCCCAGGTTTATGCTAAATATAGAGTTTAATAGGTAGTGCAAAGATATAAATTTTTTATGAGAAAAACAAGTTTTGTGGAAACTTTTTCTAAAGAAAAATCCCACTAATTTATTGTATATCAGTGCTTTGCACCGTCTTTTTGTTCCATCATTGCTATGATTCGCTTTCCTCTGTAATAGTTACAGTGTCCCACACGTAACAGCATCCAGATTCCTACTTGACCATGTTTCTCCTTTAGCTCCTTGTACGTGTTAACAAGTTTATTGTAGGCTTCTGGACTTTTGGCAGCTTGCATCTTATCACGGTCGAATTTTCCCTTATCCAAGCTGTTGCTTATACGGTATCTAGCCTTCGATATTTCGTTATTGCAATTGGTCTTATGCGAGACCGCACGAAGATTACTAAGAGCACAGTTACCAGGATTACCATCGATGTGGTCTATCTCCAGGTTGCCAATATCGCCCTTGAATGCCATATACAAGACCCTGTGTAAGTAGAGCTTCCTATATCTGTTTTCTTTGGTATTGAATAACCTAACCTCTAGGTAGCCATTCATTAATTTATGCGGCTTAACCTCTAGCCGATGCAGACATCTGCCTGTCTTTCCAATGCGTTCACATCTGAACACTCTGCCATCCTCGTATATCTCATACGGATAGCCATCAATTTGTGCGTATTCCACTGTGTCATATCGATTATTAATATAGTTATTCAGAGCCACATGTCCTGCAAATAGGGTACTATTATCTGGCTCCTATGTTTATAAATATTGCAACGAAATAAAAAGTTCTGGTTAGTGTTATTATTATGGTTTTTGCATACACGCATACATGCGCACGTAAGGCGTTGTTATTACCCTGGCTTGATAGTTGACCACCCAAACTAATCAAACGCAACAGCGGGCTTGTTAATGGCATCTACGGTGATTTCTGGACATGGTTATGACAAAATCTTTACAAGCTCTGACATATATTATATAGGAGAAAAAACTTCTTACAAAATTATTCGGTAACACCAGTTTTATTTTCTACCTTTGCATCTTGAACACTGGTTCTGTGGTTTTTCCTGTACTACGGTGCTAACTGTTTATTTCCATTGGTAGCTCTCTTAAATGGGAGCCACATTCTATATCCCCACGTACCCCCAGAGCCACCCCCCACCGTTGTCCCTACCACCCCTACCCCCTATTTTTAACATTTGGGGTATGGCAACAGTTCTTTCTTTATAGTGATTCTAAAAAAATTCCAGGAAGGGGGTGGGTGTTTTTCAAGGCATAGCCCTGTCGAAAAAAAAATTCTGGAAAAAATTTTGGAATTATCTACAGAAGTAAGTTCTTTTTCGAATCAATGCGATATTTATATAATAGAATTAACTTCTGAAACCTGTCAGAAGATGATAAATAATCAACTAAGAAATATATCAGAATGAGCACGATTGTAAGACTTACAGAAAATGAGCTACGAGACATTATGCATAACTGCGTAACCAGAGCATTGATGAGGGAACATGTTGACCATGAAAGAGAAATAAAGTTAGCACAGCAAGCACTATGCAAGTTCCCGTTATCAGACGTAGGATTAAGACTTGAAGGAACAAGATTCTACAAGCAGTACCAGAAAATGAAGGATGCAGCAATAGAGCTTAATAACGCTCTAATCCAGTACATCAGAGGGGAGGGAAAGAAATAATGAGTTATTTTACTATATTAGAAGACCAAAGAACAACACCAGTGCCAGAAAAGAAAAGAGACCACAAGGGACAGAACAATCCGCATTTCGGGCATATAATGCAGCCTGCCAGTCGTGAAGCGATAAGTAAAACCCAGAAAGCCAGGTATGACTACTACAGGAAAGCTATTGAAAACATGCTAACAGAAGAAAGAGTACGAGACATTATCAAAGAGACTATAGATGATTATATGGCTAATAACGCCACTGAGATAAAGAATAATAAACCTAACAATATACCACTTTAAATCATGAAGAAAAACAATCACACGGAAACGGATAAGAAGATTGCAGAGTTAATGCAAGAAATCAAGAGCCTAAACGCAGCATTAGATAACTCAAACAACATGAATGAGATTCTTAGAACCAACTATGACCAGGTTAACATCGAGCGTATCAATTACAGGAAATTCATTAAGTATCATAGCCTGTTGATGGTGTTGGCAAACCTGTTAACCCAGGGTGCTCCAAAGACGGATATTGACAGGATTCTTAAGCAGAATATCATGAATTTTTATAAGGCTATGACCAATGATTTAATGACTATTACCGAAGATGAAGATGAGGAATTCGATGAAGAAGAGTATGAAGAGGATGCAGAGAGTGGAGAGGATGAGTTTTAGTCAGCTCTCAAAGAACGAACAGATTGCGCTCTACCTCCATGACAACCCAAAGGCTCTATCCCAGGAACTCATGTTGTATATAGCCACGCACTACATGAATATAGGGTATATCCGTAAGCGGATAAAAGAACTATATCCGTCTATAGTCCTGGAAAACATCCAGAAAAATAATTTTGTGATAATTCCAGAGCATTATGTGCAACAAGACAAAGAATAAAAAGGGGTTCGCTAGTGCTGGACAGCCACTGTTTTCAAACAGCGACTTCATGCGCCTGTTCAATGACCGTGTCAGCGAGCTCATAAAAAGAGAAGTCGAAAATCACTTCTCAGATATGATATGGAAATAAACAAGCACCACACGTAACGTAAATATATCTGAATCAACAAATTACAGCACCATTCTCCCAGAACTCCTGGTTTATACAGGTTTTTCCAGGAGTTAGGATGGTGCTATATGGATGTAAAAAACGCATTCATCTTCATGAGATAAAAAAATTCCAGCACCATAGAAACAGTGCTGGATTCATTATGTTAAGGTAGTCCACAACAGGCTATCTTTTTCGTTGCAGGAGTTCCCAACAAATATACAACTCATATATGTAGACTGTATGTCTTAAAGTTATTCATAAGGCATTTTTTATGAGGTTTTAATTGATAGTATTTTTATAGGTTTTACATGTTTTTAATCGTTATTTTTGGTTATTCAAAACTATTTAGTTATCTTTGCAGAACAATTGCTGTAGGAAATCATGAATAATGACTATAGTAATATATTATAAAGTGCACCCCAAAGTGCACCAATAATTAAATGACAAAGAAAACGCATTGATTATCAATGAAATATGGAACAACTTCTGCATTATTGCTGGAAACATAAGCTATGGCCCGCTACGGGACTTGAAACCACCGACGGGCGAATGGTGGAAATCGTCGATCCCGGACTCCATAACAGAAATGCGGGCCCCGACTTCTTCAATGCCAAAGTAAAGATTGGCGGCACGATGTGGGTGGGTAATGTCGAGATTCACGACCGAGCGTCACACTGGTATCAGCATGGCCACGAGCGAGACGCTAATTATAATAATGTGATACTTCATGTGGTAGGTGAAGCCGATCGTGACGTGCAGACACAGAAGGGCGACTTCGTTCCCCAACTGGTGTTGCAAGTGCCGCAGACCATCAGCGACAATTATGACGAACTCATCAAGACGGACGCCTACCCTCCCTGCTATCGTATCATACCGGAACTGACGCGTCTGACCATCCATTCGTGGATGGCTGCCCTGCAGACGGAGCGCCTGGAACAAAAGACCGTCGCCATCGAACAACGCGCGCGGCTGGCGAATGGTTCGTGGGAAGATGCATACTTTATGACCCTTGCCCGCAACTACGGTTTCGGCATCAACGGCGATGCTTTCGAGGAGTGGGCGCGTCATATTCCCCTGAGTGCGGTGGCGAAACATCGTGACGACCTCTTTCAGATAGAGGCGATCTTCATGGGACAGGCAGGACTCTTGGAGTTGGAGGCCATCCCTGAACGTTATCAGAAGGATGCCTTGAACGAAGGTTACTTTGCCAAATTACGCAATGAGTACCAGTATCTGGCACACAAATTTTCCATGCAACCCATGGATTATAAGCGTTGGCGGTTCCTGCGACTGCGTCCGCAAAACTTTCCGCACATCCGTATCGCCCAGTTGGCAAACCTCTACTACCAGCATCAGGCAGGACTCTCGCAACTCATCGAGTGCAGAGATATGATCAGTCTCAGCGAACGCCTGAAGACGCAAGTGACGCCCTACTGGGAAACGCACTACACGTTTGGTTCGGAGAGTGTGCGCAATGCTAAGCATCTGTCGCCTTTCAGCATCAATCTGCTCATCATCAATACCTGCGTACCCGTGCTCTTTGCCTACGGTCGTCATACCTCGCGGGAGGAGTTGTGCGACAGGGCGTTCGACTTCTTGGAACAACTCAAGGCCGAGAACAACCACATCATCCGCATGTGGCAGGAATGTGGTCTGGAGGTTAAGTCGGCAGGCGACTCACAGGCCCTTATCCAACTGAAGAAAGAATACTGCGACAAGAAGGACTGCCTGCGCTGCCGCATCGGATATGAATATTTGAAAAGGAAATCGGAGTAACGAAATAACGTTATACCGAAATAACGAAATAACGAAAAAAGAATGCATAAATTTATTTTCGAAACCCGCATGGAGGTTCGCGACTATGAGTGCGACATCGAAGGCATTGTGAACAACGCCAATTACCTCCACTATACAGAACACACCCGTCACCTGTTTCTGAAGCAGTGCGGGCTGTCGTTTGCCGATATGCACGCAAAAGGTGTCGACGCTGTGGTAGCCCGTATGAAACTGGAGTTCAAGACCCCTTTGCGTTGCGACGATGAGTTCATCTCGCGCCTGTGGCTTGAGAAGGACGGCATCAAATACATCTTCCATCAGTTCATCTTCCGTGCCAGCGACGAAGCACTCTGTTTCAGAGGTGACATCACGCTGGTGTGTCTCGTCAACGGACGGCTGGGCGACAGCGAAGACTACGACCAAGCCTTTCGTGAGTATCTGGATTCGTAATAACGAAATGCCGTAATAACGTTATAACGAGAAGAAAAAAACAACAATGACCGACGAAATATACTACTCTATAGCGCTGACCCGTATGACGGGTTTTAACCAGCAGATGGCACTACAGCTGTACCAGGCACTGGGCAGCAGTCAGGCCGTCTATGACCATCGCAACGACATTGGCGACGTGGTGCTAGAAACGACGCCACGACTGCGCGAGGCCATGAAACACTGGAACGATGCACTGCACAGGGCAGCAGCCGAGATGGAGTTCATCACGAAGAACGGCATCCGCGTGTTGACTATTGGTGATGCCGACTATCCCCAACGACTCTGCGAGTGTCCTGATGCTCCGCTGCTATTATATTATAAAGGTAGTGCCGACCTCAACCAGCGTTATGTGGTGAATATCGTAGGAACACGCCATTGTACTACCTACGGACAAGACATCGTCCGACGACTTATCACTGACATCCGCACGCTGTTTCCTCAGGTGTTAATCGTCAGCGGACTGGCTTACGGCATTGATATCTGTGCCCATCGTAATGCTCTTGAACAGGGATTCGAGACAGTCGCTGTGCTGGCTCACGGACTGGACCAGATTTATCCCCCTCACCATCGTAAAGACGCCGTGAAGATGTTAACGCAGGGAGGATTGCTGACGGAGTATATGAGTCAGACGGAGGCCCTGCCTAATAATTTCCGTCAGCGCAACCGCATTGTTGCAGGTATGTCGGATGCAACCATCCTCGTAGAGAGTGCCTATAAGGGCGGAGGGCTTATCACCTGTCGCATTGCTCAGGAATATGGTCGCGACGTCTTCGCATTTCCTGGCGCGGTAGGGATGCCATTCAGCGAGGGTTGCAACAAACTGATTCGCAACAATACGGCCGCCCTGATTACCTCAGCAGAAGATTTACTGGAGAGTTTAGGTTGGCAGACGATGCAACAGAAGCCTGAGGCAGTGGAGCGTCAGCTGTTTCCTGACCTCACGCCTGAAGAGCAACAGGTGGTCAGCCTGCTTCAGCAGACGAACGACCTGCAACTGAACATCATCAGCGTCAAGAGTAATATCCCCATCGGACAACTTACGGCCCTACTCTTCTCGCTGGAGATGAAGGGAATCGTAAAGCCGTTGGCAGGCGGAACCTACCATTTGGTGAGGTAAGAGGTGAGAGGTAAGAAGTAAGAAGTGAGAAGTAAGAGAGATGAAGATTGGAAACATAGAATTAGGCGATCGGCCTGTTTTCCTCGCTCCTATGGAGGACGTGACGGATATTGGTTTCCGTATGCTGTGCAAACGCTTCGGTGCCGCAATGGTCTATACGGAATTTGTCAGTGCTGAGGCGCTGGTGCGTGACGTGAAGTCAACGATAAAGAAACTCACCATCAGCGACGAGGAACGTCCCGTAGGTATTCAAATCTACGGTCGTGACGTCGATGCAATGGTGGAGGCTGCAAAGATAGTGGAACAGGCGGGGTCGGACCTCATCGACCTGAACTTCGGCTGCCCTGTGAAGAAGGTCGCAGGCAAGGGCGCTGGTGCCGGTATGTTGCAAAACATCCCTAAGATGCTGGAGATTACGCAGAAGGTGGTACAGGCCGTAAAACTACCCATCACTGCCAAAACCCGCTTGGGCTGGAATCACGAACAGCACATCATCACCACATTGGCCGAACAGTTGCAGGACTGCGGCATTCAGGCACTGACCATTCATGGTCGCACCCGCAGTCAGATGTACACGGGTAATGCTGATTGGACCCTCATCGGCGAGGTAAAGCGCAATCCTCGCATCCATATCCCCATCATCGGCAATGGCGACATCAAGTCGCTGGACGATGCTGACAGGGCCTTCGACACATACGGCGTCGACGCCGTCATGATTGGCCGCGCCACTTTCGGCTGTCCTTGGATATTCAGTCGCAAGGAACTCACGCTCGATGAAAAAATTGATGTCCTGAAAGAACAGCTGCGCATCAACATCGAACGCTGCGATACGGAGGAGATGCGCTCCAAAGGGAAGTCCGCCGAACTCTGCGGCATTCTCCACACGCGCCGGCATTTGGCCGCTTCCCCCATCTTCAAAGGCATTCCCAATTTCCGTGAAACGCGTATCGCGATGCTGAGGGCAGAAAGAAAGGATGACCTCTTGGCCATCCTTGAGCGTTGTCGCGATTGTGTGCCACAACTACGACAAGGATCCGGAGAATAATTCGTTAGAACCAATTCATCAGCGAACGGAGGTAGGCAGTGAGTTCACCAGCCATCTTTTCGTCCTGATAGATGTTGGGGTGCCAATCGTTGCCGTAAAAAGCAACATTGGCGATGGGAGGCATATCGAAACGGTAGACCTGCTTGTCACCAGCTTGCTGAGCCTCGGCAGCCACCTCGTCCAACAATCGTTTCTGCAATTCCAACTCCTTCTGATATAACATGGTACCCGTAAGGAACACAATCTTTGCCTTGGGATTGTGCTGACGCACCATCTTCAGCAGTTTGTGGTAGTTCTGCTTCAAGAGATTCTCGTCGTAGTTAGGCGTCGAGAGGTCGTTAGTGCCCAGATTGATACAGACCACATCGGGCTGGTAACGGTTGAAGTCCCACTTTTCACGCAGGAAGGTTGGCTGCTTGCGGAGGTCAGGATTCCAAGCATAACCCGTGTATTCGTACTGTGCGGGCATATTCGACTCCGGATTACCCGTCTTGGGACCGTTGTAGTTGCGATAGGCCCCGATACCACTGCGTGCGACTACCCAGTGCTGAGCCTCGAGGTTGCGGGCTGTTATGGAGGCGTAGGAGTAGTAGTGATTCTCTGTAGCATAGTCGAAGCCTTCCTCCTTTTTCAGACCCTCGTTACCATAGCCGCAGGTAATGGAATTGCCGATGAATTCGATCTTTCTTGAAGGTAGTACAGGGGCATCAACGAGCTGACGGCCCTTGTCGAGCACAAAACCCCAGAACTCTGGGAAGAACTCATAACCCTCAATGGCGTACATCAACTGCACCAGATGGCGACCGTCAGTCAAAGCTGTTGCCAACGTTACCACTGAGTCGCGTTCCCCTCGGAAAGCCACCTTAAAGGGTTCGGCATTGTCAATCTGAGCCATAAAATAGCCGCTACGGGGTTTGGCAATCATACGGAGTGACGTACCCTCGAAGGCCGTAATAATCTGTACGCCAGGGAAATTCCAAGCCGGACGCTCAGGATTGGCAAAACTGATGCGACCCGTATATTGGATACGTGGATCAGTGGGTTTGATGACGGTTCCTTTTAGCGGAACGGTAGTGATAGCATTGGCTACGCAAGCAGTCAAGGCGACCAAAAGGGTAAAGAATGTACGTTTCATAAATAGGTTTTTATTAATTTGTTTGCAAAATTACAAAAAAAATGTGTAACTTTGCGCACAAAAGCAAGAAAAAAGATGATGAATGACGATTTTGATATCCGCCAAGAGCAAATGAGCTCCACTGAAAAGGAGTTTGAGAACGCCCTCAGACCGCTGTCGTTCAACGACTTCAGCGGTCAGCAGCAGGTGGTGGAGAATCTGGAGGTGTTTGTCGAAGCAGCGAAGTATCGTGGCGAACCTCTTGATCACGTCCTGCTGCACGGCCCTCCCGGACTTGGTAAGACGACGCTCTCCAATATCATAGCCAACGAGTTAGGCGTGGGATTCAAGATTACCAGCGGTCCTGTGCTCGACAAACCTGGCGATTTGGCAGGTATTCTGACGTCGCTGGAAAAGAACGACGTGCTGTTTATTGACGAAATTCACCGCTTGTCGCCTGTCGTCGAGGAGTACCTCTACTCGGCTATGGAGGATTATCGCATTGACATCATGATTGACAAAGGCCCATCCGCCCGCAGCATCCAGATTGACCTCAACCCGTTTACGCTCGTGGGGGCTACCACACGTAGCGGTCTGCTGACGGCGCCCCTCCGCGCCCGTTTCGGCATCAACATGCATCTGCAATATTATGATCCTGCAACCCTACAGCGAATCATCGAACGCTCGGCCTCTATCCTGCGTGTACCTATTACTACAGATGCCTCCGACGAAATCTCCCGTCGCTCGCGTGGCACGCCACGTATTGCCAACGCCCTGTTGCGACGCGTCCGCGACTTCGCCCAAGTGAAGGGGACGGGAAAGATTGACTCCAGCATCACCAAGATAGCTTTGAAGGCGCTGAATATCGACCAATACGGACTGGACGAGATAGACAACCGCATCCTGTTGACCATTATCGACAAGTTCCGCGGTGGCCCAGTAGGTATTACTACCATCGCTACAGCCATTGGTGAGGATGCAGGTACTGTCGAAGAAGTCTACGAACCCTTCCTCATCATGGAGGGATTCATCAAGCGAACCCCTCGCGGACGTATGGTGACAGAGCTGGCCTACAAGCATTTCGGACGCAACCCGTATTCCGGAAACATTATGGAACCGAGTCTCTTCGAGTAATTGATAATTGAGAATTGATAATGATGAGGACAGGAATTTTTGTTGGGAGTTTCAACCCCTTTACTATTGGCCACGATTCTATCGTGACCAGAGCCCTCCCGCTCTTCGACCGCTTGGTCGTTGGTGTCGTGGGCGATCAGGTAAACAAACCCGATATGCCTTCTGCCGAAGAGCGCATCAAGGCTATTGCCGACCTCTACCAGGACATTCCCGCCATAGAGGTGAAGCCCTACTACGGCTTGGCAGTTGACTTTGCCAAAGCAGAAAACGCCCATTTCATCGTGAAAGGAGTCCGCTCCGTCAAGGACTTCGAGTATGAACGCGACCAGGCAGATATCAATCGCGAACTGAGCGGCGTAGAAACGATTCTCCTTTTCGCCGAGCCGCAATATTCGTCCATTTCATCGAGTATGGTCCGTGAACTGCAGCATTTCGGAGTCGATGTAACACCATTTCTCCCAAAACGAAAAGACAAACAATACGACGTCATAACGGTATAATGTAATAACGATTTCCTATGATTACCTATTCTTCAGAAAACGTTAAGTTCCCCAATATCAAGCGGCGCGAGACAACTGCTTGGATTCGTCGCGTAGCAGCAATCTACGGCAAAAAAATCGGTGAGGTGGGCTATCTCTTTTGTGATGATGAGTACATCCTCGCAGTCAACCGCGAATATCTGGGACACGATTACTATACTGACATCATCACCTTCGACTACGACGAAGGCAATGTGGTAAACGGCGATTTAGTGATTTCGTTAGATACGGTTCGCTCGAATGCGGAGCTATTTAAAAAAGATTACGACGAAGAACTCCACCGTGTGATTATTCACGGCATTCTGCACCTTTGCGGACTTAACGACAAAGGGCCTGGCGAGCGCGAAAAAATGGAGGCAGCCGAGAATGCAGCCTTAGCCCTCCGCTAAAAAATCCTTGATTTCATCGAGATTGTTAGCCACCTCAATGTAAGTGCGCCAAGGTCTGCGCGTCAAGCCTTTGGCCTGTAACTCGTCGAGCATGGCGATGAGTTTGTCCCAAAAGCCCTTCATGTTATAAAGAATGACCCGCTTCTGATGAAAGCCGATGGTGGCAGAAGCGGCAATGGTGAAAACCTCGTCAAGGGTTCCTATGCCTCCCGGCAATGCGATGAACGCGTCGCTTTTGTCTTCCATCAGTTGCTTGCGGTCGCTGAGGTTGTCGCAAAGAATCTCCACATCCACATATTCAGAGATGCGTCCTCCCTTTTCAACTATCTGGGGAATGACACCGATATTCATTCCTCCAGCATCATGCCCTGCTTTCGCCACACACTCCATCAGTCCGCAGTTCACACCGCCATAGACAATCGTATGGCCTTGCTGTGCAATCCATCGTCCCAATTCCTCCGTCAAGACGAAGAAGTCCGGGTCAATTTGGTCGTTAGCTGAACAAAAGATACAGATCTTCATTGTTTCGTTAATTTTGAGCGATTTCAACGGGAATAATCTTAAAGAGCTTGTCGCTGGGGCGCACCTTTTCAGGCACCTTGATACTGACTCGTGTACCCTGCTGGGCAGTCTGAACCGCCTGCACGTCGTCATGAATCTCGTCAACTGTCATATAGAGAGCCCCTGTCGTCGGACCAGTAATCAGCATCTTGTCACCAACGCTGAAGGTATCAGCCTCAACGGTAAACTCAGCAACGCCCAAACGGGAGAAATATTTCACGCCCTTACCGATGTATTGCTTGCGCTCTGTCGCGTTGGAACCGTAGTTTTTGTTCCATTCGCCTAAGAGTTGCCCCTGATAATAGCCGTCCCAGAAACCACGATTGAAGACTGTTGCCAGCCGCTCGTCCCACGCATCCTTCTTTTCTTCCGTGAAGGTATCTTCGAGCACACTTTGGATAGCCTCCTTGTAACACTGCACGACAGTAAGCACATATTCAGGACCACGAGCACGTCCTTCTATCTTGAACACCCTGACGCCAGCACGCATCATTTTGTCGATGAAACGGATGGTTTTCAGGTCTTTGGGCGACATGATATATTTGTTGTCTATCTCCAGTTCCGTTCCCGTTTCGCGGTCAGTGACAATATACGAACGACGACAAATCTGCATACAGGCACCACGATTGGCCGAGCGACCCGTATTGTCAAGACTCATATAGCACTTGCCACTGATAGCCATACAAAGAGCTCCGTGACAAAACATCTCAATACGCACCAACTCGCCCGAGGGACCGCAAATATGCTGTTCCTCTATCTGCCGATAGATGTCTGCAACCTGTTCGAGTTTCAGTTCGCGAGCCAGCACCACCACATCGGCAAATTGGGCATAGAACTTCAGTGCCTCGATATTGGAGATGTTCAGTTGTGTGGACAAATGCACCTCCATCCCCTGCTGTCGGCAATAGGTCATCACGGCGATGTCGCAGGCAATCACTGCCGTAATCTTCGCATCCACAGCAGCATCTACGATTTGGTGCATCAATTCGATATCCTCACCATAAATGATGGTATTCACCGTCAGGTACGACTTCACACCATGCTCCTTACACGTTGCGGCAATCTCACGCAGGTCGTCAATGGTAAAGTGGTTGGCAGAGTGCGAACGCATATTGAGCTGTTCCACTCCAAAATAGACGCTACCCGCACCCGCCTTCAGCGCAGCAATCAGCGAATCGCGACTGCCCACAGGCGCCATAATTTCAAAATCTGTTATCTTTTCATTCATTTCGGTGGCAAAATTACAAAATAATTCTCAATTATTTCGTATCTTTGCGCCAGAAAACGAATAATCATAATCAAAAAGGATATGAAGAAGGGGTTATTAGTGATTCTTTTGTTGTTAAGCGTAACATATAGCACAGCCATTCCTGTCGCTATTATTGAGCAGGGAGGCTGGTTTGAGAGTGCTTTTGTCACTTGGCAGAAGACTACTGGTCTGACCTATCATGTCTATATAAGTCCTGCCTCGACAGAATCGTGGATAAAGTTGGACGATGAATTGGTGCGTGAGTATGCAGACTATGGACGGGCTGACGCCTTGGGTCTCCAGGCAGGAACTTACCAATTCAAGGTTGTTCCCGTCAGTAATGGAACAGAGGCAGTTTCCGACGCTGCTGTCTCGTCAATCATTGATGTCAAGGCACATAATCGTGATGGCTTTGCCCACAAACAGACTGGGGCGATGGGCATCGGAGCCTATAATAACGATGGTACGTTGAAGTCGGATGCCCGTGTGGTTTATGTGTGGGGCGAGAATGCAAAAACCGTTTCCTTGAAAGTCAAGAAAGACAAAAAAGGGGTCAGCCGATTTCCCCGGTGCATGCGTCTAAATTAGACAAAGAGCTTTTGTAGTCTGAATATGAAGAATGCAGGGTCACAGATACCCCTGAGCTGTGTTCTGAACATCTTGATCTTAGCGTTGAATGATTCTGCAGAG
>JAEEGL013669883.1_pt1 | contig 31714 bp, 27 predicted proteins | sample 9134231 | NCBI WGS metagenome assembly JAEEGL01 (sample SAMN16246548, study PRJNA631951) | gut metagenome | biome: gut microbiome; feature: rumen; material: fiber-attached | host: Bos | place: Iran: Karaj | collected 2018-10 | reverse complement strand
TCCAGCCGACGGCGAAGAAGTGCCGGATTTCTGAGCATCAGGACTATGCCCGTCAACAGCATCGGCACAAACAGAACCAGGATAAAAAGCCATGCCTGCCAGAAACAGAATGTGCCTGCGGGAACAAACAACATACAACCTACGAGAACCAGTCCCAGGAGGTATTTCGTTATTGCCTGGAAAAACAGTCGTTTCGTCATCCGTTTATCATCTATTACTATCCTTATACTTGAATATCATTGACACCAGAGGTAACTTATTATTGCCAACTGGATGATGAGAATTGCCGGGATGCCATATCTGAATTTCTTATGCAGCGTCTTATGGTGCCATAGTTTCATGCCTAGCCATGCACCTATGCTTCCACCGACTACAGCCAATCCTAATAGCGTTGCCTCCGATATTCGCCACTTGTCATGTTTTGCTTTCCACTTGTCGATACCATACAAGAAAAAAGTGACCACATTGATGACAACGAGGTAGATTAGGACAATATGACAAAGGTTCAAATCTTTCACGATAAGATTATCATCAGACGCTCTTTCCCAATTCAAAAGCCTCTTGTAATTTGGGGTTTCCTTCAATCTCGCGGGCATCGTTCACACCGCCGCAAAAAAGAGTGCCCGCCAGACGGCTTTTAGGATAGCAGTCAATCCAACCCGTCAAACCCGTCTCTGCCCGTTTTGGGGTCTGCTCATCATCTTCTGAAGCGGTAGTCAGCAGATAGACGTCGCGGAACGAGTAATCCTGTTCATACATGGCGTTCATACGGTCGATAAGCGTCTTCATCTGACCGCTCATCTCATAATAATAAATGGGGGTAGCCCATACGACGACCTCGGCCCGCAGTACCTTCTCCATTATACTGTTCACATCATCGCCGATGACACAACGGCCCAACTTCTGACAAGCCAGACAACCTTTGCAGAACTGGATGTTTTTACCGACAAGCGAGATTTTCTCGACATCATTTCCGGCTTCTTTTGCCCCTAAAACAAACTGGTTTGCAAGCAAATCACTGTTTGAGCCATGGCGAAGACTCGTGGATATAACTATTACTTTTTTCATATTAACTATTTCTTATTTGGGTTATCAGATTCTATAGTAAGTTGCCTGCTTAATTCTTCCTTTTCATACAAGTCGAGTGCCTCCTTCAGTTGGTCTTTTATGTATTTCACCGCAAAACGAGGATAGATGATTCTTACACCCGACCCATATGACATGAAGACAGAATACATCTCAACATTGACGACGACATCTATTCTGAAGATGCAACTGCCATCTTCATTCTCGCACAGCAAACGCTGTGAAGGATGCAGGGGCTTGGTTTTAATGTACTTGCTCTGATCTGGACTTGTCCAAAACTTGATGCATCTTGGTGTGTTCTTAAGATTCTTGCTTACACCTATCACGTCGTCAAAGAAATGTTCAGGGTCGAAATCGGGATTATCACGATAAGGGATATCCGTCGGCTCAACACTCACGATACGGTCAAGGGCAAGGTTATACAGCAACATATTACTTGCCTTGGAACAAAACAGGAACCAGCGGTTGCGAAATTCTTTTAGAATATGGGGAAATACGATATACTCCGCCGGGCTTCGAGCATTAAATGACTGGTACATGATGCGGAGCGTCTGCTTATGCGCTATATGGTTGTACAAAGGATTGAGCAGACGGAGACCTTTCAAGTTGGGGACGCTGTCGAAATGGATAATTGGTTTACGGTTGTTGCGGCTGATAGCAAGTTTATCTTGCAAACGGCGCACCACGTCGGACATTTCGGAGAATTGCTCAAAGTCTTCTAACTGGCGCAGCATATCAACCGCCTCTTGCATCACTTCGTAATCATTTTGTGACATGGGCATGTCCATGATGGAATACCCTTTATCCGCATATCGGTAATATTTATGGTCATATACCTCAATGGGTGCATTATACCCAAGTTTGTCAGAGCGCATCATCTGAATGTCGCCCTGTACGGTTCGTACAGAAACACCTTTCTTGATACCTTCCATATCGTAGAGAGCATCCGAGCAGGCCTCCACCAAGTCTTCAAGCGTCCATCGACGAAAGCGGTTGCGGAGACAATTGTCTATAGTTTTGTAGCGAATCAACGCATTTTTGTTAGCAGGCATAATAGATTTTTCGGTGATTGATGTTACAAAGATAGTCTATTTTACGCAATCTATTTGCGTAGATATAAAAAAACATTCAAATTTTTATGTTTTTCTCATATTTTTTCAATCTACGCAGAAAGACTGCGTAGTCCATCTTTTACTTTGCAACGCGGTTCAGGATACACCCGGACACGTTTAGGAAATGAGCTACGCACCACCTATTATCAAGATGAAACATTATTAAAAAGAAAAAACAAAATGGAAACAAAGATAATCAATAACCGTCCTGTCAAAATATGGACGGACAAAGTAGAGGAATCGGCGATGCGCCAGATTGAGAACCTGACCACCCTACCCTTCCTCTTCCATCACCTTGCCATCATGCCCGACGTGCATGCCGGCATGGGAATGCCCATCGGCGGTGTGTTGGCATGTACAGATGCCGTGATACCCAATGCCGTAGGAGTAGATATCGGTTGCGGTATGTGCGCCGTGAAAACCAACTGGAAAGTAGCTGACATATCAACAGAAGTGCTTCGCAAGCAGATTATGCGTGGAATACGTAAGCGCATACCTCTTGGCATGGATCACCACAAAGAGGCTCAAGACGAAAAGTATCTGCCTACAGGTCATGACATCGACAAGATGGAAATAGTGAAACGTCGACAGGTGGCAATAACCAAGGAGGTCGGAACATTAGGCGGAGGCAATCACTTCATAGAGTTGCAGAAAGATGAAGAGGGTTATTTATGGATAATGATTCACTCTGGTTCAAGGAATCTCGGAAAACTGGTAGGTGACTATTATAACGAAAAGGCTAAAGTGCTCAATGAGCGTTGGCATTCAGTGGTATCACCTGACATACGTCTTCCTTTCCTTCCCTTGCGTACAAATGAGTTTGACGCCTACTGGCGCGAGATGGAATATTGCATAGATTTTGCCTTCTGCAACCGTAGGTTAATGATGGAACGTATAGAAGAAGTCATAGCCGATGCGCTGAACGGCATTGAGTTTGAGCCCATGATTAACATAGCGCACAACTATGCAACATGGGAGCATCATTTCAACAAGAACGTGATAGTTCACCGCAAGGGAGCGACATTGGCCCGCGAGGGAGTCATCGGTATCATACCCGGTTCTCAGGGTTCGGCGTCGTACATTGTTGAAGGCCTTGGTAATCCCGACTCATTCTGTTCTTGCTCACATGGAGCCGGACGCACAATGTCACGAACCGCCGCCATCCGCGACCTCAACATGCAAGAAGAAGTAGAGCGGCTGGAAGCACTGGGCATCGTCCATGCTATCCGCAGTCAGAATGACATGCAAGAGGCATCTGGCGCCTATAAAGACATAGAAGAGGTCATTGCCAATGAAGCCGACCTTGTGAAAGTGAAGACCCGATTATTGCCTGTGGCAGTGATTAAAGGATAGGGATGATAGGATAATCTAGGAAAGGCCAAGAAAATCTATGAAGATTTAGGTTTTCTCATGTCCTTCCTAGATTCGTTTCTCCATTCTATAACATGTGAAAGTCTCTCCTTCTATCTTCTGGCCATAATCTGGAACATAACCCATTTGCTCGTAGAATGGTATCTTATTGTCGCGGCTTTCAACAACAACCGTTGCGAATCCGAGTTCTTTGGCCCACGCCTCGGCTTCTCTTACAACAAGAGTACCGATGCCTTGACGGCGATATTCTGGTAAGACGACGATTCGCCCCAGCATCATGTGGCTATCATCTTCAGGATAGAGACGGCAAGTGGCGACAGGCAGAAAATCATCGACCGCTATGACATATTTCGTATCGGGCGTATCATGCTCGTCAAACTCCACATCGAGCGGAATCTGATGTTTTCTTGCCATAGCCTGAATACGAACATAGTAAGCCCCAGCCCGTCGTGCAGTAGTTGTCGCTCTAAGAATATCCATGGACGAAATCAAAATGTTGCTTATCAGTTAATCACTCACCAGAAGAGGCGCTTGAGGACTTATCTCTCCAAGGTTTCAACCACCTCTTCGAGTAGGGAGATAATCGGAAGATGTTGCGGACAAGCATCCTCGCACTGGCCACATTGCACACAGGCCGAGGCCCTCTCTCCACCAGGCCGCCAGTTATATTCATTACGAGCCTCATGCAAGTTGCCATACATCTTGTACACGTTCATCACAGCAAAAATCTCCGGGATATGAATCTCCATAGGACAACCCGGGGTGCAGTAATGACATGCGGTGCAAGCAATGCCAGCATATTGTTGCAACATCTTGACAACGGAATTCAACACGCCATATTCCTCATCATTCAGGGGTTGGAATTCACGCATATAAGAAACATTGTCATTCATCTGCTCCAAGTCTGACATACCACTGAGCACCACCATCACATTGGGCAGTGATGCCGTATAACGAATGGCCCACGAAGCAAACGACGCATCGGGATTGGCACTTGTGAGGATATCTTTCACCTCTTGGGGAGGGTCTGCCAGTTTTCCACCTTTCACCGGTTCCATTACGATGACGGGTTTACCATGTTTAACTGCCACTTCATAGCATCGACGTGAACGGATAAGCGGGTCATCCCAGTCAGAATAATTGATTTGCAGTTGCACGAACTCAGCATCAGGATGGTCGGTGAGCAGTTCATCGAGATGTTCAGGTGTTGAATGGAATGAGAAACCATAATGCCGAATCAAACCGTCCTCCTTCAGTTTTCTCATATAATCCCAAATGCCAAATCGTTCAAATCTTTCCTTATTCCCTTCGTCGATGCCATGAAGGAGATAAAAGTCGAAATACCCTGCTCCTGTGCGTTCAAGACTCACTTTGATTTCGTTTTTGGCTTCCTCCTCACTCTTGCAAGCGAACTCAGAGGCATTGAGTTTGTCGGCCAGATAATAACTATCGCGAGGATAGCGGTCGCAGAGAGCCGCCTTGGTGGCTTCCTCAGACCCTTCGTACACATAGGCGGTGTCGAAATACTTTCCACCAGCCTCAATGAAGGTATCCACCATCTTCTTGGTATGTTCCAAGTCGATGTCTTTCGTACCTTCTATTCTGGGTAATCGCATCATGCCGAACCCCAGTTTCATACAGCTATCGATTAATTTATTTTCCATATTTTACGTTAAATACTTTTACATAAGGATTATCAAGAGTAAAAGGTAGCCATTTTTCGACGACTTGTCCATGAATTGCTCCTTCGGTCGCCACCCTGTTTTCACGGCTTTGTCCGTTGGGATTACCGAATTTAGCGAAATTAGTCCAGCAGTCCATTATTTCGTCAGCCAGCACATAGTCGGCATCCGTCATAGGACGCCAACTCCTGTCAAGCGTATGAAACATGAACCACAGTTCGGCAGAATGAAAGGCGCCATCATGTGTACCAGGTAATTTACGGGCAAAGAGATACTGGTAGGCAGGGCGTTTGTCAAGGGAGTCACGGAGGAAACAAAACTCATCAATCTGTTTACTCATTGGCCGGATATCATCAAGAGTGCATCCTATCATATATGAAGCATCTGCCAGATGTTGATTTCTGGCGGCATCGTCGAATGACTCTGTCAGCAGAACGCCATCAATGTGCGGTCTGAAAAGTCCCATACCCTGATCTTTGAAAATCCTTAACAACTCTTCAGCGGGAACGTCACGCATCTCTTTCAAAGTATGGTATCCATACTTATCCATAAACATTTTTCCTGTTGCCTCAGCCGTTTTCTGGTCAGCGTCTGAACCTGATACCGTGCTGATGCCCCCACCACTTTGTATGATTGCATTCTTAATCAACCCTTTAGATAAGGGAGAAGACACCAGATTTTTGATGCTGGCAGCTCCGGCACTTTGACCAAAAACCGTGATATTGTCAGGATTGCCGCCAAACTGCGCGATGTTCTCATGTACCCATTTCAAGGCAGCCACCTGGTCATAGGTACCATAATTGCCAGAAGTTCCGTCTTTTGTCTCAGCCGACAACTCCGGATGCGCAAGAAAGCCGAATATTCCAAGGCGATAGTTGATTGTGACGAGAATAACATCCCGATTAGCCCAGGCATCACCATCCATGGTGATCTCATGTCCATAACCGTTGAAATAGGCTCCGCCATGTACCCAGAAAGCCACAGGCAGAGCACACTCGGGATGACCGACGGCTTTCGCAGGAGTCCATATATTCAGATACAGGCAGTCCTCACTTTGGACAGTCTGCTCTTTCCAATAAAACTCATTTCCATAGAAAGTGCCCACAGCATTGCCCGGCTGCCAACAAATATTGCTAAACATATCGGCTTTTCTCACACCTTTCCATTTAGTAACGGGTTGAGGACGTTTCCAGCGAAGATCACCTACAGGAGGCGCGGCATATGGGACGCCCCGAAATACCGTCACATTATCCGATGCCGAAGAAGCGCCCTGCACATAGCCTCCTTCAACCTTCACTACAGGCGATTGTCCCCATGCAAGGGTTGCCATCAAGGTCACAGCTAATAAAGCCAATTGTCTTAAGGATATCATATATTCGTGTTTTATTTCTTTGTTTCAACAAACCCTTTTAATCGGTTAATTAATTCGCGATAATCGGAAAGAAGGTTCCAGACTGCATCCTCGGATAGCACTCCACGTTTTAGGTCATCAGGCAAAAGCCCCGCCTCATCATCGGCAAAGTCTTTCCGCCATAATTCGCAACCATAATAGTCATCGAGAGTTGCAATGGCATCTTGCACATCTTCAAATTTATCAAGTGCCGATGAAAACCGTCTTACTGCAGAAGAAGCACGATTTAACCGTTTTTCCATCTGCTTGATACGTCTGATTTGTTCGGTTTTTTCTTTTTTCATTGCTTGGATTATCGATAAAATATGAAATTCGTATTTGTGGCAAAGCGCTTCACATAAATAGCAATTTCCTCGATGATAATATCATTCCAATCACTCTACCACCAATATAAGAACGACAGGTAATGATTTTTCTTTACGCCAACAAATTGTGTAGGTAATTTTTGATTATGCAGGAAAATTGGTTAAACAAAAAGCACAGAATTGTCAGGACTTTTCAAACTAAGTGTTACAATGCACACATTCACTCATCTTTAAGGACAAGAAGAAAAAAGGCATTATGGCAGTTTTTTTGCCGGCCATCCCTCATCTTGATACATGGAAGCCTTGATATTCTGCTTTTTCACATAATCGGAAAGAAATTCAGCCCTGGTTTGCTCACGTTTTTTCTCATCGCTGTTAATGGCATGGAAAGTATCGTATTTGTCGCCAAAGATTTTTTTGGCACTTTCCAAATTTCCGGCACCGTCAACCACTTGGTCGAAACGCGTCACCTCATAGCCTTTTTCTGTTTTACATATATAAATTAATCCCGGATGGCTGCCTCCAGAAACAGTTTTCAAGGTATCGCCCGCCAGATTGTAGTTAAACACCCAAAAGTCACCCCAAACCAAAATGCTGTCAGCATTGCTCTCGTTAACCGCTACGATGCTATAAGATGGAACACAGTATTTGCCAGAACTATAGTTCTTGCCAATTTCATTCACCAAATAATAGTTTATGGCAGAAAGATATGTTGTATCATTCTCTACAATGACACTGTCAACCTTCGTGTCATTATTTATATCGACAGGCTTGTTTTTACAACCTATCAAATTAGCACCTATCAGAATCAAGACCGCGAAAGAAAATAAACTCTTTTTCATAGTTATCATCATATAATTATAAATTCCCTCAAAATAATGATATTATCGTTTGACAATCTTTGTCACCTTTTCCGCATCTTTTGCCACATATATGCCACGAGGCAAATGCGAAGACTCGTTTCCGACATATCTACCACTGAGATCATAATACGTTCTACCCTCTCCTTTTGATCGGGAAGCAGAAGAGATTTCGTCTATGCCGTCCGTTGAGTCGAGGAAACAGAAAGAGGCCAAACCACCATCAACAGCCATTTCGGTCAACGGCTTTGACATGAAAAAAGTGCCGTCAGTGTTTACGTTATTGAGAGTGGAAGCAGGGGTTGAAGTGTTGGTCAGTAAATTATTATCATTATAGGGATATGCCCATCCGCGAGCGTATAAAGGAATGGCAGAGGTTCTATTATTTGCCGGGAAAATCGTGTAACGGGCCAAGGATGAAGAGTTAGGAATTCCATTAATAAAAACGTCTTCATCGTAGTCAACATGGAAAATGATGATACCACTTCCTGGAAGATCAGCATCCCAGCCTTTCTGTTGCCGATTTTCAACGAAATAATATTCATCCGTATGTCCATCATTGCGGATGAGATATGCCTGCGACTCATCGCTGAGCGCGGACATATCGGTTACGGTCGTTTCTTCTGTCAATTCTTCTGGAGTCATCCATCCCATATAGGTACGTTCAAAAGCAGAATATCCGCATGGACGAAATCCGTTACCATTGTAGTTGCCATAGTCCATGAGATCCCAAGATTCAACATATTTCTTGTTGCCATCATAGAAATCAGGGAATCCGAAACAATGACTGTATTCGTGACAGATAGTACCAAATACGCCATAACCGTTATCACTGAATAGTTCCTGCACACAGCAATAGCAGTCAACGATATAATCCGAACCGTCGCTGTTGGTCACCGTGATAGCTTCGCAGTTGTCATGCTTACTGAGCCACCATTGATGAGGCCAAATGGTATATCTGCCACCACCGGCATTTTGTCCTTTTCCCGCATAGATTATAAGCAACTGGTCCACATATCCGTCGTCATCCCAGTCATACGGTCCCCAGTCATCCACCTCATTTCTCAGACTTTCAACGACCTCTTGAACCATGTATTTTGAGTTTTCATCATCGGAACTGGTGCTTCGATATTTCTCCATGTTATCACTTAGCGTAGTATAATGAAGGTCGAAAACGAGACGGAGCTGCCCATAACTCTGGTCATAGAAATAATCATGGACAGATCCACAGAACGGTTCCTCCTGAAAATTTTTCGCATTGAAAATCTTTCCCCAAAGTTCCAGTGTCTGCTCTTTGTCATCTTTGAATGTTTTATCAGCAAAATTCACCAAAATGACGAGTTGACGTCGGTCTCCCGTCCATCGGTTTTCACTTTCCGCCCTACGGGCAATCTGTTTATCACTGCTCAGAACGGCTGGAACACGATAAGATGAAGCAGCATGAGCAGGAACACCTTTCTGTTGCAACCTGGGCCGGCAATTGCGCAGAGGAATTGAGTCTTCCGCGACAACAGTCAACGAGACAGAGAACAGCATGCATGCAGCCAACAGCATCTTAAATTGTTTTCTCCACATGATATAACAAATTAGTATAAATAATTACTGCAAAGATAGATAAAAGAATTAAAAAGTCAACTGAAACCGTCGGAAAAAAACAAATAACGCCTAAAATGTTGTCTATCAAGCCTTACTTCTCTTTAATATTTGGCAGGAAGTATGTAACGATGCCCAAAAGAGGAAGATATGCTGTCAATTGGAACACATATTGAATGCTTGACAAGTCGGCCAACCAACCAAAAAGAGCGGAACCGATGCCACCAAGACCGAAAGAAAGACCGAAGAAAGCGCCGGAAATCATGCCCACATTACCCGGAAGCAATTCTGTAGCATACACCAGAATCGCAGACATGGCCGACGACATCACCATTCCTACAAGAATAGCCAAGATAATCGTCCATGTCAAGTTACAATAAGGCATGAGCAATGCAAACGGCGATGAGCCGAGAATACTCACCCAAATGACATACTTACGGCCATATCTGTCGCCAAGTGCTCCACCGACCAATAATCCTACAGCAGTAGAAACAAGAAAAACAAACAATACATATTGAGAAGCCGTAACCGACAATCCGAACTTTTCTATCATATAGAAAGTGAGATAACTCTGAATGTTGGCCGTATAGAAATCTTTGGAGAACATCAACACCAACAACACAATTAAAGCAACCGTAATCTGACGACGTGACAAATGGCTTTCGTTTTCAATGTCATATTTGGATTTGCTACGTCCATACAATTCTATCTGGCTCTTATACCATCGGCCGATTCTCGCCAATAACCAAACTGCAACGACAGCCAACAGCGCGAACCATCGGATACTGCCCTGTCCATGCGGTACGACCATCAATGCGACTGCAACAGGGCCGATAGCCCGTCCGACGTTACCACCAATCTGGAAAATCGACTGCGCCATTCCTTTTGCGCCACCAGATGCGAGCCTGGCCACCTTGGAAGACTCCGGATGAAGGACTGATGATCCTATTCCCACAAATGCGACAGAAAGCAGCACAAAAGGAAAGTTATCCGCCATGGACAGCAATAACAGCCCCGTCAGCGTGAAGCACATGCCAACAGCCAGCGCATAGGGTCGAGGATACTTATCAGAGAAATAGCCCACCATCGGTTGCAGTAGTGACGATGTGATCTGATTGGTCAGCGTGATGGCTCCAATCTGCATGAAACTAAGCCCCAATGTCTCCTTTATCATCGGATAGATGGCTGGGATAACCGCTTGAAACATATCGTTCAGCAGATGTCCCATGCTCACCATGATGAGTATTGACAAAGAGGCTTTCCTATTCATATTTTATTTATCGTCACAGATCTACAAGCCTAACGCTTTACGGCATAAAAGATTTAGGCAGACACACATTTGACAGACCTATGGCCCCGGCAAACAAGGGGGCAATTTCCGCATCACGGAAGCCAGCTATTCCGCAGCCGATACGTGTCACATAGAAGAACAACTCCGGGTGTTGCTTTGCAAATGCTATGAATTGGTCAACATAGGGTTTGATGGTTTCCACTCCGCCTTGCATGGTTGGAATCGCATAACTTTGCCCTTGTAAACCAACGCCTTGCCCCCATACGGCACCAAAGCGGTCAAAGGCTACTCTTGCCGCCCCCCCGACGTGCATTCCACGTAGGTTGCTTCCAAATACGAAGACCTCGTCAGATTTTAATTCAGAGATGGTTTCAGGTGTATAATTCGGACGTGAGAGTCCATGATAATCATGTGTTTCTGTTTGTTTTGGCATATTTAGGTAATTATGTTATGTTCAAAATATTATTTATATCTTATACCCGACATTTATATTATGTTATTTTCTCTCCTTTGCTTTCTTTGCAAATTCAAAAAGCGACAAGGGGAGATGACAATAGCCATCAGGATTCTTATCGAGATAGTCTTGATGATATTCTTCGGCCGTATAAAAATTCTTCAGGGGTCGTTTCTCAACAGCGAAGGGTTGCTTATAGGCTTGTTGTTCGTCAGCATAGACCTTGTCTATTATCACCAAATCATCAGTATCGGTATAGTAAATGCCTGTGCGGTAGCGTGTGCCCTCATCGTGTCCCTGACGGTTGACGCTTACGGGGTCTATGGCCTTGAAAAACATGTGCAACAGAAACTCAAGACTCACTACATCAGGGTCATACTTGACATGTACCGTCTCGGCGTATCCTGTCGTGTCGGTATAGACTTCTTTGTATGTAGGATTGTCGGTATGACCGTTGGCAAATCCTACTTCCGTTTCCATCACTCCACCAATCTGCTTGAAATAGTGTTCTGTTCCCCAAAAGCATCCTCCAGCCAAATAAATGTCTTTATAATTCTCTTTATCCATATTTGTTTATATTATTGATTCATGGGTTTCCATACAAACAAGCCCTCAGCGGCAGCCAAATCGCGGATTATTTGCAAGAGTTCTTCGTGCGGATTGTATAATGCCATCGAATGCTCATCACCGTCAAAACCTATCATGGCATCTTCACAATCGATAATTGTATACACGATACTACCGGATGAGAGCCACGTCTCAATCAAGTCTGGTTGAGGGTTATGCATTTGTTCATCAAGTACGTTATATATAGATATGTCATAATAACAGTTCAGTTTTATCAGGATATTGCTAAACTTCTTGCAAATGCCCTCAAATTGAGGTTGCTTTAAGAAATATTTCTCAATTTCGAAATATTGTCCACCACTGTTTTCGGGAACCTGTTTGGGCAAGATATCAATCACCCAATACGGTTTCTTCAAATAATCCTCTATGATTTGACTGTCATATTTCATCATCGATTAATTTTTGTGATTCTTGCCAAAAAATCATCATGTTCACCATCAGCTACCACTTCCACAGTATATCCGTTCTGCTCTGCAATTTGACTTAGTGTCTCTGGGTCAATAAAGAGCCAAGGAAACGGTTCGCCGACAGTATCTTTGTATTGCATCGTGTAACTCATCTCGCCATAATAATACCCCGTTTCAGGATATTCTAAGAATCCGTCTTCATCCTCAAACACATAACTGATGTCGGACGAATCGCACAAAAGTTGTCCACCAGGAGCTAAAACCATGTCGATATGACGGAAAAAGTCAGGCAACCGTTCAATCGATCCGACGATGCCAATGCCATTCATCAGCATGAGAATGGTATCAAATTGCCCGGAAAGTGTGAAGAAATCCCGCTCCTCCACATTCTTTACCCCTCGTTCTTTCATGGTTTCTACCGATAAGGGGGAAATATCAATGGCACACACATCAAGTCCCCGATTCTGAAGGACTAACGAATGACAACCGGAACCAGCACCGACGTCAAGGATTGTACCTTTAGCCATATCCAGTGCTTTTTGTTCTATTTCAGGCATATCCTCAAAATCGCGGAAAAGCGTCTCCACAGGAATCTCGTCCTCCTCAAAAAAGGGAGAAAACACTCTCAGTCTGTCAGCCTTCCGGTTATTCCAATAGTCGGCAATGGCTCTTCCCATCGGATCCTTTGTATGATTCATCTACCGTTCGCTATATCTATGAGTTCCTTAATGTTGTCGATGATATAATCAGCGCCAGCCTGCACCAATTCGTCTCTGCTGCCGTTGCCCCAAGTCACACCACAAGTTTTAGCATTGGCATTAAGCCCCATGAGTATATCTACCGCCATGTCGCCAACAACAAGAGTCTCTTCTGGGGCAAAATCCATTGCGGTCAACGTATTCAGGACAGGTTCGGGATTGGGTTTCGCTTTTTCCACATCATCTGCACCTATTAAATATGTAACCGCATCTGCAATGGCCAAATCCCTGGTAAGCTGCACCAATGAAGCATGAGAACGAGACGAGGCAATGGTCAAAGTAAAACCTTGTCGTTTCAAGGAATGCAGCGTCTCTATCACATGAGGAAATGCTTGCGGACGAATTGTCAGAAGATTCTCATTAAATATCCTTCGATAAGTCTCTGCGCAACATTGGAGTCTCTCTGACTTCAAATCCGGAAATAAGACCTCGAAACAGCCTACGAGGGGCAGGCCAATGGTGGAGGCACATTCATCATCGCTCCGTTTAGGCAGATGCAGTTCTGATATTGTCATCTGCATCGTTGTCACGATATTCCGTCTTGTATCCCCAAGCGTTCCGTCAAAGTCGAATATAATCAGTTTCGTTCTCATCTATCAAATGGATAAGAATAATAACATACCTGTGACAATAGAATATTAGGTTTTAATTTGAAAAACATGTAATACGCAATCTAAAGAGCTGCAACCTGCATTCATGCCAAAATCTTCTCAGCCATCAGCTTACCGGCATCAAAGGCTTTCTGCAAGTCCTGTTCCCAGTGCTCATCACGCCATTGACGTTTGGCTTCCTCAGAGAAACCGGCGAGTTCGAAACGTTCATAGTTCTTCACCTGATAGGTGTTGTAGGCAACGAGACGATCAGGCTCTCCGAGAGCGGCTGTAATACAATACTCCATCGAGCCGTAACCCTGACTGTTGTTCCTTTCGGGGGTACCATTCATAGTTTCCATCAACAGCACAGGCATACGCTTTGGTGCCGTCATGCTATAGTCATTGTATGAGAGCCAAGGGAAAGCCAAACGTTCTAAGAATGTCCGCATCTGACCTGTCACATCGCCAAAGTAAATCGGTGATCCAAGTACCAATCCGTCGGCTTGAGCAATATCTTCCAATACTGGAGTCAACGCATCCTTGAACTTGCAGACATTAGCGGCCTTTCCCTTAATTTTACAAGCCAGACACGACATGCATCCCTTGTAATCAAGACCATACAAGCGAACAGTTTTCACCTCAATCTCACCACTGACAGACATGGCACCTTCGGCAAACTTCTGCAACATTGAGGCCGTATTGAAAGCCTTTCTCGGGCCTCCGTCGATAATCATTATCTTTTTCATTTTTTTATCTCCTCTAATTTACCTGTTTCTGAATCAATAATAAATCCTCTGACCACAACATCTTTGGGAACGAGCGGATGGGTGCTGATGGTCTCCACTGTCTTACGGACAGAGGTCGGGGTATCTTTGAACCCTTCTAACCAAGCGTCTAAGTCCACACCGCATTTTCGGATGGTGTCGAGTGTTTCATCAGTCACCCCACGGGCAATCATCTCTTCATGGAAATGACTATAACTCATGTGACATGCCCCGCAATTGGAGTGAGCCACCACCATAATTTCCTCTACCCCTAACTCATAGATAGCGACGATGAGACTACGCATGGCAGAGTCGAAGGCAGAAATAACTAAACCGCCAGCGTTTTTGATGACTTTTGCGTCACCGTTCTTCAATCCGAGAGCAGCAGGCAAGAGTTCCGTCAATCGTGTGTCCATACAAGAAAGTACCGCCAATTTTTTGTTGGGATACTTGTCGGTCAAATACTTCTCATAGCCTTTCTGGGCCACGAAAGTCTTGTTATAGGCAATAATCTGGTCTATCATATCTAGTAATTGATCTTAAAATATAATTCGTGACATCTACCTGGAAAACCTCACCGAAATGACTGATGCGGTCGTTGCCATAAGTACAACAATTTGCTCAAAGGGGTTGATAGGTGATTTCCTGGACAATTTGTCCAGGATCAACAATCGATAGGGTAATGACATGTTGACGTCGTTTCTTGTCCAAAGGCATTGTGAATACAAATTCTTTCCGGTTTTCCAGAACTTGTATTTTCCACTCCCTACCCCATTCCTGGAAAATATTCTCACAAACTTTCGCTTCACCATTATCGACACTGACTGCAATACGGTTGCTCCGGTCGTATGCCACGGGCCACATGGGGACAACAGAGATACAGACTGCGACAGAATCAGTCCCTGTCGGCAGCGTCGATAGAGGAATAGGAATATCTATGCTTCCACGTACATTCAAATCGAGTGGTTGACCGAGTTGCAAGGCTTTCCAGTCTGTGCCGATTCCCTCAAGCATTCTGAAAGGAGATGACACAGAAAGGGCCGACAAATCAATCTTATGTTGAAATTCGGGATGAATCTGACGTTTGGGTAACTTGTAGGCGTCGGTCGGATGGTCGGTATATTCCGGCATCATTTGGTAAAGAGCCGTATAGCCGGGAGGTATCTCTGAAATCATCTGATTCCATTTTCCGCCGAGCATTGTATTGAAGCGCTGAATCAACCGTTCAAGTTCTTTACAGGCATTTTTCGACTGTTGGGCATAAGATAAATTACCCGTCTCATGATTGGCTTGGGCGTAAAGATACTTGCGGTTCATCTGGTAAGCGGAATGCACAGAATAACCAAGCATCTCGAACAGTGCCGGGCGTAATGCCGGGGTTACCTCTTGCTCTATGGCATCATACGCAGAACATATATCTTGATATTCAACCAAACGTTTCTGTGCTGAACCTGTCTGAAAGGAGAAGTCTGTGTCATAGATTCGTCCGTACTCCTCATCATCCCATTCCATCTCATAACCCATGAATTCAGGTTTGCGGTCCCATGCCAAACGGTAATAATGGTCAAGTATGTACTGGAATGTCTGTTTGTATTTTTCTCCGAAAACGCGAGCCAACCATTCAGCCTGATAAGCGTTTGCATTATCGTAACTGAAAGATTGGAAGTCGTACGCCATATCCATGAACATCTGCATCTCCACTTCCATGGGTTTGATATCACCAACATTGAGCAACCAATAGCGGTCGGCGCCCGCGGTGTAAGCCTTCAGCAGTTCTTCATACATCAATTGTGGCGGAGTGGTAGATAACCAGAGATAATCATGGGGAACGCCACAGTAACTGAGATGATAATAAACGCCACTACGACCGCTGCGATGTTGTTCAGCCTGATTGCTGACCCTTTTCATGTATCCATAGTTATCGTCGGGCCAAACCAAAGTGATGTCGTCCGGCACACGCAAACCGGCGTCGTAAATATCGAGGGTTTCTTTATACGGCACAAAAATCTGCTGTATTTTGCCAGCACTCTTCCTTTTGTATTTTTTAAGGATGGCACGTTGCTTATCGAATACTTTTTCCAATGTGCGGGCCCTGTCCGTAGGATCGGTGCTGCCTTTCATTGCCTCATCGTGCAATCCACGCATACCCATGGTGTAAATATTATCGTATTCCGCAGTCTCACGAATACGGTCATCGAGTTTCTTGAGTATGGTGGCGCTGTTGGTCTCATAATTCCACTCCCCGTCGCGCTGTTTATCCCATTCTGAAGGAGCGGCATTGTTGAAAAGCAACGGTTCACAATGGCTTGTGGTAATCATAATGCCCCATTTATCAGCCATTTTCTGATTATCAGGATAACTGTAGAACGCGCCTGTACATGTATGCATCGCCGGAGCCAACATATTGCCTCTCAGTCTGAGAATCAGTTCGCAAACGCGGTCATAAGTTTTAGGACCGATATCGCCCAATTCTTTCTCAAACGTCTGTGCAGCCCACGTTTTCAATCCCCAATCCTCGTCATTGATAAATATGCCCCGGTATTTGATGGTCGGAGCATCGCTGACAAAGTTTTCCGTATAGTCGAACACTCTTTTATTATCTTTGTCAACTGCCACATCGGCAAACCAATACCATGGGCTAACGCCAATCGCCTCGCTGACATGAAAAACTCCGTAAGCCAATCCTCTTGCATCAGAACCACTGATGTAGAGATTACCGTTTTTGGTGTCAATGGCATATCTTTCCCAAGCGCCGCGCAAATCCTTGTGCAGCCCAGTGTATTGAACCGTTCCGATGATAATATTCTGACCGCTAAGTGTTTTTGTACCGACCTGTGGTCTAATGCCCGACACACGCTCTATGTCATCGGCCAACACCTGTGCCATGTGCTTGACCAAAGGGGCGTCGGTGTCTTTATACACGATGGCAGCCTGGGTGAGATTGACAGCCTGAACTACCAATGTAGATGCTACCATGAGAAATGCTAACAGACACTTTTTCATAATAAAAGCAATCATTAAGATTTAATGGTCAATACCACCCAGTTGTTCATCCAATATCTTGAGGCCTTTCTCGGTACACATGCCACGGACAAGCAGCAGCTGTACATTCCAGAATATGACATGCAGCGGATACTGGTTATACAACTTGGTTCGCATGACGTATTCTGTATTGGCGTTGGCAATACGATTGACAATGTCGTAATTGATGTCGGGGCGGAAATACCCGTCTTCCACACCTTTCATCAAAAAATCGACAGAACGTGATTTCCGCTCCTCATAATGCCGCCTAAAATAAGTGTCAACCTGGGGATATTTGCTCAACTCTGCATAAAAAATAGGCGAACTAAGACTCGATTCTTTCATTTGTAATTTGTAGATTTCCGCAATGATTTCAATCACGTTTTTCCCATTAGAGACAGCCTCACGAAGTTTGGTCATGAAATTCTCATGATACGTTTTGACACATTCATACAACAAATCTTCTTTCGTGTGGAAAATTTCATATAATGTGCGCTTTGAAATGGATAAACTATTGGCAATGTCATCCATTTTCACAGCCTTGATGCCACGTTGGCGGAAATTTGATGAAGCTGTATTCAGAATACGTTCTCTTAATTGCAGTCGGTAATCAGCAGAATAGTTTATCTTAGGCATGACATGTACATTTTTATGCAAAGTTAGCATTTTTTCTCAAATATCATTTATTTTATCCGAGAATTTCGTAATTTTGCACCGATTTTGAACTCTACACTTAATTGAATACACTTATGGTTAAAATTTCCAAGGAATCAGCCCTTCTCTATCATAAACAGGGAAGGCCCGGAAAGATTGAGGTAAAACCTACCAAACCCTATCGTACACAAACAGACTTGTCATTAGCCTACTCACCTGGCGTGGCATTTCCTTGTCTGGAAATTCAGGAACATCCCGACGATGTGTATAAATATACAGACAAGGGCAATCTTGTAGCCGTAATCTCCAACGGCACAGCCGTATTAGGTCTTGGCGATATCGGTGCCATGAGCGGCAAGCCCGTGATGGAAGGTAAGGGACTGTTGTTTAAGATATACGGCGGTATCGATGTGTTCGATATCGAGGTGGATGAGAAAGACCCCGAGAAATTTTGTGAGGCGGTGGAAAGAATCGCCCCGACATTTGGCGGCATCAATTTGGAAGACATCAAAGCTCCTGAGTGTTTTTATATAGAGGAACGTCTGAAAAAAACACTCGACATCCCCGTGATGCATGACGACCAACATGGCACAGCCATCATTTCAGCCGCCGGACTGAAGAATGCTCTTGAAGTGGCAGGCAAAGACATCGCCAAAGTGCGCATCGTGGTCAACGGCGCCGGTGCAGCAGCCATCTCCTGCACAAAATTGTATATGGCTTTAGGAGCGAAGAAGAAAAATATTGTGATGCTTGACTCGAAAGGCGTCATCTCCGTAGAACGTAACGACCTCAACGAGCAGAAGAAATTCTTTGCCACCGACCGCACAGACATCCACACCTTGGAAGATGCCGTGAAAGATGCCGATGTGTTCGTAGGACTGTCGAAAGGCAATGTTCTTACCAAGGACATGGTGCGCTCAATGGCAGCCAACCCCATCGTATTCGCATTGGCCAATCCCGTTCCCGAAATTTCATATGAGGATGCCATGGAGTCGCGTCCCGACGTGCTAATGGCTACTGGCCGTTCGGACTATCCCAACCAGATTAACAACGTGATTGGTTTCCCCTACATTTTCCGTGGTGCTCTGGATGTTCACGCACGAGCCATCAACGAAGAAATGAAGATGGCCGCCGTGCTGGCTATCGCTGATTTGGCGAAACAGCCCGTTCCTGACGTGGTGAATGACATCTATCACGTCAACAACCTGACATTCGGAGCCTCTTATTTCATTCCTAAACCCGTTGACCCGCGCCTGATTACCGAGGTATCGGCGGCAGTGGCGAAAGCAGCCATTGACAGCGGAGTGGCACGCACTCCCATCAGCAATTGGGAGGAATATAAGAACCGTCTGCGTGAGATGTTGGGCCAGGAGACCAAACTGACGCAGAAGCTCTATGACACCGCCCGCCATCATCCGCAGCGTGTGGTATTTGCCGAAGGCATCCATCCCACCATGTTGAAAGCCGCTGTTCAGGCAAAAGCCGAGGGCATCTGCTATCCTATCCTCTTAGGCAACGATGAACGTATCGAGAAACTGGCACGAGAGTTGGATTTGAGTCTTGAAGGAATCGAGATTGTCAACCTGCGCCATGACCGCGAGGCTGAGCGTCGTGAACGCTACGCTCGTATACTTACAGAAAAGCGCAAACGTGACGGTTATACCTTTGAGGAAGCCAATGACAAGATGTTTGAGCGCAACTATTTCGGAATGATGATGGTGGAGACGGGCGAAGCTGACGCGTTTATCACCGGACTCTACACCAAGTATTCCAATACCATCAAGGTGGCACATGAGGTGATAGGCGTTCAACCCGAATACAAGAATTTCGGAACCATGCACATCATCAACTCTCCCCGCGGTCCGCTCTACATTGCCGACACGCTTATCAACAACAGTCCTGACACGGAGAGTCTGATTGACTTGGCTAAACTGAGTGCTAAGGCTGTTCGTTTCTTCAATGAAAAGCCCCACATCGCCCTGGTGAGTCACTCCAATTTCGGTTCCGACACATCAGAAGGTTCGCGCAAGGTGCGTAATGCCGTGGCAGAATTGCAACGTCAGTTCCCCGACATGGCCGTTGACGGTGAAATGCAGATCGGTTTCGCATTAGACCGTGAGATGCGCGACTCGCTTTATCCTTTCACACGACTGAAAGGCAAAGATGTGAACACGCTGATATTCCCGAACCTGACCAGTGCCCGCTCTTCATACAAGATGTTGCAGGCCATGAACACCGACGTAGAGATTATCGGTCCGATACAAATGGGATTGAACAAGCCCATCCACTTTACGGATTTCAGCAGCAGCGTGCGTGACGTGGTCAACATCGTTGCCGTAGCTGTCATAGATGCTTATGTAGAAAAAATCAAGCACAACATCTGGTAATAAAACACCCTACATAAAAAAGCCTCATCCTATTTCGGGATGAGGCTTTTTTGTATGTTGGTATCGTTTTATCCGAAGTTATCGAACATGATACTCTCAGGATCAACGCCGAGGGAATCGAGCATACCCTGAACGGCCTTTGACATGGGGCCAGGACCGCACATGTAGTATTCAATATCCTCGGGAGCCTCGTGGTCCTTCAGATAGGTCTCATACATCACCTGATGTACGAAGCCAGCAGTGTATTTCACACCAGCCGCGTCGGCTGCCGGGTCAGGACGGTCGAGGGCAAGATGGAAATGGAAATTGGGGAACTCTTTCTCCAACTCAAGGAAATCCTCCACAAAGAAAGCCTCGACGAGGGCACGAGCGCCATAGAAGAAGTGCATCTCACGATCGCGTGTCTTGAGTGTCTTGGTCATGTGCATGATTTGTGCACGGAGAGGAGCCATACCGGCACCACCACCGACCCAAATCATCTCTTTCTTTGAATCGAAAATGGGATGGAAATCGCCATAAGGTCCACTCATGATGACCTTGTCGCCCGGTTTGCGCGAGAAGATATACGAAGAAGCGATACCTGTTGGTACATCCTGGAATCCCACTTCAGGTTTGGGCTTGAACGGAGTCGTAGCAATACGTACGGTCAGTGTGATACGGTCACCCTCAGCCGGATAGTTGGCCATAGAATAAGCGCGGATGGTGTCCTCGGGGTTGTGCGCTTTGAGTGAGAAGATATTGAACTTCTCCCACGATGGCAGATAGTCGGGTCCAATATCGTCTTTGTCGAAATCCTTGTCATAGTCGATGCAATCGTATGCGGGTATCTTGATTTGCGCATACGAGCCGGGGATAAAGTCCATGTGTTCGCCCGGAGGTAATGCCACGATAAACTCCTTGATGAAACTCGACACGTTTTTATTGGAAATGACGGTACACTCCCACTCCTTCACACCGAGCACACTCTCAGGCACTTTGATTTTCAAATCGCCCTTCACTTTGCACTGACAACCGAGGCGCCAATGGTCCTTAATCTCCTTGCGTGTGAAATGAGGACGCTCAGAGTCGAGGATTTCTCCCCCACCCTCCAAGACTTGCACTTTGCACTGTCCGCATGAGGCTTTACCACCACAGGCAGAAGGCAAAAAGATGCCGTTCTCATTGAGAGTGGTCATAAGGCTGCTGCCCTGTGCCACGGAGATGGTCTTGTCGCCATTGATTTCGATATTGACATTGCCACTGGGTGACAGATACTTCTTAGCCACCAGAAGAATGATGACCAGAAGAAGAATCGTCACGAGGAATACCCCTATACTGGATAATATAAACTGTATCATAAGCCGTATTATATTTTAAGTCCTGAGAAACACATCATGGCCATTGCCATCAAACCCACAGTGATGAAAGTGATGCCCAATCCCTTCAAGGGAGCCGGCACATCGCTGTACTGCATCTTTTCGCGAATGGCACCCATCGCTACGATAGCAAGAGTCCAACCGATGCCACTGCCCAACGCATAGACGATAGCATCAACGATGCTGCCGATATATTGGGTGTTGGAGGGATCGAGATTGATACGCTGCTGCATGAAAAGGGAAGCACCCATGATGGCACAGTTGACCGCGATAAGGGGCAAGAAGATACCGAGAGCGGCATAAAGAGACGGAGAGTATTTCTCGACCGTCATCTCCACCAATTGCACCATACCCGCGATAACGGCTATGAAGAGGATGAAACTGAGGTAAGAGAGGTCAACACCTTCTACAAGGCAGTCGGGTCCCAGCACCTTTGTTTGCAAAAGATAATCCACAGGCACGGTCACGAGGAGGACGAAAGTCACGGCCAGTCCGAGGCCCAAAGACGTCTTCACGTTCTTCGAAACGGCAAGGAAGGAACACATGCCGAGGAAGAAGGCGAAAACCATGTTGTCGATAAATATCGACCTGAAAAACAAACTGATTAAATGCTCCATGACTTATTTCTCCTTATAAAAATATGCTCTATGAATCCAAATCACACAACCGACGAGGATGAGGGCCATGGCAGGCATCGTCATCATGCCGTTGTTCATATAACCGCAATCGTAGGCGCCTTGAGGGATGATGGTCAGTCCGAGCAATGTGCCGCGACCGAGAAGTTCACGCACCGCTCCTACCACCACGAGTACGAGGGCATAACCGAGTCCGCTGCCCACACCATCGAGGAAACTGGGCCAGGGCTTGTTCATCATGGCAAAAGCCTCAAGACGTCCCATCAGAATACAGTTGGTGATGATGAGTCCGACATATACCGATAATTGCACGCTCACATCATATGCAAAGGCTTTGAGCACCTGGCTGACGATAGTTACCAGTGTGGCAACAACCACCAGTTGCACGATGATACGTATGCGGTTAGGAATGGTATTGCGCAGCAATGAAATGATGACATTGGCGAAGGCCGTTATGACCGTCACTGCCAATCCCATGACAATAGCAGGTTTCAACTGTGACGTGACAGCAAGTGCGGAACAGATGCCCAACACCTGAATCAACACAGGGTTGTCCATGTTCAGCGGGTTGCCGAATATCTGCCTATTTTCTTTAGAAAGCAATTTACTCATTTTTCAGCCCCTCCTTCAGATTTTAAGAATTCAACATATTTGCCGAGGCAATCTTTGAGCATCAGAGTTACACCGTCGGAAGTCAGCGTAGCACCCGTAACAGCATCAACTTGAGTGTCAGGGTCGTCAACAGTTTTCATCACGCTGAGCGCGATATCGTTGGCGCCCTCCTTGAAGAGTTTCTTTCCAATGAATTTCTTCTGCCACTCTTCGTTGTCTTTGATTTCAGCACCCAGACCGGCAGTTTCACTGTCATGGTTGAAATAAGCGCCAAAGACTGTCTGTTTGTCAGCATCAAGCGCCACATAACCGCTGATGGCACCCCAAAGGCCCATGCCATAGACAGGGATAACATATTTCACCTGACCATCGACCTCGCAATTAAACACAGCCAATTTACCAGCCTTATAGTCGCCACTGTTGAGTTTGCAACCATGATTCTCATTGCCATCAATAGATTCTTCACCCAGCACGTTGTCGCTCTTGACCACTTCTTTGTATTTCTGCTCAGCCAATGCGTCGTTCAAATCACGGATATTCAGAGCATAAAGAATCTGCTTTTTCTTGTCAAGCGCCACATTCTCTTTTTGTTTGTTTTCCAATCCCTTGGAAACAAAAGCCAAGAGAAACGCGACAATCACGACAAGTATGACCGAATAGATGATTGTATAAACATTGGAATTGGTGTTCAATCCCTTTTTATTCTCATTTCCCATATCGCATGATTATTTAGAGTTGAGACGTTTAGCACGCTTGGAGATATTACGCTGAACCACGCAATAGTCAATCAGCGGCGCAAACATATTCATAAAGAGGATAGCCAGCATCATGCCCTCGGGATAACCGGGATTCATCACACGAATGATGATAGCCAACGCACCGATAATGAAACCGTAGAAATACTTTCCGGTCTCGGTACGGGCACTGGTCACAGGGTCGGTAGCCATAAAGACAGCACCGAAGGCAAATCCGCCCAAAATGAGATGCTCATAGAAAGGAATAGAGGTCTGACCGGTAGCCTGGAAAATCAATCCCATGACAACACCACCGACAAACACGCTGAGCATGGTCTTCCATGAAGCGATGCCGGTAACAAGCAGGATCACTGCACCGATGGCAATAGCAATGATGCTCGTCTCACCGATAGAACCGGGAATGAAACCGGTAATCATATCGCAAATGGAGGCATCGGGAGCAGCACCAGCACCGATTTGTCCGAGCGGTGTGGCCTGAGTGAAGGTATCCACGGCATTCAGGTCATTACCCAGACCGAAGATCTTGTCAGTGGAAACCCAAACGGTGTCACCACTCATCTTCTGAGGATAGGAGAAGAAGAGGAAGGCACGCGCCACGAGCGCCACATTGAATATATTCATGCCCGTGCCGCCGAAAATTTCTTTGGCGAAGATAACAGCAAAGGCACAAGCCAGCGCCAAAATCCACAAGGGGCAGTTGACCGGCACAATCAGCGGGATAATAATACCCGATACGAGGTAACCCTCTTGAATCTCCTCGCCTTTCCATTGTGCCCAGGCAAACTCGATGCCCAAACCAACGATATAACTGACGAGGATTTTGGGTAGCACGGCGAAGAATCCATAGAAGAAGATGCTGAAGAATCCAGCATCAGCCAATGCGTTTCCTCCTGCATGTAAATAGTTTTGATAACCCACATTATACATACCAAAGAGCATGGCTGGCATCAATGCGATGACCACAATGCTCATGATGCGCTTCGAGTCGATGGCATCATGGATATTCACACCACTTTTAGCGGTAGTGTTCGGCACGTATAAGAAAGTCTCAAATCCATCAAAAAGACTTTTGAAGGCATGCAATTTACCCTCTTTTTCAAACGAGGGTTTTATCTTGTTCAGATAATTTCTTAATGCGCTCATATCGTTATGCGTTTTCTTTACGTAACATATTCAAACCTTCCCTGACAATGCGCTGAAGTTCAAGTTTTGACGAGTCAACGAACTCCGCCACGGCAAAATCTTCGGGAGCCACCTCATAGATTCCCAGTTGTTCCATTTTGTCGATGTCGCCAGCGATGATGGCCTTAATCAAATACTCGGGATAGATGTCCATCGGGAACACACGGTCGTACTCGCCGCTCATTATCATGTGGCGCTCACCACCTTTAACCCGGGCATCGAGGGTATATTCCTTTTTCTTTCCGAACAACCAACTGAAATAACTTCTGTTGGCAGAGAAATCCTTGAAACGGGGCATAATCCATCCGATAAATTCATCTTTGTCATCGCCCTCGGGAATCACAGTTATTTCAGAAGTGTGAGCACCTACGAAACCGTCAATTGTCACGGGTGAGCCAGTCAACGGGTTACCATCGATAATGCGGACATGCTCAGTAGCGGTCAACTGATTTTCCAAGACGGGTTTGAGCGGTTGCCCGACACAAACCTCTACATAAGCGGGTTCTTTAACACAACTGCCGGCAACAGCGACTTTCTTACGCAAGTCAACATGTCCAGTGAGGAACAATCTGCCGAAGAAAATCACCGCAGACGGGTCCACCGTCCATACCGTCTCCCCTTTGTTAACAGGATCGAGGTGGTTGACATGTACTCCCACGTTACCAGCCGGGCAAGGACCGTCAAAAACATTCACCTCAACATTCTTCGCCTGCAACAGGGCACTTGCGGTCTGTTTGGCACCGATACCGAGATAGGTCTTCTCAATCTTAGAGAGTGCGGTCAATCCTGCCTGAAACGCATCTTCATTGCCCTCAAGTTCGAACTCGAAATCAGCAGCCAAAGGCATATCGCGCAATGCGCTGACGAAAATAGCCTTGGGCGCGGCAACAGGATTGGCAGATACTGCATAAGGCAATTGATTGATGTAACCAAAAAGACCGGCCTCCAAGAGATGCGCGCACACCTCTTCGCCAGTCATTTTCTCAACATCTTTCTTGCCAAAATCTTTCCACTGATTCGTGGCATCGGCTTGGATGCTAACGCTCAGCAGTTTTCTCCGATCACCCCGCACCACGGCACTCACCGTTCCGCTGACGGGCGACGCGAACTTCACTTCAGGAAATTTCTTATCCACAAATAGAGGGTCGCCAGCCAGCACCTTATCGCCTTCCTTGACCACCACCTTAGGAGTCATGCCGACAAAGGCGTCGGGGAGGAGAGCGAAACGGCCATCAGACTTTACGGGCACGAGTTTCTTCTCAGCCTTACCCTTCAAATTGATGTCTAAGCCTTTCCTTAACTTAATAACATTTGACATAAGAATTATGATTTAATTACCATTAATTACCGCTGGAAATAATCATGTTAACGCTATAACACTAAATTTTCTGCAAAAATACGAAAAAAGACCTAAAATGAAAAGAAAATGGGATGATTTATTGACAATTAAATTGAAAAATTGATTTTTACAGAAGATTTTGCCAGCTTAAGGACCAAATCGTGTATTTCACCCGGTTTGCATTATTTTTACATAAAATAAGCGGCACCTCGGTTATAAAAATGAAAAAAAGATTTTTCATTTTGTATTTCACTCGGTTTGCATTATTTTTACATAAAATAAGCGGCACCTCGGTTATAAAAATGAAAAAAAAGATTTTTCATTTTGTATTTCACTCGGTTTGCATTATTTTTGCCAAAAATTTGGAGTTATCAAACGATTGAGCCATATCATTCGGATCGTACTATGGACCATTATCGGTTTCATAGCAGGTTTATATATTCTGTTGCGCATACCTGCGATACAGAACTATCTTGGCGATGTGGCAGCCAATATGCTATCCGAAAAAATCGGTTCAAAAGTAGAAGTGGGCCGTCTGGACATCGGATTGAACCGTATCACGATGGATGATGTGCAAATTTATGACCAGAAAAGCCATAAGATGCTCGGCGCTACCCGTCTATCAGCAAAAGTGGAAATTTTGCCTTTGCTGAAAGGGGACATCTCCATCGCATCTGGGCAGATTTTCGGTTTGAAGCTGAACCTATATCGCCAAACGCCCACAACACCACTCAATTGCCAATACGCTTTAGACTCATTGAGCAGCAAGAAAGAGGAACCCAGCCGTTTGAACCTCTCCATCCGTTCACTCATTGTAAGAAACGGCATGGTGAGATACGATTGTCTAAGTGCTCCCGAAAAAGACACCTTTGACCCTGCACACCTTTACCTGACAGACATAAGCGGTCATTTTATACTCAACCATCTTACGGATGACAGTCTTGACCTGAGTGTTAAGAAACTGTCATTCAAAGAGCAATCGGGATTGAACCTATGTTCCATGTCGTTCGACCTTAAGGCAGACCAACAGCAAGCCCATGTCAATGAATTGCAAATGGCATTGCCCAACACGAACCTTTCACTCAACGATGTGAAAGTCAAATTCAAGGATGAGAACAGACCGTCGAACCGTGACGCTTTCAGTTTTTCGGGCAGTATAGCGCCTTCAGTTATACAACCGTCTGATCTGTCTTTCCTGCAATCTTCCTTAGCCGACTATACCTCGCCCGTGAACCTGTCAGCCCGATTCGACGGAACAAAAGAACTAATCAACGTGACAGGACTGAACATCTCATCACCAGATTATCGCATACAGATACAGTCAGACCTGGCGTGGAGAAACACAGACGCACCTTCATGGGACGCAAAAATCTCTCAGGCTTCATTCCATGCCGGAAGCACCTTGGAGATGTTGCGTGATATGGGTATGAAAGCAACGCTTCCCGTAGAAATAGAGAAATTAGGCACCACCTCTTTTCAAGGCGAACTCCACTCCGCACCAGGTCGTTTCAACGGAGACGGTCTTCTGGCGACAGACGCAGGAACAGCAGATATCATGTTTGAACATGACGGAACGCGCTTTTCCTCGCATGTCAAGACCGAATATTTCGACATGACCGGACTGATAGCCGACATTCCACTGGGAGTTGTGGCAGCCGACGTTCAGTTAAACGGATCGTGGCCAGTCAGTCAAGATATGTCATTGACTGCTAATGGAACAATCAACCGTTTGGATTACGACGGGCATCAGTTCCAAAATGTGGATATCGACGGAACCTATCAACACCAAAGATTTGAGGGTATGCTGTCGATGGAATCACCCGACGGCGATATCTCATTTGACGGCACAGTAAACATGAATGGTCAACCATTGACAGCCAAAATGGAAGCGCAAGTACGTCATTTCTCGCCTGCAGCCTTTGGCCTGAACGATCAATTGCCTGGTCATTCATATGACTTCGATGTTACTGCCGATGTCAAAGGCAACCACCTGAAAGACCTCTCCGGTACGGCAGACATCAGAAATTTCACGATGAAAACGGCCGACTCGGAATTCTCGTTTCAGAACTTCTCATTATACGCTAATCACGAAGGCGGAACAGATGTACTACGATTGAGAAGTGATTTCGCCAACATTGACGCAGAAGGCCGATTTGACCCGACAACACTGTCGCAAAGCATGGCCCATATCATCGGCGACCAACTGCCCGCTTCACCTTTCAAGAAATCCTCTGCTGTGACTACTCTTCAAAACGAGTTGACTTTGAGTGCTGATGTATTTGAATCCGGATGGCTTAAGCATTTGTTTAATATACCAATAGATATTATTGAGCCGCTGCATCTTACAGGCAGCATTAGCGACAGTAATAAAACAATCGACTTTTATTGCGATGCCCCAGATATCGCATACAATGGCAAAAGATACACCGACGGTAATTTAGACATGCGTACTAAATCGGACACATTGTTTGCCGATATGCGTGTGAAGCAGTTGAAAGACAATGGTAAGACATTGGATTTAGGCATCCATGCCACAGCGTCGAACAACGATGTGCGCTCACAACTGGAATTCAATGACCATGGCGGCGCGAGGGGTCTGGAAGGCGAGTTGGACGCAAACACACAGTTTTTCCAAAACGAGTCCGGTCAATGGACTGCTCATGTGAAAGTACACGAATCAGATATTCATATCGGCAAAACCTCGTGGACAATTCAGCCGTCAGATATCGTCTATTCAAAGGAGCAGTTGATTATCGACCATTTTACCCTACAAAACAATGAGCAGCATATCAGCGTCGGCGGCATTATCCGCCCACAACATCAAGACACGATCATGGTCGATATGAAAGACGTGGATTTGGAATATATGTCAAGCGTGCTCAACGTCAAGAATGTGGAATTCGGCGGCAGCGCCACAGGCATCGGCTATATCACATCAGTCTATGAGAATCCGACGGCCAAAATGGATCTGCATGTGGACCGTTTCACTTTTTCCGGCGGCACATTCGGAAATTTAGACACAGAAATCTCATGGAAGAAATCAGACAACAAACTTTGCTTTGACGCCTTCGCCGATAACGGGCCCAGTTCGAATACGAAGATAGACGGAGACATCAATCTGGCTGCATCGGCCCTCAACCTTGACATCAAAGCCAACGGCACCAAAATTGATTTCTTGGAAAAATACTGCGGGAGTTTCATGCGCGATGTTGAAGCACAGATTTACGGACGGGTGAAATTGATAGGCACATTGAAAGAACCCAATCTCGAAGGACGTGTAGTGGCACGGGGTGACGTGGGTGTCAAACCGCTATACACCACCTATACAATGAAGAATGACACCATCACGCTGACCCCAGACCACATCTATTTCAATAATGACACACTGACCGACAAAAATGGCCATCTGGCCCTGCTTAACGGCGCAGTGAATCATAATCATTTAGGGCGTTGGACCTTTGACCTGAATGTACATGCCGACAATCTTCTGGCATATGATCATCAAGATTTTGAAGGCAGTACCTTCTGCGGCACAGTTTATGGCACCGGCGACTGTCAGATAACAGGACGAAGCGGCGAGGTGGTGATAGACATCAATGCGACGCCCGAGAAAAACACGGTATTCTATTACAACGTGTCAAGTCCTGATGCGCTCAAGAAGCAAGAATTTATCCATTGGAACGATGTCACCGAAGAACGCAAGGCATTTACCACACGCGATGTCATTCCAGAAAATTACGAAGAAAAGGATGAGGAGCCAACATATAATATGCACTCCAATCTTCACATGAACATGCTCATCAACGCCACACCCGATGCCACTTTACGGTTGCTGATGAACGCCGAAAGCGGTGACTATATCGCCCTTAACGGCAGCGGTGTGTTGAAAGCCAACTATTTTAACAAGGGGGGATTCAACATCTATGGTAATTATGAAATAGAGGGCGGGACCTATAAGATGACCATCCAAAACCTCATCAAGAAAGAATTCCAATTCCAGCCGGGCGGAACCATCTCTTTCGGCGGAGACCCATACGAAGCCCCACTCGACCTGAAAGCGATGTATACAGTGAATGGTGTGTCGTTGTCAGATTTGAGTATCGGCAATCGTTTCACGTCGAATAACATCCGTGTAAACTGTCTGATGAACATCAAGGGAACAGCCAATACGCCCTCGGTAGATTTTGACATGGAGATGCCCACTATCAGCAGCGATGCGCAACAAATGGTCAGAAGTCTGATTAACAGCGAAGAGGAACTCAACCAGCAAGTGATTTATCTGCTGACCATTGGCCGTTTCTACGCCCAAGACAATACCACGATGAACGAAGGCGCACAGAGCCAGACCAGCCTGGCAATGCAGAGTCTGCTGAGCGGGACCATCAGCCAACAGATCAACTCCGTATTGAACAGCTTCATCAACAATAACAACTGGAATTTCGGCGCTAACATCTCCACTGGCGATGAAGGTTGGAACAACGCCGAATATGAAGGAATGTTGAGCGGAAGACTTCTTAACAACCGTCTATTAATTAACGGGCAGTTCGGCTACCGGGACAATGCCAACGCGACAACCAGTTTTATCGGTGATTTTGATGTGCGCTACCTACTCTTCCCCAACGGCAATTTGGCTGTCAGGGTATATAATCAGACCAACGACCGGTATTTTACGAAAAACAGCCTCAACACACAAGGATTGGGACTTATCATGAAAAAAGATTTCAACGGTTGGCGAGACTTGTTTGGCCGCAAACCGAAGAAAGCCCCACCCCAACCTACCAAAAACAAATGACAATCATGTTGAAAAAATGCTTTCTATTTCTCCTATTCATGACTAGTATCCCACTTATGGCACAAGAAGACATCAAAATAAAGATTATCGAGACAAGTGACGTACATGGCTGTTTCTTTCCCTTCGATTTTATCAATAGGACACCCATGAAAGGCACACTTTCGAGAGTCTTCTCATACGTACAGGAGCAATGTCTGAAATACAAGGGAAACGTCATATTATTAGACAACGGCGATATACTGCAAGGACAACCTTCATGCTATTACTGTAATTTCGTCAAGCCTGAACTGGAAAATGTGGCGGCATCGGTCGTCAACTACATGGGTTATGACGCGCAAACCATCGGCAACCATGACATAGAAACCGGGCACGCCGTATATGATAAATGGATTGGTGAGGTGGATTGTCCCGTGTTGGGTGCAAATGTCATCGACACGACCACAGGCCAACCGTACTTGACGCCCTACACCATCATCGAACGCTCCGGTATCCGTATTGCAGTGATAGGTTTGTTGACAGCCGCCATACCCAACTGGTTGCATGAAGACTTGTGGAGCGGCCTGCGTTTTGAAGAAATGGTCGTTTCAGCAAAGAAATGGGTTAAAACGGTCAAAGAAACGGAACATCCTGACCTGATAATAGGTCTGTTTCACTCTGGTAAGGAAGGC
>JAEEGL017167049.1_pt1 | contig 31716 bp, 31 predicted proteins | sample 9134231 | NCBI WGS metagenome assembly JAEEGL01 (sample SAMN16246548, study PRJNA631951) | gut metagenome | biome: gut microbiome; feature: rumen; material: fiber-attached | host: Bos | place: Iran: Karaj | collected 2018-10 | reverse complement strand
GAACGTCGAGAAATTGTAGAAGTAGAGCGCGAAGCCCACTTCCCGACCATCCACGACGGCAAACACTGCCTCCGCCCTGTGTTCGTCGAACATTTCACGTTCCAGCACTTCTGGCGAAGCAATCACCTCGTTCTCCATCTTCTCATACCGGGCTATCCCCCGTATGAAATCCAGCAACAGCGGCACGTCCTGCCGTTCTGCCCTACGAATTATTATGTTTTCTTTAGTCATGTTATGCCTAGCAGCTCAATTTCAAATATCAATGTCGAACCACCATGGATGCCTGGCTGTGAGAATTAGCCATAGCCCATTTCGGCTGGGCTTTTACCTCCAGCCAATCTTTGCCTCGGCTGTATGTATTCTCGTTTTGCCATATCACTTCACAGCAGAGCACATGCGAATCTTTTGCTGTCACCTCGCTAATGATCTGTTCGATGTCTTCTGTCAAGCTATCTTGCATTTTTGAATGACGGTATTACATACACAGATTGCTCTTCGTGGTTGTTGAAGTCATGAAGGTCACACGACTGCTGAGAATCATTCAGTTTCCCATCCAAATAAGCCTGGAGTACATCTTCTACCGTTCCGTGACATCCCCTGATGACTGAGATTCCATGAGCAGAGAGCTTGTTGTAGGCCCCCATGCCCATATTGCCAGCCAGCATCAGGGTGATGCCCATCTCCTGCATGACGGAGGCAATATTCGACTTGCATCCGCACCCCTCAGGCGAGTCCAGACGTTCTTGATTTACAACTTGGTTTTGTTCGTCGAGTGTAACGACTGTATAATAAGCACAATGACCGAAGTGGACATCAACCATGTCTTCACGTGTTGGAATTGCTAATTCCTTCATCATTGCTATAATTGTTTTTTATGATTCTTTGATATGTTAAATTGGATTTTTCTGAAAACAAACATTTCATCGTCTTCGCTCCAGTTCTCTTCAATAACTTCGGGAACAGCTGGGCCATGCTGGTATTTATTCCAGAATTCTACGATTTGGAAGCCCAGACGGTTCACATAGAAATAAATGTTGCGCTTCTCAAAATAGGGAGTGATGGTTTCCCATACACGGTTTTCGGGGTGCATGGCTTCCACTGCTTTCCATGCCGCCTGACCGATGCCCTTGCTATGTACCTCGGGATTGACGAACAGAATTTCCAGTTCGCCTTTCGCATGCTGCTGGTCAATCTGAAGAATCAGTCCGCCCACCACTTTCCCGTCACAGACGATGCGGTAGGTCTCTGCCCGTTCTTCGTTCATGCTGCGCTCGATGGTCTTCCTCGAAATGACCTCTTCGCCTTCTTCCATGCGATTATCGCGCATACCTTCCTGCATTCCATACTTGAATGCCCGTTGATTGTCGAGGATAAACTGTTCTTTATCATCGGGAGTGATTGGAACTAAGCTGATATTGTCTGTCATATTTCAAATTGTAGTTCCGCATGAGAACGAATGTATCTTGTCCCCCATCACGCCTTGCATAATAGCAAAAGCTGAGTCACCCGTACAATGACTGGTGTAGAACTGAGTCTGAGGATAGGCATCCGTCAGTTTGTGTGAAAGTTCTGTAAGTCTGGCCTCGTCCTCATGATTGTCGAGCAGATGAAATCCTCCGACAACCATTTTTACCGGTAACGGGCATGCAGCAAGGATGTTTTCCAACCCGCTATGAGCACATCCTGTAAACAACAAACCACTTGTGTACAGAGCCAACTCATGACGGAAATCATCTTGAACATACTGCCCTTGCATATCTTGGACGAAAAGATGCCGATTTCCTTCAGGTATGGGATGAATCTGAGGTATGTGCGCCATGACATAGATATCATCGCAAATGCTTCCACTAAGCTCAATCGGCAGTAGCCGCTCTTCGGGTATGTTCGGCCATTCGGTGGTAATGCTGTGCAGATAGCTGCGCTTAGAATAAAAGTGTCCGCTGATGGCATCAAGAGAGACTATCACCTTTGCCTTCTTGTTGATTTCCATGAAATGCTTTAGGCCTCCTGCATGGTCGCTATGTCCGTGAGAGATAAACACATAGTCAACCCTGCTGAGGTCTTTCCCTAATCGCTCCGCATTACGAATCAGCACATCGCTGGCACCCGTATCGAGCAAGATGCTATGCTTCTTCGTTTCGAGAAGGATTGAAAGGCCGTGCTCCGTTTCGAAAGCAGGGTCGATAGTCCTGTTGTCTGATAATACCGTCCATCTCATACACGCCTATCTTTCTTACGCTCCCATTACTTCAGGTTAGCTTCCAACCATCATCGCCATGATAAATCATCTGTCACAACGGCAACTTTATTCTTGAAATCCATGTTTCCATCAGTTTGCTAACCCATCTCCTACTTGCCGTTTTTGGGGAAGAATGTTCAAACAGCAATCCGCCCCTACTCTTCTGATTGATAATACGTTTCGTAACACTCATCGTAGAGAGTCTCAAGCGCATCCATGATTACTTCACCGTCTTTGATGAATGCTTTTACCCGTTTCTTTCCACGCCAGCCCTGATCATAGAACTCATAGGTGAACCAACCATCACCAGCCCACTCCACACTGATGACATTGTTAAGGTTATCGCTATCGGGCTTACCATCCTGAGCACTCGTTCGGAAATCCCACACAGCATAAGCCACACCTTCATGATCGTATTCATAATCATTTTCAAGCATGGTCAGCAGAGACTCACTGCAATGGTTTCTCAAGAAGTCATAATCACTGTACAAATCACCATTGTACATGTCTGTCAGAAATTTAATAATCACCCGTTGCTCATCCTCAGTCGGCTGTTCTGCCACAATCGCTTTAACCGTACACGTATCTACACAGGCAGAATCCTTAGATTCCGCGTTGTTTGAGTTCTTGTCTGTATTGCCGTTCCCAGACACACAACCTGTAATTACAGAAATTACCAAACACGCAACCATCAGTTGCAAATTCTTACACACCTTTTTCATATTCAAATACTTCATACTGATACAATATTCATTAACGATACAAAGTTACAACTTTTTTCTGATTCCACAAATTTTTTCACTTTGTTTTTGTAATTACCTAATAATGATATTTCATTTTAGAGTTTACATGTAATTTACCACTTGATAATACAAAACGGCTGTTTTTGCTAAAATCTGCTGTTTTGATGACAAATTCAAAATTCCACATGATCACATTGTCACATAACAATTTAACATTTTATGTAAAAATAATTAATGATTTATTCATAGATGGCAGTTTAATTGTCGTATCTTTGCACCTTGAAAATTAAACAAAATTTTTGCAGCCCCTAAGGGTAACAAAAATTCCCCTTAAGGGAAACAAAAATTAGACCTAGATGGCGAAAGCCGGCAATCAGAATCGGAACCAGAAAACAAGGTGCGAAAATCGGAAGTTACACTCCGCTTACACATTCCTCCACCGCAAGCGGTTCCCCACTCTAGCTTAGGGGAGGAAAACAGATCCCTACCCCCATTTAAGGTGAGATACTAAGAACAGAGAGCGAAAATCGAAAAATAATCAAATCGTAAATCAATAGTCAATCGTCAATTGTCAAATCGTAAACCAATAGCCTCTATCCCTTACTGCAAACATCAATTTAAGATAAATTGACCATAAAAACACAAAAAATCTGTGTACGACAACAATTGTATGAGGATTTTTTTGTACCTTTGCACTCTATTATGGAGGTAGCTATCGTAAAATATAATGCAGGGAACATCTTTTCAGTGATGAATGCGCTGGAGCGTTGTGGTGTCTCTCCCGTCCTTACGGACGATTTCGAGGTGTTGCAAAGTGCCGACAAGGTGATTTTCCCAGGTCAGGGTCAGGCTCATACGACGATGACGTATCTGAAGGAGCATAAGCTGGACCGACTGATCAGAGATTTGCGCCAGCCTGTGCTGGGCATCTGCATCGGCATGCAACTGATGTGTCGCCACAGCGAGGAGGATGATACTGATTGTCTGGGCATCTTCGACGTGGATGTGTTGAAGTTCCGCCCTACTCGGAAGGAGGATAAAGTGCCTCAGATGGGTTGGAACACCATCACAGACACGAAGAGTGAGTTGTTCAAGGGTTTTGACAAGCCTGAGTTTGTGTATTACGTACATAGTTTCTATGTGCCTACCTGCAATAATACGATTGCGACGACTGACTATGTTCAGCCTTACAGCGCAGCTCTGCATAAGGACAACTTCTTTGCTGTGCAGTTCCATCCCGAGAAGAGTGGAAGTGTTGGAGAGAGGATTATCAGGAACTTCTTGGACAGATGACAGATGACAGTTTAAATACGAAGAACGAAACAGACGAAAATGATTGAGATTATACCAGCGATAGACATGATTGAGGGGAAGTGCGTACGCCTGACGAAGGGCGACTACGCACAGAAGAAGGTGTATAACGACAGTCCGCTGGAAGTGGCGAAGATGTTTGAGTCGATGGGCATCAGACGATTGCATCTGGTGGACCTCGACGGAGCCAAATCGAAGCATGTGGTGAACGACAAAGTGTTGAGAGACATCTGCCGTGAGACCCGTCTGGTCGTAGATTTCGGTGGAGGCATCAAGAGCGAGGCTGACTTGGAGAAGGTGTTTGATGCTGGAGCAGCTATGGCTACCGCAGGAAGCATTGCAGCCACCGACCGAGAGACGGTCTATAGCTGGATTGAGCGCTACGGAGCCGACAGATTGGTGTTGGGTGCAGATGTGCGTGAGGGCAAAATCAGCATCAACGGATGGCAGGAAGATTCGGACATAGACCTTATGACGTTCCTCGAAGACTACCTCAGTCGTGGCATCCGCAATGTGCTGTGTACCGACATCAGCAAGGACGGTATGTTGCAAGGACCGAACATCGACCTGTATCGCAGCATCATGGAGCGATTCCCTCAATGCCACCTGATTGCAAGCGGAGGTGTGAGCAGCAACGACGACATCAAGGCGCTTGATGGGGCTGGCATTCCTGCTGTGGTATTCGGCAAGGCTTTCTATGAAGGTAGAATAATTATTGAAGAATTGAAAAATTGAAGAGACCGTGTTAGCAAAGAGAATCATACCTTGTTTGGACATCAAAGACGGACAGACCGTGAAGGGCGTCAACTTCGTAGGGCTGCGTAGTGCAGGCGACCCTATCGAGTTGGGCAAAGCCTATAGCGAGCAGGGGGCTGACGAGTTGGTGTATCTCGACATCACAGCCAGCCACGAAGGACGGAAGACGTTCACCGAACTGGTAGGACGCATTGCAAAGGAAATCAACATACCCTTTACCGTAGGTGGGGGTATTAACGAACTGAGCGATGTGGACCGCCTACTGAATGCAGGAGCCGACAAGGTGAGCATCAACTCAGCCGCCATTCGCCATCCGGAACTGATAGACGAGATAGCACAACACTTCGGAAGTCAGGTGTGTGTGGTTGCCATAGATGCCAAGCAGACAGCCAACGGATGGAGATGTTTCCTCAACGGAGGTCGATTGGAGACGGAACGCGACTTGTTTCAGTGGGCCAAAGAGGCAAACGAACGAGGTGCAGGCGAGATACTCTTTACCAGCATGGATCACGACGGAGTGAAGCAAGGATTTGCCAACGAGGCACTCGACACCCTCTCCTCTACCCTATCCATCCCTGTCATCGCATCGGGAGGCGCAGGCACGAAAGAACACTTCAGAGACGCCTTCAAGATAGGACATGCTGACGCCGCCTTGGCAGCAAGTGTGTTCCACTTCGGAGAAATCGGCATAAAGGAACTGAAAAACTATTTGAGAACAGAAGGAATAAGTATAAGATTATGACAATAGATTTTGAAAAGATGGGCGGCATCGTACCCGCCATCATCCAAGACGACAAGACACTGAAAGTACTGATGTTGGGCTTCATGAACGAAGAAGCCTACCAGAAAACTGTTGAGACAGGTAAGGTGACTTTCTGGAGCCGCACGAAGAACCGTCTGTGGACAAAAGGCGAAACGAGCGGAAACTTCCTGAACGTGGTATCCATCAAGAACGACTGCGACAACGACACCTTATTGATAAAGGTAAACCCAGTAGGTCCGGTTTGTCACACAGGAGCCGACACCTGTTGGGAAGAGAAGAACGAAAACCCCATCATGTTCCTGACAGAACTACAGCGTTTCATCGAAAAACGCCACGAGGAGATGCCAGAAGGCTCGTACACCACAAGCCTGTTCAAAGACGGATTGAGCCGCATGACTCAGAAAGTGGGCGAAGAAGCCGTGGAACTGGTCATCGAATCGATGAAGGGTGACAACGAGCGCATGATATACGAAGCCTCGGACATGTTCTACCACCTCATCGTACTCCTCACCTCAAAAGGACTGAGTATTGAGGATATCGCCAAAGAACTCATCGAACGCCACGATCCAAACTGGCATAAACATTAAGATAACAGAGTTGAGATGTTAATAGAATACAAGCATGTGGACATCTATCAGGAAGTACAGGAAGTACTGGCTGATGTGACCTTCAGTATCGACGAAGGCGAATTTGTGTATATCATCGGTAAAGTAGGCTCAGGCAAAAGCTCACTTATCAAAACCCTCTACGGTGAACTGCCAATCCATAGCGGCGAAGCTACCGTAATGGATTATGACATGAGTAGCCTGAAACGCAAACATCTGCCCGAACTTCGCAGGAAACTCGGAGTGATATTCCAAGACTTCCAGTTGCTGACCGATCGTAGCGTCGATGCAAACCTGAGATTCGTTCTGAAAGCAACAGGATGGAAGAACAAGGAAGAGATAGATAACCGCATAGCAGAAGTGCTGGAGCTGGTAGGCATGAGCACGAAGGGCTACAAACTGCCCAGCGAACTCTCAGGAGGCGAACAGCAGCGTATTGCAATAGCACGTTCTATCCTCAACTATCCGAAACTCATCCTGGCAGACGAGCCGACAGGTAACCTCGACGCAGACACCAGCAAGCAAATCACAGAACTGCTGCTGAGAATCGTGAAAGAGCAAGGCGCCACAGTAGTGATGATTACCCATAACCTACATCTGCTCGACATGTATCCAGGCCGCGTGTTTGAATGCAAGAACAAAGCACTCGTCGAAGTGAGTAACGAAAAACTGCAAGAGGCAGAAAACGAAGTGAATGAACAAGAAACAGTATAAAAGATGAAAGTATTAAAATTTGGAGGTACTTCCGTAGGAACACCTCAGAGAATGAAAGAAGTAGTAAAGCTGATTAACAACGGCGAACAGAAAATCGTTGTATTGTCAGCAATGTCGGGTACAACCAACATGCTGTATGAGATTTCTGACTACCTTCACAAGAAAAACCCTGTAGGAGCAAATGAGAACATCAACAGACTCGAAGACAAATACCTACAGCACGTAGAAGAACTCTATGCGACTCCTGAATACAAGAAGCAGGCAACCGATTTTCTAAAAGAGGAATTTGATTACATCCGTTCGTTCACCAAGGGCATCTTCACCATGTTTGAGGAGAAAATCATCGTAGGACAAGGTGAAATACTCAGTACCAACATGGTCACATTCTACCTGTTGGAGCAAGGTGTCGATGTAGCATTACTTCCTGCACTCGACTTCATGCGTACCGACAAGAATGGCGAGCCAGACTTGGAGTATATCCGCGAAAAGCTAAAGCTTGTTCTCGCAGAATGTCCCGACAAGGCCATCTACATCACCCAAGGTTTCATTTGCAGAAACGCATACGGAGAGGTGGACAACCTGCAACGTGGAGGTTCGGACTATACCGCATCGCTGATAGGAGCAGCTATCGGAGCAAGCGAAATTCAGATATGGACAGATATTGACGGCATGCACAACAACGACCCACGCTTCGTCGACAAGACCTCACCTATCGACAGCCTTAGCTTTGAGGAAGCATCGGAGTTGGCTTACTTCGGAGCCAAGATACTCCACCCAACATGTGTGCAACCTGCCAAGTTTGCAGGCATACCTGTCAAACTGCTGAACACGATGGACCCAACAGCTCCAGGAACAACCATCAGCAACAAAACCCATCGAGGAGCAATCAAGGCAGTTGCTGCCAAAGACAACATCACGGCAATCAATATCACATCAAGCCGCATGTTGCTAGCTTATGGTTTCCTGCGCAAGGTGTTCGAGATATTCGAAACCTATAAGACCAGTATCGATATGGTAACCACCAGTGAGGTGGGTGTATCTGTGTCGATTGACAACACCAGCAACCTCAGCAACATTCTGAACGAACTGAAGAAACTGGGAACAGTAACTGTAGATGTTGACATGTGTATCATCTGCGTTGTAGGCGATCTCGACTGGCACAATATCGGCTTTGAGTCGTTGGCAACAGAGACCATGAAGGAAGTACCCGTACGTATGATTAGCTACGGAGGAAGCAATCATAACATATCATTCCTGGTATCAGCATCCGACAAGAAGAAAGCATTGCAGTCATTGAGCAACCACTTGTTCAACAATCAGTAAATCTACACATCACACAAATCGTAACCAGATGACACAAACAACACAAATAACACAACTGACCAAGAAGCCTACACCTTATTATTATTATAATAAAGAGATACTGCAACAAACATTAGATGCTGTGAAGGCTGAGGTAAGCAAGCACGACAACTATTTCGTACACTATGCAATCAAAGCAAATGCCAACCCAATCGTGTTAGAACCCATACGTGAGGCAGGCTTAGGAATTGACTGCGTGAGCGGTGGAGAAATAGAAGTGTCGTTGAAAGCAGGTTTCCCAGCCGAAAAGATAGTATTTGCAGGAGTGGGAAAAGCTGACTGGGAAATAGAAATGGGTATCGATAACAACATCTTCTGCTTCAACGTAGAAAGCATCCCAGAACTTGAAGTCATCAATACGATTGCAGAACAAAAGGGCAAAGTGGCGAATATATGCCTGCGAATCAATCCAAATGTAGGAGCGCACACACATGCAAACATCACTACAGGATTGTCAGAGAATAAGTTCGGCATTGATATGGCTCACATGTTCGACGTTATCAAGATGGCGAAAAACATGAATAACGTAGCATTCAAAGGACTACACTTCCACATCGGCAGCCAGATACTCGAAATGGATGACTTTATCGCCCTCTGTCACAGAATCAATGAGTTGCATAATCAGCTCGACGAACAAGGTATCAGCGTCGGAATCATCAATGTGGGAGGAGGATTAGGAGTAGATTATGACGACCCTATGGGAAATCCAATCCCTCAGTTCAAGGAGTTCTTCGAGGTGTACAACACCCATCTGAAGCTGAGAGAAGGTCAGGAACTGCACTTTGAATTAGGAAGAGCAATAGTGGCACAATGTGGCAGCCTGATGACAAAGGTGCTCTATATGAAAGACAACACGAACAAGAAGTTCGCAATCGTCGATGCAGGGTTCACAGAACTGATCAGGCCCGCCCTCTATGGCGCACACCACAAAATCGTGAATCTCACAAGCGACGGACCACTCGAAACTTATGATGTGGTTGGTCCGATATGCGAATCGAGCGACACTTTCGATACAGACATACAGCTGAATCAAGTGAAGCGAGGAGACCTGATAGCCATACTATCAGCTGGAGCATACGGCGAATCGATGGCATCATGCTATAATTGCCGAAGATTGCCCAAAAGTTACTCGTCAGAAGACATATTGGCAGAATAACGTCAAAAAGAGTTGATTGGCATCAATTTTGCGGGTAGTCTTTTGAAGTCAAATCAAATAGTAATATGAAAGAAAAAGAAGAAATAAAGAACAAGGCAGAAGAAGCAGTCGAAGAGGAAACTCAATCGGTAGATAACACAACAGAAATTCCTGTTGAGGACGGGAAAAGCGAGTTGGAGAAAGCCAACGAGAAGATTGCAGAACTTGAAGATAAATACCTGCGACAAGTGGCAGAGTTTGATAACTACCGCCGTCGTGTCATGAAGGAGAAAGCCGAACTGATTCTCAACGGAGGAGAGAAAGTCCTGACAGAGATACTCCCAATCGTTGACGATTTAGAACGTGCCGAACAACAAATGGAGCAGATGACAGATGTAGATGCTGTCAAACAAGGAGTTGAACTCATCATTGATAAGTTCATCAAATTCCTACGCTCACAAGGTGTGCAGGAGATTGACACAAAAGACAAGGACTTCGATGTTAACTATCATGAAGCCATCACGATGGTTCCAAGTCAAAGCGATGATCAGAAAGGAAAAGTTATCGACTGTGTCACCAAAGGCTATACACTTAACGACAAAGTCATCAGATACGCAAAAGTGGTAGTTGCCAACTAAAAAGACAATATGGCAAAAAGAGATTATTATGAAGTGCTAGGCGTAAACAAAAACGCTAATGCAGACGAGATAAAACGGGCCTATAAGCAGATGGCCATCAAATATCACCCAGATCGTAATCCTGGTGACAAAGAGGCAGAGGCTAAATTCAAAGAAGCAGCAGAGGCATACGATGTGCTTCGCGATCCAGATAAACGTGCCCGCTACGACCAATTTGGTTTCGAAGGTCTAAGCGGAACGGGAGGATTCAATGCCCAGAACATGAACACAGATGACATCTTCTCTATGTTTGGAGATTTGTTTGAAGGTATGGGCTTTGGTGGAGGCTTCGGTGGTTTTGGAGGTTTTGGAGGCGGACAACGTAATAGCAAGCCCGTCTATAAAGGTCAAGACCAACGACTCAGAGTGGACTTGAACCTCAATGAAATCGTGAATGGAACCACAAAGAAATTCAAGTTGAGGAAACATGTGACCTGTTCACACTGCCATGGAAGCGGTTCGGAAGACGGTAATACATCGACCTGTCCTACCTGTAAGGGTACGGGATATGTGATTAAAACCCAACAGAGTTTCCTCGGCATGATGCGTACCCAATCAGTATGTCCTGAATGTCGTGGAGAAGGAACAATCATCAAAAACAAATGTTCACAATGTGGTGGAGAAGGAATTGTGATGGGCGAAGAAATCGTCGAAGTGAACTTCCCTGCAGGACTTGCGAATGATATGGTGCTGAATGTTCCGGGAAAAGGAGGTGCAGGACGTCGAAACGGTCAGAATGGCGATTTGCAAATTATCATACACGAACTGGAGGACGACACGTTGATTCGTGACGGAAACGACTTGGTATATAACCTGATTCTCCCAATCCCTACAGCAATACTTGGAGGTACGGTTGAGGTACCTACCGTAGAGGGAAAAGCAAAAATAACCATCACTCCAGGCACTCAGCCAGGAACAGTACTGCGATTACGAGGCAAAGGTATTCCGCAGGTACAAGGCTATAATAAAGGTCAGAAAGGAGATGAAGTGATAAACGTCAGCGTGTACATGCCTGAAACCTTAAATAAGGAGGAGAAAGAAATGGTGCAGAAGTTGGCAAATAGTGAGAATTTCACACCAACCGACAGTATCAAAGAGAAAATCATGCGAAAATTCAAAGCAATATTTGATTAATATGTCCAAATACGATCAATATACGGATTATCTGTTTTCTCAAGTACCTATGTTTCAGAATGTAGGAAGCAATGCTTACAAAGAAGGTCTTGAGAACACACATATTCTTGATGAGCACTTTGGACATCCTCACACACAATTCCGTACGATTCATGTTACAGGAACTAACGGAAAAGGTTCTTGCTCACACACGATTGCATCCGTACTTCAAGAGGCTGGCTATAAAGTAGGTCTATTTACGTCTCCCCATCTTACAGATTTCAGGGAGCGTATCAGAGTGAACGGAACGATGATACCAGAACAGTATGTAATGGATTTCATCGATAATGAGCGTGATTTCTTTGAACCGCTACATCCAACCTTTTTCGAACTCACGACTGCACTTGCGTTCAAATATTTTGCTGAACAGAAAGTTGATGTAGCAGTAATAGAAGTAGGACTTGGAGGACGATTGGATTGTACAAACATCATTACTCCAGATATCAGCATCATTACAAACATCAGTTTTGATCACGTTCAGTATCTGGGTGATACACTTGCCAAGATTGCTGGAGAGAAAGCAGGAATCATCAAGCATGGCGTTTCTGTCGTCATTGGAGAAAAACATCCTGAGACAACACCAGTATTTACGGAAAAAGCAAAAAGAGAGCAAGCACCACTATACTTCGCAGAAGATTTTAAGCCCCATAAAGACTATCAATACGAACTCAAAGGTTTGTACCAGAGTAAAAACCTGCAAACATCACTATGTGCAATAGACCAACTCATACGGCAAGGTTATCATATCACGGAGGAGAATATTCAAAACGGTCTATTACACGTAACCCATCATACAGGATTAAGAGGTAGATGGCAAATTGTTCGTCACTCCCCTACTGTGATTTGCGATACCGGACACAATGTAGGAGGAATCACGTATATAGCCCAACAACTCAAAGAGCAGAAATGCCAAGAACTACGTATCGTATTTGGTATGGTGAGCGACAAAGACGTGAATAGCGTACTCGAACTAATGCCTCAAAATGCAAAATATTACTTTTGCCAAGCAAGTGTAAAACGAGCTATGCCCCATCAACAACTAAAAAGATTAGCAAAACAGCATAATCTTCAAGGAAATTCATACAAAACAGTTGAAAATGCTTATAAAAAAGCGTTAAGTCAGTCAAATCCCAATGATTGCATTTTTATCGGCGGAAGTACTTTCGTAGTTGCAGATTTCCTCTATTATGAAGAAAAAAACACGGTTTTATGAATAATCATTGCAAAATAATTTGCATAATTGAAAAAAAAGAGTTTTATTTGCAATAAATTCATTTACTAACAATAAATCCTTTCTCAAATGAGCGAAAACATAACAAAAAACCTCTCAGGTCTTAAAAGAGAAGATTTCCAAGCAGAAATCCAAGGAAAGAAAACAGATTTGTTTATCTTACGCAACAATAAAGGGTACGAAGTTGCTATAACGAACTATGGTGGTGCTATGGTAGCTATCATGGTACCTGACCGAAATGGCAAAGTGGCAAATGTTATTATGGGACATGATAACATTAACGATGTTGTTAACAAACCAGAACCATTCCTCAGTACCTTAATTGGACGTTACGGAAACCGCATCTGTAATGGACGATTCACACTTGATGGTGTGGAATACACATTAGCACTTAATAACGGGCCAAATTCTCTTCATGGAGGTCCAACAGGTTTCCATGCAAGAGTTTGGGATGCAAAACAAATCGACACCCAAACATTAGAGCTTCATTATGTAGCTGCTGATATGGAAGAAGGATTCCCTGGCAAATTGGATGTGACCGTTGTTTACCAATTCAATGACGACAATGCTTTGGTAATCAGCTATAAAGCAACCACAGACAAGAAAACGGTTGTCAACCTCACGAATCATGGCTATTTTGCATTAGCAGGCATTGCTGATCCTACACCAGTTATCGACGACCTGATCTGCGAAATCAATGCAGACCATTTCATCCCAATCGACGAAACTGCGATTCCACTTGGACCAATTGCATCTGTGGAAGGCACTCCATTTGACTTCCGTAAGCCAAAACCGGTAGGACAAGATATTGACGCAGATGACATACAAATCAAAAACGGAGCAGGATATGACCACTGCTATGTACTTAATAAAAAAGAAGTAGGAGAACTCAGTTTTGCTGCCAAAATTACAGAGCCGAACACAGGCCGTACGATGGAGGTATATACAACAGAGCCTGGTGTTCAATGCTATTCCGACAACTGGGGAACAGGACAAAAAGGCACCCATGGAGCTACATACCCTCGCCGTAGTGCTATTTGTTTCGAAGCACAACACTTCCCAGACAGTCCAAACCGCCCCTACTACCCTTCTGTAGTACTATGTCCTGGAGAAACATATACGCAAAAAACAATTTATAAATTCGGAACTGATAATTAACTTTTAAACAATAAAGATATGAGACTAACTATTGATGACGTAAGAAGCCGTTTCATCAAGCATTTCGATGGAACTACAGGCACAATTTATGCTGCACCTGGTCGTATTAATCTAATCGGAGAACATACCGATTATAACGGAGGATTCGTATTCCCAGGTGCTGTAGAACAAGGCATGATTGCCGAAATTAAGCCAAACGGAACACGCAACATTCGCGCATATTCTATTGACTTGAAAGATTATTATGAATTCTCCATTGATGACGATAAAGGACCCCGTGCAACACATTTCCGTTATATATTTGGAGTAGCACGTGAAATGATGAAACGAGGTGTAAAAGTAGAAGGTTTCGATACTGCTTTCGCAGGTGATGTGCCACTAGGATCAGGAATGTCATCAAGTGCTGCACTCGAAAGCACATACGCATTTGCCCTAAACGATTTATTTGGAGGTAACCTTGACAAAATGGAACTCGCAAAGGTAGGTCAGGCAACTGAACACAATTACATCGGTGTTAACTGTGGAATCATGGATCAGTTTGCCTCTATTTTTGGGAAAAAAGGTAGTCTGATGCGTTTAGATTGCCGTTCTGGCGAATACGAGTATTTCCCTTGGAATCCTCAGGGCTATAAGTTAGTTCTCATCAATTCCTGCGTTAAACATGAACTCGTAGGAAGTCCATATAACGACAGAAGAAATAGTTGTGAAAATGTAGTTAAAGCAATTAAGGCATTTAAACCTGAAGCTGAAACATTGCGCGATTGTACTTGGGACGACCTTGAATCAGTTAAAGATAAAGTGAGCGAAGTTGACTATCGTCGTGCTAAGTATGTACTTGGTGAAGTAGACAGAGTATTGGCTGTATGCGATGCACTCAAGGCTGGCGATTATGAAACTGTTGGTGAAAAGATGTACGAAACACACGAAGGTCTGAGCAAAGACTATGAAGTAAGTTGTGAAGAACTTGACTTCCTCGTGGAAGTAGCACGTGACTGTGGCGTTACAGGCTCTCGTATTATGGGTGGAGGTTTCGGTGGTTGTACCATCAACCTTGTTCGTAATGAGCTATATACTACATTTGTTGAGGAATGTAAAACACAATACAAAAAGAAATTCGGTAAAGCTTGCAAAATCATCGAAGTATTTATTGGCGATGGAGCACGTAAGCTTTCTGAATAATTTATTTGTTTTTAGGGGACGTATCACCGATACGTCCCTTTTTTCTTTTATTACATTATAAACGTAGTTTATAGCCTTAGAATTTATGATATTCACATATTTTGTACAATTAAGTCCTTATTTTTCGTTTTTTTAGCTAAAAAGTTTTTAGATGTCATAAATATTTATTAAGTTTGCAGTCTAAAAGACTAAATAAAAACTAATTATTCATTCACTAACAATAAAAATTACTAAAAATTATGAGAAATCTAAAATCAATCCTTCTCAGTTCAGTTGCAACTATGGCACTTCTTTGTGCATGTGACCAACCAGCAAAGCAAGAATCATTGCTTACGAAGTCAGGTCTTAATCCTGCTGATTTTGACACTTGTATTGCAGTGGCTTATGAAGATGGAAAGTTCGTAGCTGACAAAGAAAACGCACAAAAAGTAAAACTCTACACCCTTACCAATGCTAACGGAATGGAAGTATGTATTACAAACTTTGGTGCGCGTATTGTAAGTATTATGGTACCCGACAAAGACGGCAAGTTTGTTGATGTCGTTTGTGGCTTCGACAAAATTGAGAATTACTTCCCATGGAACTACGAAACAGATTATGGTTGTTCTGTTGGCCGTTATGCAAACAGAATCAACAATGGTACATATGTATCGCTTGATGGTACAGAAGTTGTACTCGACAAGAACAACAACGGCGTAGCAAGCCTTCATGGCGGTTACACAGGATGGCAATATCAAGTATATGAAGAGATAGAAGAAACATCTAATTCTCTGTGCCTGCGTCGTAATTCTCCAGATGGCGACAACAAATTCCCAGGTTATGTTGAAGCTGATGTTAAGTTCGAACTTACAGACAACAACGAAATTGTTATTAACTACAACGCCATCTCTGATGCACCAGCAGTTATTAACATGACAAACCACTCATACTTTAACCTTTCTGGTGACCTCAACAATACAATCGACGAGTCTATTCTCTACGTAAATGCAGACAACTATACTCCTGCAGACGACAATTTGATTCCTACAGGTGAAATCAAATCTGTTGAAGGAACCGTATTTGACTTCCGCAAACCAAAAGCAATTGGAACAGACTTTGCTAGCGAAGATGCAGAACTCGAGTCTGTAGGTGGTGGATACGACCATAACTGGTGTCTTAACACAAAAGGTGACACGAATAAAATTGCTGTAACCTTGAAGGACCCACGTTCAGGAATCCAACTCGACGTTTATACCAACGAGCCTGGTATCCAGTGCTACACAGCTAACTTCCAGGACGGAACTCGCCCAGGCAAGGGAGGTATTAAGTACCAGAAACATTGTGCTATTTGCCTTGAGTCTCAGAAATATCCTGATTCTCCCAACAAATATAATATGCCAGGATGGGAGAATTGTGACCCATATGTAACTCCAGAGAACCCATATCATTCATATTGCAAATTTGCTTTTTCTGTAGTTAAATAAAACACGATCATTATCAATTAACTTAATAATAATTAATTCAAATCATTTAAAATGAACGTTTTAGAAGCTTTAAAAAACAATGGTTTTGAAACCGTCGACTACATCGTGGTTTTCGTATACATTGTTGTTCTCGTGGGATTAGGAATCTTCCTCTCTCGTGGAAAGAAAGGGCAGGAAAAATCATCTAATGACTACTTCCTTGCAGGTAATACATTAACATGGTGGGCTGTTGGTGCATCATTGATTGCTGCCAACATCTCTGCGGAGCAGTTTATTGGAATGTCGGGTTCTGCTTACGTTTCTGGTATAGCTATGGCAGCATACGAGTTGGAAGCAGCCCTCGCCCTTATTATTGTAGGTAAGTTCTTGCTTCCACTTATGATTAAGAAGCAAATCTTCACTATTCCTCAGTTCTTAAGTGAACGTTACAACTGGGGTGTAGGTCTTGCCTTTTCAATCTTCTGGTTATTCCTTTATGTGTTCATTAACCTTACATCCGTTGCATGGCTTGGAGCTTTGGCAATCAAACAGATTCTTGGTTTGCCAACTCAAATGACGGTATTCTGTGGTATGGAGATGGATATGACATTGATGGTAATCATCCTCTTCCTCTTCCTCATCGCAGGTATCTACTCTATTTATGGTGGTTTGGCTTCTGTAGCTTGGACAGACGTAATGCAGGTTACATTCCTCGTTGGTGGTGGTCTCATCACAGCATATTTTGCACTCGACTTCATCGCAGGAGAGTTGAATATTGAAGGTGGCGCATTAGGTGCACTAGGAAAGATTTATTCAGAATTAGGCGATATTCCTGGTGACAAACACTTCAACCTCGTCGTAAACCGTAATCCAGAGATTGCAGAGATAACCAAGGACCCATATTTTGACATTCCTGGTATTGTGGTTATCGTAGGTGCCCTTTGGCTTACAAACCTTGGTTACTGGGGCTTCAACCAGTATATTATTCAGAAAGGTCTTGCAGCAAAGAACCTTGACGAAGCTAAGAAGGGTATGGTATTTGCCGGATTCTTGAAGATTTTGATTCCATTCATCGTATGTATCCCTGGTGTTTGTGCATACTATATTGTACACAATCATCCTGAACTATATGAACAGATTTTGAAGGGAGGCGAAGGTATCACACGTGCAGACGATGCTTATCCATTCCTTATCCACCACTTCACTCCTACAGTTGTTAAAGGTCTTGCATTTGCAGCTCTTGCAGCAGCAGTCATTTCTTCTCTAGCATCAATGTTCAACTCAACATCTACTATCTTCACATTGGATGTATACAAGAAGTTCATCAACAAGAATGCATCAGAGAAAAAACTTGTAACCGTAGGTCGTTTAACTTCTGTTTCTGCGCTTATTATTGCCCTCATCGCTGTTTACCCAATTATGGGTGGTGCTGATCAGGCATTCCAGATTATTCAGGAATACTCAGGATTCGTTTATCCAGGTATCGTGACGATCTTTGGACTTGGATTGTTGTGGAAGCGTTCTTCTGGAACTGCAGCTGTAGTTACTGCTATCGGAACATTCGCATTCTCAATCATCTTCAAGTTTGCTTTGCCAGAGACTCCGTTCCTCATCCGTATGGGTTATGTATTCCTCTGTCTGGTTGTTCTCTTCATCTCAATCTCAATGTTTAGCAAGAAGACCAAACCGGCAGAAGTATTGGATGCATCAACAATCCGTACTCAGTTAACATGGTCAACTGTCATGCTGACACTCAGTATTGTTACCTTGGTTGCAGGTATCTACATGATGACTCAGGAGAGTCTGCGTAACTATGGAGCAGAGTCTATCTTCTTCCTCACAGTAATGTTCTTCACATTGTTCTGGTATCTCCGTTCGAATGCCAAAGATAAGGTTGAAGACGTTAAGTCAATCGGTGTTGATATTGCCATCTTCAAGACAAATATGACATTCAACATTGGTGCAATCGGTATCATTGTTATCCTGGCAATCCTCTATATCTGCCTGTGGTAATATCTCTATAAAAAGCTACACCTATTTCGGTAGGTGTAGCTTTCCTTCTTAAAGAATAATCACACATTATCAAAAGAAATTAAAAACATAAATCGATTGGTTTTCTTTGTATATTTTCTACTTCCGTAGATTAGCCGATAATCCTTGGAAGTGTAAAATAAGAACAATCAACAACTAAATAGAATTGAATTATGTTAGAAGCACTTAAAGAAAAAGTATTCAAAGCTAATCTTGACTTGGTGAAACAAGGTCTAGTCATTTTCACTTGGGGAAACGTATCAGGCATAGATAGAGAAAAAGGCTTAGTAGTTATCAAACCGTCAGGTGTTAGCTATGACGAGATGAAAGCAAGCGACATGGTGGTTGTAGACCTCAACACAGGGAAAGTTGTAGAAGGTGACTTGAATCCATCATCTGACACACCAACACACCTTGTTTTATATAAAGCATTCCCAAATATTCAAGGAGTAGTACATACTCATTCTACATACGCCACAGCATTTGCTCAAGCAGGTAAAGACATTCCAAACATTGGAACAACTCACGCTGACTATTTCTATAAAGACATTCCATGTACACGAGACATGACAGAAGCAGAAGTGAAGGGTCAATACGAACTTGAAACTGGTAACGTAATTGTCGATGAGATTCTTAACATACGTAAAATCAACCCAGACCATACACCTGCAGTATTGGTAAAAAATCATGGTCCTTTCTCATGGGGTACATCACCAGACAATGCTGTATATAATGCAAAAGTAATGGAGCAATGTGCCAAGATGGCATTCGTTGCGTTCTCTGTAAATCCGCAGCTAACGATGAATCCATTACTCATCGAGAAACATTATATGCGCAAGCATGGTCCTAATGCCTATTATGGTCAGAAAGGTCAGAAACATTGATTCAATAACAATTACCAAATTAATATAACACTAACAATCAAAAAACAAAATCTAATGAAAGTATTTGAAAATTTAGAGCTTTGGTGGGTAACTGGAGCACAGCTTCTTTATGGAGGCGAGACAGTAAAAATCGTTGACGGCCATTCAAAAGAAATGGTTGAAGGTCTTAACAATAGTGGTATCATCCCTATAAAGGTAGTGTATAAAGGAACTGCTAACTCTTCTAAGGAAGTAGAAGCAGTAATGAAAGCAGCAAATAACGACCAGAAGTGTGTTGGTATCATCACTTGGATGCATACATTCTCTCCTGCAAAGATGTGGATTAAGGGTTTGCAAGCACTGCAAAAGCCACTCCTCCACTTCCACACTCAGTATAATGCAGAAATTCCATGGGATGCAATCGATATGGACTTTATGAACCTGAACCAAAGTGCTCATGGAGATATTGAGTTTGGACATATTTGTACTCGCATGCGTGTACCTCGCAAGGTAGTATGTGGTTATTGGAAAAACGAGGATTGCCAGAAGAAGATTGCCGTTTGGGCTCGTGTTGCAGCAGGTGTAGCTGATGCTAAAAATGTACGCTGCTTGATGTTTGGTATGAACATGAACAATGTTGCTGTAACTGATGGTGACCGTGTAGAATTTGAACAGCGTCTGGGCTACCACGTTGACTACTATCCTGTATCATCATTGATGGAGTATTACAAGAAGGTTACTGATGCAGAAGCAGATGCTTTGGTTGAAGAGTATAAGAAACTTTATACTATCAAAATAGACGAAAGCGGAGAAGCTGTCTACTGGGAAAAAGTGAAAAATGCAGCAAAGGCAGAAATCGCTCTCCGTCGAGTATTGAAGGACGAAGGAGCTACTGCTTTCACCACAAACTTTGATGACCTTGGTGATGCTGATATCGATGATCCAAACTTTGTTGGTTTCGACCAGATTCCAGGTCTTGCTTCACAGCGCCTCATGGCAGAAGGTTACGGATTTGGAGCTGAGGGCGACTGGAAAACAGCATGTCTATATCGTTCTCTTTGGGTTATTCAGCAAGGTATGCCTATTGGTTGCTCATTCCTTGAGGACTACACCCTTAATTTCGCTGGCGATCGTAGTTCTTGTCTCCAGAGCCACATGCTCGAGATTTGTCCTATGATTGCTGTCGACAAACCAAAACTTGAAGTTCACTTCCTCGGTATTGGTATTCGCAAACAACAAACTGCCCGTCTCGTATTCACGTCAAAGACTGGTCGTGGTATCAAAGCTACAGTTGTTGATCTTGGTAACCGCTTCCGTCTCATTTCTCAAGAAGTTGAGTGTATCGAGCCAAAGCCTATGCCACACCTTCCTGTTGCATCTGCACTCTGGGTTCCACAACCAACATTCGAAATTGGAGCCGGAGCATGGATTCTTGCAGGTGGAACTCACCATAGTGCTTTCTCTTACGATATCACAGAAGAATATTGGGAGGACTTCGCTGAAATGGTTGGTATTGAGTACATCAAGATTAACAAGGACACGAAGACATATGAGTTCAAGCAGCAACTGCAGAACAACGAGATGTACTACATGTTGAACAAAGCTCTCAAGTAATTATGACAGCAAAACAAACTATAGAAACAGGTAAAGCCATCCTCGGAATCGAGTTTGGCTCTACCCGTATAAAGGCAGTCCTCATCGATCAGGACAATAAGCCTATTGCACAAGGTAGCCATACATGGGAGAACCAGTTGGTTGATGGACTTTGGACATACAGCACCGATGCCATTTGGTATGGTCTTCAGGATTGCTATGCAGATCTTCGAAAGAATGTCCTAGCACAATACGAGATTGAGATAGAAACTCTTGCAGCAATTGGTATTAGCGCCATGATGCATGGTTATATGCCATTCAAGGGTAACAACATTCTTGTTCCTTTCCGTACTTGGCGTAACACAAATACTGGTAAGGCAGCAGCCGAACTCTCTAAACTCTTCAACTACAACATTCCTCTACGTTGGAGCATCTCACACCTCTACGAGGCTATCCTCGACAATGAAGAGCATGTTGCCGATATCGACTTCCTCACCACATTGGCAGGATACGTTCATTGGCAATTAACAGGTGAGAAGGTCTTAGGTGTAGGCGATGCATCCGGTATGATTCCAGTAGATCCAAAAACCAAGACTTATGATGCAATAATGGTTGATAAATTCAACAAACTCATTGCTTCTAAAGGATTCAATTGGACTTTACTCGACATTCTGCCTAAGTCACTCAATGCAGGCGAAAACGCAGGTTTCCTTACCCCAGAAGGTGCTAATCGCCTCGACGTATCTGGTCATCTAAAACCAGGCATCCCACTCTGTCCTCCAGAAGGAGATGCTGGTACAGGTATGGTTGCAACTAACTCTGTTAAACAGCGTACAGGTAATGTCAGCGCAGGTACTTCATCATTCTCTATGATTGTACTTGAGAAGGAACTGAGCAAGCCTTACGAGATGATTGATATGGTTACCACTCCTGATGGTAGTCTTGTTGCAATGGTACATTGTAACAACTGTACATCAGACATCAATGCTTGGGTAAAGATCTTCAAGGAGTATGCAGAATTGTTGGGTGTTCAGCAAGACACCAACACCCTTTACACCACCCTCTTCAACATCGCTCTCAAAGGTGATGCTGATTGCGGTGGTCTTATCTCTTATAACTACATTTCAGGTGAACCTGTAACGGGTTTGGCTGACGGACGTCCACTCGTTGTTCGTTCTGCTAACAATAAGTTCAACCTCGCAAACTTCATGCGTGCTCATCTTTATGGAGCAATTGGTGTACTTAAAGTGGGTAATGATGTATTGCTGAAGGAAGAAAATGTGAAGGTAGACCGCATCACTGGTCATGGAGGTTATTTTACCACTCCAGGTGTAGGACAACGCATGTTGGCAGCCGCCCTTAACTCCCCAATCTCTGTCATGGAAACTGCAGGTGAAGGTGGAGCATGGGGTATTGCACTCCTTGCTGCTTATGCTGTAAACAACACTGCAAAGCTATCACTTGCCGATTACCTCGATCAGGTAGTATTTGCTGGTAATGCAGGTACATCTATCGCTCCTACTCCAGAAGAGGTTGATGGTTTCAATCGCTATCTTGAAAACTACAAGGCAGACCTTGCGATCGAGCAGGCAGCCGTAGAGAATCATAAATTATAAATAATAGTAAAATGTCAAATTCTATTCAAGTATTAAATCATGCAGCAGACAATATCAGAATTCTCGCTGCATCAATGGTAGAAAAAGCAAAGTCAGGTCACCCTGGCGGTGCTATGGGTGGTGCAGATTTCATTAACGTCTTGTATTCAGAGTTCTTACAATATGACCCTGAGAAGCCTGAATGGGTAGGTCGCGACCGCTTCTTCCTCGACCCTGGTCACATGGCTCCAATGCTCTATTCACAGTTGGCACTCATCGGTAAGTTCACACTTGATGAACTTGCTCAACTTCGCCAATGGGGATCTCCAACAACTGGTCACCCAGAGTTCGAAGTAGCTCGTGGTATCGAAAACACTTCTGGTCCACTTGGACAAGGACATGTGTTCGCTATCGGTGCTGCGATAGCTGCAAAGTTCCTTGCTGCTCATACAGGAAACCCATCATTCTCAAAGGAAACCATCTATGCTTACATATCTGATGGTGGTATCGAAGAGGAAATCAGTCAGGGTGGTGCTCGTATCGCAGGTATCCTTGGTCTTGATAACCTTGTGATGTTCTACGATTCAAACGACATCCAGCTCTCAACTGAGACAAAGGAGGTTATGAACGAAGACACTGCTGCTAAATACCGTGCACTCGGATGGGAAGTAAAAACCATCAATGGTAACGATGCTGCACAGATTCGTGAAGCTATTCAGTGGGCAAAGGGTGTTCAGGGAAAACCAGCACTCATCATAGGTAAGTGTATCATGGGTAAGGGTGCACGTAAGGACGATGGTTCGTCATACGAGGCAAACTGCAAGACTCATGGTGCTCCTCTTGGAGGTGATGCTTATCGCAACACAATTAAGAACCTTGGTGGTGATCCTGATAATCCATTCCAGATTTTTGACGATGTCAAAGAGATGTATGCTAAGCGTGCTGCAGAGTTGAAAGACATCTGTGCTGCTCGTTATGCAGAAGAGGCAGCATGGGCAGCCGCTAATCCAGACAAGGCTGTTCAGCAAGCAGAGTGGTTCAGTGGTTCTGCTCCAAAGGTTGACTGGACTGCAGTACAGCAGAAAGCCAACGATGCTACTCGTAGTGCAAGTGCCGCAGTATTGAGTGTATTGGCAGAACAAGTACCTAATATGATTTGTGCTTCTGCCGACCTTTCTAATTCAGATAAAACAGATGGTTTCCTCAAGAAAACACACGCTTTCACAGCAGGCGACTTCTCAGGTGCCTTTTTCCAGGCTGGCGTAGCAGAACTTACGATGGCATGCTGCTGCATTGGTATGGCTCTTCACGGTGGTGTAATCCCTGCTTGCGGTACTTTCTTTGTTTTCTCTGACTACATGAAGCCTGCTGTTCGTATGGCAGCACTTATGGAACTTCCCGTGAAGTTCATCTGGACACACGATGCATTCCGTGTAGGAGAAGACGGACCTACTCACGAACCTGTAGAGCAAGAAGCTCAGATTCGTCTCATGGAAAAACTTCAAAACCACAGCGGCAAAAATTCAATGCTTGTGCTCCGTCCTGCTGATGCAAAGGAGACTACAGCTGCATGGAAGCTTGCTATGGAGAACACCACTACCCCATCTGCCCTTATCCTCTCTCGTCAGAACATAGCTGACCTGCCAGAAGGAAACGACTATAGTCAAGCAGCTAAGGGTGCATACATTGTTGCAGGTAGTGATGCGAACCCTGATGTCGTACTCGTTGCATCTGGTTCTGAGGTTTCAACTCTTGTAGCAGGTGCTGAGCTCCTTCGCAAGGAGGGTATTAAGTGCTCTATCGTAAGTGTACCATCAGAAGGTCTCTTCCGCACACAGACAGCAGACTATCAGTCAAAGATTCTGCCTGCAAATGTGAAGAAGTTCGGTCTCACTGCTGGTCTTCCTGTAAACCTCGAAGGTCTTGTTCCACGCAACGAAGGTATTGTATGGGGATTAAGCAGCTTCGGTTTCTCTGCTCCTTACAAGGTACTCGATGAAAAACTTGGTTTCACTGCAGAGAATGTGTACAAGCAGGTAAAGAGTATTCTTTAAGGCATCATTATTGTATTAATTAGGTATGTGAGCAGGCTCTACGAGTCTGCTCTTTTACTAAGAAACTCGAAGTTGGTCAATGGACACTTAGCTGATGCATCCTCGATGTCACAAAAGAATTGAAGTGACAAAGAAAAAACCCGAAGGAAATCTTCGGGTTTTATTGTGTGCTTTAACGAAGCTCAGAAGCTGCTTTTGCTGCTTTTTCTGCTTTTTCTTTAGCTTCACGAGCTTTCTCTGCTGCCTTCTCAGCTTTTGCTTTGGTCTTGATAGCTGTGTCAACAGTCTTCTTTTTCTTCTTTACTTCTTTGAGGTCATTCTGTTTTTGTTTCAGACGCTGCTTAACGGCAAAAGAGCTTTCACCAGCATTCTGTCCATGCTTCTCGCTAAACTTTGCTTGTTTAAGATCAACTTTGATTTGCTTGATATCAATCTGGATTTGATCGATTTCTTTAGCATACTGATCACTTAGTTCTTTATCAGACATACGAGAATAATCTTGTGCTGATACAAATGCGCTTACACATAAAAATGCGAAGAGCAAAATTGATTTCTGTAATTTCATAATACTATATATTTAAAAATATGTGTTCCAACAGCATAAAGAGCCATCGGAGATGACTCTTTATATTTTGACATTTGAGGGAAGTGAGAATTACTTCTTAGCAGCTGCGATAGAAGCCTTACGGAACTCCTTGCCTACTTTCTCAAGTTCGAGAGTAGCCTTACGTACACGTGCAGCTGCAGCCTTGTTGCTTTCTGACTTGTCAATGTCAGCCTTAATTGCATCAACGAGAGTGTTGATCTGATCGATTAATTTTTTCATTTGTAACAATTGTTTAAAAGTTAATAAATAACACTTGCTTTAAAGCATGGGCAAAGATAATAATAATTTACCATTTACCAAATACTATTTGCTGTTTTTTTTGACTTTTTTTTTATTTTGTGACCTCCAAGTATGTGTTTTGTACTTTTTGAGGCTTTAGAATGATTAAATACGTGATTTGAAGTCCTCGTAACAAAATTGCTTCCAAAGAGTCAAATTCTTATCTCTACGTATGTATATTTTGGGTAGAGGCATACCGTTGAAGGTATTGGTTTTCACCATCGAGTATATGGCCATGTCTCCAAAAACGACCTCATCTCCCTCATGCAAAGAGTCCGTAAATTGATAGATTCCGATAATGTCGCCTGAGAGACAAGTTGGACCACCTAAACGATAAGCACCCTCTATCTGTTTTCCATCTGGAACTATATATGCTTGCGGGGTGATAATGGGTGGCGTATATGGCATCTCAATCACGTCGGGCATGTGACAAGCAGCAGAAGTATCGACAATTACATTTGTCACTCCGTCGTTTCCTTGAGCCTGAACTTCCATCACCTTGCAATGCAACTCACCCGCATTCAATGCTACAGCCTCACCTGGTTCCAAATAGACCTCAAGTCCATACTCTCTCTGCATGCGTCTGATGCATTGTTCCAAACATGGAATATCATAATCTTCACGTGTGATATGATGTCCTCCGCCAAAATTAATCCACTTCATTCGGTTCAAATACTTGCCGAACTTCTCCTCAACAGCATCAAGAGTTGTTTTCAAATCGTCAGAATTCTGCTCACATAGGGTGTGAAAATGTAAACCGTCGAGCAAATCCAACTGTTGGGACGTCATTTGCTGGAATTCGCTCAGCCGAGTACCAAGTCTTGAACCTGGAGCACAAGGGTCATAAATGGCATGACCTACTTGTGTTGAACACTCGGGATTTATGCGCAATCCCACTTCTAGTCCTGCTTCCTTGGCTCGTTTGCCGTATAATGACAGTTGTCGAGGTGAATTGAAGACAATATGGTCGCAAATGCTTAATATTTCATCTATATCACATTCATTAAATGCTGGCGAAAAGATATGATTCTCGCCAGTCGGCATCTCTTCGTGACACAAACGGGCCTCAAAAAGACCAGAAGCAGTCGCCCCACATAGATATTTTGATATTAATGGATAAAGCCCATAACAACTGAAACACTTCTGAGCAAGAAGTATTTTACACCCTGTATGGTCCATCACACCTCGAAGCACTTTTAGGTTTGCTTCCAGTCTATCGGCATCAATAACAAAATAAGGAGTATTCATCTCTTATGGAACTAATACCGGATTCTCCTCAATTTTCCAAGGAAGTCCCCATTTATTCAGAGCCTCCATATATGGATCGGGGTCAAACTCCTCTACCGTAAACACGCCAGGACGCTTCCACAATCCTTGCAGAATCATTGCTGTTCCAATCATTGCAGGTACACCTGTCGTATATGAGATTGCCTGCGAACCGACCTCCTTATAACACTCTTGATGGTCACACACATTATATATATATAAGGTACGCATCTTGCCATCCTTGATACCGGTAAAAATGCAACCTATATTTGTCTTTCCGACAGTACGCGGACCCAGTGAAGCCGGATCGGGAAGCAAACGACGTAAGAACTGAATTGGCACAATCTCATGACCTTCAAACTCTACAGGTTCAGTACCCAGCATCCCCACATTCTCCAGACATTTCATGTGCGTGAGGTAACTTTGCCCGAAAGTCATGAAGAAACGGATACGTTTCACATGTGGAATATTTTGAGCTAATGATTCTATCTCTTCATGATGAAGCAGATACATATCCTTCTCCCCCACTCCGTCAAAGTTATAGGTTCGGTGTATCTCCATCGGTTTGGTCTCAACCCAGTGACCATTCTCCCAATATGAACCATTAGCACTTACTTCACGCAGATTAATCTCTGGATTGAAGTTCGTAGCAAAAGGATATCCATGATCACCACCGTTGCAATCCAATATATCTATCGTATGAATCTCATCAAAGAAATGCTTCTGAGCATAAGCTGTGAACACGCTTGTCACTCCTGGGTCGAATCCCGTACCCAACAGCGCAGTTATGCCTGCCTGCTCAAATCGTTCACGATAAGCCCATTGCCATGAATAATCGAAATAAGCGGTAAATCCTTTCTCTTTGCAGCGTTTCTCATAAATAGCACGCCATTCCGGGTCATTTGTGTCCTCACATTCATAGTTTGCAGTATCCACATAGTCAACTTTCGTCTTCAGACACGCGTCCATGATGGTGAGGTCTTGATAAGGCAACGCAAGGTTGAGCACGATGTCAGGCTTCACCTCATGAATGAGCTTCACCAACTCATCCACATTGTCAGCATCGACCTGAGCAGTCGTAATCTTTGCTGTCGTCTTGCCTTCCAGCTTCTGCTTCAAAGCGTCACACTTGCTTACCGTTCGGCTCGCTATACAAATCTCATTAAATACTTCTGCATTCTGAGCGCATTTTTGAATAGCAACTCCAGCTACACCACCGCAGCCAATAACCAATACTTTATTCATTTCTTTATGAGTTTAATAATAACAATTCACGAACCAACTTGCCTGCTACTGCAGTCGATACTCCACTTGTATCGAGCGTAGGAGCCAATTCTGTTACATCTATCGCCACGATGTTCAAGCGCCGACACACGTTCGTCACAGCATTCCTCAGGTCCTCAAAACCGACACCTCCTGCTTCGGGCGTACCTGTTCCTGGGAAGATGGAAGGGTCGAGCACATCAAGGTCGATGGTGAAATAGACGGGAACTCCCTTGTTTGCCAAATCATCTACAACATCGTCAAGTCCTTCAAACGAGAACGGATGAAGATCCGTATGTCCTGCCCGTGCAAAAGCAAACTCTGCCCGTTCGCCCGAGCGTATTCCGAACTGATGAATCCTTCTGTCACCTATCTGTTCATAACACCTGCGCATCACACATGCATGCGACAACTTTACACCCAGATAGTCATCACGCAGATCTGCGTGTGCATCAAAATGAATGATATGCACATCTGGATAGCGCTTACGTACCTCACGAAAAGCGCCAAAAGTCACCAAATGCTCACCTCCAAGCATAAATGGCAGTTTGCCGTCATCTAATATCTCTACCGTCCGTTCCGAGATAGCATCAAGGGCACTCTCGGCCGACCCCATCGGCAACTCCAAATCTCCGGAGTCAAACACAGCCACATCCTCAAGGTCCTTATCCAAATAAGGAGAATAGGTTTCCAACCCATACGACTCATGACGAATGGCAGCGCTTCCGAATCGTGCGCCTGGACGATAGCTGGTTGTGGAGTCAAATGGCGCTCCAAACAACACAATACGAGCATCTGCATACTCCGCATCACATGCTATGAAGGTCTCTACATTCTTTCTCATATTACCAAATATCATCAATCAGTGAATGGTTTCAACTTTTGCCAGCAGTTTCTCCACATAAGCAGGTAGCGCAAAGCAACCCTTGTGAAGGTTGGTGGTATAATAATTGGTCTCTATGCCTAACTGATTCCATCTGCTTGCGTTCAGATCATCAACAGGATGATACTTCTTCGATGCATAGCCGAAAAGCCAGTAACCCGATGGATATGTGGGGATATGAGCTTGGTACACCCTACTGATTGGGAAACATTCCACGATGCGTTTATGTGCCTTCTGAGTCTCTGCACGATCATCTGCGTAGAAAGGCGACTGATGCTGATTCACCATAATACCATCATCCTTCAATGCTTTGTAGCACGAACCGTAGAACTCCCTCGAAAGCAAACTCTCACCTGGTCCATAGAAACCAGCCGAGTCAACAATGATGACATCATACTCACCCACAATGTGGCGCACATACCTCAGCGCATTCTGCGTATAGATGGTTACTTTCGGATCGTCCAATCCACTTGCGGAAAACGGCAGATATTTCTTGGCTGCCTCTACCACGCCTACATTCACCTCTACCATATCGATGCGTTCCACATCCGGATACTTCAGCAATTCACGCACAACACCACCATCACCTGCACCGAACACCAGAATCTTATGAGGATTAGGATGGACAGCCATTGGGATGTGAGTCATCATCTCGTGATAGATAAACTCATCACGCTCCGTCATAACGATATATCCGTCTGCTGTCAGTACACGGCCATACTCTGGCGATTCGAAGATGTCGATTCGGTTGTGGTCGTTCTCTTCCGAGAAAATATGCTTATTCACCTTGATCGACAACTTCACATTCTCCGTATGTAGCTCAGAAAACCAAAATTCCATTTAACTATAAACTTTTTACTATAAACTTTTAACTCTCAACTCTCAACTCTCACCTATCACCTTTCAACTCTAAACTCTCAACTCTCAACTCTAAACTCTAAACTCTAAACTCTAAACTCTAAACTAATAAATCGTAGCCTCCTTAATCACATTCAGGTATTCAATCTTCGGGTCCTCAGGACCGGTCATCGAACAACCCTTCTCCTTCGCATAGATGATATATTCAATGATTTCTTGCGTGATACGCTCACCTGGAGCCAATATAGGAATGCCTGGAGGATAGCTCATCACAAACTCCGTACAGATACGTCCATTCGTCTCGCGAATCGGAATCATCTCCTCCTTCGGAGCATAGAAAGCCTCCTGCGGACTCATCACGACCGACGGATTGATATATTCATGGTCGAACAGACCTGTACGGTCTTTCTTGAATCGGCGACGGATGTCATACAAGGCACTCACCAATCGCTCAATCTCACGCATGCGGTCACCGATCGAGATATAGGCCAATGTGTTACCGATGTCACCCAACTCCATCTGAATGTCATACTCGTCACGCAACAAGTCATACACCTCAATACCAGCCAACCCTACATCCAGCGTAAACACCGTCAGTTTCGTCTTATCAAAGTCATAGATCGAATCACCGTTAATCAACTCCGACCCGTAAGCATAGTAGTCACCGATTTTGTTGATTTCCGTACGCGCATATTCCGCCATATTCACCACCTCGGCAAAAGCCTCCTTGCCACGAAGCGCCAGATTGCGACGCGAAATGTCGAGCGAAGCAAGCAACAGATACGAGGCACTTGTCGTCTGTGTCAAGTTAATCACCTGACGCACATATCCAGGACCTACCGATGCGTTCGTCAGCAGAATACTGCTCTGCGTCAAACTACCACCCGACTTATGCATCGACACACACGACATATCCGCACCGGCAGCCATCGCAGAAATGGGCATATCGTCACCAAAATAGAAGTGAGTACCATGAGCCTCGTCCACCAACACCAACATATTATGTTCATGCGCCAGCTCCACAATCCTCTTCAGGTTCGAACAGATACCATAATAGCTCGGATTATTCACGAGAATAGCGACAGCATCCGGATTCTCCTCGATAGCCTTCTCCACCTGAGAGATTTTCATACCCAAGGCAATACCCAGACGGTTATCCACATCAGGATTCACATAGATAGGAGTAGCACCGTTCACAACCAACGCATTAATCACACTCCTATGCACATTGCGAGGCAAGATGATTTTCTCACCCTTCTTCGAAGCCGTCAACACCATCGTCTGCACAGCCGAAGTCGTACCGCCCACCATCAGAAACGCATGAGCCGCACCAAACGCCTCGGCAGCCAGATCCTCAGCCTCCTTAATCACAGAGATAGGATGACACAAGTTGTCGAGCGGTTTCATCGAGTTCACATCCAGTTCAACACACTGCTTACCCAGCAGTTTCACCAACTCAGGATTACCACGACCACGTTTGTGGCCTGGCACATCAAAAGGAACCACCCTGTTCCTTCTGAATTCTACGAGAGCCTCGTAGATTGGGGCATAAGCTTGATTACTCAATTTATTCAGTTTAGTATTTTAATTCCCTTTTCTTTTTTGTATATGTTTCCTATTTTCAGTGCAAATATAAGAAATAATTCCTATTCACCATTTACGATTCACCGTTTATTTGCAAAAACAGTCACATTTTTATGATTTTTCGAAATAAACGCATCTCTCAGCGATATTCTCAAGGAGCTAATGATACCCTTTTGCAAAATGAATAGACAACCATTTGGCACTGATATAGAAGTTGACACAAATCTTTCAATCCTTACCAAGAACTCTCAATACATGTGAATCATACTAATAAAAAAAGAGCGTTCATCGCTGTTGATGTAACGCTCTAGATTTCCTCAATTTGAGGTATTAACCCGTGACCCGCTTGGGG